>Ga0247803_1000106_pt1 | contig 50365 bp, 45 predicted proteins | sample UWRJL014104B1_FD_180928 | JGI IMG/M metagenome (GOLD analysis project Ga0247803, IMG submission 180928) | Plant litter microbial communities from Arlington Agricultural Research Station in Wisconsin, United States - UWRJ-L014-104B-1 | ecosystem: Environmental > Terrestrial > Plant litter >... | reverse complement strand
CGAGAAGCACGATCCACGACGTGACCCACAGGCCCATGATGCGGCTGGTGTGGTTGGTGGTATCGGGGTCGCCGGGCAGATAGCCCTGCAACTGGGCCTGCGTGCACCCGGCGAGAACCACCGAGACTGCGACCGCAATGGGGATAATGGCCCATCGACTTAGGCGTTTGGAGCGCACCTGGAACCTCTCGGATGACACGGACTGGAACGATACGAGTCTATAACGACGAAGAGGCACCGACCTCGCGGTCAGTGCCTCTTGCGGATCGTGTCACTCGTATTTTTTAGTGGAACGAGTCTCCACATGCGCAGCTTCCCGCGGCATTGGGGTTGTCGATCGTGAAGCCCTGCTTCTGGATAGTGTCCTCGAAATCGATCGAGGCGCCCATCAGGTAGGGCACGCTCATCTTGTCGACGACGACCTCGACACCGTCTCCGAAGTCGACAGAGGCGTCGCCGTCGAGGAAGCGCTCGTCGAAGTAGAGCTGGTAGATGAGGCCGGAGCAGCCGCCGGGCTGAACGGCCACGCGGAGGCGGAGGTCGTCACGACCCTCCTGGGTCATGAGGCTGCGGACTTTCTGCGCTGCCGCATCCGAAAGTCCGACGCCGTGCGCAGCCGCCGTCTCGGGCGAGGTGAGAGTGGTGTCAGTCATGATCGCGATTCTACGCGCGGTCGTTGAGTTTTGCGAACAACACGGCCTCGGTGAGGATGGCCCGCGAGAAGACTCCCAGGTGGAGGGATTCGTTGGGGCTGTGGGCGCGCGAGTCGGGGTCTTCGACGCCCGTGACGAGAATCTGCGCGTCGCCGAAGACGGCGACGAGGTCGGCGATGAACGGGATCGACCCGCCGATGCCGGTCTCGACCGGCTCCACTCCCCAGGCCTCGTGCATCGCCGCCTTCGCCTCGACGGCGGCCCAGCCGCTCGTGTCGACGAGGAACGGGTTGCCGAGGTCGACGTCGGAGATCGCGACGTGGGCGCCGAAGGGGGCGTTCGACCGCAGGTGGGCCTCGATGGCCGCGAAGGCGTCTTCGGCCGTCTGCCCCGGCGCGATGCGGGCGCTGACCTTGACGGTCACGCTCGGAGACAGGGTGTTCGACGCGTTGACGACCGTCGGCGCGTCGATGCCGGTGATGGTGATGGCGGGCTGAGACCAGAGCCGGCTGAGAACAGTGCCGGTTCCGATCGGGGTGACGCCGTCGAGGAGTCCCGCCTCCTCGCGCAGCTTCGCCTCGTCGTAGGGGGGCGTGTCGCTCTCCCGCGAGGTGAGCCCGGGCACCGCGACGGATCCGACCTCGTCGTGCAGGGTGGCGAGCAGCTTAATCGTGGCGAGCATGGCGTCGGGGACGGCTCCGCCGAACATCCCCGAGTGGGAGGCGTGGGCCAGGGTCGCGACGTTCAGCTTGAACGTCACGTTGCCGCGCAGCGCGACGGTGAGCGCCGGGGTCGACGTGTCCCAGTTGTCGGAGTCGGCGACGACGATGACGTCTGCGGCGAGTGCGGTCTCGTGCTTGGCGAGGAAGTTCGAGAACGAGCGCGAGCCGAACTCCTCCTCGCCCTCGATGAAGACGGCGAGACCCAGGTCGAAGTCGTCGCCGACCGTGGCGACGAAGGCGCGGATGGCGGCGACGTGCGCCATGACCCCGGCCTTGTCGTCGGCCGCGCCACGGCCGTACAGCCGGTCTCCGCGCACGGTGGGCTCGAACGGCGACGACTCCCAGTCGGCGTCGTCTCCCTGCGGCTGCACGTCGTGGTGGGCGTAGAGCAGGATCGTCGGCCGTCCGTTGCGGGCAGCACGGGTCGCGAGCACGGCCGGCTGACCGAGGACCCCGGTCTGGCCGATGTCTGCGCGCGAGATCTCCACCGAGTCGAACACGCCGAGGGCCTCGAACAGGCCGGCCACCGCGGTGGCGCTCTCCGCGACGTGCGCGGGGTCGAAGCCGTCCCACGACACCGAGGGGATGCGCACGAGACGCGAGAGGTCGGCGATGGCCGTGGGCAGTCCGAGCTGCACGGATTCCCTCAGCGCGTCGAGCGCCGGGTGAGGCTGTGCGGTTGCGGGGATTGTCTGCTCGAAATCTGTCATGGAGGTAATCTTAAGTCGACCCCAAGCGCAAGGACTCATCGTGGCCATCAACTTCAGAAAATCGACCGACAGCGTTGTCGAGGTCGAGCCGACCCCGGAGACCGTGGAGATCGGCAAGGGCCGTCCCACACCGACGCGTCGAGAGAAGGAGGAGGCCCGCAAGCGCCCCCTCGTCTCGAACGACCGCGCGGAGGCCCGTCGCCAGTCGAAGGCGGCCCTCGCCGTCGAGCGTGAGAAGCAGCGCATCGGCATGGCCGCCGGCATCGACAAGTACTTGCCGGTGCGCGACCGTGGTCCTCAGCGCAAGTACGTGCGCGACTACGTCGATGCACGCACGAGCGTCGGCGAGTTCCTGATCCCGATCATGCTCGTTGTGCTCATCGCGACCGTCGTGCCCTCCCCCGAGGTGCAGGTCGGCTCGTTCGCCCTGCTCTGGCTGTTCTTCGCCGTCGCCGTGATCGACTGCTTCGTGCTCGGCTTCGTGGTGCGCAAGAAGCTCCGCGCCAAGTTCGGCGAGGACAACGTGGAGACCGGAGTTCGCTGGTACGCCGCGATGCGCGCCCTGCAGCTGCGTCTGATGCGTCTGCCCAAGCCGCAGGTCAAGCGCCGCCAGTACCCGAGCTAGGAGAGACTCGAAACGGCCTGTCACCGCGAGGTGACAGGCCGTTTTTGCGTCCGGACGCGCTAGTCGCGCAGCGCGGCCAGACCGCGGTTGATCTGGCGCGCCCAGAACGGGCCCCGGTAGATGAACGCCGTGTAGCCCTGCACGAGTGTCGCCCCCGCATCGAGCCTGGCCGCGACATCCGCCGCCGTGTCCACACCGCCGACGGAGATCACGCAGAAGTCCGCGGGCACGAGCGACCGGATGAGCACGAGCAGCTCGAGCGATCGGGCGGCCAGGGGCGCGCCGGAGAGTCCCCCGGCGCCGGCCGCGGCGACGACGGCGGGATCGGTGAGCAGGCCATCGCGCGACAGCGTGGTGTTGTTCGCGATGATGCCGTCGAGACCGAGCTCGAGTGCGAGTTCGGTGATGCGACGCACCTCGTCGTCGCTGAGGTCGGGCGCGATCTTCACGAGGACGGGCGTGCCCGTGGCCGTGGCCTGCACCTCCGCGAGCAGCGGGGCGAGTCTGTCGAGCTCCTGCAGACCGCGCAGGCCGGGCGTGTTCGGCGAGCTGACGTTGACGACGAGGTAGTCGGCGGCCGGGGCGAGCAGGGCCGCGCTCTCCCGGTAGTCGGCGATCGCGTCATCCACCTCGACGATGCGCGACTTGCCGATGTTGACCCCGATGACGGGGCGTGCGCCTCGACGGGCCTCACGGGCGAGCCTGTCGCGGGCGGCGGCCGCCCCGTGGTTGTTGAAGCCCATCCGGTTGATGACGGCGCGGTCGGGCACGAGGCGGAACAGGCGCGGACGCGGGTTGCCGGGCTGCGGGCGCGCCGTGATGGTGCCGACCTCGACGTGGCCGAACCCGAGCTGGCCGAGCCCGCGGATGGCGTCGCCGTCTTTGTCGAACCCCGCGGCTACGCCGAAGGGCGAGTCGAAGTCGAGTCCGAGCGTGCGCACGGCGAGCCGCGGGTCGGGTCGGGTGAACCGGCGCACGAGCGCCCCGATCCCCAGCAGCGGCAGCCGCTGGATGACGAAGAACGCGAGGTGGTGGGCGCGTTCCGGGTCGATGCGGGTGAGGACCGTGGAGAAGAGGAGTCTGTACATGCTGGGGTCAACGCTACAGCGCCGACCGCGCTCCCCCGGCCCTGCTCTCTATTCGGAGACGAGCGGCGCCTGACGGGCGTCGTGGCCAACGCGCAGCAGACCGATCGCGGCTTCGAAATCGTCGAGCGAGTCGAAGCCCTGGTAGACGCTGGCGAAGCGGAGGTAGGCGACCTCGTCGAGTTCGCGCAGCGGCGGGAGGATGGCGAGGCCGATGTCGTTCGCCTCGATCTGCGCGGCACCCGTGGCACGGATCGCCTCTTCCACCCGCTGGGCGAGAACGGCGAGATCGGTGTCGGTGACGGGGCGTCCCTGGCACGCCTTGCGCACGCCGCTCACGATCTTCTCCCGGCTGAACGGTTCGACGACCCCGTTGCGCTTGATCACGCTGAGGCTCGCCGTCTCGGTCGTGCTGAACCGGCGTCCGCACTCGGGGCACTGGCGACGACGACGGATCGACATGCCGTCATCGCTCGTTCGAGAGTCGACGACGCGGCTGTCGGGATGGCGGCAGAAGGGGCAGAACATAGTGGTCCCAGAGTACCGCGTGCGACCCCGCGAAGTGGGGAGGCTGTCCGCCTACGAGTCGGAGAACCTCGCGGTGACCGCGTCGCCGTGGGCGGGCAGGTCCTCGGCAGAGCTCAGCGCGACGATCCGCTCCCTGACCTCCTGCAGTGCGGGCCGGTCGTACTTCACGATCTGCTGCGGACGCAGGAACGTGTACGCGCCGAGGCCCGACGAGAAGTGCGACTGGCCGCCGGTGGGCAGAACGTGGTTCGACCCGGCGAGGTAGTCGCCGAGGCTCACCGGCGAGTTCTCGCCGAGGAAGATCGCGCCGGCGCTGTCGATCAGGTCGAGCACGGCCCCCGGCTCCGCGGTCTGGATCTCGAGGTGCTCTGGACCGTAGGCGTTGCTGAAGGCAGCTGCGGCCGAGAGGTCGGCGACGAGGACGATCGCCGACTGCTGCCCCGCGAGCGCCTCGGCCACGCGTGCGGCGTGGTGGGTGGATGCAGCGACGGTGACGAGTTCTTCGCGCACGCGTTCGGCGAGCTCCGGGGAGTCGGTGACGAGCACCGCCGCGGCGACCTCGTCGTGCTCGGCCTGGCTGACGAGGTCGGCGGCTATGAGCCGGGCGTCGGCCGTGGCATCCGCTATGACGAGGATTTCGGTGGGCCCGGCCTCGGAATCGATCCCGGTGACACCGCGCACGAGGCGCTTGGCGGCGGCGACGTAGATGTTGCCCGGACCCGTGATGACGTGCACGGGGTCGAGGCCGATGCTCGGCACTCCGTAGGCGAAGGCGCCGACGGCTCCGGCGCCGCCCATCGCGTAGACCTCGTCGACGCCGAGCAGGCCGGCCGCGGCGAGGATGGTGGGGTGCACGGATCCGTCGAACTGCTTCTGCGCCGGGGAGGCGAGCGCGATCGACGAGACGCCGGCGACCTGTGCCGGCACGACGTTCATAACGACGCTCGACGGGTAGACGGCCTTGCCGCCAGGCACGTAGAGGCCGACCCGCTTGACCGGCTGCCAGCGCTGGATGACCTCGGCGCCCTCGCCCAGCCGGGTGACGACGGGGGTGGGCAGCTGCGCCTGCGACGCGACGGTGACCCGGCGGATCGCCTCTTCGATCGCCTCGCGCACCGCGGGGTCGAGGGCGTTCACGGCGCGGCCGATCTCCTCCGCGTGGATGCGGATGCGCGCGGGGCGCACACCGTCTAGCCGTTCTGCCTGCTCGAGGAGCGCCGCCTCGCCGCGCTCGCGAACCGCGTCGATGAGGCCCTTGGCGACGTCGGTCGCGACGGAGAAGTCGCTCTTCGACCGAGGGATGAGCTCGGCGAGGTCGACACGATTAGGCTGGATGTCACGGAGGTCGATGATTTGGATCATGGCCTCACCATGTTAGTTGTGTGTCGCTGGCGCCGCGTACCGGCGCCGGGGAATACCGCGAGCCCATGACCGATTGATACGTGAGTATGGACGACACAGCCTCCTCCCCCGAAAACGCCGACGGGCCCGCCGACCTCGAGGCCTTCAAGCAGACGTTCCGCCGTCACGCCGCGGGTGTGGCCGCCATCACGTCGCTCGACCCGGCGGGGCGGCCGGTGGGGTTCACGGCGACGTCTCTCGCCAGTCTCGCGGCTGTGCCTCCGCTGGTGACGTTCAACATGGCGCGGATCGCCAGCGCCTGGCCGGCGATGACGGTGGGCAACTACGTCGCCATCCACACGCTCGGCCCGCGATCGCAGCACCAGGCGCAGAAGCTCGCGGCCGACAACGCGGTGCGTTTCGTCGGCGACCACTGGGCGCCGGGTCCGCACGGGGTGCCCGTGCTCAAGGACGTCACCGCGTGGATGGTCGGCCGGATCATCGAGGTGCACCCGGTGCACAACAACGCCGTCGTGATCGTGCAGATCGAGACGGGCGCGCTCGGCGAGCACGACGACGCGCTGCTGTACCACGAGCGTGCCTACATGAAGCCGAGCGACCTCTAGCCTCGCGGCCGCCGTGCCGCGGCTGGGGGGGTCTCCCTGCGCCCGGCCGCGACGAGGAACTCACACGAGGCAGCCGGGGCCGAGCAGGCTCTTCAGCTCGCCGAAGAAGTCGCCTGTGGTCTGCACCGCGTACGGCAGCTCGTAGATGCGTCCGACGTCGCCCTTGGTCAGGCGCAGGCGCACCTCGCCGTCTCCCTTGTGGCGCAGGAACATCTCGCGCAGCGCCCGGATCGTCGGCGGGGTCGCCCGGGTGTCGGGCAGCGAGATCATGATCGACCCGGCGACGCCGCCCTGGCCGAGCTCGGGCACCATGAGGCTCGAGCCGTGCAGGTTCATGCCGTCGTCGCGCATGCTCACGCGCCCGCGGATGACCACGACGGAGTCGTTGACGAGCTCGGGGGCGAACTCCTGGTACGCCTTGCCGAGGAACATCACGTCGATCTGCGCCCCGAAGTCCTCCACCGAGATGATGCCGTACTGGTTGCCCGAGTTCTTGGCCACGCGGTGCTGAACGCTCGTGATGAGTCCGGCGACGGTGACGTGTTCTCCGTCGCCGGCGACCTCGCCCGCGAGGAGGTCGGTGATGGTCGCGCTCGCGTGCTTGGCGAGGGCCACCTCGAGGCCTGCCAGCGGGTGGTCGGAGACGTAGAGCCCGAGCATCTCGCGCTCGAACGCGAGCTTGTCGCGCTTGGCCCACTCGGGCCGGTCGGGAACCTTGGACGTCTCCTGCGGTTCGTCGAAGAGGCTGTCGAAGTCGAATCCCGCCTGGCCGGTGGCCTCGGTGCGCTTGACGTTGACCGAGCCGTCGACGGCGTCTTCGTGGATCTCGAGGAGGGCGCGCCGGGTGGAGCCGAGCGAGTCGAACGCGCCGGCCTTGATCAGCGACTCGACCGTGCGTTTGTTCGTGACCTGCAGCGGCACCTTGGCGAGGAAGTCGTGGAACGACTCGAAGCGGCCCTTGCTCTCGCGGGCGACACGGATGCCCTCGACGACGTTGGCTCCGACGTTGCGCACAGCTCCCAGACCGAAGCGGATGTCGCCCATGCCGTCGCCGTCGCTGGGCACGGCGGTGAAGTCGACGAACGACTCGTTGACGTCGGGGGCGAGCACCTTGATGCCCATGCGGCGGCACTCGTTGAGGTACATGCCGAGCTTGTCCTTGGAGTCGCCGACGCTGGTGAGCAGCGCGGCCATGTACTCCGCAGGGAAGTTCGCCTTGAGGTAGGCGGTCCAGTAGCTGAGCACGCCGTAGCCGGCGGAGTGCGCCTTGTTGAAGGCGTAGTCGGCGAAGGGCATCAGGGTGTCCCAGAGGACCTTGACCGCCGCGGCGCTGTAGCCGTTGGCGACCATTCCGCCCTCGAAGTCGGCGAACTGCTTGTCGAGCTCGCTCTTCTTCTTCTTTCCCATCGCGCGGCGCAGAACGTCGGCCTGCCCGAGGGAGAACCCCGCCACCTTCTGGGCGACGAACATCACCTGCTCCTGGTAGACGATGAGGCCGTAGGTGATGCCGAGGCTCTCCTCCAGCGGCTCCGCCAGCTCGGGGTGGATCGGCACGATCTCCTGCAGGCCGTTCTTGCGCAGGGCGTAGTTCGTGTGCGAGTTCATGCCCATGGGGCCCGGGCGGTAGAGCGCGATGACGGCGGAGATGTCTTCGAAGTTGGTGGGCTTGAGCTGCTTGAGCAGCGCGCGCATCGGCCCGCCGTCGAGCTGGAACACGCCGAGGGTGTCGCCACGCGCGAGCAGGTCGTAGGTCTTCTGGTCGGCGTCGAGGTCTAGGTCTTCGATCACGAGCTTCGAGCCCGTGTTCTTCTCGATCATGCGCAGCGCGTCTTCGATGATGGTGAGGTTGCGCAGCCCCAGGAAGTCCATCTTGATCAGGCCGAGGTCTTCCAGCGGCGGCTGGTCGAACTGGGTGATGATCGCGCCGTCGTCTTCGCGCTTCATGATCGGGAGCACGTCGAGCAGCGGTTCGGCGGAGAGGATGACGCCGGCGGCGTGCACGCCCCACTGGCGCTTGAGGTTCTCGATTCCGAGGGCCGTCTCGAAGACCTTCGCGGCCTCCATGTCGGTCTCGATGACCGCGCGGATGTCGCTCGCCTCCTTCCAGCGAGGCGCATCCTTGTTCATGATGTCGCCGAGGGCGATGTCCTTGCCCATGATGGCCGGCGGCATGGCCTTCGTCAGCTTCTCGCCGACCGAGTACGGCATGCCGAGCACCCGCGAGGAGTCCTTCAGCGCCTGCTTGGCCTTGATGGTTCCGTAGGTCACGATCTGCGCCACCCGGTCGTCGCCGTACTTGTCGGTGACGTAGCGGATGACCTCGGGGCGGCGGCGGTCGTCGAAGTCGACATCGACGTCGGGCATGGACACGCGCTCGGGGTTGAGGAAGCGCTCGAAGATCAGGCCGTGCGCGATCGGGTCGAGCTCGGTGATGCCCATCGCGTAGCTGGCCATGGAGCCGGCGGCGGAGCCTCGGCCGGGTCCGACGCGGATGCCCTGCTGCTTGGCCCAGGTGATGAAGTCGGCGACGACGAGGAAGTAGCCGGGGAAGCCCATCTGCTTGATGACGTCGACCTCGTACTTGGCCTGGGCGAGGTGGGCTTCGGATGGCGCGTTGTGGAAGCGCCGCATCATGCCGGCGGCGACCTCCTTCTCGAACCAGCTCGCCTCGGTCTCGCCCTCCGGCACCGGGAAGCGGGGCATGAGGTTGCGGTGCTCGAAGTTGACCTCGCAGCGCTCGGCTATGAGCAGCGTGTTGTCGCAGGCCTCGGGGTGGTCGCGGAACAGGTGCCGCATCTGGGCCGCGGACTTGAGGTAGAACTCGTCGGAGTCGAACTTGAACCGGTTCGGGTCGTCGAGCGTCGACGCCGACTGCACACACAGCAGAGCCGCGTGCGCCGTGGCGTCGTGGGCGTGGGTGTAGTGGAGGTCGTTGGTGGCCACGAGGGGCAGGTTGAGGTCTTTCGCGAGGCGGAAGAGGTCTTCCATCGTGCGCTTCTCGATGTCGATGCCGTGGTCCATCACCTCGGCGAAGAAGTTGCCCTCGCCGAAGATGTCCCTGAAGTCGGCCGCGGCCTTGAGCGCCTCGTCGTACTGCCCGAGACGCAACCGTGTCTGCACTTCTCCACCGACGCATCCGGTCGTCGCAATGATGCCCTTGGAGTATCTGCTGAGCAGTTCGCGATCCATGCGCGGCTTGAAGTAGAAGCCCTCGATCGACGCGAGGGACGACAGGCGGAACAGGTTGTGCATGCCCTCGTTGTTCTCCGACAGCAGCGTCATGTGCGTGTAGGAGCCGGAGCCGCCGACGTCGTCCTGGTTCTGGTGCTGGCCGCCCCAGCGCACGCGGGTGCGGTCGCCGCGGGCCGTTCCGGGGGTGATGTAGGCCTCGGTGCCGATGATCGGCTTGACGCCGTTGGCGGTGGCCTGCTTCCAGAAGTCGTAGGCGCCGAACATGTTGCCGTGGTCGGTCATGGCGATGGCGGGCATGCCTTCTTCGGCGGCCGCCTTCATCAGCGGGCCGACGCGCGCGGCTCCGTCGAGCATCGAGTACTCGCTGTGAACGTGCAGGTGAACGAATGAATCGTTACTGGGCAAAGCAACTCCGACTAGAGAAAGAGAACAGGCGACCGGAAGGAGTTAAGCCTAAGCCTCACGGAGGACATCGAGGGCGTGCTGCAGGTCGTCCGGGTAGCGCGTCTCGAAACGGACACGCTCGCCGCTCGACGGGTGGGTGAACTCGAGCTTCATGGCGTGCAGCCACTGCCGTGAGAGCCCCAGACGCGCGCTGATGGTGGGGTCGGCGCCGTACATGGCGTCGCCGACACACGGGTGGCGCTGAGCAGCCATGTGCACACGGATCTGGTGCGTGCGCCCCGTCTCGAGATGCACCTCCAGCAGGGATGCGTACGGGAATGCCTCGAGCGTCTCGTAGTGCGTCACCGAGGGCTTGCCGTCGGCGGTGATCGCGAACTTCCACGAGCTGCCGGGGTGCCGGCCGATGGGCGCGTCGATGGTGCCGGAGAGCGGGTCGGGGTGGCCCTGCACGACCGCGTGGTAGATCTTGGTGACCTCGCGGTCGTGGAACTGGCGCTTGAGCTCGGTGTAGGCGCGCTCCGACTTGGCGACGACCATCAGTCCGCTCGTGCCCACGTCGAGGCGGTGCACTATGCCAGCGCGCTCGGTGGCGCCCGAGGTCGAGACGCGGAAGCCGGCGCCCGCGAGGGCGCCGAGAACGGTGGGGCCGGTCCAGCCGACCGAGGGGTGGGCGGCGACGCCGACGGGCTTGTCGATCACCACGAAGTCGTCGTCGTCGTAGACGATCGCGAGGTCGCTGACGATCACGGGGACGACCTCGGGCGCGTGCTTGTCTTCCCAGTTGATTTCGAGCCAGACGTCGGCGAGCAGGCGGTCGGACTTGCCCAGCACGACGCCGTCGGCGGTCACTCCCCCTGCCTCTGCGACCTCGGCCGCGAACGTGCGCGAGAAGCCGAGGAGCTTGGCGAGAGCGGAGTCGACGCGTTGTCCGACGAGTCCGTCGGGGACGGGCATGCTGCGGGTCTCCACTATGCGGCGTCCTTGGTCGGGTTCTGCGGCTCGCTCGGCGACTCGACGGTCTCGTCGGGCGTGCCGTCGGTCGCCGGCCTGCCCGAGAGCGGGATGCCGCGCACGGTGAGGATGATGAAGATTCCCATGCTCGCGACGATCGCCATGTCGGCGACGTTGAAGATAGCCGGGAAGTACTGAACCTGGATGAAGTCGATCACGTGGCCGACGCCGAAGCCCGGCTCGCGGAACAGACGGTCGGTCAGGTTGCCGAGGTTGCCTCCGAGCAGCAGTCCGAAGAGCGCGGCCCAGGCGAGCGAGCGGATGCGCGGGGCGAAGACGACGATGAAGATCGCGACGGCGCTGGCGATGATCGCGAAGATCCAGGTGCTGCCGCTGCCGAGGGAGAAGGCCGCCCCGGCGTTCTTCACGAAGTAGAACTGAAGGAACTGTCCGATGACCTCGACGGGCTCGCGCTCCGTGAGGTTCTCGACGACGAGGAACTTGGTGAACTGGTCTAGGGCGTACACGCACACAGCAACGATGGCCAGTACGGCGAGGGCCAGAAATCTGACTCTCGGCGCACTGGCCGTCGTGGCGGTGCTAGTTGGTTCCGGCAAAGCCCGTGTAGTTCGGCGCGGCGGCGGACCCGTAGGACTGTGCCGGCGTCGCGGGGGTCTCGGTGCCGATCACGTTGTTCGAGTCGAGCTCGCGCAACTGGCCCTCGATGTAGCTCTTCAGCTTGAGGCGGTACTCGCGCTCGAAGTTGCGAAGTTCTTCGACCTTGCCCTCGAGCTGCTGGCGCTCGGACTCGAGCTGCTGGCGCTCGGCCTCGAGGGTGGAGAGCTGGGCGCGGGCGGCTGCCTCGGCCTCCTGAGCGGCGGCGCGCTGAGCGGCCTCCGCCTCGGAGACGACGCGGGCCGCCTCTTCGTGACCCTCGGCGATCAGGGCGTCGCGCTTCTCGACGCCCTCACGCACGTGCTCCTCGTGCAGTCGGCGAGCCAGCTGCAGGAGGTTGTTGGTGTTGTTGGGGTCGACGTCGGCGGCGGGAGCCGTGAACGGCGCGGCTGCCGGCGGTGCGGCGGGGGCTGCGGCGAACGCCGGTGCCGGCTGGCTGGCCTCGGGGGCCGGTGTGGGCTCGACGGGCTGCGAGATGAAGCTCGGCGCGGGAGCGGCGGGAGCGGAGTTCGCCGGTGCGGAGCCCGCGCTGCGCTGCAGCTCGTTGATGCGCGAGTCGCTCGCGATCAGGCGCTGGCGAAGCTCTTCGTTCTCCTGATTGAGGCGGCGGAGCTCGACAACTACCTCATCGAGGAAATCGTCGACCTCGTCCTGGTCGTAGCCTTCACGAAACTTGGTCGGTTGGAACCGCTTGTTGACTACGTCTTCGGGAGTCAAAGCCATATCCGTCACCTCTAACACTTTCTTGAACTGAACGTAACGTTTAGCTAACGCTACCAAGTAATTCTCTACTGCAACTCAGCCGGACCGGTGCCCGCTGATCTGTCATTCCGCACGTGATCGACTCGTCCAGCGTACATGGGGTCGGCTGTTAGATGAATCCCGCGGCGATGTAGCTGAGGATGATTGCCGCGATGAGCACGATGCTCCAGGAAAAGTCGATGACGACTCCCCCGGCGCGAAGCGGAGGCACGATGCGGCGGACCGCCTTCACGGGCGGATCGGTGATCGTGTAGACGAGTTCCGCCAACACGAGCACGATTCCGCGAGGCTTCCACTGGCGGGCCAGCATGGCCACGAGGTCGAGGATGAAGCGCGCCCACATGACCACGACGAAGAGGTTGAGCGCCACGACGATGATCGTCGCGACGATGGAGACGCCGTTCACAGGCTCGTCACCGGGGAGCTGCTCGACGGACGGGGTCTGATGCCGGAAGTCACTGCTGGGAGAAGAAGGAGGCTTCGACGTCGGTCTCGGCTTCCGCGTGGTCGCCGCTGACGACGACGTGCGCCGGAGACAGCAGGAACACCTTGCCGGTGACGCGCTCGATCTTGCCGTACAGGCCCTGCGAGAGGCCGCTCGCGAAGTCGACGAGTCGACGCGCGTCGGGCTCGCTCATCTGCGACAGGTTGATGATGACCGGGATTCCCTCACGGAAGGTCTCGGCGATCACCTGGGCGTCCTTGTAGTGCGTAGGGTGCACCGTGAGGATCTCGTTCATTTCAGCTGGTCCTGCCTGGCGCGCCGCGGTAGGGCGGCGCAGCGGGGTTACGGGAGCGCGGGTCTGGGCCGGCGCGCTGCTCTGGGTGGCGCTCGGTGCGTGGGCGTTCTGAGACGCCTCACGCTGTGTTGCGGGCTGGGCGGGTGCACTCGGCTGCGCAGCTTCGTAGTCGTATTCTTCGTCGGCGAGGCCCAGGTAAACCATGGTCTTGCGCAGTGGGTTGGCCATTGTGATCCTCCGTGTATAGCTCCTGCAGCCAGATTAACCGGCGAGGGGGCGGTTTCCCGTGATTGCCGTGCCTATCCGAAGGTGTGTCGCGCCCTCGAGCACGGCTTCGCGGTAGTCGCCCGACATGCCCATCGAGAGGGCGGTGGCCTCCGGCGCCGCAGTCCGCAGGCGCTCCCCCAGCAGGCGAACGGCCTCGAATGCCGCTCGTGGTTCGACGTCGAGCGGCGCGACGGCCATGAGGCCGCGAAGACGGATGCCGTCGGTCGCGAGAACGGATTCGGCGAACGCGTCGAGGTCGCCGGGTCGCACCCCGCCGCGGGCGGTGTCGTCGGTGAGATTGACCTGGATGAAGCCGTCGAGGGTGGTGCGGGGTTCGCGTGCGGCGAGGGCCGAGCCGAGCGCCGTGACGAGGGAGAGACGGTCGAGCGAGTGCACGGCGGTCGCGAAGCCGACCACCTGCCGCGCCTTCTTGCTCTGCAGCTGGCCGATGAAGTGCCAGCGCAGCTCGAGGTCGGCGAGCTCGGCGGATTTCTCGCTGGCCTCTTGCTGGCGGTTCTCGCCCACGTCGACGACGCCCAGCCCGGCGAGCTCGCGCACGAGGGTCGCCGGGTGGAACTTGGTCACAACGATCGTCGTGACGTCGCCCGGGTCGCGCCCGGCGTCGCGAACGGCGTCGGCTATCCCGGCCTCGACGCGCGCCAGCCTCTCGGCCAGCGCGCCGTCGCCTGCCATGGTGTTACTTGAGGAAGTCGGGGATGTCGAGGTCGTTGCTCTCGTCATCGTCGAACGTGCGGTCGGCCTGGGCGGTCGCGACGGCTTCCGGCTCGGGCGTCCACGCGGCGGCGGGAGCTGCTGCTGCGGCGGTTGCCGCGGGGGCGACCTGTCCCGTCTCGCTGCCGGCGGCCGGGTTGACGAAGTTCGTGCGCTTGGTCTCGACGACCTTCTGCACGGGCTCTCCCCCGTCGAATCCGGCGGCGATGACCGTGACGCGGACCTCGTCACCGAGGGTGTCGTCGATGACGGCACCGAAGATGATGTTCGCTTCCGGGTGCACCGCCTCCTGGATGAGACGCGCGGCGTCGTTGATCTCGAAGATTCCGAGGTTCGAACCGCCCTGGATCGAGATGAGCACGCCGTGCGCGCCGTCGATGCTGGCTTCGAGCAGGGGCGAGGCTACGGCGAGTTCTGCTGCCTTGATCGAGCGGTCGGCACCGCGCGCGGAGCCGATGCCCATGAGCGCCGAACCGGCACCCTGCATGACCGACTTGACGTCGGCGAAGTCGAGGTTGATCAGGCCGGGGGTCGTGATCAGGTCGGTGATGCCCTGGACGCCGGCGAGCAGCACCTGGTCGGCGGTGGCGAAGGCCTCCATCATGCTGATGCCGCGGTCGCTGATCTCGAGCAGGCGGTCGTTCGGCACGACGATGAGGGTGTCGACCTCGTTCTTGAGGCTGGCGACACCGATCTCGGCCTGCGAGGAACGGCGCTTGCCCTCGAAGCCGAACGGCTTCGTGACGACACCGATGGTGAGCGCGCCGATGGACTTGGCGATACGGGCCACGACGGGAGCGCCACCGGTTCCGGTTCCGCCGCCCTCGCCCGCGGTGACGAACACCATGTCGGCGCCGGCGAGTGCCTCTTCGATCTCTTCTGCGTGGTCCTCGGCGGCACGACGGCCGACCTCGGGGTCGGCGCCCGCGCCGAGGCCGCGGGTGAGCTCGCGACCGACGTCGAGTTTGACGTCGGCGTCGCTCATCAGGAGCGCCTGGGCGTCCGTGTTGATGGCGATGAATTCAACGCCCCGCAGACCGAGTTCGATCATGCGGTTGACGGCGTTGACGCCGCCGCCGCCTATGCCGACGACCTTGATCACGGCTAGGTAGTTTTGGTTCGATGTCACGTCCGGCCTCCGCTGGCAAAATATACTGCTGAAAAAAATTGTCGTGTCCACACTCGGTGTGGCGAAACTCTCAACCTCTAGTTGAGGTCTAAAGTTATACTCATTTTAGATTTACTGCTCTGAGGGTAGGTCGGCAGTCCGCGCGCGCGCCGCAGAAATTCCAGCGTGTCGAAAGATATCCGCCGAACAACCGAATCGTTCTCGCCCTCGTGCGCGCCACCCGGCTCACCGCGGGGTGACGACGACGCTTCCGGGCGCCGAGACGTCGTACTCGAGCAGCCTGTCTGCGTCCTGGTTCGGCACCATCGCCGCGAGTGTGCGCGCCTTGTACTCCGAGTTCTCGGAGCTGCCCCACACCACCGACTGCCCGACTCCGCGGAGCACGAACGACACGTCGTCCTTCGTGGTCGCGGTGATCGTGTCGACCTGGGCGAGCAGCGGCGCCGGGAGGGCCAACAGCACCTCGACGACGGAGGCGTAGGCGGCGCTCTCGGCGTCCTGGTCTCCGATGTTGATGAGCGGCACGTCCGGCGGCCGGGTGGGGCTCGACTGCACGACGATGCCCGCCGGGTCGAGCAGGTCGAACTGGGCGCCGTTCACGACGGCTCCGACCGGCGCGCGCTCCACGACGTGGATGAGCAGCGTGCCGGGAGGGACGACCTCGGTGACGTAGCTGCGGATGAGCGGGAACTTCGCGAGCTGCTTCGTGATCGTGTCGTAGTCGATGAGCGCGACCGGTGTGCCCAGCTGCGACTCGACGGCTTTGGTCACCTCTGCGGCGTCGACGCGGGCGGTTCCGTCGACGGTGACCGTGCGCAGCGCGAGGAGCGGTGAGTAGACCGCGACGGCGAGGATGATCCCCAGCACGACGACCACACCGGAGACCGTGAGCCAGGCGGTTCGGCGGGCGCGTGACCGGCGGGTGAAGCGCTTGACCTCCCCCTTCTCGAACCTGCGGCGCTCGCGCGCTGCGCGGGCCAGTTCGCGGCGCGCGTCACGCTCGGTGACGACGGCGGGTGCGACGACCCGCGGCGCGCGCTCTGCACGCTTGGCGCTCTTCGTCGGCACGCTCTTCGCCGGCACCACGGGCTCTGGCGCCTTCGCGCTGCCAGGCAGCACGGGACGACGCGGCGCACCGGGAGCGTTCGGTCGGCGCTGAGCGGCGCCCGGCTGCGCCATCGGCGACTGCGCCGACGAGGATGGGGCGGCGCCGGCGGGACGGGCGGGAGTGGGGCGTGCGGATGCGGCGGGGCCGGTCGGCCTCGCCGCTGACTGCTTCTCGGCAGCCGGCGGCACGGCAGCAGGCGGCACGGCAGCCGGCGGCACCGGAGACCGCGGGGCCGCGGGCGGCGGCACCGGAGACGGCGGCGGCGTCTGCTGCGTGCGGGGTCGGCGCGCCGATCTGTCCTTGCGGGCGTCTGGTGCGCCCGGCTTGGGAGGGTCGAATCCTTCCGGCCTCTTCACGGCGGTGCTAGTCGCCGGTCGTGGCGACGGTCGCGTCGAGCGACGCGAGCACCTGCGGCACGATGCGGTAGACGTCGCCGCAGCTGAGCGTCATGATGATGTCGCCCTCGCGCGCGATCTCGGCCGCGCGGTCGGCGGCGGCCTGCCAGTCGGGCAGGTAGTCGACGTGCGTCTGGTCGGCGAACCGATCCGACACGAGCGCACCGGTGACTCCCTCGATGGGGTCTTCACGCGCGCCGAACACGTCGAGCACGATCGTCTGGTCGGCGAGCTCCTCGTACACGCGGGCGAAGTCGCCGGCCATGAGCTGCGTACGGCTGTAGAGGTGCGGCTGGTGGATGGCGATGAGGCGTCCCTCGCCGACTACGCTCCGCGCGGCGGACAGCGCTGCGGCGACCTCGGTCGGGTGATGGGCGTAGTCGTCGTAGACGCTCACTCCACGCACGACCCCGTGCAGCTCGAACCGGCGTTCCGTGCCGCCGAAACGCTCGATGCCGGCGAGCACCCGTTCGGGGTCGAAGCCGAGGCCCACGAGCACGGCGAAGGCGCCGGCCGCGTTGAGCGCGTTGTGCACACCGGGCACGCGCAGCCGCGCGGCGTAGTCGGCGCCCTGCCACGACACGACGAACGAGACCGGCCCGTCGGCGACGATCGAGTGGATTCGCACGTCGGCGGCGTCGTCGGTTCCGAATGTGAGGATGCGGGGGGATCCGTCGGCGCGTTCTCGCAACGACGCCGTGACACGCACGGCGCCGGCGTCGTCGCTCGAGACGACGACGAGCTCGCTCGCCTTGCCGGAGAACTCGACGAACGCCTCGTCGAACGCCTCGTGCGACCCGTAGTGGTCGAGGTGGTCGGCGTCGACGTTGGTGACGAGCGCGACCGAGGTGTCGTAGAGCAGGAACGACTTGTCCGACTCGTCGGCCTCGACGACGAACAGGTCGCCGGTGCCGCGGGCGGCGCTCGTTCCGATGGACTGGATGACGCCGCCGTTGACGAAGCTGGGGTCCTCCCCGATTTCGAGCAGCGCGGTGACGATCATGCCGGTCGAGGTGGTCTTGCCGTGGGCGCCGGCGACGGCGATGAGGCGCTGGCCGCTGATCAGCCAGGCGAGCGCCTGCGAACGGTGGAGCAGCGGGATGCCACGCTCGACCGCGAGCAGGTATTCCGGGTTGTCGGGCCAGAGCGCGCCGGTGAACACCAGGGCGTCGGCGTCGCCGAGGTTCGCCGCATCGTGACCGATCGTGACGGTCGCGCCGAGCGCGCGCAGGGCCTCGGTGTTGTGGTTCTCGCTGCGGTCGGAGCCGGTCACGGTGTGGCCGGCGCTGAGGAAGAGGCGGGCGATGCCGCTCATCCCGGAGCCGCCGATGCCGACGAAGTGGACGGTGCCGAGTGCGCCGGGCAGTGGCTGGGTGAAGTCAGGAAAGATCATTGGTCTCGATTTTACCGCTCGGTGTCGTTGGGGTGCTCGGTGTCGTGGGGGTGCTCGGTGACCGGGGTCTCCGCGACGGCGAGGTCGACCAGGTCGACCATTCGGTCGGCCCCGTCGAGGACTCCGACGCCGGTGACACGCGCCGCCATCTCGGCGATGAGCGCGCGGTCCTGCAGCAGGGGTACGAGGCTCTGCAGAACCCAGTCCGGCGTGAACTCCGCGTCGGAGACGAGCAGGGCTCCCCCGGCGGCCACCGCGTCCTTCGCGTTGAATCGCTGTTCGCCGTTGCCGACCGGGTACGGGATGTAGACCGCGGGAACGCCGATCGCCGAGAACTCGCTCACGGTGGCGGAACCCGCCCGCGAGACGGCGAGGTCTGCGACGGCGATCGCGAGCTCCATGCGGTTGCAGTAGGGCAGCAGCCGGTAGCCGGCGAGCCCGGGATCGGTGATCTGCGACTTCTCCCCCGCGATGTGCACGACCTGCCACCCTGCGCCGAGGATGAGGGCGATCGCGCTCGACACGGTCTCGTTGATGTGACGCGCGCCGCTGGAACCGCCGGTGACGAGCAGGGTGGGTTTCGACGGGTCGAGGTCGAAGTACGCGATGGCGGCGGCACGTTCGGCGCGACGGTCGAGCCGCTCCACCTCGCTGCGCAGCGGCATGCCGACGAGGGTGGCGTGGGCAAGTCGCGTCGATGAGAACGCGACGCCCACGTACTTCGTGATGCGGCTGCCCAGGCGGTTCGCGATGCCCGGCTTGGCGTTCGCCTCGTGGACGACGAGCGGCACCTTCTCTCGCCACGCGGCGAGGTAGGCGGGTGCGGACGCGTAGCCGCCGAAGCCGACGACCACGTCGACGCCGCGGTCGCGGATCATCTGGCGGGTCTCGGCGACCGCGTCGCGCAGCGCGACGGGGAAGCGCACGGCGGCGCGTCCGAGCCGGCGCGGGAACGGCAGCCGGGCGACGGTGAGCAGTTCGTAGCCGCGCTCGGGGACGAGTCTGGCCTCGAGGCCCTCGCGGGTTCCGATGACCAGCACCGTGGCATCCGGATGTCTCTCCCTGATGCGGTCGGCGGTCGCGAGCAGGGGGTTCACGTGGCCGGCTGTGCCGCCGCCCGCGAGGAGGTATGTGGTCACCGTTGGCGTCTTTCTTGCGCGCCGCGTGCTGGCTGGCGCGTTCTCTGGGCGGAGGCGAGGCGTGAGCGCTGCGCCGGAGACTGGTCGAATGAGGCGTCGTCGACGCTCGCCGGTTCCCGCGCGAACGACAGCACGACGCCGATGGCGAGGAGGGTGGAGATGAGGGCGGAGCCTCCGGCGGAGATGAGCGGCAGCGGAACGCCGAGCACCGGCAGCACCCCGAGCACCACGGCGATGTTGACGAGCGCCTGGCCGACGATCCAGATGCCGACGCCGGCGGTGACGATGCGAGCGAAGGCGTCGGTGCTCGAACGGATGATGCGCACGAACGAGATCGCGAGCACGATGAACAGCACGAGCACGACGACGGCGCCGATGAGCCCGAGCTCTTCGCCGATGATCGCGAAGATGTAGTCGTTGTCGGCCTCGGGCAGCCACGACCACTTGGCCTTGGAGTTGCCGAGCCCGACGCCGAACACGCCCCCTGAGGCGAGCGCCCAGGTGCCGTGCGTCGGCTGCCAGCAGAAACCCTCGTACTGTTCGGCGGTGCAGCCGTAGAGCCAGGCGTTGATGCGGTCGGTGCGTGACGAGCTCGCGAAGGCGATGATGAGGCCGAAGAACGCGAGTACGGCGACGGCGACGCCGATGAACTTGATCCTGACGCCGGCGAAGTAGAGCCCGCCCAGCACGATCGAGAGCATGATCACGGCGGTGCCGAGGTCGTTTCCGATGAGCACGAGGCCGATCGCGAGCCCCGCGACGGGGCCGATCGGGATGAGCACGTGCTTCCAGTCGTCGAGCAGGCCCTCCTTCGACGTGAGGATGAAGGCGATCCAGACGATGATGGCGAGCTTCAGCAGCTCCGAGGGCTGCGCGCTGAACGAGCCGAAGTTGATCCAGTTGCGGTTGCCGCCGTACTCGTAGCCGAGCGGGCTGAATACCAGCAGCTGCAGGCCGAGACCCACGAAGATCGCGGGCCAGGCCCAGCGCTTCCAGAAGGTGATCGGCATGCGGGAGGCCACGAGCATAAACGGCACACCGATGAGCGCGTACAGGCCCTGCCGGGAGAACGACGCGAAGAAGTCGTCGCTCTCGAGGTGCGACTCGACCGACGACGACGACAGCACCATCACCAGGCCGAAGGCGACGAGGAAGACCGTCGTGCCGAGCAGCAGGAAGAAGTTCGGAGTCTCGGCGGCGAACAGCTTGCGCACGCCGACGACGACCGTGCTCTTGACCGCGCCCTTGGTATCCGAGGACTTGGGCGACGGGGGCTGTCTAGGCGGAGGGGGCTGCGGTCCCCGGTTCGTGCCCGGATTGCGTGTCGTCGTCATCCGCTGCACCTCCTGTGTCGTTGTTCGCTGCTATCTGGTCGAGAACCGCGGCGGCGAAGCGCCTCCCCCGATCCCCGTAGTCGGCGAACTGGTCCATCGACGCCGCCGCCGGCGCGAGCAGGACCGTGTCGCCCGGGCGGGCGATCGTGGCCGAGACACGCACGACTTCGGGCATTACCCGTTCAGTCTCGGTCGCCTCGACCTCAAAGACCGGAAGTGAGGGCGCGTGTCGCGCGAATGCCTCCCTGAGCATCTGCCGGTCGGTGCCGATGATGATGGCCGCGGCCAGCCTGGGCGTGTGACGGGCGACGAGGTCGTTCACATCGACGCCCTTGAGCAGACCTCCAACGACCCACACCACGCGGTCGAACGCGCTCAGCGCGGCGTCGGCGGCGTGCGGGTTCGTGGCCTTCGAGTCGTCGATCCAGGCGATGCCGTCGCTCTCGAGCACCGTCTCGGTGCGGTGGTGGTCGATGCGGAACGTCGCGAGGGCGTCGCGGACGACCGCCGGGGCGACTCCGAACGCGCGGACGAGGGCGGACGCCGCGAGCACGTTGGACACGGAGTGGGGGGCGGCCAGTCCGGCGGCTGCGAGCTCGCCTCGCGTGGTCAGCTCGAAGGCCGAGTTGCGACGGTCGTCGTGGAAGGCCCGGTCGATGATGATCCCGTCGACCAGCCCGAGGTCGCTCGGTCCGGGCGCGCTCAGACCGAAGCCGATGGCGCGGCATCCGTCGACGACGTCGGCCTCCTCGACCATGTGTCTCGTGGCCTCGTCGGCGAGGTTGTAGACGCACGCCACGCGGGTGTTGTCGTAGACCTTGCCCTTCGCAGCCGCATAGGCGTCTGCGGTGCCGTGCCAGTCGATGTGGTCGTCGGCGAGATTGAGGCAGACGCTCGCGAAGGGGAAGAGAGATCCCTCGGGGGTCTGGTTGATCCAGTGCAGCTGGTAGCTCGAGAGCTCGACGACGAGCACGTCGAAGCCGATCGGGTCGCGCACGGCGTCGAGCACGGGCACGCCGATGTTGCCGACCGCCGCCGCACGGTGGCCTGCGGCGACGAGCAGGTGCGTGGCGAGCTGCACGGTCGTGGTCTTGCCGTTGGTGCCGGTGACGGTGATCCACTCGGCTGCGCGCACCTTGTCGCGAACCCGCCAGGCCAGCTCGATGTCGCCCCACACGGGGATGCCCCGCTCGGCCGCCCAGAGGAGCACCGTGTGGTCGGGGTGGAAGCCGGGCGAGACGATGATCAGTTCGGCGTCGAATTCGGCGAGGCGCGGGGGCACGCTGTCGAGTCCCGGCTGCTCGACGAGCTCGGCGCCGATGACGCCGAGAAGGTCGGCGTGCTCCTCGGGCGCTGTGGCCGCGACGACGAGCACGGTGGCGCCGAGTTCGACGAGGGTGTCGGCTGCGGCGAATCCCGTCATGCCGAGGCCGAGCACGGCGACGCGCAGGCCCTTCCAGTCGGAGTGCCAGCTCGTGAGGGTGGTGAGGTCGGTCACGGTCGCGCTGTCGCCCATTCGAGGTAGAAGATTCCGACGCCGGCGGCGACGAACAGGCCGGCGATGATCCAGAATCGCACGACCACGGTGATCTCGGCCCAGCCCTTGAGCTCGAAGTGGTGGTGCAGCGGGCTCATCAGGAAGATGCGTTTGCCCTTGGTGAGCTTGAAGTAGATGCGCTGCAGGATCACCGAGCCGGTGACGATGAGGAAGAGGCCGCCGATGAAGACGAGGAGGATGTCGGTGCGGGTGAGGATGGCGAGGGCGGCGAGTGCTCCGCCGAGGCCGAGAGAGCCGGTGTCGCCCATGAAGATCTGGGCGGGGCTGGTGTTCCACCAGAGGAAGCCGATGAGGCTTCCCACGATGCAGGCGGCGATGACCGCGAGATCGAGCGGGTCGCGCACCTGGTAGCACCGGGAATAGTTCTCGGCGCTCTCGATGACGCTCGTGTTGAAGCACGACTGATTGTTCTGCCAGAAGCCGATGAAGATGTACGAGGTGATGGCGAGGATCGAGGCGCCGGTGGCGAGGCCGTCGAGACCGTCGGCGACGTTGACGCCGTTCGAGGCGCTCACGACGATGACGATCGACCAGAGCGCGAACAGGATGCCGCCGGCGATGAGACCGAAGGTGGCGAAGTCGAGCCACGCGATGTCGCGCACGAACGAGATGTAGGTGTGCTGCACGTCGTCGATGATCGTGGAGACCGGGGTGAGGTTGTTCTCGTCCGGGAAGTTCAGCGCGATGGCGGCGAAGATCGCGGCGACGATGACCTGGCCGAGGATCTTCGACCACCCGCCGAGCCCGAGGCTGCGCTGGTTGCGGGTCTTCAGGAAGTCGTCGAGGAATCCGACGGCGCCGAGCCCGACCATGAGGAACATCACGAGGAAGGCGACGAGCGTGAAGGGATCGCCCGCGATGAGGTGCCCGACGAAGTAGCCGAGGACGGCGCCGATGATGAAGACGATTCCGCCCATCGTGGGCGTTCCGCGCTTGGCGTGGTGCGACTTCGGGCCGTCGTCGCGGATGAACTGGCCCCAGCCGATGCGGTTGAAGAGCTTGATGAACAGCGGGGTGGTGAGGAGGGTGAAGATGAGCGAGAAGCCCGCACCCGTCAGCAGTGCGATCATGCGATTACCGTGCGCTTTCCGCCGGTTGCGGCGATCCGGTCACCGAGGTCGCCGAGCGCCGTTGACGCCGCCGACTTCACGAGGACGACCGTGGTGGTGCGATGGAGGGAAAGCTCGGTCTCATTCAGCAAATCGTATGCCTGATCGGCGGTGTCGACGAGCACCGACTCCCCGTCCCACGAACCTTCGAGGCCCGCCGCGTTGTGGATGTGTCTGGCCGACTGGCCGACGACGATGAGGCGCGACACGTTGAGCCTGACGACGAGTCGACCGATGCGGTCGTGCTCGTCGCGCGACTCGATCGCGTCGGTGCCGGGCGCGAGGTCGAGGTCGCCGAGAACCGCGACGGACCGTGTGCCGTCGATCGTGAGCTGGGCGAGCGCCTTGAGGGCGTCGGCGGTCGAGCGGGGCGAACCGTCGGCGGAGTCGTTGATCACGACGAGGTCGTCGGTCGGGCGGGTGACCTGCATGTCCCACCGGGCGGCCCGGTCGACGCGGTCGAGCGCCCGGACGGCCGTGTCGACGTCGACGCCGGCGTCGGATGCCACGGTGAGGGCTGCGAGGGCGACCGGGACGATCGACTCCCCCAGGATTCCGACGCGCACGCGGGTGCCGTCGGTCGTGAAGGTCGTGCCGGCGAGCGAGGACTCGATCGCGTCTGCCCGCACGTCGGCAGAGCCGCCGATGCCGAACCCGACGAACCGGGCGGCTGTCTGCGCCGTCGCGGAGACGACGGCCGCGTCATCCGCGTAGCCGTAGACGACGGTGTCCGGGGGAAGCGCGGCCAGCCGCTCCGCCAGCCCGGGCTCGTCGCCGAGGACCACGACGACGTCGGGGGCCGTGTGGTGGGGGGTCGTCGCGTCGAGCGACGCGAATTCGTGGGGCACGTCGCTCAGCAGCGCGGCCAGCAGGACGCGGGCCGTATCGCCGCGGCGTCCGGCGACAGCGATGATCACGGTCGACCGGCTTCGTCCCAGCCGGCTTCGCGCAGGGCGGAGCGGGCCTCTTCACGGGCGGAGTACGGGGTGCGCACACCCTCGATGTCGCGGTAGTCCTGGTGTCCCGGACCGGCCCAGAGGATCGAGTCGCCCTCGCGTGCGAGGGAGACGGCGACGCGGATCGCCTTCTCGGGCGGGCTCACCTCGTGCAGCTCTGCCGGGTGCTCGGCTAGGGCCGCGCCCTCGACGAGAGTCGCGCGAATCGACGCCGCGTTCTCGAAACGAGGGTGGTGGTCGGTGATGACGAGGATGTCGGAGCCCTCGGATGCGACCCGCGCCATCTCGTGCCGCTTGGTCGCGTCGCGGTCGCCGTCGGCGCCGAACACCATGATGACCTTGCCGGGGGTGAAGGTGCGCACGGCGGCGAGGGTGTTGAGGAAGGCGTCGGGGCTGTGGCCGAAGTCGACGAAGACGCTCGGGCCCGTGTCGCCCGAGACACGCTCGGTGCGGCCGGGGAGGTAGGCGTCGATGCCGCCGTGGGTTTCGAGCGCCTGCCCGATGGCCTCGAGCTCGAATCCGGCCTCGACGAGCATCACGATCGCGAGTGCGCCGTTCGCCGCCATGTGGCGTCCGATGATCGGCACGCGGCTCGACAGCGTGCGGCCCTCGGGTCCGGTGAGGGTGAACGCGGTGTACGCGGCCTCCTCGGCAGTGATCTCGACGTTCCACTCCCCCACGACGCCGGGCGTCGACGAGATGGTGGTGAGCGGGATGCGCGATTCGTCGACGACCCGCTGGCCGTACGGCGAGTCGAGCGAGACGACGCCGCGCTTGCCGCGGTCGGGCTGGAAGAGCGGCAGCTTCGCCTGGAAGTACTCCTCCATGTCGGCGTAGTCGTCGAGGTGGTCGTGGCTGAGGTTGGTGAAGGCGACGACGTCGAACAGCAGGCCGTCGACGCGGTTGCGGCTCAGCGCCTGGGCGCTCACCTCGATCACCACGGCGCGCACCTCGCTCTCGCGCATGCGGGCCAACAGGGCGTGCATCTCGCTCGCCTCGGGCGTGGTGAGGCGGCTGACGACGGTGAGGTCGCCGATGTGACGCTCCGCGGTGGAGCTGAGGCCGGTGACCAGGCCGAGCTGGCGCAGGATGCCCTCCAGCAGGTACGAGGTCGACGTCTTGCCGTTGGTGCCCGTCGTGCCGAACAGCAGCGGCGGATGTTCGTTGGTGCGGTACACCCACGCGGAGATCTCGCCGAGAGCTTCGCGCGGCGACTCGACGATCAGGATGGGAAGACCGGTGGGCGCGGCGAGCTCTGCGCCCGCGGCATCCGTCAACACGGCGACTGCGCCGCCCTCTTTCGCTCGTTCCGCGTAGCTCGCGCCGTGGCTGTGCGCCCCGGGCATACCGACGTAGAGGTCGCCGGGGTGCAGGTCTCCGGTGCTCAGGGTCACTCCGCGGATCTCGACGTGGTCGAGCGAGCCGCGGTAGTCGAGACCGAACTCGCTCACCAGCTCGGCGAGAGATCGGGCCGACGGATGCTCCGGTCGAAGTACCGGGGGGATCCTGGCGGTCACGCGGTTCTCATTTCTGCAGGTGTGCGATGCGGTCTCTCACCACGTGAGAGGCATCTGCGGGGACGGTTCGTCTGACGGCTCGATCCGGAACGACTTGATCACCTGGGTTGTGATCTTCTTGAACGTCGTCGAGACCGCGCTGGATGTCTTCATCGTATCCGGCTTGGCGAAAGTGACGACAATCGCGTACTCCGGCGCCTCGGCGGGAACGAGACCTGCTATAGAGACGATTCGGTCGCTGCCGTACCCGTTGCCGTCGGCCACTTCAGCGGTTCCGGTCTTCGCCGCGACCCGGTAGCCGGGGATGCTGAGCTCCTGGCTCAGGCCGCCCTGGCTGACGACGTTCTCCATCATCGCCACCGTCTGGGCGGCGGCGGAGGCGGAGACGACCTGGGTCGACTCGGTCGACGGGGTGCCGGTGACGGTGCCGTCTGCCCACTCGCAGCCCTCGACGAGGGTGAGCGGGACGTGCACGCCGCCGTTGCCCAGGGCCTGGTACGCCGATGCCATCTGCACGGAGGTGGTGGTCATGCCCTGGCCGAACTGCACGGCGTAGTTGGTGACGGCGTCCCAGTTCTGGGTCGCCGGGATGTCGCCGCGCGACTCCCCCTGGAAGTCCACGGCCGTCTTCTGGTTGAGGCCGAACTTCAGCATGTAGTCGCGACGCTTCTCCTTGTCCGAGAGCTTGTCGGCGAGGTAGGAGATGCCGGTGTTCGACGAGTTCGTCAGCACGCCGGTGGCCGTGTACGGGATGTCGGCGTGCGCCCAGGCGTCCTTGATCGACTGCCCGTCTCCGAGGTCGCGTCGGCCCGGGGCGGTGACCTGGGTGAGCGGCTCGATGACGCCGGCGTCGAGGAGGGATGCCACGGTGAGCGACTTCATCGTCGATCCGGGTTCGAACGGCGAGCTGAAGGCGCGGGATCCGAGGTCGGCCGCCGTCGAGCTGTCGACGTCGTTCGGGTCGACGGAGGGGTAGTCGGCCACGGCCATGAGGTGTCCGTCGCGCACCCGCACGACCGTGATGGTTCCCCAGTCGGCGCCGAGCTCGATCGACCGCTGCGCGAGGCTCTGCTGCGCGTACCACTGCAGGTCGCTGTCGATGGTGAGTTTGAGCGTGCCGCCGTCCTTGGCTTCCTTCGCGGTGACGGTGCTGCCGGGGATGCGGATGCCGTCGGCGCCGCGCTCGTAGGTGGCGGAGCCGTTGACGTTGCCGACGCACTCGTTTTGGGTCAGCTCGAGGCCGTTCTGCGGGCCGTCGGTGCCGATGAAGCCGACGAGGTTTCCGGCGACGGCCCCGTTCGGGTAGGTGCGGCTCGGGTGCAGCACGTCGTAGGTCCACGGGATCTTGAGGGCGCGCACGTCGCCCAGCTGCTCGAGGGTCACGGATTTCGCCACGTAGGCGAAGTTCGACTTCGGGTTCTCGGTGAGCGCGGTCGTTATCTCGGCCACGCTCGCTCCGGTGGCGGTGGCGAGTTCGGCGATCGCGTCGGAGACGGTCACGGTCACCTTGCTCTTGCCGTCTTTCTGCAGCCGCTCGAATTCGTCGACGAGCAGGGGCGAGGCGGTGATGTCGAACCTGTCGACACTGTCGGCGAGCACGTTGCCGTTCGTGTCGACGATGTTGCCGCGTGCGCCGTACGTCGTCTGGCTCACCGACCGCTTGCTGAGCGACTCGGTGTTCAGCTCGGCGGCCCGCACGACCTGGATGTCGACGAGACGCACCACGAAGACCGCGACGACCGCGAAGATCACCAGGACCGCGATTCCGACTCTGCGCTTGTTCTTACGAGCATCGTTCACTGAGTCGGTTCCTCACCCTTGTCGTTCTTGTCTGCGGCTGCTGACTTCTAACGGGTTACCGGAGAAGGCAGCGCCAACGGGTTCGACGCTACAGATCCGGGCGCCGTAGGAGTCTCAGGCGCGCCAGCGACCTCCGTCACGGTCGCGTCGGGCACGGTCGGGGTCACGAGGGGAATCCCGCCCAACAGCGAGTTGGGGACGAGGCTGCCGGCTGCCGCTACGACGGTCTCGCCCGAGCCCGCTGGGGATGCAGAACCGACGATGACGCCGTCGGCGAGGCGCAGGTAGACGGGCGACGTGTTGCTCAGGACCATGCCGAGGGACTCGGCCTGGGTTGCGAGGTTCTGCGGCGACGCCAGCAGGTCGAGCTGCTCGCTGAGCGCCTGCTCCTGGCGGCCGAGGTCGCGCTGCTGAGTCTGCAGGCTCGCGATGCTGTACGCACCCTGCGAGACGACGATGCTCAGCAGCAGCTGGGCGATGAAGAGAGCGAAGAGCCCTCCGACGGTGACCAGCGCGTAGACGATGCGCGGACGCGACTTGCGCTGCTCACGGTTCGAGACGATCTCGATGTGGCGGGTGGGCTGCTCTTCGCGCGGAGAGCGCAGCGGAGTGGCGAAGGCGAGGTTGCTACTCACTGGATTCTCCTCAGTCGTTCGGCGGCGCGGAGGCGCACGGGGGTTGCACGGGGGTTGACGGCCTTCTCGGCCTCGCTGGCGAGCTCGGCTCCGCGCACGAGCAGCTTCAGCTCGGGGCGGTGTTCCGGAAGCTCGACGGGGAGCCCGGCCGGCGCGGTCGATGCCGAGCGCGCGGCCAGGATTCGCTTGACGATGCGGTCTTCGAGCGACTGGTAGGAGAGCACCACGATGCGACCGCCCACCTCGAGGGTGTCGATGGCGGCCGGGATCGCGCGCTCCAGCACTGAGAGTTCCTGGTTGACCTCGATGCGCAGCGCCTGGAAGACGCGCTTGGCGGGATGGCCTGCGCGCTGAACGGCGGCGGGCGTCGCGGCGATGATGACCTCGACGAGCTGGGAGGAACGCACGAACGGCTCTACCTCACGCCGCTGCACGATCTTGCTCGCGTAGCGGGGCGCGAGCTTCTCCTCGCCGTAGTCGTAGAAGATGCGTCGGAGTTCGAATTCGCTGTACTCGGCGAGGATGCGCTCGGCGGTCAGCGGCGACGACGCGTCCATGCGCATGTCGAGCGGCGCGTCCTTCGAGTAGGAGAAGCCGCGGTCGACCTCGTCGAGCTGCAGCGAGGAGACGCCGAGGTCGAACAGGTAGGCCGAGACCTCGTCGATGCCGAGCGACTGGAGCGCTGCGGGGATCTCGTCGTAGACGGCGTGCACGAGGTGCACCCGGTCGCCGAAGCGAGCGAGACGCTTTCCGGCGATGGCGAGAGCGTCGGTGTCGCGGTCGATGCCGACGAAGACGATGTCGGGGAAGCGCGAGAGGAAGGCCTCGGCGTGACCGCCCATGCCGAGGGTCGCGTCGACCAGCACTGCACCCTCGTGGGCGAGCGCGGGGCCGAGCAGTTCGATGGTGCGCTCGAGATTCACCGGGGTGTGGATGTCGTTGTCAGTCATAGCTATTCGGTTTCCATATCGCTGGCGGTGATCCCCATCCGGTCCGACCTGACATCGGGGAAGAAAGTCAGGGCAGTGATCGGCTGGGAGTCATCGCCAGGGAGCTAGAAGAGTCCGGGGATCACCTCCTCGTCGGTGTCGGAGAAAGCGGCTTCGGTGCTCTCGTAGTAGGCGTTCCACGTGTCGGTGTCCCAGATCTCGGCGCGGCTGCCCGCGCCGATGATCGTGAGGTCGCGACCGAGGCCCGCGTAGTCCCGGAGCGTGGACGGGATGGTGATGCGGTGCTGCGTATCCGGTCGCTCCTGGCTCGCGCCCGAGAGGAAGACGCGCAGGAAGTCGCGCGCCTGCTTGTTCGACACGGGCGCCTGACGGATCTTCTCGTGCACGTTCTCGAACTCGCGCTCGGTGAAGACGTAGAGGCAGCGCTCCTGACCGCGGGTGATCACGAGCCCGTTCGAGAGTTCGTCCCAGAACTTGGCGGGGAGGATGACGCGGCCCTTGTCGTCGAGCTTGGGAGCGTAGGTGCCTAGAAACACGCGACACTCCCTTCACTCCGGCCCGGATGGATACCCTCCACTTTACTCCACAACGCACCACAAAAGTAGAAAAACGGCTGATTTCGCCCGTATTGGGGTCAAAGTCGCCTTTATTTGCGCGGCAGATCGGAGTGGAGGGAAATGGAGGCACTTTGGGCAAAAGTGGGCACAAAAAAAGGACCGACCCGAGGGTCGGTCCTGATTAGGTGCGTGGCGGGAGGTTAGCGCCCGCGCTCGTCTTGTCGCTTGTCCCAGCGGTCTCCGAGTCCGTTCATAAAGCCGCCGGCCTTCTGCTTGCCCGCGCCGCTCTTCTGCGAGCCGGCGCTACCACCCGCTGCCTCGCCACGACGAGGAGGGGCGAATGCCAGCAGCACACCCGCGAACATGATGATGAAGCCGAGGACTCCGACGAGGGTCTGATGGATGACTACGCCTACGACCAGCGTGGCGATTCCCAGGATTCCCAGCAGGGCGCCGACCACCACCACGGTGTAGTTCGGCTTGCCGCGGCGCTGGCCCACGGTTGCAACGAAATCGGCGTCATTTTGGTAGAGACCCCGCTCCATCTCTTCCAGGAGACGCTGCTCCTGCTCGGAAAGTGGCATCCTGATCCCCTCCGGCTCGGATTGTTCTTGCGCTATGGGTTTCGATAATACGCCCCACAGGCCTCGGTAGGCTATGAGTGTGGCTGAGAGTACGCGGTTAGTTGACCTTGTTCAAGAACGCATAGACGAATTCCTGGAGGAACGAGCACCGCAGCTCTCGGCGATAGCCGAGGAAATCGACGATTTCGTCGGCACATCACGGGATCTGCTGTCCGGCGGCAAGCGATTCCGCGCGCTGTTCTGCTACTGGGGTTGGCAAGCCGTGAGTACGCCGGGAGTCGGTTTCGACGTCGCCGACGAGACCCCGGAGCGCGACCTGCCCGCCATCGTGACTGCTGCGGCGGCCCTCGAGGTCTTCCATGCGGCGGCGCTGGTGCACGACGACATCATGGACAACTCGGACACGCGCCGCGGCCGGCCCGCGGCCCACAAGCGGTTCGAGGCGTTGCACGGCGAGAACGGCTGGCTGGGCAACCCGAGGAGCTTCGGCAGCTCGGCCGCTCTCCTTCTCGGTGATCTGCTCCTCGGTTGGAGCGACGAGATCTTCGACAGCGCGCTTCGTTCGCTCACCGACCCTGCGGCCAGCGCCGCGGGCCGGGCCGAGTTCAACCGGATGCGCACCGAGGTCACGGTAGGCCAGTATCTCGACATCGTGGAGGAGAACGCCTGGCGCAATCACCCGGAGAGCGAGCTGCTCCCCCGCGCTCATCGCGTCATCGTCTACAAGTCGGCGAAGTACAGCGTGGAGTCGCCGCTCGCCATCGGCGCCGCCCTCGGCGGTGGCACCACGGAGCAGACCGCCGCGCTTCGAGCGTTCGGACTGCCGCTGGGAATCGCCTATCAGCTCCGCGACGATCTGCTCGGGGTCTTCGGCGACCCGGAGGTCACCGGCAAGCCCGCTGGCGACGACCTGCGTGAGGGAAAGCGCACCGTACTCATAGCGCTCGCTCGCACGGCGCTTCCCGCGAACTCGCGGGCGCTGCTCGACGAGCTCCTCGGCGACCGCGACCTCGACGCGCGGCAGGTCGAGGTTCTGCAGTCGGTGATCCGCGACAGCGGGGCGATCGACCGAGTGGAGCGGATCATCACCCACAACGTGGGGCTCGCCAGGGCGGCGCTCGAGACGGCGCCGCTCAGCGCATCATCGCGCGCGCAGCTCACTCAACTCGCCGACACGGTCAGCCGGCGTACCGCCTGAGCCGCCTCCGGGCTTTCGGAGCCGGGCCGGGGCGTGTGTGATCAGGCCAGGGCCTGCGCGACCCGGCGGACTTCGGCCTTGCGCCCGGCGTGGAGGGCCTCGATGGGGCTCACGCCGAGGCTGTCCTCGGGGCTGAGGAGCCAGTCCATCGCCTCGTCGTCGGTGAACCCGATGTCGCCGAGCACCACGAGGGTTCCGCGAAGCTCGCTCATGGGCTCGCCGTCGACGATGAACGAGGCAGGCACCTTCCATACGCCGTCGATCTTGCGGGCGAGGAGTGCGCGATCTTCAATCAAGCGGCGCACCTGACTCACCTTGACTCCGAGGAGTTCGGTCAGGTCGGGAACGGTCAGCCAGGTGGCGTCGGGAGTTTCAGTCACCCATTAAGAGTGCCACGACACGAGCGGTTTGAGCGGCATTGACGTGGGTGAATCGCAAATGTTTCGGACAGATTAACCCCAGTCACATTGGCCACACTGATTGACTCTCATAGGCATCTGTGTCACGTTTGAGAAGTCGCGCCAGCTGTGCGCGGCGCGATCCTGGCCGGGAGCAAGACGGGGAACTCATGACTAATCTTTCTGAGCACGACACACAGACGACTGCCGGAACGGTTCTGTCGGGGCTCGTCCCCACACCGTCCTCTCCGCTCAGGGCGGCCGCTGTCTCGCGGGAGTCGAAGATCAGCAAGTCCCTCTTCGCCACCATGCCCATACTCCTGGTCGGCTCGATCGCGGTGTCGATGAACCTCACCGGTCCGATCGAGCGCGTCGAGGCCAAGTCTCCCGTCGGAGACAAGTCGGAGAAGTCACGTCCGACCACCGACACCGCGGTTCGTGACGCCGGAGTCGCCGCCGCCGAGAACACGCCTGCCGGCGAGATCGCTGTCGCCGCCGCACCCAGCACCTATCGCGTCGCCGCCGGTGACACGGTCAGCAGTGTCGCGGGCCGATACGGGCTCTCGACCGCCTCCGTGCTCGCGCTCAACGGACTCGGCTGGAAATCCACAATCTTCCCCGGACAGGTGCTCAAGCTGGGGGCCGGCGTGATCACCGCCGCTCCCGCACCCGCGGCGCCCGCCGCTCCGGTCGCTGGCGGCCGCTACACCATCGTCGCCGGCGACACCATCAGCCGGATCGCGTCGCGTTTCGGTGTGACCACGCAGGCGGTGCTGACCGCAAACGGTCTCGGCACGTCGAGCATCATCTACCCGGGCCAGACGGTCGCGATTCCCGGCTCGAGCGCCCCGGCCGCGGCACCGGTCCGCGCTCCCGTGGCAGCCGCACCCGTCGCGGCCTCCCCGGCGCCGTCGGTCGGCGCCTCGTACACGATCGTCTCCGGCGACAACGTCTCCAAGATCGCGAAGAAGCTCGGTGTCTCGGTGCAGGCGCTGCTGAGCGCGAACGGACTCACCACGTCGAGCATCATCTACGCGGGCCGCACGCTCGTGAACCCCGCTGCCGTGGCGGCTGTTCCGGCGGGCACTCCCGGCGCCATCACCCTGCTCACCGCCGAGATGGAGGCGAACGCCCGCGTCATCGTGTCGGTCGGCCGCAACCTCGGCGTCAGCGACTACGGCATCGTCATCGCCCTCGCGGCTGCGATGCAGGAGTCGAGCCTCCGCAACATCAACTACGGCCACCTCGACTCGGTCGGCCTCTTCCAGCAGCGACCGAGCTCCGGTTGGGGCTCCGTCGCTCAGCTCACCGATCCCGCGCACGCCGCCAAGCTCTTCTACGGCGGGCCGTCGAACCCGAACGCCGGCATCACGCGCGGACTGCTCGACATCTCCGGCTGGTCGGCGCTCACCGTGACCCAGGCGGCGCAGAAGGTGCAGATCTCCGCCTACCCCGACGCGTACGCGAAGTGGGAGACGTCTGCCCGGTTCTGGCTCTCCGAACTGAAGTAACCAAATCGTTGCGTGCCGACACCGGCGTGTTGGCGAACCGCCCCGTGTTCAACCGGGCGTTCAGGTGGGCGAACTTTAGAATGGCCGAGTGAGCACGAACATAACTGACCCCATGATTGGCCGTCTCATCGACGGCCGCTATCAGGTCAGATCGCGCATCGCGCGGGGCGGCATGGCCACCGTCTACCTGGCGACCGACCTGCGTCTCGAGCGCCGGGTCGCGATCAAGATCATGCACGGGCACCTCGCCGACGACAGCCAGTTCAAGGAACGGTTCATCCAGGAGGCCAGAAGCGCCGCGCGCCTGGCGCACCCGAACGTCGTCAACGTCTTCGACCAGGGTCAAGACAGCGACATGGCCTACCTGGTCATGGAGTACCTCTCCGGCATCACCCTGCGCGACCTGCTGACCGAGCACAAGATACTCACCCCCGAGCAGACCCTCGACATCCTCGAGGCGGTGCTCTCCGGACTCGCGGCCGCCCACAAGTCGGGCATCGTGCACCGCGACCTCAAGCCCGAGAACGTGCTTCTCGCCGACGACGGCCGCATCAAGATCGGCGACTTCGGGCTCGCCAGAGCCGCGAGCGCGAACACCGCGACCGGGGCCGCGCTCCTCGGCACCATCGCCTACCTCTCCCCCGAGCTCGTGACCCGCGGCATCGCGGACGCCCGCAGCGACATCTACGCGGTGGGCATCATGATGTACGAGATGCTCGCCGGCGAGCAGCCGTTCCGCGGCGAGCAGCCGATGCAGATCGCCTACCAGCACGCCAACGACTCGGTGCCGACACCCAGTACGAAGAACCCCAACGTGCCGGCCGAGCTCGACGAGCTCGTGCTCTGGGCCACCGCGCGCGAACCGAACGAGCGCCCCCGCGACGCCCGCATCATGCTCGAGCAGGTCGTCGAGACCCAGTCGCAGCTGCTCACGGCGCTGCCCACGGGCGCGACGTCGATCATCCAGCGAACCACCGTGCTGCCCGTCGCCCTCGCCCCGTCCGGCACCGGCGACCAGACCACGGTCATCCGACCGGCACAGCCGTCCGGCCCCGTCGCACCCGTCTCCGACGCGACGGCCGCCCTGACACTCCAGGCCAATAAGCGCCACGCCCGTGCGTGGTGGTGGATCCTGCTGTTCATCGTCGTGGCCGGGCTCGCCGGCGGCACAGGCTGGTACTTCGGTGCCGGACCGGGTTCGCAGGTCGAGATTCCGGTGGAGAACGTGATCGGCCAGGACCCGGATGCCGCGGCCGCTGCGATCGCGGAGGCGGGCCTGACGGTCGACACCTCACGCGAGGAGGTCTTCTCCCCCGACATCGCCGCAGGAAGCGTCGCGGCGACCGACCCGCCCGCGGGCACCCAGGTGCCGCGCGACACGGTCGTGGCGCTCAAGATCTCCAAGGGTCCGCAGCCGATCGCCGTGCCGGAGTTCGCCGGGCTCTCCGAGGACGCGGCGAAGGAACTCGCCACGTCGACGGGCTTCCCGCCGACCGACAGCGAACGACAGTTCAGTGCGGATGTCGCGGCCGGGGTGGTTCTCGCCGCGTACGGGCAGGACGACGCCCAGGCACGCATCACGCTCGTCACCGGCGAGAACTACTTCGACCAGCGACCGGTGACCTTCCTCGTCTCGGCCGGCCCGCTGCCGGATGTCGGCGGGCTCACGATCGCCGACGCCCAGGCGCGGCTCGTCGAAGCCGAGCTGACCGGTGTCGCCGCAGCGCCGGTGTTCAACGACACCGTCCCGAAGGGTCTGGTGATCGGCCTGCAGACGACGACGCCCGACGCCGCTATCGTTCCCGGCGACACGATCAACATCCTCGTCTCCGACGGCCCGCCTCCCGTCGTGATCCCCGACGTGCAGGGCGACACCCGTCGCGGTGCCACCGCAGCGCTCGAGGCCCTCGGCCTCGTGGTCAAGTACAACCCGCTGTTCACGCCGTTCCCCGGCTCGACGGTGACGGGCACGGACCCCGCGATCGGCACCGAGGTCCCGAAGGGCTCCACGGTGAACCTGTACCTCCAGCTGTCGGGCTAGAGGATTCACGATACGAGAAAGGGCGGCCCTCACCAGCGGACCGCCCTTCGTCGTTGTTGCGCCTAGACGGCGGCGAGCTCCTCGGCCACGAGGAACGCCAGCTCGAGCGACTGCATGTGGTTCAGCCGCGGGTCGCACAGCGACTCGTAGCGGGTCGCCAGGTCGGCCTCGTCGATGTGCTCCGAACCGCCGAGGCACTCGGTGACGTCGTCGCCGGTGAGCTCGATGTGGATTCCACCGGGGTGGGTGCCCACGGCGCGGTGCGCCTCGAAGAAGCCCTTGACCTCGTCGACGACGTCGTCGAATCGACGCGTCTTGTAGCCGGTCGACGTGGTGAGCCCGTTGCCGTGCATCGGGTCGGACACCCACAGCGGCGTGGCCTCGTGGCCCTTGATCGCCTCGAGCAGGGGCGGCAGCGCGTCGCGCACCTTGCCCGCGCCCATGCGCGTGATGAACGTGAGGCGCCCCGGCTCGCGGTCGGGGTCGAGCTTGTCGATGAGCCGCAGCATGTCGTCGGGGCTCGTCGTGGGGCCGAGCTTCACGCCGATCGGGTTGCGAACACGCGAGAAGTAGTCGATGTGCGCTCCGTCGAGGTCACGGGTGCGCTCACCTACCCAGAGGAAGTGCGCGCTCGTGTTGTACGGCGTTCCTGTGCGCGAGTCGATGCGCGTCATCGGGCGCTCGTAGTCCATGAGCAGGCCCTCGTGGCTCGCGTAGAAGTCGACGCGGCGCAGCTCGTCGAAGTCGGCTCCCGCCGCCTCCATGAACTTGATTGCACGGTCGATGTCGCGGGCGAGAATCTCGTAGCGCTTGTTCGCCGGGTTGGCGGCGAAGCCCTTGTTCCAGCTGTGCACCTGGCGCAGGTCGGCGAAGCCGCCCTGTGTGAAGGCGCGAACGAGGTTCAGCGTCGAGACGGCCGTGTGGTACCCCTGCACGAGACGGCTCGGGTCGGGCGTGCGCGACTCGGCGGTGAACGGGTAGCCGTTGACGATGTCGCCGCGGTACGCGGGCAGCGTGACGTCGCCGCGGGTCTCGGTGTCTGTCGAGCGCGGCTTCGCGAACTGGCCCGCCATGCGTCCCATCTTCACGATGGGCATGGATGCACCGTAAGTGAGCACCACGGCCATCTGCAGGATGGTCTTGACCCGGTTCTTGATCTGCTCTGCGGTGGCTCCCGCGAAGGTCTCGGCGCAGTCGCCGCCCTGCAGCAGGAAGGCCTCGCCGGCTGCCGCGCGACCGAGCTTGTCGCGCAGGTCGTCGACCTCTCCCGCGAAGACGAGCGGCGGGAAGCTCGCGATCTGCTTCGACGCCTCGGCCACGGCCGCGGCATCCGGCCATTCCGGCTGCTGCTTGATGGGCAGTTCACGCCAATAGTCGAGCCCGGCGATCACTGCTGGATCGGCGAGAACGACTTGCTCTGACGGGTCTACCACGGGGCTTCCTTCGGTTGAGGGGTGGGACGACGGGCACTACGGCCCGACTCACGAGCTTATCCGCTCGGGGGTGATGTGTTACGGCGTGCGCTTCGACAGGCTCAGCGGGCCGGACGGGCGCTCATGCGGTCCTTGACCGACGAGGCGTAGACGTCGACGTACTCCTGGCCGCTCAGGCGGTTGAGCTCGTACATGATCTCGTCGGTGATCGAGCGCAGGATGAACCTGTCGCTCTCGAGACCGGCGAAGCGAGAGAAGTCGAGGGGCTCGCCGATGACGATGCCGAGACGCTGCACCTTGGGGATCGTGGTGCCCTGCGGCATGATCTTCTCGGTGTCGATCATCGCGACGGGGACGACGGGCACGTTGCCCTCGAGGATCATGCGGGCCACGCCGGTGCGACCGCGATAGAGCTTGCCGTCTGGGCTGCGTGTGCCCTCGGGATAGATGCCGAGCACCTCGCCGTCGTGCAGCACTTTGAGACCGGTGTTGAGGCTCGCCTCGGAGGCCTTGCCGCCCGAGCGGTCGATGGGCAGCATGCCCGTGCCGTTCATAAACGCCTTCGTCGCCCAGCCCTTGAGGCCGCGCCCGGTGAAGTAGTCGCTCTTGGCGAGGAAGAAGATGCGCCGGTCGAGCACGAGGGGCAGGAAGACCGAGTCGATGAACGAGAGGTGGTTGATCGCGAGGATCACGCCGCCCTTCTTCGGGATGTTGTCGAGACCGGTCACCCACGGACGGAATACCGTCTTCAGGATCGGCCCGGCCACGAGGTTCTTCATGAACCAGTAGAACATCGTTATCCGCCTCCGCTTGGGTTCACTACTCTAATGCGCGGTCGCGTGGATGCGCGCGAGGTCGGCCGCGCCGACCACTCCCGCGTCGTTCTCCAGCTCGGCGATGACGAAGCCGGGCTCCGGGTGGTATCCGCGGGCCGGCAGGTGCTGCAGGTACGCCTCGCGGATGGGGTCGAGCAGCAGGTCGCCCGCGACGGCGACTCCCCCGCCGAACACGAACAGCTGCGGGTCGAGCACGGCGCTCAGCGAGGCGCAGGCCTGACCGAGCCAACGGCCGAGCTCCTGCAGGGCGTGCACGGCGCCGGGGTCGCCCGCGGCGATGAACTCGCCCACGATCGTCCCGTTGAGCTCGCCGTTCGCGGCGCGGGCCTCTGCGAGGGCCAGGCCGATGCCACCGGCGTCGGCCAGGGCGTTGGCCATGCGCAGCAGCGCGCGGCCCGAGCCGTACTGCTCGATGCAGCCGCGGGCGCCGCAGCCGCAGGCGAGGCCGTCCGGCACGACCCTGAGGTGGCCGAGTTCGGCTCCGGCACCGAATCCGCCGCGGAACAGGTGGCCCTGGGTGACGATCGCGCCGCCGACCCCGGTTCCGATGGTGAGCATCGTCATGTCGGTGACCGTGCGACCGGCGCCGAAGCGGTACTCCGCCCAGCCCGCCGCGTTCGCGTCGTTGTCGATGGTGATGGGCATGCTCACGCGCTCGGAGATGAGCCGCTGCAGCGGCTCGTTGCGCCAGCTGATGTTCGGGGCGTAGTACACAGTGGACTGCGCGGCGTCGACGAACCCCGCGGCCGCGACGCCGGCGGCCGTGACCTCGTGGCCCGTGGCGAGCCGGTCGATCATGGCGACGACGAGGTCGACGATCTGTCCCCGGTCACCCGCCGGGGTGGGCTGGCGGTCTTCGGCGATGATCTCGCCGGTCTCGCTGACCAGGGCTCCGGCGATCTTGGTTCCGCCGATGTCTATTCCGATGGCATGCACGAGAGTCGAGTCTAGTTAGGTGGACCACGACCCGCGACTTGGGGGCGCGGCCCACGGCGCAAAGCCGGTTTGTGCTCATCAATCCCGGTTAGAGTAGGGAAAACCTAGTCCGCCCCGGTGCCAAAGGAGTTACCGTGACCGAATATTTCGTCCCACCTGTGGTGGAGCCGGATCCCGATGCCAACGCGACCGATCTGCTGGTCGCCCGAGTTGCCGCTACACCGAACGAGCCGCTGTTCGCCACCCCCACCGCCACCGGGGGATGGAGCGACGTCACGTCGGCCGAGTTCCTCGCCCAGGTCGTCGCACTCGCGAAGGGCTTCATCGCCAGCGGCATCGAGCCGGGCGACAAGGTCGGCTTCATGTGCAAGACGCGCTACGAGTGGACGCTCGTCGACTTCGCGCTCTGGTTCAGCGGCGCCATCATGGTGCCGATCTACGAGACCTCGTCGCCCACGCAGCTGCACTGGAACCTCACCGACTCCGGCGCCACCTCGATCATCGTCGAGAGCGCCACCCACTTCGCCAAGTTCGACGAGATCCGCGGCGACGTGCCCGCGATCGACAACGTGTGGCAGGTCGACCTCGGCGACCTCGACAAGCTCGTCGTGGCGGGCGCGGGAGTGAGCGACGAGGAGGTCGAGCGACGCCGTTCGATCGCGGTCGGCTCCGACATCGCCACGTTGATCTACACGTCGGGCTCCACCGGGCGCCCCAAGGGTGTCATCCTGACGCACTCGAACTTCGTGGAGCTCACCCGCAACGCGGCGGTCGTGATGCACGAGGTGCTCGCCCCCGGTTCATCCACCCTGCTCTTCATCACCACCGCGCACATCTTCGCCCGCTTCATCTCGGTGCTGTCGGTGCACGCCGGCGTCAAGGTCGGTCACCAGCCCGACACGAAGCTGCTGCTGCCGTCGATGGCGTCGTTCCGCCCGACCTTCCTGCTCGCAGTGCCCCGCGTGTTCGAGAAGGTCTACAACTCGTCGGAGCAGAAGGCGGAGGGCAACGGCAAGGGCAAGATCTTCCGCAAGGCCGCAGACGTCGCGATCGCACACTCGAAGGCCCTCGACGCCGGCTCGGTGCCTCTCGGCCTCAAGCTGCAGTTCGCGCTATTCGACCGGCTGGTGCTGAGCAAGATCCGCGCGGCCCTCGGCGGTCGAGTGAAGTACGCGGTCTCCGGATCGGCGCCCCTCGGCCCGCGCCTCGGCCACTTCTTCCGCAGCCTCGACCTGCGCATCCTCGAGGGCTACGGCCTCACCGAGTCGACAGCGCCGGCCACCGTGAACCTGCCCGACAAGTTCAAGATCGGCACGACCGGACCCGCGCTTCCCGGCGTCGGTCTGCGCATCGGCGACGACGGCGAGATCTCGATCAAGGGCGTCAACGTCTTCGGCGGGTACTGGAACAACCCGGCGGCCACCGCCGAGGTCATGGACGGCGACTGGTTCAAGACCGGCGACATCGGCTCGCTCGACTCCGACGGCTACCTCACCATCACCGGCCGCAAGAAGGAGATCCTCGTCACCGCCGGCGGCAAGAACGTCGCCCCCGCGGCGCTCGAAGACCCGATCCGCGCCAACCCGCTCGTGGGCCAGGTCATCGTCGTCGGCGACAAGAAGCCGTTCATCGCGGCCCTCGTCACGCTCGACGCGGAGATGCTGCCCACCTGGTTGAAGAACAACGGCGAGGACCCGACGATGACCCTCGCGGAGGCGGCCAAGAACCCGCACGTGATCGCCGAGGTGCAGCGCGCCATCGACGCCGCGAACGCCCTCGTGTCGCGCGCGGAGTCGATCCGGAAGTTCGAGCTGCTGCCGATCGAGCTGACCGAGGCCAGCGGGCACCTCACGCCGAAGCTGAGCATCAAGCGCGCGCTCATCGTGGAGGAGTTCACCCCCGCGATCGAGGCGCTCTACTCGGACTCGCCGTCGACCGCCGGGCTGAGCCTCTCGTAGCGGATGCCGCCGGCCGAGCCGGCCGCTCGCGACTCGCGGGCGGCCGGCTTCGTCGTCGCTGCGTGAGCTACGCCCACCACTCCGACTGGCGGATGAGCTTCATCGCGTCGCGCTTGGCTTCCGGCTCGAGCCCCTCGATGAACAGGTGTCCGTCGAGGTGGTCGGTCTCGTGCTGCAGCGCCTGCGCCATGAGGCCGTCGCCGCTGAGCTCGACCGGCTCGCCGGCGAGGTCGACGCCGGTGACCCTGGCGAACGGGTAACGCAGGCGCGGGAAGTAGAACCCCGGCACAGACAGGCACCCCTCGTCGACGAGCTCGGGCTCCCCCGACACCTCGACGAGCACGGGGTTGATGACGTATCCGACGACGCCGTCGACGTTGTAGCTGAACGCGCGCTGGCCGACGCCGATCTGGTTGGCGGCGACGCCGGCGCGGCCGGGCACCTCGACGGTGTCGATGAGGTCGGCGATGAGGCCGGCCGCACGCGGGTCGCCCACGGGCACGGTGTCGCACTTCGAGCGGAGGACGGGGTCGCCGAAGAGGCGGATCTGACGGACTGCCACCGGCTTAGATGACCCGGCGGACCGGGAGTCCGTCGGCCACGAGGGCCGCGAGCTCACGGGCGGCGTTGCGCGTCATGGGGCGCAACTCGCGGTAGTTGACGACGGATCCCGCGGCGAGCTGCGGGTCGTACGGGATGCGCACGATCTCACGTACACGCGACCGGAAGTGCGCCTCGATCTCCTCGAGCTTGATCAGGTTGGTGCCCTGGGTCGCCGTGTTGAGCGCGACGACGGCGTTGCGCACGAGGTCGCCGTAGCCGTTCGCCTCGAGCCAGGTGAGGGTCTCGGAGGCGAGACGGGCCTCGTCGACGCTGCCGCCGGAGACGATGACGATCGAGTCGGCGCGCTGCAGGGTGGCGCGCATGACCGAGTGCACGATGCCCGTGCCGCAGTCGGTGAGCACGAGGGAGTAGTAGCGCTCGGTCAGGTCGGCGACGACGTTGTAGTCGTTCTCGTCGAAGGCCTCGGAGAGCAGCGGGTCGGTGTCGGAGGCGAGGATGTCGAGCCTGGTCTCGTCACGCGACACGAGGGTCGAGAAGTCGGTGAAGCCGTTGATGGATGGCGCCCGGGTGACGACGTCGCGCACCGTGGCGCGCGTCTGCTTGTTGATGCGCTCGGCGAGCGTGCCGCGGTCGGGGTTCGCGTCGATGGCGACGATGCGGTCTTCACGCACGTCGGCGAATGCCATGCCCATGATCGTGGTGATGGTGGTCTTGCCCACGCCGCCCTTGCGGGTGAGAACGGGCACGAAGCGGGCCGAGCCCTCGAACTGGCGGTCGATGCGGGCGTCGACGGCCTTGCGGTCGCGCACCTTCTGCGAGTCGCCGAGGTTCACGAGGTGGAAGGTGGCCGCGTAGACGAACGAGGGCCAGCCGCCCTCCGGAGCGTGCCGGCGCTTGCCCTTGGTGTCGAGCAGGCGGTCGGCGGTGAGCATCGCCGCGGTCTCGGGGGTGTCGGAGACGTTTCCGCGCAGACGGTCGCGACGGCTGAACTGGCGGTCGTTGGTCGGAAGCTCGGGGATGACCTTCTCTTCTTCGACCGGCTCGTCGGGGTGGATCGTGACGTCTTCGGCGACCACCGAGATCGTCGTCGTCGTCGGTTCGGAGGTCAGCACCACCTCGCCGGGGTTGATGGTGTTCTCGTCGATCGAGACGGCGATCTCGTGCTCGGGGGCCGAGTGAACGGTCGCGGGGAGGTCGACGTTGATGGTCATGCTCTCCGGCAGCGCGCTCGCGAGGTCGGCACCGGAATCGTCGGCGAGCTCGCTGACGAGCTCCCCGTTCTCGGGTGCGGAGTCGGTGGTCTCGTCGTCGAGAACCTGAATCGACCCGTCTTCCCTTTTTCGTTTAATGGCCACGGCGGCTTTCCCTTTCGGTGCAGTACAGCTGTCAGTTTACTGCCAGAGCCGCCGTGGCCTCCCCTCGGCCCAGAACTAGCCGGGAGTGACCTCGACGAGCAGGTCGCCGGCGTCTACCTGCTGCGTCTTCGGAATGGCCAGTCGCGCGACCGTGCCCGCGACGGAGGTCGTGATCGCGGCCTCCATCTTCATGGCCTCGATCGACGCGATGCTCTGGCCGGCGGCGACGACGTCGCCCACGGCGACCTGCACGGTGACGACGCCCGAGAACGGCGCCGCGATGTGACCGGGCTTCGAGGCATCCGCCTTCTCGGCCGTCGCCGTGACCACCTTGATGCTCGTGTCGCGCACGAAGACGGGACGCAGCTGGCCGTTGAGAGTGGCCATGACGGTGCGGAATCCCTTGTCGTCGGCGTCGCCGATCGCCTCGAGGCCGACGTAGAGGCTCACGCCCTTGTCGATCTCGACGACGTGCTCCGCGCCCTGGTGCAAGCCGTAGAGGTAGTCGGTGGTGTCGAGTACCGAGAGGTCGCCGTAGGTCTCGCGAACGGTGTCGAAAATCTTCGCCGGACCCGCGAAGAGCAGGCGGTTCAGCGCAGAACGCCGCGACGCTGAGTCGGCCTCGAGCGCCGCCTTGTCGGCGTCGTCGAGCTCCTCGACCCCGATCTTGACCGTGCGGCCGGCGAGGACCTTCGTGCGGAACGGCTCCGGCCATCCGCCGGGCAGCTCGCCCAGCTCGCCGGCCATGAAGCCGATCACCGAGTCGGGGATGTCGTACTTGTCGGGGTTCTGCTCGAAGTCGGCCGGGTCTGCGTCGGCCGCGGCGAGGGCGAGGGCGAGGTCGCCGACAACCTTCGACGACGGGGTGACCTTGGGCGGACGGCCGAGCATGACGTTCGCCGCGGCGTAGAGGTCTTCGATCTTCTCGAAGTGGTCGGCGAGACCGAGCGCGATCGCCTGCTGGCGCAGGTTGGAGAGCTGCCCCCCGGGGATCTCGTGCTTGTAGACCCGGCCGGTGGGACCCGCGAGTCCGGACTCGAACGGCTTGTAGACGTGACGCACGGCCTCCCAGTACGGCTCGAGGTCGCTGACCGCCTGGAGGGAGAGTCCGGTGTCGCGTTCGGTGTGGGCGAGGGCCGCGACGAGGGCGGATGCCGACGGCTGGCTGGTCGTGCCGGCCATCGGGGCGCTCGCCACGTCGACCGCGTCGGCTCCCGCACGCGCTGCGGCGAGGAGCGTCGCCAGCTGGCCGCCCGCGGTGTCGTGCGTGTGCACGTGCACCGGGAGGTCGAAACGCTCTCTCAGGGCCGTCACGAGCTTCTCAGCCGCACCCGCGCGCATGACGCCGGCCATGTCCTTGATCGCGAGCACGTGCGCGCCGGTGTCGACGATCTGCTCCGCGAGACGCAGGTAGTAGTCGAGGGTGTACAGGTTCTCGTCGGGGTCGAGCAGGTCGCCGGTGTAGCAGAGCGCGACCTCGGCGAGCGTGGTGCCCGTCTCGAGCACCGACTCGATCGCCGGTCGCATCTGGGACACGTCGTTGAGGGCGTCGAAGATGCGGAAGATGTCGACGCCGGTCGCGGCGGCCTCGCGCACGAAGGCGTCGGTGACCTGGGTCGGGTACGGGGTGTAGCCGACGGTGTTGCGGCCGCGGAGCAGCATCTGGATGTTGACGTTGGGCAGCGCCTCGCGCATGGAGGCGAGCCGCTCCCACGGCTCTTCGCCGAGGAAGCGCAGCGCGACGTCGTAGGTCGCGCCGCCCCACGCCTCGACCGAGAGCAGCTCGGGCGTCATGCGGGCCACGTGCGGCAGCACGGCGACGAGGTCGCGGGTGCGCACCCGGGTGGCCAGCAGCGACTGGTGGGCGTCGCGGAACGTCGTGTCGGTGACCGCGAGGGCGGTCTGGGCGCGCAGCGCGGTCGCGAAGCCGACCGGGCCGAGCTCGAGGAGCTTCTGGCGCGAACCGGCGGGCGCGGGGGCCTCGAGGTCGACGACCGGCAGCTTGACCTGCGGGTTGATGAGGCCGGCGCCGTCGCCGTTCGGCTGGTTGACGGTGACCTCGGCGAGCCAGTTGAGGATCTTGGTGCCGCGGTCCTTGGACTGGTGCGAGTTGAGCAGCTGCGGGCGCTCCTCGATGAAGGAGGTGCTCAGGTCGCCTGCGATGAAGTCGGGGTCGTCGAGAACCGCCTGGAGGAACGGGATGTTCGTGGAGACGCCGCGGAGACGGAACTCGGCGAGTCCGCGGCGTGCGCGGTTCACCGCGGCGGCGAAGTCCCGGCCGCGGCAGGTCATCTTCACGAGCATGGAGTCGAAGTGGGGCGAGATCTGCGCGCCGGCGCTGACGGTTCCGCCGTCGAGGCGGATGCCTGCGCCGCCGGGAGAACGGTAGGTCGTGATCTTGCCGGTGTCGGGACGGAAGCCCGCCGCCGGGTCTTCGGTGGTGATGCGGCACTGCAGCGCGGCTCCGCGCAGCTTGATGTCCTTCTGCTCGAGCCCGAGCTCGGCGAGGCTCTGTCCGTAGGCGATGCGCATCTGCGACGAGACGAGGTCGACGTCGGTGACCTCTTCGGTCACGGTGTGCTCCACCTGGATGCGGGGGTTCATCTCGATGAAGAAGTGCTGGCCCTCGCGCTCCCCCACCGTGTCGAGCAGGAACTCGACCGTTCCGGCGTTGACGTAGTCGATGGACTTGGCGAACGCGATGGCGTCGCGGTACATGGCCTGGCGGATGTCCTCGTCGAGGTTCGGCGCGGGCGCCACCTCGATGACCTTCTGGTGGCGTCGCTGCACCGAGCAGTCGCGTTCGAACAGGTGCACGGTCTCGCCGTGGGCGTCGGCGAGGATCTGCACCTCGATGTGACGCGGACGCACGACGGCCTGCTCGAGGAACATGGTCGGGTCGCCGAAGGCGCTGTCGGCCTCGCGCATGGCCTCCTCGAGCGCGCCCCTGAGTTCTTCCTGTGTTTTTACGCGGCGCATTCCGCGTCCGCCGCCGCCGGCGACGGCCTTCGCGAAGATCGGGAACCCGATGTCCGCGGCCTGCGTGAGCAGCAGTTCGATGTCTTTCGAGGCCTCGGTCGACTTGAGCACCGGCACGCCCGCCGCGATGGCGTGCTCCTTGGCGGTGACCTTGTTTCCGGCCATCTGAAGCACCTTGGTGGGCGGCCCGATGAACGTGATTCCGGCGGCCGCCGCGGCCTGGGCGAGCTCGGGGTTCTCGGAAAGGAAGCCGTAGCCGGGGTAAATGGCGTCGGCGCCGCACTCGACGGCCACGCGGATGATCTCGTCGACGTCGAGGTACGCGCGCACCGGGTGGCCCGGCTCCCCGATCTGGTACGCCTCGTCGGCCTTGAGCCGATGCATCGAGTTGCGGTCTTCGTAGGGGAACACTGCGACGGTCTTGGCACCGAGCTCGTAGGCTGCGCGGAAAGCGCGGATCGCAATTTCACCACGGTTGGCGACGAGAATCTTCTTGAACATTGAGCCCTTTCGGCACACCGCAGACGTTTAGGTTCTTTAAGACTAGTGAAGGTATCGTCGTTACTCGTGCATGTACTCAGCGTCAGCTCCCTCAAGGGGGGTGTGGGCAAGACCACGGTCACCCTTGGGCTCGCCTCTGCCGCCTTCGCAAAGGGCCTCAGAACCCTTGTCGTCGACCTCGACCCCCAAGCCGATGTTTCCACCGGTATGGATATCGATGTCACCGGCCGACTCAACATCGCGGATGTGCTCGCGTCGCCGAAAGAGAAGGTCGTTCGAGCAGCGATCGCCCCGAGCGGCTGGACCCGCGGGCGGCCCGGCAAGATCGACGTTCTCATCGGCTCGCCATCCGCCATCAATTTCGACGGTCCGCACCCCAGCATCCGTGAGATCTGGAAGCTCGAGGAGGCTCTCGCCAACGTCGAGAGCGACTACGACCTGGTTCTCATCGACTGCGCTCCCTCGCTGAACGCTCTCACCCGCACCGCGTGGGCGGCGAGCGACCGCGTGACCGTGGTCACCGAGCCGGGCCTCTTCTCCGTCGCCGCAGCCGACCGCGCACTGCGGGCGATCGAGGAGATCCGTCGCGGACTCTCCCCCCGCCTGCAGCCCCTCGGCATCATCGTGAACCGCGTGCGCATCCAGTCTCTGGAGCACCAGTTCCGCATCAAGGAACTCCGCGACATGTTCGGCCCCCTGGTGCTCAGCCCCCAGCTGCCGGAGCGCACGTCGCTGCAGCAGGCGCAGGGCGCCGCGAAGCCGCTGCACGTGTGGCCGGGCGAGAGCGCCGAGGAGATGGCGCACAACTTCGACCAGCTGCTCGACCGCATCATGCGCACCGCGAAGATCGGTGACTACAGCGAGGTTCGCTAGACCCGCGACATCCGTGCGTCGGAGAATCCGCGCATAAGGAAACCCCGGCTCTTCGCAGCCGGGGTTTTTGTGTACGGGTCGTGAACTAGGAGGCTTTGCTGACGCGGCGCTTGGCCAGTTCGTCTGCCGGGTCTTCCGCGAGCACGGAGTCGAGCTCGATGAGGCTGGTCTCGACCTCGCGCAGGACCTTGCCCACCGCGATACCGAAGACGCCCTGGCCGCGGCTGACGAGGTCGATGACCTCGTCGTTGCTCGTGCACAGGTAGACGCTCGCCCCGTCGCTCATGAGCGTGGTCTGGGCGAGGTCGTTGATGCCCGACTCGCGCAGCTGGTTGACGGCGATGCGGATCTGCTGCAGCGAGATGCCCGTGTCGAGCAGGCGTTTGACGAGTTTGAGAACGAGGATGTCGCGGAAGCCGTAGAGCCGCTGCGAGCCGCTGCCGGCCGCTCCGCGCACGGTGGGGACGACGAGCTCGGTGCGGGCCCAGTAGTCGAGCTGGCGGTAGCTGATGCCTGCGGCCCGTGCTGCGACGGCACCGCGGTAGCCCGTGGCGTCGTCGTGGTTGGGCATTCCGTCGGTGAAGAGGAGGCCTAGGTCGTAGCGGGATTCCTCGCTACGGCTGAGTTCACTCATGGCTTTGTCCTCTTAACCTTCATCGTGAAGTTGACGCTTAATGTTGTCGAACTCCACGGTACCGAGACACCGGTCGAACGCCCGCACATTCCGGAAAAACGGCCCGGCGTGTCGCACGTGCTGATACTCGACGGTACTACGAATCGAGGCGTGTGAGGGCGGAGCGGATGAGACTGCTGCGAACAATTTCGAGCTGGCTGGCGATCTCGCGCGCCATCTCGGCGGCCTTCGCCCTGCTCGAGGCGTCTTTGCGGCGTGCGACGGGCATCAACGCGTTCTCGATGAGGCCCAGTTCGCGCTCGGCGGCGGCACGGAAACCGCGCAGGTGGCGCGGCTCGATTCCGGAGCGCTGCAGTTCGACAAGCGACTTCAGCACGGCGAGCACGTCTTCGCCGAAGTTGTCGGCGGCGACGATGAGCGACGCGGAGACCGCGTCGTTCAGCAGCATCGCGTTGGCGCCCGCCTCGCGGATGAGCTCGTCACGGGAGAGCCGGCGCTCGGAGCTGAGCATCGACGGCGCCTGCTGGGCACCGCGGGGCAGCTCGGGCTGGCGTCCGGCGTCGAAGTCGTCGAGGTAGCCGCGGATGACCTTGAGCGGCAGGTAGTGGTCGCGCTGCATGGTGAGCACGAAACGCAGGCGGTCCATGTCGGAGGCGCTGAACTTGCGGTAGCCCGAGTCGGTGCGCGCCGGGGTGATCAGCTGGCGCTCCTCGAGGAAGCGCAGCTTCGACGGGCTCAGATCGGGAAACTCGGGGTTGAGCTTCGCGAGCACCTGTCCGATGCTCAACAGGCCACTGGCCGCAGGCACGCGGGCCTGGGCAGTTGCTCGTGCCACTATTTCGCAGCCGCGTTTGCGAGGTCGACGCGCGAGGCGTAGAAGGTGAGGCGGAACTTGCCGACCTGCACCTCTGCGCGGTCGCCGAGCGGCTCGGTCGCGATGCGCTCACCGTTGAGGTAGGTGCCGTTGAGCGAGCCGAGGTCTTTCACCTCGAAGCTCGTGCCGTGACGCAGGAACTGCGCGTGGCGACGGGAGACGGTGACGTCGTCGAGGAAGATGTCGGCCTCGGGGTGACGCCCCGCGGTCGTCACGTCGGCGTCGAGCAGGAACCGGGCACCCGCCGTCGGTCCGCGACGGACGATCAGCAGAGCCGATCCGGACGGCAATGCGGCGATCGCCTCTTGTTCCTCAGTGGAGACCTCTCCCTCAAGGGCGGCCAGCTGGGCACCGAATTCGTTGCCGAATGTCAGCGTCGTGTCGTTTTCCTGGGGCACGGTGGCTTTTTCCTCTTGAGCGTTGGTTTCTTCGTCGGGCGTATTCGCACCTGACTGACTCCGATTTTCTGAATCACTCACGGCGAACCTCCCTAACTAACCTCGTGGCTAGCCCTGCTTGGTTCTCCAGCGTAACGGATACGGACCCCGCTGAGCGGCGAAAGAATGTGCCTGTTAGCGAAGTCGCGCCACCCGGATCGATTCGCGCAGGTAAACGGCGCCCGCCCACCAGTAGAGGAATGCGCCCCAGACGGCGAAAGCCCAGCCGATCGGGTCGGCGATCGGCGCAACCGCGGGAAAGGCCTGGCCGAGCATGATGATCGGCAGCGCGTAGAAGAGGCAGAACGTGGCGACCTTGCCGAGGTGGTGCACCGGCAGCGGCCCGTACCCCCGGTTGGCGAGGCCGATTCCTATCCCTAAGAGCATGAGGTCTCGGGCGAGGATGACCGCGAGGAACCACCACGGCACGATGTCGCGCACCGACAGGCCGATGAGCGTGGCGAAGATGAACAGCCGGTCGGCGGCCGGGTCGAGCAGCTGCCCGAGTCGGGTGATCTGGTGGAAGCGCCGGGCGATGACCCCGTCGAGGTAGTCGGTGACGCTCGAGATCACGAGCACGAGGAGCGCGAGCGCGTCGTCGCCGCGGATGATCAGCCAGAGGAACACCGGCACGAGCGCGAGCCGCACGAAACTCAGGATGTTCGGTACCGTCCACACCCGCGAACTGACCGCGTCGCGGGCCGGCTGTTCGCGTTCTGGGGTCACAGATCCCGAGTCTAGCGAGCGGGTGGTCCTACTCTGGGTGCATGAGTCCGCTGGCACTGGTGCTCCTCATCGCCGCGATCGCCTGCGCCGCCGCCTGGGTGCTGTCGCTGATCACGCGCGACCACTCGTGGGTCGACCGGCTGTGGTCGGTGCTGCCGGTCGTGTATGTCTGGGTCTTCGCCGCATCCGCCGGTCTCTCCGACGCTCGACTGAATGTCATGGCGGCTCTCGTCACCCTCTGGGGCGCGCGCCTGACGGCGAACTTCGCCCGCAAGGGCGGCTACACCGGCACCGAGGACTACCGCTGGGGCATCCTGCGGGGTCGGATGCGGCGCTGGCAGTTCGAGCTGTTCAACCTGTTCTTCATCGTGCTCTACCAGAACGCGATCCTGGTGCTGATCACCCTGCCTGCCCTCACCGCTCTCGAGCACACCGCGACGCCGTTCGGGGTGCTCGACGGGCTTCTCGCCGCGCTCTTCGTGGCACTGCTGGTCGGTGAGACCGTGGCAGACCAGCAGCAGTGGCGGTTCCACGTGTGGAAGGCCGCTCAGCCCGACGCCCGCCCGCGGTTTCTGCAGACCGGGCTCTGGAGGTTCTCCCGTCACCCGAACTTCTTCTTCGAGCAGGCGCAGTGGTGGGTGTTCTTCGCGATCGGTGCGGTCGCCGCCGGGTCGGTGCTGCAGTGGACCGTGCTTGGCGCGGTGCTGCTCACCCTGCTCTTCGTGGGTTCGACGGCGTTCACCGAGAGCATCACCCGCGGCAGGTATCCGGAGTACGCCGGCTACCAGGCCACCACCTCGGCGATCGTCCCGTGGCCGCCGCGGCGACGGGATGTCGCGCCGGCGACGGGCACGACCGGCGGGTAGCGTGGGGGGATGTCCTGCATCCGATTCAACACTCCGGCGCAGCGTCAAGCGTTGCGCGACCACGCCC
>Ga0247803_1000105_pt1 | contig 50389 bp, 85 predicted proteins | sample UWRJL014104B1_FD_180928 | JGI IMG/M metagenome (GOLD analysis project Ga0247803, IMG submission 180928) | Plant litter microbial communities from Arlington Agricultural Research Station in Wisconsin, United States - UWRJ-L014-104B-1 | ecosystem: Environmental > Terrestrial > Plant litter >... | reverse complement strand
TGAAAAGGTCGGAAGACTACAGCGGCGAGCATCGCGAGTGGACCGAAGAAGTAACGGTGTACAAGGGCAGCAGTTTCTTCGAGCAAGTCGTTAAGGATGTCCTCGCCACCCACCGCCAGCAATCCCTTTCGGCAGCACGGGCGGAGATTGAGGGGCTGAGGGCAAAGGCCAGCGCCGTTTTAAGCTGCCTTGCGCAGTGCGAGATCACGTCTGGTGTTTGTTGCTGCGGTGACGACATGGAAAAGCACAGTAACCCCATCAATTGTGGTCATTCTCCTGTCGATAGCGGCGCTTACTATACAGGCCAAGCAGTTGAAGAACTCCGCGCCGCCCTCTCCACCGATCAGGGCCGGGAGGGGGAATGATGGCTGACTTCCGACCTATAATTGCAGGAAAGCTGCGTGATAAAACGATGTGGGTCCGGTCATTCCAATTGGCCAAAGCTCACCTCAACCGAATGGTGGCTGACGAAGAGGCAGAACTTGTGCGCCCCCAAGGCGGGGCTGCGCGAAACATGGTCCGCTTGACCGAAAAGGGCAAGGCGCGCTGGCTAAAGGCCACCCCCCATGCCGACTAACCGGGAAGCCCAAGGTGAGGTCGAGCGGATCGTGGCTGGCACGTTCGAGATTACCATAACCCAGGTCATGGTTGAGAGGGCGTGTCAGGTCCAGCACGTGGGCTGGAACCTGTGGCACGAACCGCAAAAGAAGACCGCCAGAGAGGTCATGTGCGCAGCACTTTCCGCTGCCTTGACCGCCTACACCCGCACCCAAACACAGGAACCCGATCATGGATAGCAACACGGAACTGGCGGCAATCGAGCACGAAATGCCGACCACTGAGCAACTACGGAAGTTCGGCTATTGGTCGGGCCATTATCTCATCGGGTGCAACGACTGCAAAGAAACTGTCCACGGCGTAGGCAAACGAGCTTGGCGTTGCGAGCCATGTGCTATCGGCGCGTTCCAGGAAGCCGCCCTCACCCAGCAGCCCGCCGAGCAAATTGCAAATGGCGCGTTGGGGGTTACTCAGAGGGATAGGGATCAGGCGGCTGACCTGGGCGCGCTGCATTTTATGTTCACAGACCTTCAGATGGAGAAAATTCGTCAAGGCAAGATGGATGGGACTTCATTCGTCCAAGCCTTCGCCCGTCACGCCCAACAAGCCCGCGCACAGGCGCTGGAAGAGGCGGCAAATAAAGCCCATGCAGCGATCTGCGACTATGCCCTGGATGATGGTGACAAGTCGCCCGGCGCTATTGCCGCCATCGCCTATAACACCATCCGCGCGCTACAGCCCCATAGGCAAGGCGGTGGGGAATGATTATTTCAGATTGGGAGCCGTTCGATACGATCACGCCGGCCAAATGGTATAGGTTTTTCGGTCGCAGGCTTGGCACTACCACTATTGGACTAGCAGCCGCGTTCGCGCCAACGGCATGGTATTTCGGCGTTGAGTTCATCACCGGCGGCTCTCGGGGGATGGCTGTATGCTTTGGCCCGCTTTGGGTTGGTGCCTGCGTTCTCAAGCCACGATCACCCCCACCCATCCAGTCAGTGGATCAGAACCAGGGAGAGGGATAATGGGCTGTCTAGGCCTACTTCTTGTGATCGTCGCCGCCATTGTTGGCGATTGGTCTTGGTGGCTGTTTTTCGCGTGGATGTGCGCGGCATTTAAGGATTGATGCAAAAAGGGCCGAGAATTACCCCGGCCCCTAATGAAGGATCACCACGCCAGGACGTGTGCGAACCAACCGTTGCAGGTTAAAATTCGCATTTCCTGAGGTGGCGGTCAACCACAAACCGCCTCAAACCGTGCATTATGCTCTGCAACATCGCTTACCGTTTCCACCGTGTCGTAACGGTTGCCCGTATCGACCGCGACCGTTCTAGTCCCATCGGGCTGTAGTGGCGGCACAGAGTATCGGATGCGGTTGAAGGCGGTGCAGGCGCTGTCAGCAATCTTCGGGATTTCTGGCGTTGCGCAGGCACTCAGCCCGGCTAACAGCAGGGTCACGGCGCATAGTTTCAGCTGCGACATTGGCTTTCTCCACGTTGCGGATTGTTTCGGTGAGGTTGGCGTTCTGCTGCTTGACGGTGCCCACCTCAGTGGCCTGTTCAGTCATCCTGTCCAGCGTTGCCGTGTAGGCAAACCATAGGCCTGTCACGGCAGCAAGGACGATCAAGATCCACCAATAGCGGGCAAGTCCGAATGCGGCTTTTGCGGTTAGCCATGTCATTTCGTTTTCCCTCCGGTTGTTGTCGGGATTGGGTTTTCAGCGTCGTTTGCGACTTCGACTTGCTGCGGTCCTTTTTTTGCAATCTGGACATTGGCAGAAGCCGCTTCTTCGGCGATGCGCGCGGTAGACTCAGCGGCTTCCCCGCCACCCTTGGTGGCCTGATATGCCCAGCCCACAGGACCTTGCACCCATCCCGTGATGACTACCGCAGTGGCCAAGATAAGGAATGCATCATTGTCGAGCAAATCAGGTTCGGCCAAGATCATGGCGAAGATCACCAGCACAAGCGAATAGCAGCCCAGCCCGATCCACCCGCGCGCGTCGTTCGGTTTCGTCACCACGATCTTGATGGTGGGCCAAGCCATTATCCTGCACCGTACAGAGAGGCTTCGGCAGCGCGGCGGCGAGTTAGTCCTGCCATCACTTTCTTGTTGGCCTTATTCCAAACTGCGAATTGGGCCTTAGCGCCAGCATAGTCGCCCGCATTGTGTTTGCGCAGAAGTGTGCTGCTTTGGAAATTACCCATGCCAATATTGTAGGCCAGAGAAACCATCGCCGCAAATTGGGAATCGCTAGTGGGCGCGGTCAACAAGGCACGAACCTTACTGGAGAATGCCGCCAGATCCATTTCAAAGCGACGTTCTGCGCGGTCACGCGACCAAATAGTGCCAGGAACAATAGGATTGCCCTGTTCGTCTGTCGTGCTGCCCCAGCCTATCGTCCAAGGCTTGCCCCCAGTGGCTGGGTCGGGATATGCCTTAACTGAGCCGTCCGGCTGCTTGTCGGCATATCCTTCAAATTCGTGCATCAGCGGAACGGCAAGAGCGATCCACACTCCAGTTCCTCCCGCTCTCGGGAAGTCAATGTCGTCCAGCGCCTTATCAACAATAGCAACATGTGCGGGCAGTATCGGCTGCTCGTTTCGGATAGCGTCAAATACGGGTTTGCGTGGATCGCTCACTTGTCATTCCTCTTATCAGAAATGCTAACTTCAATGGTGCTTACGCGACGGTCCAGCTCGTCAAACCTTGACCCTTGGGCACTGGTCTGGTTTTGCAGCCTTTCATCCACACGGGCCAATGTAAGCTGCACTTCATTGACGGTGGTGATTAGCCAGAAACACAGCCCGCCAGCACCCATGGTGAACAAGGCGGCGATAATCGTGGCGGCCCATTTGAGCGGAGGTGGAACTTCCATCTTTACCAGCTCAGGATGGTCCATAGTGAATTGCTTGATGGTCGCCTTCGCAACCTGTTCCGCAACAAGTCTGGTCTGGACTGCGTCTCCCATGCTGTCTGTCACGCCGCCACCATCATGTTGAAGTCATCATTGCGGAATGCGAGAAGCCAACCTTTGGCCAGCTTCATCAACTGACGATACGGAAACACGATAGCGAATTGCATGACGACCACTATAATCGATCCCCAAAAGCGGATTTCTCCGCCCATCTGGTAGGCAATCCATGCTGGTGCAAATAAGCCTATCACGGCAAAGTCGCACATGTCGATTTCGCGCTTCTGCATTCCCATGCAGATGATTGTGAAAATTACCGCCAGATCAATCATCCACCAGAAGAAGAAGTTGAATGGAACGCCCGCGTATATCAGCGCAACCGAAAATGCCATGCTCGCAAGCAACGGTATGGCGGTGCGATTGCCCATAAGGACAGATACGCATCCGCACAAAAACGCCGCCAGGAGCATGGCGTCAATCACGGCTTCGGTTTTCCGGTGCCGGGGGTAGGGGTTGGGCTAGGGGTCGGCGTTGGGGTTACAGCTCGCATAGTTAGTCTCCTACTGAAGCAAGCGCACCCTACCCTTAAAGCTCAGCCGCCGCAATAAACAAGGCATCCACCTGTTCTGAAGACAGCCCCAACGCCGTTGCCACCATGCCGACGAATGGCCAATCGCGCCGAACCTCAGTGGCATATTCCCATTCGATACGAGCGGCTTCCTTTTGCGGTGAGGGCAAAGCATCCAGCGCGTCCTCCGCATCCGCCAATTTCCCAGCCCCAAGCAACGCCAAGCGCGCCTGCCTCATGGTAACAACAACGGGCACTGGAACAGCCAGTTCCTCCGAAGTCTTGGTGCGCACGGTCCACACTTGTGCCCACGGCGGACCAATGGGTGTGGATTCCTCAGCTACTTCACCTTCCCCCGCCTCCGGCGCATCCACGCGATCCACCGCCACTACACCCCATTCATCATCCATCTGCCTTGGGGCTGGCGGGAATGAAGTCTCAGGCCAGTCGCGCTTCAGGTCTGCAAGGGTGTAGGGATACGCAGCCACGGTGCCATCCACAACCTTGGCATACAATTCCCCTGGCTCGATCACCAGCCAGTCATGCACGACCCAATTGCGCACATAGACGCCATTGTCATTGACGGGGGCCATCTCGTCCAAGGTCTGGCCATCGGTCAGAGTGGGTGGTGCTACGTCCACCACTTCGACAACCCCCTCAGCATCAGGATCGCCAGTGTAGGGATATTTCAGCACTTCCCCATTGGGGTCTGTCAGGGCGTAGATCATGCTCGTTTTATCCCATAGAGTAGGCCTATACCATCACCTGAACTCATCGAAAGCGTAGATGTTTTTGTGCCCGACGCCCCTGCCGTGGGCAGCAGCACATAAGATGTGGAAAGCAAAAGAGCGGCTGTGGAAGTAGCGATATTCGCCCCCAACGTCATCCCGGATGGCACTGTTGCCGAAAGCGTTCCCGAACCTTGAATGGCAAAAATAGACATAATGAAACCCCTGCTCGCCAGCGAGAAACTGGCAGCAGTAAGCGTTCCAGCCCCCGTTCGCGTGACAGCCCCGGAATCCCCTTCATAGGCAGCATGGCGGAATGCCATCATCTGGATGGCCCACCGCGAGGAAGTTGCCGTCAGAGTTACCGCTGTGTCGCCAGACTGCATTGTGCGAGTGAAGAATGTAATGCGTGGGGAGGTGCTGCCCGAAAACCATTCTCTCACCCACCCTGCCGGGGTGTCCGCAATCGCCCCATTTGTGCAGACAATCAGGCAAAGCAAATCCTTTGCCTTGGCCGCAGCAGGTATAGAAATGCCAAGCGATGTAGTGGATGAATATTGCTGTGCAGTGGTGACGCCCACATATTCAGGGTCAGGGCTACCCCCCGCCATCATCAAGGCTTGCCGCAAGATCATCCCTGATCCCCGCACAGCCATGCTCGCAAGGAGCCGCCCAAGTGCGCCAGCAATATAGGTGTGTATCCGGTGGTTTTCAGGTCGGGCGCAACCCCGTCATTGTTCATCCATGTAACGCCAGACAAGGTAATCGTGTAGGCGCTCCCATCATCCACCAGCAGCAAGACGGACTTACCCGCAGTAATCAAAGACAGGCCGGGGGTGCGACTGGCCCCCAAAGTCCAAGCCTGCACTTCGCCATCGGCGGGATCAATGGACACCGATCCGCCATCTGTGATCGTGAATTGATCCGCTGTAGTAGCACCCTGCATGACGGGATTGGCCAGCACGGGGGCGGTGAGAGTCTTGTTCGTCAGTGTGTCGGTTGTGGCGCGACCCACCAGCGTATCAGTGGCCGTGGGCAGGGTAATCGTGCCAGTGTTGGAGATCGTCGCCATGACGGGAGCGGTAAGCGTTTTGTTGGTCAGCGTCTCCACACCTGTGAGTGTGGCATAGCCGGCCAGGTTGGCGGTTGCAGCCAGGCCCACAGACCAATCATCAAATGTGCCAGATCCCGCCACAGAACCAACATCCACCGACATTGAACCCGTGTCTGGGTCATAGGCTGAAACCAGTGCAGTCATGCTGTTTTGCGCAGCACCGTCAGCAGTAATCAGCACTGTGTGGCCAGGGATCAAGGCCATGTCCTGCGGCCCGATAAACGCCAAAGCGCCTAACCCGATGGTCAAGGTCTGTGTGAAAGACCCCGTAAAGGATTGCAGTATGCGCGCGTTTTCTTCCGCCGCGAAGGCGTTGACATCATCAACAAATCCGGGAAGCGCCGCAAGAAAGTCATCCGTGACTTGCACGAACTCTTCACGATTCCCCATGCCGCGATTTGGCGGTGTCGGGAGAGGTGCGATTGGATCAACCATTACTATCCTTCCCTGTAAATGCCGTATGTGGCGAAATTTGGATCACTTCCGCTGTTGGTTCGCTGCGCACCCATATAATAGGTGTAGGCACCACTTGTTGCTTGATTTGGGGAGACGGCAGGATATGGAACGGCCCCGCTGTCTACTACATTCACCCCGCCCCATCTGAAAACGACCTGAGTGTAGGACGAGAATGGCGGACTTACCCCCAATACGGTCGTATAAGTAACCCTGTTGTTGGCATCGTAATAGTCTCCGCTGGCGGGTTCGCGGGATGAGGAACCTCCGCTGGGGCCGATCCCCGCCATGGCGCACATAATCCCGGTCATGTTACGGTCCCCGATATCTTCCACTCGGTCGTATTGGTTTTAACCAACGTGGCCAACCCATAAGGCCCAATGGTGCGCGTTCCGGTGCTGGTCGTCCCCGCAAGGCGGAGGGTGTCGCTGGTGATGCTGACGGTGATGGATGACGAGGTGCTGTTGGATATGACAATGGTTGACCCTATCGGGAAACCGTAGGTCGCATTGGCCTGGATAGACAGATTTCCGCTAAGGTGAAGCATCCCCCCGGTATCTTCGATAACCAACGTCCGGGAAGCGGCCACCGTTCTGGGAAGACCTCTGAAACCAGGGCTATTCGGGTTCATCGTTCCCAAATTTGTTACAGTCACAGATGGCGACAGTGTTCCGCTTGCCAATGATACGCTATTCAGCGTCCCCCCGTTGATCGCGGGGTTGGTAAGTGTTTTGTTGGTCAAGGTCTGGCTTGCAGTTGTGCCAACCAATGAGCCGCCAGGAACCGCCAAAGAACTTCCCCAAGCCGATCCAGTGGATACCGCAATACCCGAAGCCGGATAAACCATGGAGCCGCCACCGCCGCCCGTAGCGGTCAGGACGCCCGACGCCGACAAATCAAGACCAGAACCTACAGTGATCTCCTGCACAGCCCCCGTGGATGCCGTCCAGCGGCCCAATAGGCGCGCGGTGGACATGGTTATGCCTGACGACCCGATAGCGCCAGCAACCGCCTTGCTATCCAGCGCGGCCTGCAGCCCGGTTACATCGGAGATGACATGGGTATGGGCAGACGGCGTGAAGGTGCTGGGGATTCCGGTAATGTCGCCCCATGCTACGGTTGTCCCCGCGCCACTATCGAGCCACTTCCAGCCAGCAGGAGATGTTGACCAGCGATAGCGGCCCGTATTCTGGACAGTGCCGCCGACAACGGGATCGGTATGCGTTCCAGCATCGTCAAATACAGCGGCGCTTTGTCCCGCGTATTCACCGACAATGGCGGCTAGGCCTGCCCAACTTTCCATTGCGAAGGAAACCTGAAACGCGGCGGCATTATCCAGCCTGTTGGCAGCATCAGTCGCTGTCGCGGCAGCCGTCTGCGCATCAACCGTCAGGCCTTCTATCTGCAACGCCAGCGCATTAACCTGCGGCGTCCAGGTCTGGATGGCCAGCAGCCAGTTGTCAGTGGCGACAACAAACTCTTGCCGGTCCTGTGTGGACCGTGATGGCGGATCGGGAAGCGGGGTAATCAGATCGACCATGGCTTAGCGCAGCCCCTCTATGTCAATGCTCAGCATGGATTGCACATTCTGCTCGATAACTACACGCCATTCCCTGAAAATGCCATCAATCAGGGTCTGGGTGTATTGGTCAGCCCCGACAAAGGTTGTCGGGATGCCGTCGCGTTCGTCCAGAATGCGGCCAACTTCGTCCACGTCCTCTTTAGGCACGATCACTGTCAAGCTCATGCGGCGGCGCGATGCGCGGCGAACCGGAGTAAGGTTGTTGAAGTCATCCTCAATAAACCGTGTTCCTGATATGCGACCAAACTCAGCCCCAAGGATGGTGGCGCCCATGTCCCGCATAGTGCCTATTACCATTTTACCAACTTTGGCATCGGCATCTGGGTGATCCACTGAAACAGTGATCGAAGCGCCAGCATATGGCGGTAGGTCGTCAACAAACAAATCCGTTTTGCGCAGGATAGGCGCAAAGAAATAATCCCAATAGTCGGCCACATTCTCAGCCGAAGTAAGGGTGAACGTTTCTTGGTAGACAATACCCTCTACAGGGTCCGTCATTGTCACCGTGACCGTTGCCGCGTCCAGATTGAACAGTGCGATGGATGAAACCCGTGATGGCGGGTTTAATACGACAGTGATGTTTTCCGCGCGAACGGTCTGGGTGTCTGAGTATTCATCAAACATAGCCCAAGGATTGGTCGGGCCAATATCCAGCCAGAATGTGCTGCCCGCAACCGTGGGGTCATTGCCCGTGTTAGAGCCGACAAGGCTTTGATACCGCCGTTTGGCGGCTGCAACCTGCACAATGTCATCCAGCGCGTAGGAGGTGCCCACAGCCCATTCCGGTGCACTTTCAGTAGCGTTGGAACTGCCAAACACAGCATCCGTCACCGGAATGTTTTCAATCATCTTCATGGCGTGACCACTTCTAGCGGTTCAATCGGATCGGTGCGAACGGTAATTGGCACAACGCCGGCAGCAATCTGGCCCCATAGGCGATTGGTCTGGTCCTGCTTGGCCCCAAGCCTGTCCAAACCGATGCGGAAGAAGTCGCTCAAGCGGTCAAATGTTTCCCTCATCCGCTCATCACGCTCATCCTGGCGGTCCCGCGTGTCGGAATTGACGGGCGTGGGCGTTCCAGGCGCGGCGGGATTCCACAGGGCGGTGAGGCGGTCAATCGCCTGCGCCACCGTAACCACATTGTCGTTGATGTTAATCAGCGCGCCGACCTGCAGCTTCAACTGCTCTAACTGGCGCTCTGCTTCAGTAACGCCCGCGTCAGCCGCCCCGATGGCGCTATCCGTTGCGCGGCGAACCTCCGCCAATGCGCGCAGATATTCCTGCTCGCTACGGGCATTAGACCTAACCGAATCCAGATAGTCACGGGCCGATTGCGGCAGGTTGCCCATGGCCGTTTGGTCGCCCATGGATGCCATGCGGCTGACTTCACGGAACCGTGCGGCAATGGCTGCAGGGTTGGAACCGATTTCATCCGCATCCAGGCTCTTGCGGAAGTCGCGCAAGGTATCGCCCAGACCGCGCAGGGCTTCAGCGGCTTCTTCCAGCGCGCCCTTTTCGCGTTCGTATGATGTGCGCAAAACATCCTGCGCAGCGGCAATGTCAGTCCACAGATTGATCTGCTGCTGCAAGGCGCGCAGCGATGGGTCCATTGCTGCCAGTTCCTGTTGGCGAGCCTTGGCCGTGGCCTCCAGTTCCTTGCCCTGCAGGCGCAGTAATTGCACTTCCATCTGGCCGCGCTGTGCGTTCAGGGCCTCTTGCGCAGCCGCAGCCGCTTCCGATGCCTGCTTGGCGTTGTCAGCCGCCTGCTGCAAAGTGCCGAACTCATCAGACAAATCCATCAGCGCCCCGAACAGTTCAGGGTTTGCCAAGGCATCCGTTGCCTCTACCAGCGCGCGATACTGCGCGACCGTGGCGATATTGCCATAGCCCAGCGGGGTTAGGGTGCTGGATATGGTCTGGCGGGCATAGGCGGTATTTTCCGCGTCCGAATAGAACGTGCTGCGGTAATTCGCCATGGCCTGATCGACCAACTGCTTTTGACGCAGGGCGATAAATTCTTGCAGCTGTGCGTATTCCTCAGCCGAAGCCTTCGCCTCCACAAAGATGGCCGTCAGCTCGGTGAAGCCTGCCTGCATTTCCTTGAGGGATGCAGCGAATGGACTGGAGGCTGCCTCCAATTCCTTGAATACAGCTTCGAAAGCTATGGCCTTGTTAAGCTGGGTTTCGAGATCACCACCAGCTTTCAGGATGTTTTGCGTGGATGCACGAATGCCCTGAATAACACCACGCTCAATCAGCAGCTTCGTCGCAGCCAATGCAGCGGCTTCGGCATCCTTGCCAAAGTTCATTACGCCAGAACCCTTAACGCGGCCTTGTCCGGTAGGGTCAACAATATAGTCGTCCTTGCGCATCCCGATGGTTACACCGCGCACTGTGCCAACCGTTCCGCCAAGCGCCTTGGCAATGCTGGCTAGCGAGCCGATAATGGCATCGCCCGCCTGCGTTGCCGCCTTCAACTGGTCGCCCTTTCCAGTGGTGCCAGTGATGCGATTGCCGTTGACCGTGACTGCGCCCTTGGGGGTACCGCCGAAGATAGAGCCAAGGAACCCACCAAGGGTGCCAAGGATGGCAGACCCAATCATGCCGCCGATTGGCCCGCCAATCAGATTGCCGATTGCCTGTCCTGCTGCACCGCCGATTGCCGCGCCGATATTGCTGGCCGTTCCCCGGTTGCCCCCCAATATGGTATCAGCCGCCATGGAGCCGGTGGCCGCTCCTTGGATCAACCCGCCCAAGGTCTTGGCCAGCCCGGAAGCCTTCTCGCCAAACACCGAAACCAGTCCTGCCTCAATGGCCTTGCGCTGCTGGGTATAGGCTTGCTGGCCGTCCTTGGTGAGAAGGCCAATCATGGTGCCGATGCCGCCAGAACCCAAGAGGGATGCCACAGGATTACCACTGGTGAGGATGCCCAAGATTTGCCCGAACGAACCGCTACCCATCACCCCGTTCAGGGCCGAAAGGGCGGCAGCGGCATTGTCTATTTGCGCACGTTCCTCGCCGTAGGCCTTGGCGCGCTCCTTTATGGCGGAAACCATGTCGGGCGTCAGAATGATATGGTCGCGCTCAGCCTTGGCCAGCAATTCCTGCTCAAACCGATAAGCGGCAAGCGCTGCGCCAGAGAGACCCATCTCTGCGCGTTCGGCAGCCATTGCCTTCATGGAGGCTTCCGACTGGACGCGCATATCTTCCATGAATTTGGAAGTGTCACCAGCAGCCTGGATCTTGCCAATTTCCTTGGCCTTGTCAGCCAATGCCTGTTTCTGGTCCTGCGTAAGGGTAAGCTCTTTATCCAGAGCCTCATTCATCAGGTTTTGCAGGGCGACCAAGGAATACAGTTCCTCACCATACAGCCCGACATTCGTGTTGGCCTGCGACAGGGCGCGAATTTGCTTGTCCAACCCATCATTGATGGCCTTGAATCCTTCGGCGTTCTTGAGCGCAATCTGGGCCGCCGTCAGTTCGTCGGCCAATCCCATCAATACGCGCGTCTGCGCGTCGGTCAGTGTGATGCCCTTGGCCTGGGCATCGTTCAGCAGCTTCTGCTGGTTTTCCATGCGCAGGGCTGCATCGGCGCTAAGCCCGACTGCCCGCGTCTTGGTTTCAATCAGTGCGATTTCGCGGGTGACATCGCCCACCAGATCGGCAAACTTCTCGGCTTCGGTTTTGCCGCCGCTTTTCTCCCGCGCCGCGCCTGGATCACCGGCAGCAGCAAGGATGGCTTCGCGGCGACGTTGGGCTGCGCGATTGGAAACATCGGACAGGAAGCGGTCAATTGCCCCTGACGCGCTTTGCATCCCATCGTCAAAGCCCTTGGTGAAGGCATCGCCCAAGGCCTTGCCTTGACCTTCAAACTGATTGGCAAAACGCCCCAGCGATACATCGCCCAGATTCCCCAGATCGACGCCGGGGATGCTGTTGGCGAAGTCCAGCACCGAATTGATGCCCATCACCGCCTTGTTGATAAGGAACTCAATACCCGCGACGGTGCCATTCACGATTTGCATGAACGTGTCGCCAATCGCCCCCGGCAAAATGCGCCATGAGGCGATCATGCCTTGGATGAGGCCAGTCCATGTGCCTGCGATCAGTTTGATTGCTGTCAGGGCTACGGTCGTAACCGTGTCGAGCGTCCAGTTCCATGCATCAGCCAGCCACTTGAGCGGGCCTTCAAACGCGCTGGTGAGACGGTCCCCCACAACATCAAAGAATGCGAAGAACGTGTCGCCAATTGTCACGCCGGTTTCAACGCCGGACTTCTTGACGCGCTCAAGCTGCTTTTCAGTCAGCCCAAGGCCAGAGATTATATCGCCGTTGGCCTGACGGATATTGCGGGCACCCAAGGCGAATGCAGCCGCGACAGCAGCGACAGCCGCCGCAATGGCCAGCACGATAGGCAAGATGGGAGCAAGTGCAGCCCATATCTGTGCGCCAGCAGCCTTGGCCACCGCGCCGATAGTCGCGCCTGTAGCGATTGCCCGCTCTTGCAGAATGTCGAATAACTGCGGGCCTTGCTGGATGGCAATCATCAATGGGTTCATGCCCATCGCGGCTGTCACACCAATATCGGCAAACTGGCGAGAGAAGTTCAAACCATCACGGGCGGTCAGTTTGATAGCGCCGCTGACTTTTTGGAACTCACGCGGGACCGCTCCCACGCTTTGCAAGTTGCGCCCAATGGCAAGGAAATTGGAATTAACCTTGCCCGTCAGAATGTCATAACCTTCCGCAAGGCGCGTGACCTGTGAGGCGGATGCAGCGGCGGCAGAACCAGCGGCATCAATGGCTGACGCACTGGCAAGGGCTTCGGAAGTTGCCCGATTGGTCGAGCCTGCGTAACGGTCGATCGCGGCCTGCGCTTGCGCGGCATCGCGGGCCAACTTGGATATGCCGGAATCCGCCGTATTGGCCGCGTTGCCCAGATCGCGGGTGCCAGATGCCCCACGCTGTGCCTCACGGCCCATACGGTCGGCAGCAGACCCCGCCTTGTCTGCGGATGATGCAAACTTATCTAGATCGGCAGTGCCTTTGACAATCCCGTCAGAATCAACCCGCAGGCCAAGTGCAGCAATATCTGCCATCAGAAGCTACCCCCTGAATGTGCCACGGAAGGCATCGCGAGCGGGGTTGCTACTTTTGGCGATTTCTGGATCTGCGTCATCCTTGCGATTGACCTCAGCCAGATAGGCAGCATCCATTTTGCGGATGCAGGCGCGGAAACAGTCGGCGTCATCATACGACCAACCGGCAACATGCGCGTCGATAGCAAGCGAAGGAATTTCGCCCAAGCCCATGCCCATTTGGCGGTTGGTGGATAGTTCAAGAAAATCTTCATACCATCCACCTAACCCTGGCAATAACTCGGGCGGTTCAAGTTCGACTATAACCTGTCCCGCGTCTTTTGCTGCCTTGTGGGCCGATGCAGAACGCATGGCCCACAAAAGCATCTCGACTAGTTTCCCGCCGCTTCCCTGGTGCGGGATGCAAGGTTTTCAGCAACCTTGTTGCCAGCCCATTCCACAGCGCGGCGGTATTCAGCACCAATGCCGAAGTCATCATCCGCCGTAAGAATGGCCATGGCCGTATCGGGTTCGTATTTCACAGCCTTGCCGCCGCTGGTCACACCATCCCAGTCCAGCAGGATATGCTCAGCCAGAGGCTTACCCGCCGAAACGGAAAAACCGACAAGACCCTCATCAGTATTCAGGGTTTTACCAGACCGGCGAGCAAGGCCCGCGGTGGCTACGCGGAAAGGCTTGTAGTTGGTGCTGCGAACGCGAAGCCGCAGGCCGGGATTATCGGGGATTTCATCAATCCACTCACCCTCGGTCAGATCGACCTTTTTCTTGAGGTTGGCAATATCCATGGTAATCGATTCTCCATCCCATCCGCGTCTCGACCACATCCGGGATTTCTTCGGGCCTTAGGGGTGGGGGCAGGTGGACCCGAAACACCTGCCCCCAGTCTCAGAATGCAGTGCCGCCGTCGATATCATCCTTGGTGGGAAGGATATTGCCTCCCCACCCTTCGATGCCGCCAGGAACTTGTTCGCCGACCATAATCAAACCTCTACAATATTGCTATCGACCGCCACGGCATAGGTGCGCAGCTGAGGTGTGTTGGCATCGCCGCCCGACTTCGCGCCCGGCATGGCAAGGCCGATGAACAGATCCGTCTGACCAGCAGGAAGGCCAGTAGCGGTGTGGACACCCGACTGAGTGCCGCTGGTGGTGATGGCCGAGCCGCCCGGAGTGGCGGAAACAGAAAAGTCCGTAGCAGTCAGACCCGCCGCAACAACATAATAAGTCGTGCCTGCGGTGATGCCGGTAGGGAGTGCGCCAGTGGTGGCAAAGGAAACAGGAGAATCCACAGTAAGCCCGTGGCCGCCAGCCCAAGTGATAACACCCGGCGTGGCGATGGTCATGGTTACGACTGCGCTTTCAGCACAGCCTGCACCCCATTCGATCTTGAATGCGTAAGGCTTGCAGCCTTCGGTAGCGGCCTTGAACGCAATCTGGCCTGGATCATTGATAATGGGCAGGAACGTGTTTTCCATCGTGCCGCCCGAGCGAGTGCCCTTGGCCTGACGAACGCGCTTTTCGCTGATAACCGGCTGCGAAACAACTTCCTGTGTGTCGCCAAGCGAGCCGGCGCTGGTCCAGCCCTTTACTTCAGTCCATGTCTGGCCAGTAAAGGTGGCAAGAGTAACGTCAGCAGTCTGTGGGGCCATTTTGGTCCCGATATAGAACTTTGAGCCAGCAACGGCATACAGCTGCGCCATGTGAACACTCCTAGTGCGCCCTCATGGGCGGTTAAACTGGAGGGTGGTTTACAGCATGGCAAGGGGTTAGGCAAGATGGGTTGGGTTGGGGTTAGGGCATCCTAACCCTATTAGAACCTTGCGCCTCACAAGCCGCTATAATGGCAAGCGCCGTATCTTTTGATACCTTATCTGGCGCGCTTGGCCCGCTCCATCCCAGCCATTGCACGGGGACTTCAATATCAATCCCATGCGCGAACCTATCTTTAGGCGTCCATGACCCGTCATCAAACTTCATGGTTGGGCCATTTGCCCACCTTTCGGGAAACAACCAGAAGGCGGTTCGCCCAGAAAGATAAAGGCGCTCTTCATTCAATTCATCTTCATCTGTCCAATATTGAATGGGGCGCAGATAACGAGGATTAACTGCAAATGATGGCTCTGGGAAAAGTGATGCCCACCATTGGGATAGCAGTTCCAGAAGCCAGCTCATTGGGCGGCCCCGATCTTGGTTAGGAGGGTGCGGGCAGGCTCTTGGGCCGCACGTTGCTCCGGCCCATCCAGCAAGTAGATTATGCGCTGAATGAAATCCGCTGGGTCACGCAATGAACCATCAGGCTTTAGATGTTCCGCCATAGCGGATTGCATCAGCTTAAGATGGCCACTGAGGCTGATCAAAGAGCCGGCCATTTCATGCGCGCCAGCGTAGAGGTTGGCGTTTCCCAGTTCCTCGCTTTTGTTTTCGCGCCGGCAGACCATAGCAACGTATTCACCATCGTCGTCATGCAGCCAGTAGCCTCGCGCGCCGTCTCCCTGTGGTTCGATGCGCACCGGTCCGCTCGTCCAAGGCGTTCCCCCGCTCATGCCGGGTCTGCCTTTTGGGTGGACTGATCCTTGGCGCGCTTGGCTTCACGGGCCGCACGTTCGCGCTGGATTTTGCCCCGCGCTAGGCGGATGGCGTCATCTAGATACAGCGCCTCACTGGTGGCAGTGTCATTGCCAATACGGACTGTCGCGACGGCATTGCCTTCCTCGCAGTCAAAGTTCGGGCCACGAACGCCAACGGACAGGATAAGGTAATCCTCGCCAGATGTGCGGAGGCTGTTGATGCGCTGCTGCAGGTCGTTCAGCCATGCGCGATCAAACGCACTCGGGTTCTCAGGCTTGCTCACATTCATTCTCCATCAACAATGCAACCCTACTATTGCAATACACCCAACCCGTCAAGCCCTGTTATACAAAACTTCCCAAGGCACCCTGATCATGGCCACATGATAAACGCCATCACGATAGGGCTGGTCCGCGCCTGCATCGCGCGTGACGCGCAGGCATACGCCGCTATGGAACATATGCGTATCGGCGGGGAACTGGTCGGCAATTGATCCCGCCAGTTGGACAAGCTGGGTATGGGTGACGGCCAAGGCAATAGGCCATTGGACGCCTAGCATCAACGTGCCAGAGCGCCGCGATACAGTGCCGCCAATCGAGAGACGCTGATTATCATTGCGGGCATCACTGATGATAAGGAATGGCGCTGGATTGCCGCCTGCGACTGGTGCGGGAATAGCCGCGTTGGGGTCATAGACCGGCAACGTCGGGGTTGTGGCGATCGTGGCTATCTTGGCCTTTAGGGCGAGCCAGATTTTGGTGTCTATGGATGAGGGCATATTATCTCCAACCTCTCTTTAGGCAGGCAGCAGGAGAAAGCCTGACGTGATGACGCGGCATTCCCGCAGCCTTATATTCGGAAAGGCTCATACTGGCTTTAGCCATGTTGCAAGCGCGACACGCAGTTTTAAGATTGCCCGCGACAGACAAGCCACCTTTCGCAAGTGGCTTTACGTGGTCCACTGTCGCGGCATCTTCCGCATGCGGGTCGGCACGTTGCACCACACAACCGCAATAGCGGCACTTATAATTATCTCGCTTATAGACAGTCGCGCGAATATTTTCAGATACCCGCCCCATTACCTACCCCCAGAACTAGGCGTGGAGGCCATCTCAACCGTCACACGGTCCACAATCTGCGACCAATTGGCTACAGCCGCCTCCACGAAGCCGAAGCCGCTCTGATTATATACCCGGCCCAAACTATCCTCGCCCACGAAGCCCCAGTTTTGCCTCCGGGCGTATCTAGCCTGATAGCCAAGCCAAATCGTATCTCCCGGATCCAGCGTCAGCAGCACAGGCCCAACATCGCCGCCAGTAAAAGGCCCAGGCCCCGTTGTCGGCATACCCGATGTGGACGCCAAAAGCGAACGCGCCAGATTGCCAGTCTTGACCGGCACCCGCCCGCCATTGGGAATGGTTTGCGTCATCTCGGCGGCCAAGGCCTGCACAGATCCCCGATGGACCGCCTGAATGCGTTCCTTGGTTTCACGCACCCAATCGGAGGGGTTGGTGTTTTTCCAGGTCATTGGGTGGGGGTGATAAAGGAGGCGGCAAGATACACCGCGTGGCCAGCGCCCATCAAAAAGATGGCACCTAAAAACATCGCGCAGAATATTTCTATCCCGTCCATTTCCTTTTTATGCTTGTTCGCCATCACCCTTCTCCTTCTTAAGACCCACCATCTCACCTAAGCCCAAAGCCGCCTGCTTGACGGCCTCGGCTATCTTAGCCTCAACAAAGGCAGCGCGCAATTTATCGCGGCGTTCGGTGCAATTGAGGCAGGTCATCCCGCGTTAAAGCTGGCGCAGATAATCCGCCCAGCATCCATGTCAGCGGCGGCTTCACCAATATACTCAACATCAATGTCATCAGGTGACGGTGCCCATGATTTATATGAATGGTTCCATTCATCATATCCAGATGGATGAATTTTTGACGCCACTTCGCTTGTTTCAGCTGCCACTACAGCAGATTCAAATACGTCATAAGGCGTATATTTTCCGGGCCATTTATATGAAATCAGCCAAATCTTCATCACTCAACTCCCCATCCAAAATCTATCTCAAACACCGTATCGCACTTACAATTCACCACCTGCGCAGCCCCGCCAGCAGGATCATGGGCATATTGCATCAGCGTCCCATCGGGCAGCACAAACGGGCTATCCAGACCCTGCACCGTCTTGTTGTTCATCACAATATGCTGCACCCGCGCATCTTCACCTTTAGCACCGAGGTGCCTCCACCGCTTCCGCAACGCCTCTGGCGGCAACCCGGCCTTATCCAGCGCCTGCCTGTAGGATTCGGCCCGCGCACCCATAACACTGGTGGCCGTTTCGGTGCGGGCAACGTCATCGGCGCGCCTTGCTAGGAGGCGGTCGGCATAGCGACCAGCAATCTTTTCCTGCTCAGCCTTGGTCAGCGGCTTCCCTGACCGGATGCGCGCCCGAATAGTCCGCAAGTCACGCCCATCCATCCGGGTATAGCGCGGCTTGTATTCGCCCGTTACCCTATCCTTGACAAACAGTGCGCGCAGGTCGCCGCCCAGCAATTCCCTCACGCTGCCAACATATTCCGATTGCGGTGCGGACAGGCCAATAATCCCGCCCTTTCGGCGTCCGGTCACGCGATCAACGCGACCGGCAATCTCAACGGCAATCTGTTGCGGGCCATTGCCTTGCTGATAGCCGCGCAGGATAGTTTCCCGTGCGGCGGTAACTTGCTCTTCCGTATAGCCGGTGATCCTTGTGGCCGCCAGTTCGCGTATCCACGCCTCGGCGTGTGGGTTGGTCATGTCGAACCGTGTTCCTGGCGGGCTTTGGAGGACAGCGGCTGTGGCATATAGGTTAAGCGAGGCGGTATAATAGGCGCTGAATGCAGCCGGTTCTATATTCAGGGCGGCAATGGCCGCTTCAATATCGTTACGGCGCAGAGCGTCGGTTAGCGCCTTCACGTCCACGCCTGCGCGCAACTCTTCCATGGCCTGCAGGAACGCCGCGCGCAGGGCTGGGGAGAGTTGGGCTAGGAGTTGGTCTAGGGTTGGCATGGTGGGGCTATTCTTCCTTAAGCGGCAGCGTTTCCAATCCGGCTCTTATAGCAAAGGCTAGTGGCTCCCAATTTATATAGCCTGCCAAGTGATCAGATACAGCTTCCCAGAATTTATAGGTGTCAGCATTGATGGGCTGACTTAGAAGATTCTCATATAGATCATCCTTCATTCCCCATCTCCTAGAAACTGCCCAACATTCATGCGGGCCTTATGGTAGCGCGCCCAAGCATCATCCGTTAGGCGTCCATCATCCGTGCAGATGCAATCTTCTGCTGCGCCATACAATTCATCCAACAACCCCACAGCCTCAATATAAGCCGCCTCCAATGCGGGTAGGCGGGCTATGCGGCGGGCGTTGACTTGGGCAACTTCCGTTTTCTTAAAATCTTTCCGGGCGAATGCAACGCAGGCATGGCCGGAGACTACTTCACGCCCATTAAAGAAACGGCCCACAGCCCACTCCCCACCCGTCCCCGCTTCACGGTCGGCCAGCAGTTCGGAGAGGTTGATTTTGTTGGTCATGGCTGGCGCTCCATAAAGGAGGCGAGGCCTATGCTAATATACCTCAGAAAATCGCTGTTGCTCATATGGTCTAAGAGGTGGGCTGTCGCCTCCTGCCAATTATGAAACTCATCCGGGTGCCCGTGCTTTGCATAATCAAAGCCCACATGGGCAAGAACGGAATCCTCTAAGTCGAGGATCGGCCCTTCATTCACATCTTCTAGGGTCATCTCAATTCTCCATCAATCTGCAACCCACCTATTGCATCCCGCGCACCCCGTCAACCCCGCACGATGAACTCCACCGCCGAGACAACACCCGCCCCCACAATATTCTTCACCCGCAGCACAGTAACCGGCTTGCCATCGATCTCCATAATATCCTCCGGTTCATAACCCCCAGCAATCGGAGCGCTAATCACACGCTTGTCAGACGCCACAATGGCATTGCCGGGACTATACTCCACACCCACCAGCTGCGCCGACACGCCGAACGCATTGGCTCGCAGCGGGGTCACGACGCGCGTGGTGGTAGGTGGATCGTAAACCTCAACACCCGGCACACTGGTCAGGCGCACCAGGGATATTGTGCCCGAGCCAAAGCCACCCTCCGAAGCGGGGCGCAGCAGGCGGGTGGAGACGCCGGCCATTCGGGTGAAGATGTCCATTAGGTTGAAAGCCAATCATCAAGTTTAGCGCGCATCGTCTGGTTGTAGATAGTTGCTGCGAAACCGGCTTTCTCAACACTTATGGCTAAGGGTGATGCACCCGTGTATTGCCGAGCGACACCAAACCATCCAGTAGCCACTCCGCCTGAGGCATTGACAAGTGACTGATCACCCCCAAACTGGACGCCATCGATCCAAAGCCTAGCTATTTCAGTGTTAAAATCAACTTCAACGACGAATGCCCTGATTGTCGTAAGATCTGGCAATCCGGTAAAGTCTATCTGGTCTCTTTTGGCTGTCCCTCTGGAGGAATTTACAAAGAGTCTCAGCGAGGTAGTAGAGCTGCTGATGCTGAAAAGACCGACCCCGGCATATGATGACGCACCCCCAATGCTGGCAATCGCACGGGTGGCGGATGGCGTGCCATTAAGCTTCACTCTCCCGAACATTGTAATTTTGGGATCTTCATTAAATGCCGGAACTGCGGGAACATCGAATGTGATCATTTTATTCAAGCCAGGCTGGACCGAATGATAATAAGCATCGTTACAGACATACATTTTGGACCCGTCCAGAACAAGCCCTTCTATTGCACCGACAGACGGTGTGACTTCAAAACGCATAATAGGTTGCCACGTTGGGTAGTGGATCACCCCTATGTGGTCCGGGTCAACGTCTGACGTATAATATAGAATTTCGTTAACGCTGTCGTAAAACAGCTGGTCAGTTGATGATCTTATTGAAAGTGACGTAAACGACAGTACGCCAGCCTTGCTGTATACTGTGAATACCCCGTGTTCATCGCAGACAATAATCTGGTTATTAGTCGGATCAATGGCAATCCCGCTAGGTCCTGTTGATGAGAACGAGCCTATGCTTGTTCCATCCCGTCCAACGTGGCGGACGAGATTCTCGACAATAGAGCACAGCCAGAATGTGTCGTCTGAAGCGTCGTAAGCAATTCCTTGGATTTGCGTCATGCTAGGAATTGTCGAGGTCATATCGACCTCACTGATAAATGCGCCGTCTTTTGTGATATTTACTATACTTGGCCTGAACGTCCCACCTGAGGGTGTTGCCCTGCCGTAATTTGCCGCCCAAAGGGTGTTGGTCGATGTGTCAAGCGTCAGCCCGGTGCATGTGAAACCCTTCCCCGGCGCGCTGTCTGATAAGTCAGGCATGGTCACAGCATTAGATGCCGCCAGGGCATCTCTTTTAAACGCACTCAGGCTATTGTTGCTTCCGTTAAAAAGCAGTCCATTAGTCTTAACTAGAGGTCTTTCAGACGAGACAGTTACAAACGCGAACATCCCGTTCGGTCCTTGATCGTTCCATCTGGCAACAGGATCATCTAGCGCGAGTGCCGGGGTCGCGGCAAAAACATCCTGGAAACGGGAATCGGCAACGCTGTAGTCGAGAGCTGTTCCTTTAACGTCCCCGAGAAATAGCAAGTAAGGCATAGAATCCCAGATGAACGGGGCCTCCACCACATTACTATCCACCGCGATAGCCCAGCTGCGAAGCTGCGCAGTATTTGCGTCCCCGCCAGCGCGTGAACCTGGCATCGCCAGCCCATAGAACAGATCCACCATGGGGTCATCTTCGCATCCCTCATTCCACTCCACTTTGAATGCATAAGGGCTGCACGATTCCATGGCGGCCAAGAATCGCTGCTGGCCTGGGTCACCCGCAATAGGCAGGAACGTATTCTCCATCACCTGCCCGGAAACGGTGCCTTTGGTTTGGGCAAGACGCCCCGACAGGACCGCCTGCGACACAACCTCTTGACTATCACCCAGCGAACCAAGCGTGACCAGCCCGCCAATCTCAAGCCAATCCTGGCCGATGAAATCCACCTCCGTGACTTCAGACTTCCCAGCAACCCGCAGGCCAATATACAGCTTTGATCCGCCGATGGGGTTCATGGGTTAATCCTTCTCGGGCTTGCGGACGCCACCCTTCTTGCCATCACCGTCATGGTCAAGTTCGTCCAGCACAACATACCCGCCAGCCCAATCGCGCGGGATATTCTCGCCAACATCCAGAATGCTGCCAACCTTGAGGCCATCGACAATCGGTGCAGTGATCTTGATACGCATAGGGTCATCTCCTTTGGGGGATACATAGCTTGTTGGGGGCGATATTGAAAGGGGGTTGACGTTGCTAATGGGTTAGTGCATTGGTGCTGGAGAGATGGAGAATTGAGATGGAATATTTCGGATATGGGCTGGCTGGCCTTTGGTCACTTGGATGTTTCGGGTTGCCGCTCTGGGGCGCTTGGCATTTCTCATTCGGTCTCGAAAAATATGATCGAGAATATGGAATGTCGGCAGCCCTACTTCTTCTTATCTGGCCGCTAGGGTGCTTCATGGCCTTTTTGCCTTGGATGGCTATGGATGCCGCTGCTAGTCCCAACTTGGAAACACTCAAAAAGGCCGAATGGGCCTGTTCAGAATCGCACACTGAAACCAGAAGGGGAGCCGTATCTACCGGCAAGATTACCATTCCCACGACTACGCATTTAACTGTGTGCGACCAGTATAACCGTATTGGAGACGGCGCATGACCCCCATCGAATCCGCAGCCCGCGCCCTGTCGCAAGACTATTGGGCGGGCAAGTGCAACGCCGAGCAACTGGCGGCATATGTTGACCGCACATGGCCGCGCTACGTTGGGCGGGTGCGCTTGGTGCTGGAGGCGGTTAGGCCTGTTAGCGTGAAGATGCTGGATGCTGGGGATCAAGCGGCCCGCTTTGATTTTGATAGCGGCGGGCCAGAGGAAATCTGGCAAGCCATGATTGATGCCGCGATGGGAGATACGCAATGACTATTGATTGGACCAAGCCAATCGAGTTTATGGATGGGACGCCTGTGGTGTTGGCCAAGCATGGCCTAGATTATGGCGACTGCACTAACCCGGATGATGATGGCGATTACTGGACCGTCGAGGAAGGGGAAGAGGAGGACGCTATCAACACAGACTGTTTTCGGTTTGATGGCACTCGCTATCCGGGGGGTAAAGTGGAAGTCCGCAATCGCGCCGCCCCCACAGAACAACCCAAAACCCTGCGCGATGAATTTGCCATGGCAGCTTTGACCTGGATACCGCGCCCGAAATGGGGCGGCCCTCTCGACAGCGTTTGCGTGGCATCCGAGGCCTACGACATAGCAGACGCTATGATGGCCGAACGGGAGCGTGGCCAATGACACCGCTAGAACGTGCTGCGAGGGACTTGGCCAAAGCCTTAGGCGGGGACTTTGATGAAAGCCTTGGCGGCGAAATCGAATGGAAAGAGGACTACATGAACGCAGTCCGCGCCGTACTTCTGGCGATCAGGGAGCCGAGTGAGGGGATGATTGAGGCTGGTTCTGCGGGCGGTGACTGGCCGTGGTCCAAGGGCACGTTTCAGGCCATGATCGACAAGGCATTGGAGGAAGGGTGATGGAGCGCTACCGCCTTTTACAGGGAGGCATTCCTGTTGCTTGGACAGATGGGCCAACGTCTCTGAGTGAGATCAGGCATTACGCCTTGGTCTATTCGCGTGACGGACCGGTGCAGATTGAGAAGCGCATCAATGGCCGTTGGAAGCGATTCACGGCTTAATCAAGGAGAATGATGATGGGCTTTGAGATCAAGAAGCGCGATGGGGTTTTCTGGGTTATCGTAACATGGCCTGACGGCGAGACATGCGATTACGGCGTATTCCCCAACAAGGATTTTGCCGAAGGGTTTGTTCAAGGGTTCGGCATGGGCATTCACTGCCACACATAAAAAAGGGCCGGCCTAAGCCAGCCCTTTCCCGTGACGATATCAAACCACCAAGAACCCAATCGACCGCGCCTTCGAGCAAAGCCAGATAGAAACCCATCCATCAATCAGGGGATCGACGGGGAAGCCAGCAGCGGCATTGCCAGCAGCAGCCCCGTCACCTGATGCGAAATACTCAACCTCAAGCACATCGACCTTTTCCCGCTTGGTGACGCGCGTCGGATCTGTGCCACCCTGCGCCCAACCGGAAACAGCCTGCAGATATGCGGCCCGATAGGACGCCAGTATCCATGCCTGCGGGATCAAGCTGGAAGGCACCACCTCGCATTGCACTGTATGGCCAACACGCGGCCAAGCCCGATCCTGCGCAAAGCCGCCCGTGCGCTTGCTGCAGCTTAGTCCAGGCTCATAGGCTCCATCCACATAGTTGCTACCCACTTCGCGCAGGATGGCAACCGCAGGCGCACCAACGGGCAGGCTAAGGCCATTAGCCGCAAGCCAGTCGGTAAAACCCTGATCAGTGCCATAGCCTGCCATTATTCGACCTCATCTTCGGGTAGGCCTGATACGGCCAAGGCCGTCTGCGCATTGCCCATGCTATCTGTGAAAGTCGGGCCGGTCACAACCTTGACAGGCAAGGGTGGCTGCAATGTCACGCCGTCGCTCAACAGATAAGGGCTGTCAGTCTCGAACACTTCGGCCCCGCCATCTGCCTCGTAAACCCCTGTTGCCTCCTGGCCGTCAGGGACAATAAACGTGATGCCGAGCGGCTCATTTGGCATTACTTATCCTTGCTGTCCTTACGCGGACGACCGCGCTTAGGTTTTTCCACCGTAGCCCCATCGGTGGATTCGCCGGGCTTCAGGGTTATTCCTTGGAAGGTCTGCTCGACCTTGCTGGTGTTGATGATCTTCATTCTACCTCCACCGCCTTTTCATCAGACCATGCCGACTGGCCAGCGGCAGAGATTGCCGCAATGTCAATAGTGTATTCGCCAGCATCCAGTTCAATCGGATAGGCCCCGGTTTCAGGATCAACAATCGTCACATCCTCGCCATCAACCCGAATGGCAATTCCGGTCATGTCAATGCCGTTATCGTCCGGCAGTGCGGTGATGGTGACTGTGATGCCTGTTTCAGTGGCGGCCACAGACCAGTTGCCTGCCACAAAGGCGTTGGGCGCTTCTGGTGTGGCAGTGTCGATCTGCTTGGCAGAAACATACATGCGGAACATGCGCAGGTCATTGCCTACAAGGTCACCCTGCCCCGTCCCGAAAGAAGGAAACTCAACGCGCTCACCATCTACGTCTGAAAAGAAGAACGGGCGGTTTACCCGATTGCGACCAGCTACAGCAACCATGTCCGGCTCTTTCAAAATGTGGGGGTCCAGTTACCCAGACCCCCATTTTCATTACGGCGCGGGCGTAACGCCATCCAGATAGCGCACAGTGTCGCGGATCTGGATCAGCTGGCCAACGCGGCCAATTCCGGGGACCGCATATTGCAACGGACCATCCTGATAAACAGGACGGAAGTTGAACACCATAGGCATCGGCAATTCCATCGCATCCGAAGAATTGCGATAGCCAACTGCGCGACCCTGGCCCGCTACGTTTGGCGATGTGGCCGTGGCAGCGCTGGCGAGGATTGGCATATCCCGAATGGTCAGAGGTTGGCCAGTGCGCGTGGTGTAGATGTTGTTCGCCATATACCACGACAGGATCGTGGCATTGGGTGAAGTCACACCATAAGGCGTAGTCGCCAGATAGCGGTATGCAGCAGGCGGCAGAAGCAGCGTGTTGCCGATCAGGCTTGCCAGAATGCCGGTCGTCAGTGACGGGCCAACAAGCAGCAGATCCAGTTCTGCAACAATCTGTTCCGGCTCCTTGAGGCCAACACCATTAGCATCAACCCAGTTACGCGCCGAACCCGTGCCCGTATTCGGGGAAACGGTAGGCGTTACACCAGTCAGGTTAAGCAGACCCGACCAACCGGGATGACCGGCACCATAAAGCGCAGTTTCAGCGCAGAAGATGTCAGCAGCCTGACGGGCCGAAATAGCCTTGCGGGCGGTCAGCGGATAGCCGGCGAACAGCGCCTTACCCACTTCTTCGACATTGTAGCGATAGCCCACCGCATACATCGCAAACTGCGAGGATACGGAAAGCAGCTTTACATCTGCAAGCGGAACATCCTTGGCATAGCCGGACTGCCACTGAGCGGCGCCCGTCATGTCGCCAACCTGGAAGTCAACACCGCTGGCCCATTCGGGATAGTCGGTATTGACCGGGACCAGTTCGGCCCAGTTTACAAGGTCGTATTCCTGTTCGAACGCACGGTTCGAAAGGACATGCGTCTGCTGGCGAAGGAAATTAAGGCCCTGCGCGTCTGAGATCATCATATTCATTGGTCAGGCCCCCTTACGTGGCAGCGGTGATAGCTGCGCTGTCAGGCGCAACATTGATACGGATGATCGCAGGCTCACCGCTTGCAACCGACTGGTCATAGCGGCAGCCGGGAAGCAGCATAAAGCCGGTGCCCGTGGCTGCACGGAAGGTGTTGTCAGCGGGGTTCCACCAGACAACGCCGCCAGCAGTCAGGGCTGCACCTGCAGGTGCGCCGAAGATCACGCCCATGGTTACAACGCCAAGCGTTTCGCCATCAGCATAAAGAAGCTGAGTGGTGCCGCGCGTGGAGATGTTTTCCTGCGTGATGCCGGCAAGGCGCTCGGTAGTCGCAAGCGTCTTGACATTGGCCGTGCCGTCAGCCGCAACGCCGTTGAGCGATACGGGAACGCCGAAGCCGATGGCCTTGGTGCTGGTGCCGGAAGCGAACGCGGTAAAGGCGTTCCATTCTTCCATATTCTGGAACTGACCGGGCGAACCCTTGGCAGGCTTGGTCTTGGGAGCGGGGAGAAGTGCCATAGTTCAAGCCTCCTTGCGGCCAGTCATGCGGCCAAGATAGCCGGCATGAGCTTTGTTGTCGGAATCCGAGACTCCGGTGGTGGCAATCTGGAAGCGAACGGGATCAACCTTGTCCGCATCCTCAGCCAGAATGTCGAAACGGGCATCGATATAGGCGTCAGCCTTATCCTTTGCCGCATCACCCACAATCGCAAGCACAACAGCCTTGCGAATGCCAGCGTCCGAAAGACCGTCAGTCTTGACATCAGGCGCGATAGCCTTGGCCTTGGCGATAAGATCGCCGCGAGCCGCTACAGCAGCGTCAAGGGCGCTTTCGTCCAGAACCTTGGCCTGGAGGGCGTCGATTTCGGCGTCCTTCTTGGCAAGATCGGCGTCCTTGGCGGCCAAGGCAGCATCATGGGTGGCAGCAAGCGCCGCCAGATTGGAAACCGCCTCAGCCTTGAAGGCTTCAACAGCGGGCGCATCGGTGGCAGCAACCTGCACAGCCTTATCGCCCAGCACAACAGTAACAGTGGACATGGCAACTCCTTTGTCCGTCTGGATGGCGGGCGGACCGCCCGAGTGAATGGGGGAAACACCCCAGACTTTCTTGTCATCGCCAATGCGGGCGTCCGGCCCTGCGCGGGCGGCATCCACAATGGCAACGTGATTGATCACAATGCCGCGCTGGACGGCATCGTATGTTTCCCCATCTTCGGTAGTCCCTGCAGTCCAGTCAATCCGGCAGGAATAGCCCGCTGATAACTGGTTTTTTCCGCCCTTGATTGCATCAATGGCATTGGCCGATTTGACGATCAGCGGAAGCGAAACCCACTGGCGGTCAATCTCGGCTGCGGTGGAAACTTCGCCAACCGCATAGTTATCCCAATTATCCGGCGTCACCAGTTCGCTGGGGTGGTCCATCGTGATCGGAGCATGGCTGAATGACGCCAGAGCGGCATCGGCAAACACTTCATCAGCAGGACGCCAGACACGAACAATCGGAATATCGGGACGCCCGACTTCGGACCCCAGATATTCCTGAATGCCGGTGCGCGCGGCCTTTGCAAGAGCGACCAGACCGCGATCCGTTACATTGACGGAGCCATCTAGCGTTACAGCATCGGTGAAGCGCAACATTGTCATAGGCTGGCCTTTACAGCGTCAGGGTTTGTTTCGCAAGGGTTAAGCATCCTCACCCTCGCCCGGCACAATATCCTGCTCACTAAGCGAGCCATATTCCTTGGTCGCCGCCTCAAGCCCTGGCAGAACGCCCTGCTCGATCAATTCATTGGTAACGCAATCGGACAGCACATCCAGCGGGATAATCTCGCCTGCCGTTGCGCCGGCCAGCGTCCGCGCGGCATCGGCAGTCGTCTTGAATATCTCGGCGCGCTCCTTTTCGGAAACCTGCCGCAGGGGCTTCCACTCATACCATATCTCAGGCGGACGCGAACCAAGGGCCGACTGAATCAGACATTCATCCAGCACCGTCATGGCCGGCTCGATACGATTAGACTGCTCGTGACCGATACGGTCATAATAAACCCGCTCATCGCCATCGCCAGAACCAGACAGGCCGGCAGCAGAACGACCAAACAGCCGAGTGGCCGGGATTTCCGCAGCGCCGGCCACCAAATAGCCGAACCGCTCAAGCAATGCATCCAGCCCACCAAATGAGGCAGTCTTGGAATCATACTCGTCCTGCTTATCCATGATCAGCGCACCGTTGATGCCCTTCATGGCCGCTTGCAAGATAAGGCGGTTCGTCATGATAGTGGTGCCGCATCCATCGGACAGCTTTTCAGCAAAGCCCTCAAACCGCATAACGTCAATCTTCGCCTCGAAGATCAGCGATACGATATTGGCAACCGAACTATCGTGCGACAGGACAGCATCCATCACCGGCTGTAGGGCGCTATCACCCCAGCCCCGCTCAAGGCGCATCTGGTCAGGCACGGGGTTGCCCTCAAACAGCACAAGGCGAGACGCATGGATTTTCTGCTCTGCAGTTCCATCGCGGCGGGCCAGTTTGTAATATTCAGCCTTGCCGTAATATTCGCTTTCAATGTCCTTGACCATCTCGTCAGGCGTCAGATCCATCTTGGTCAGAAGGGTCAACCCGCGCAGCTCACGAATACGCTCAGGCTTCAGCGGCTGCTCAGGGTTGGTTTCATTGGTCGAAATATACAGTGCGGAGCCGCCCAGCAGGCGAGACATTTTCAGGGCGGCTTCAACCTTGCGGTTAACACCCAACTTCTTTTCCAGCGCCTCGATCTTGGTGATCTGCTCAGCCTCAGCCTTCCACTGCCGCCACTTGCGTGTGGCATCCTCTGCGGGAATATCCACAATGGCGCGCGGAAGCCATGCACCGCGATAGGCATGGATTAAATCATCATCGGTCTGCTCGGTAAAGACATATTGGCTTGACGAGGCCTTGTCTCTGGCAGTGCCAAGGTTGGCCACGACATTGCGCAGGCTGTCCATCAGCGCGGCATCATTGACGATTGTGGCTTCAGTCATTTGAATGCATCCCAGTTATAACCTGTGCGCTTTTCTGTCGCATACGCCATGACCACCGCGTCGGCAAGGTTGTGCGATGGAACGCCGCGCGCCTTGAGTGACTTCTTGCCCTCCACCTTCATGCGCCCATTGACGCTTTCACGGCGAGGTTGCGACAGTTCGGCCTGCAGCTTGGCCCGCATAGGCAGACCGGACGGGATGGAAATCAACTGATCGGCATCATAGGGCAGACCGTTGCGGGCTTGCCATGTGTTGCGGAATCGGTCGCCCAGCATCCCCCAGCCTTGGGCCTTGAGGTTGGCAAACATATCGCCATGGGTCTTGCCAGGCTGATATTCCTTGTCGTCATTCACGGGCTTTTCAGAAGCCGTCCAACCGACAAAGGCGCAACTCTTGTCATTGCCAGCCAAACGCTTGAACTCACCCGGCACTGACGCGCCTACCCCAATATCGTCTATATGCAACGTGTCCAGCTTCTCGCGCTGGACAATGGGATAGGCATAGGCAGCGGCCTTGTTGGGGTTTTCATCGTGCCATTCATCCAGGCCAGACAACACGCAGCCATAGCGCCATGCGAGAGCATTGGGGTCGTTCGACTTGGGCGCGATCACATCACCCTCAACGCCTCCAGATACGTCCATGCCGCCAATCCGCCCGCCGCCAGTGGGGAAGTTGGGAATATATAGGTGGGCGTCCACAGCCGCCTCAACCCATGTCGGCTTGATGATCGCCAGCGCATTATCCGCGACAGGCTCGCCCAGATAGACATGGCGGTAAAGCTCAGGGTCCACCACCCGCATCAACTCGGCATCATCCTCCAGCTCTTGCGGGAAGAACGGGTTGTCCGTGTAGTTGACCTTCAGTGTGATGCAGTAGGGCTTGCCATGCAATTCAGCCGGGTAAATCGGCTCAGTGACAAATGCCTGATAGATGAAATCCAAGGGGCTGGCGGGGTTGAAGCAGACGTAAATCTCGGAGCCGGACTTGCGCATGGTCGGCACCAGCGCATTCCAGCTATCCTTGGTGATGCTTTCACCCTCATCAATGAATGCCGCATCGAAATTGGAGAAGCCCTTGAGCTTTTGATTTTGCAGCCGCTTGGAACTGGCGCGGAGGCCTGAAAACTTGAACACGCCGCCAGACGAGGGGCAAGTGATTTCGGTTTGCTTGATGTTGAAGAACGCGCCCAGATTGCGGCGATCGATTTCTTCGACAATTTCCTGGTAACTGCTCTCGGCAATCGCCTCCATCAGTTCGCGGAAGCACACCACGCGCCACCCAGCGTGTAGCACGTTGTTGACCAGAAGGGTGATGACGGTCCGCGTCTTGGAACTACCCCGGCCACCATAGGCGCACTTGAATCGTGCGGCCTGCAGGAATGGCCGAAATATACCGGGGATGGGGCAGTCGAAAACCGGCGCGTCATCAACCGGCAGGCTGGCCATCAGTCCACCAGCTTATAGCTAGGCTCTCGCGCTGGGGTCATGGAGCCATCACTGCTGGATAGATCCAGTTTATCGCCGTAGCGTTTGGGAGCCAACTTCGACGCGCGCCATTGACGCGCCCAAATACGGAGCTTCACTACCTGCCAATCTTCCTCGGTGGCCTCGTCTGCCATGCGGATGATATTGTCCGCTTCAAACTCTTGCTGAGCTTCGCGCGCGCCCGCGATAATTGTCCGAAAGTCTTCATCCTCACCCATACGCGCATAGACCATGCTGGACGATGGCATATGCTTATCTTGGCAGATAACGTGCATGGCCTCGCCCGATGCAAGGCGAGTGCAAAGCTCTTTGATGATAGCCGGGTTGTCTAGCTTGGATTGAGCAACCTTACCCGCCACGACCAACAGCCTCCATCAGCTCGTCATAATCCTTCTGGTCCATCTGCACCACCAAATCAGGCGCAGAGCCTGTCAGCATGACTTCACCGCCTTGGGGGAACGCAGGGACCACCAACGCAACAATCTGGGTCACATGGCACCCATAGCGATCACATGCACCCACAACCTTGCCGCCGTCCACAAACAGCAATTCCTGCCCACCGCGAATGGTAGCGGTATTATACCCCGTGCGGCTGCTTGCCTTGACGGCGGTGATGAATACCGGGGGCTGGCACTCGGGGTCGCAATCAACCGACCATGCCGGTTCAGTTGGGCCACGATTGATCTCGAAGGATTGCTTGCCCGTGAACTCATTCACCTTGTGGGTGACTTGAGCCGTGGCAGGGGTGGCTAGAGCCAGTAGGGGAAAAAGGAACCTATACATAACAATCCCCATCTATCTCCATGCTGGGTTGGTTGCAAGGGGAGGGATGGAGCACCTCGACCCTTGCGGTTTGGGGTATGGCTTTATGAGGCGGGGGTGTCAAGTGGGTTAGTATCGAACTCGGTTGCAAGAACCACAGGTTATTTCTGATGGCTTGCGGCTCGTCCGCACCGGATTGTGCTTGGGGCCGGTTGCGCGTTCAGTGTCACCGACACGGCCAGTAACCCTGATGCCACAAAACGTGAGGCCACGCGTCCCCCAGTAGGTTGCGGCGTGGACCTTCACCGTGCGGCCCTTTCACGCAAGTATCGCCGGATATTCTTGAGGCGGCGTTCGCGGTAATAGTCTGCGGTGTCTGCGGCAAGGCGAGCATCCCTACGGGCAACATATTCCGGGTTGCTGTCGAGCATCCGTGCGGCGTCGTAACGAGCGGTGATTGTTTCTACGGTCTGCTGAAGTTCAAAGCTCATTTCAAATTCTCCATCTCTTCAATGCCCCTTATATGCACTAACCCTTTTACCCCGTCAACCCCATTTCTTCACCCCTACAATATCCCACTCCGACCCGGTATCAGTCCATCTGCGTTGGCCAGCGGTGCATGGCTCACGGTCCACCCAGCCTGAGCGATAGACGACTTGCAGTTTCATCTCGCCCGTATCGGGTCGCCGCCATTGGGTGGGGGTGAAGGTTGGGGGTAAGGGTCCGGTGTAGGTCATTTCTGGATTGCGATGCCTTTAGGCTCGAACTTCCCGCACCAATCATCGCCCTCCACTGCTGGCCATACGCCGAACTTTTCATCCTTCAACATGATAGGAGGATTAAATCTGCAAACCCCGTCATTCATCACGTAGCGATCCCAAAACTGGCAGGTCGAGCATTTTCTCATAAAATTCTCCTAAAACAGACCGTAGACAAGTGGTGCTTATGCGCGCGCGCGACGTGCGCTTTCGGTAGAAAAAAGGTTTTAAAAATATCTATTACACACAAGCTACGGTCGTCTACGGTCTGGGCCTGTTTTTGCCATTTTAACCGTAGACAACCGTAGACAGTTTTCATTCACCCCTCCTTGCCGCGCGTCGATCCTCAACCGTCTCAGCGATAATCTTGCGAACCTCGGCGCGCTGCTCAGCCTCCTTCAGGCCCTTCATTTCAAACTTGATATGGACTTGCGGGTCCACCTTCCATGATGGTGCATCCTTGCGCTTGTGGTCCTGCTCAAGCCACCCAAGAGCCTCAAGCTGCTCGAACACGGCAGCGGCTTCCTGGCGGTCAATCTTCTTCATGGCGCGCACATTCTGACCAATGGTGCGCATGGTGACGGTTTCCAGCTTGTGAGCCACGATATAGCCAGCAACGGCAGTCAGGCGGTCATGGTCTGGTGTCATCCCGAGCATACCGACATAGAAAGCTGTTGAATGGGCCATCAGGAAATCATGCAGGAACGCCTCAACCTTGGACGCCGTTTCAACTGAAATCTTTTGCGGCAATTCTTCCCCGGCGTGTTCAATGCAGTGCCAGATGATGCACAGACGGCCAAAGAAACCATTGAACTTGCCCATGTGGGTCGAGAGCATCGGGTTGACGCTTTCGAGGGCCTTCATGCGCTCGAAATGGAAGCGCGATGTGCGATACTGGATCTCCTGCGCCTCATCATCAAATTCGAGATAGTCTCTTAAAAAGAACCCGCCCTCGCGCTTGATCCTCAGGGAATGAAGCTGTTCGATCAGGCCATCATATTCCTCTGCTACGGGGGGGATTGGCTTATCCTCACCAAAATATCCATCCTTCAGGACAATGGGCATAAAGCGCTGCATCAACCCGTTATCGGACAGGCCTGACATAATGCGCTTCACCGGATCTGGCTGGATCCCCCCGATCATAGACATGGATAGGTTGTCGATAATGAACCCGCCTGGACCGCCGCGTCCAATGCGGTTTACCGTGTAGGACCCACCATTGTATGCGCCAATCCAGAATGACCGATCACGGCCACCGCCCTTGCCCCCGGCGTATTTTTCGATACCCCCAAAGAAGCCCTCCATTTCATCCTGGATGGACAGGATTCCATCAGGGCTATAGCGGCAGACTTCTTGCGCGGCTTCCATTGTCGTATCTTCAATACGCAAGCGCGGGTGCGGGGGTGATGGATCGCCACTTTTTGTGCCGCCGGCATCCTGCCAATCGAGCATGGCGCGGTTATTAGCCAGCATCATGCCTTTATCGATTTCCTTGATCTTGCCTGTCGCAACCTTGAGCATGGCGGACTTGTTTGTTGACGGAACCCCGATCAACAGACCCCACATGCAAGCCCGCTCCCACCACGGCTCATTACGATTCATTTTGAGCGTAATCGTGTCAGATATAGCCGCGCCACAAGCGACAATCCCGGCAATGGCAATACCGGCTGGGTCGCACCCGATTTGCTCGCCACGCGCTACAGCCATGCGCTCGATCTTGTCGGGGAAAATACCCAGAGGGAAGTCTGGCGGCTCAGGCTTGGCCCAAAGATCTACCGGACCCGTATCCTCACGGCGCAGTTCATCGCGGCGTGTTTTTTCCTGAGCAAAGGCTTTGATGGCAACCTTGAATGCTTTGGCAACATCATCATTGCCGCGAATTTGGGCCTGATCGTTAAAGTCCTTACCTATCTCTCCCGTATCGGGAAACACCAAATCTGTGGCGGGGGAAACGACAGGGCAATCCAACTCGCGGCCCAGCTTGACCATGCGGTCAATTGTTCCGGTGTCTGGGGCAAGGATGATATATTCCCCGGCCTCAGCCATTTCCCGCGCGACTTTCTCCATATTCTCGACGCCAAATGTCACCACTGTCATATCGGCTGTGGCATCATTGATGCTGGCGGCAGTCGCATATCCCTCACACAGGATTTTCCGGCCCGCGAATATTCCGACATTCATGCGGCCATAAGCCATGGGTGCGCCAGGCAGGTTCTTCTTTTTTCCTGCGTCGTCAATTGTCTGGATCGACTGGATTTCACCATCAGGGCCGAACACAGGCACCAGAATAAGCCCATCACTGTTCTGCTGCAGGTAGCTGGCGCTTACATCCTTGCGGACAAGGTAGGGATGGAATGGGTCTATCCGGTCTCCATTATCCCAGATCGTGCGGGCGCGCCGGATCGCCTTTTCGCGATATTGCCTTTCTTCTTCCTCGCGTTCTTGCATGATGCGTTCGCGCTTGGCGATATCCTCGTCCGACTGTTTGGATTTTTTCCCGCCAGTCAGAAAATCGATGGCCTCCCACATGGGGATATTGTTGAAAGCCGCAACGAATTGGGCGACATTTCCATGCCAGCCACACCCAAAGCAGTGCGCGAATTGTTTGGCGGGCACGACGGTAAAGCTGGCATTTTTTTCAGCATGGAATGGGCAGCAGGCGGTGAACTCTTGCCCGACCTTTTTTAGCTTGATCGCATTCCCCACCACAGTGGCGATCGGGTGATCGTCCTTGAGTTGCTGCCACTCAGTTTTATTCATTTTTTCCATTATGCCGCATCCCTCTCGCTTAGGATGACGGCCACAAGGTCCTGCCAAACATAAGACGGAAGGCCCCCACCGTTTAAAATTTCCAGCATTTCAGAACTTGGCTGAATGGCTAAAATTCCAGCTCGCGCGGCCTTTTCGCAAACTATCTTGTTCTCTCCGGTCTGTTCCATAATGGCCCGTGTCATAGCGTTCAGCATGGTCATTTCTCTCCATCTCCAATCAGGTAGGATGCCAGCTTTTCCAGCGTTTTAAGCTTTGGGTTTTGATCGTCGGCATCGCGAATGCGGATGATCGTGTTAATATGTAGGCCGGTTTTTTGGGCGACGATTCCCGGCCTCCGGTCGGCAAGGGCCTGCCTAATCCAATGCAAATCAGTCATTTATGAAATACCTCTGTGCGGTGACGATTTCACTATTGCCACGGGGATAAAGGCGTGGCAAGTAGGCATTCACAGCGCAGAGAGGCCGTCGCTGTCGGCCACCGCCAATGGCGAACAGGAGTGAGTGATGGAGACTGAGATTGTATGGGGTGAACCGATTGCGGTGGACTACCCCAATAAGCCGGACTGGCTTGCGGATGATCAGGATATTATTGTTTGTTGGGGTCACGCGCCTGACGCCTGGTCAAGGCACCAGTCGCGAGGACAGAGCTGGTTATTCTTCGTTGGCGGGGGCCACTTCTTCACCCACATCAAGCTCCCCGCCGACCACCCGCATTATGCAGCCCCCGACAAATGGGGCGGCCCCATCGAAGTGAACGGCGTCCGGCCTGAGTGGTTGGGGGATGATGAGCTTACTGTGATCAAGCTGTCGATGGATAGCTACGGCACTGGCCCGCAAGAACTTCATGTCCGGCAGATTTGGTGGGAAAGCACATCAGCCATCCGCCTCCCCCGCGACCACCCAGCCTACAACGCTCTAGCCGCTGGCTTTACCCCTTGGGGCGGCGGCGAGAGTGCGCCTGATGATTGGGATGGGGGTGAGGTTTTGTTTGCTGATGGCGACGCAGGCTCAATTTTCAAAGATTCCCCTTGCTGGAATCACGATGACCCATGTCCGAGCGACATCATCGGCTATCGCAAGCGGGCTATCACAAACGAAGATTTCCTTGCCTCTCTCCCCAGCTTTGGCGGCGGGTCAGAGTGGTCAATCCTCACCGCCACCCCCGAACCCACCACCCCCGAAGACATGGCCGCAGACTTCTATCAAGAGTTTGGTGGCGCGGTGATCGGCACAGACAACCCTCGTCACCTGCGCATTCTGGACGCTTTGGCGGACATGGATGAAAGCACGGTTGTGGTGAAGCGGATGACTGAGGAGGAGGCGCGGGATCTGTGGGATGAGATGTTTGACGGTGACGACTTTATCGCCTGCTTAGCTGAAATGGGCATCACCACCCCCGCCACACCCCTCGCCCAATTCATCGCCGCCAATCCCGGCGTCGTGAATGACGAAAACCGGGCTGCTGTGGAGTTGGCGCTTAATTACAACAAATAAGAACACCCCGCCCGGACTTTCCTCAAAACCCGACAACGACAGCGGGTTTAACGGTCCACCAGCAGAAGTATCAAACGGCTTCCGGGCAGCGGGCATCATCGAAGGGCTGTGAATGGTGGGCAATGTCGTGTTTTTTGTGGAGAAACCAATATGAGCATCCTTGAATCAATCACCAAGCCGGAAAAGCGTTCGCCGCTGATTACGATTGTGGGCGAGGGCGGCACCGGCAAGACCAGTCTGGCGGCCAGCTTCCCCAAGCCTATCTTTATCCGCGCAGAGGACGGCGTGGACCGGATTTCCAGCCTTGTGGAAACACCCAACGCATTCCCGCCCATCCGCGAAGCTGATGACGTATTCAATCAACTGCTGTCCCTGTTGAATGAGGATCACGACTTTGAAACTCTGGTGATCGACAGCACCACCAAGCTGGATAGCATCTTTTCGGAGGACATCCTAAAGCGCGATGGTCGGGCCAAGACTTTGTCAACCGCATTGGGCGGCTACGGTGCCGGCTATGACGCACTAGCGGCTATGCATGGGCGCGTCCGCAAGGCTGCAGGCATCTTGAACGCCAAGAAAGGCATGACGGTGATCTTTATTGCCCATGCCGACCTGGAAACCATGCGCCTGCCGGATCGCGACGATTACATGCGCTATTCGCTCCGGCTGTCGAAAAAGAGCCTGACCCATTTTATCGATGATGTGGATCTGGTGGGTTACGTTCGCCTCCATGCTGCGCTGCGCGGTGATGAGGATGAGCGCAAGATGGTCATCTCAAACGGCGACCGCGAATTTGTCTGCCACGCCACGGCGGCTTCTGTGGCCAAGAACGGGCTGGGCATCCGCGAACCTCTGGAATTTGAGGAAGGCACCAATCCATTGGCCCCATATCTGTGGCCTGCGGTGAAAAAGGCAGGGAAGGCCGCGAAGAAAGAAGAAGTAGACCCAAGCGATTTTGAAGGAGAATCCCAATGAGTTTCTGGAATACTAGCGATGGTGAAAGCGTCACCAAAGGCGTCGAGAAGGAGTATTCGTCGGGGGGCAATTTTGACCCCATCCCGGAGAAAACCAACTGCCTTGCATTCATCTCTAACGCACGGTGGGCGACCAAGCGTGACAGCGACGAGCGGTATGTTGAAGTAGAATATACAATTGAAGAGCCGTCCGAATATTCGCGCCGCAAGGTTCGGCACAACCTCTGGGTGAAAGACCCGAACCCCGACAAGAAAACCAAAGCCGAACAAGATAAAAAGCGCGATTCTGATCTGAAAATGCTTGCAACAATTGATGCCATTGCTGGCGGGAAACTTGCAAAAAATGGACGTGAGCCTGATGACGACGATCTTGCGCTGGGGCTTACAAGCAAAGCCATCATGATCAAGCTGATGCTTACCCCGCCGGATAAGGATGGGAATAGGCGAAATTGGGTTTCGCACGTCGCACCCAAAAACGGCACTCTTGATGTGACGAAGGTTGAGCCAGCGGCGGCATCAAGTCGGACCGCCGATGATGATTTGGAGGATTCGATTCCCTTCTGATCTCACACCCGCAAGGGTTGGAAGCCATGCGGCAGGCCATGGGTGAGAATGCCTGCCAATTTTTTGATGGAGGTTGTTATGAGTGATAGATTACTTGAGTGCTCGATTAACGCAGGGGCGTTTATCGCAACCGTCTATGAATGGCTTGACCGGGTGAATGATGCGGGCGGCGCGACCACTATCTCCGGGGTCGCTCAGTGTCACGCCATGCTAAAGAGTTTGGCTGCCAATAGGGCCAGAGTTGACACTCTGATAGCCGCGCCCCTCAAGGAAGCGATTGAACAGGCCTTAACGGAACCCAAGTCATGATCACAATCCCAAGCACCACCCTAGCCGCCGCCCTGAAGGCCGCCGCCAGCATTGTAGAAGCCCGCAACACAATCCCCATCCTGACCATGGTGCGCCTCGCGGCGTCCGGCGACGCGCTGGAAATCACCACCACCAACCTGGACATAGAATACCGCCAGACGCTGCCCTGCACTGTCACGGCCCCATTCCAGTGCGCTGTGGATGCTAAACGCCTTGCGGCCATGGCCAGCGCCGCGACGGGCGACATGACGCTTACACCCGGTGAAAAGGGTGTGATCGCGATCAAGGCTGGGCGCTCGCGCTGGTCTGCGCCCACGCTGCCCGTGGATGATTTCCCGGTTATGCCGGTGGATAAGTTGTCCCCGCCACTGAAAATGTCGGGCGAGGATCTGGCTGAGATAATTCGCCGCACTGTGTGGGCAACATCCAGTGACCCAGCCCGCTCCTATCTTGGCGGCATCTTCCTGAATGATGACGGCGGCAAAGCCCGCTATGTCGCCACCAATGGTTATGCCTTGGCCAGCATCCTGACGGCATCCAAATGGCCCAAGGGCGCGCCCAACGTTATCGTGCCGTCAGACTTAGCCAACACGCTTCTCGGGGCCGCTGGCGAAGGCCATGTGACGCTAGAGTGGGATGCGGGCAAGCTGCGCTTTACGGCGGGCAACCTGACTGTGACAGGCAAGATGATCGAGGGCCAGTTCCCTGACTATAACCGCATTTACCCCAGCCCCAGCGAACCTATGGCGGTGGAAGCCGAAGAACTTCTGGGCGCTGTGCGGCGGGTGCGGATTGCATCTGACGCACAAACGCGGCGATTGCGCCTCAAGCGCGAAGATGGTGTTCTTGCCGTCCGCATCGAAGGCACCAGCGGGTTTGAAGGCTCGGAAGATGTTGTGGCGGAATGTTCTGCCGGATTCGAGAGCGGCGTGAATGCGGACTACCTTGAAGGCATGTTGAAGGCTGCGGAATCCGAAACCGTCTCTATCGAGCAAGATGAGCCTATGGGCACATTCCTTGTTCGTCCGATTTCGGGTGATCTGAATATGAGTTTTTCCGGCCTGATCTGGCCACTTAGGGTTTAGGAGAAAGATGATGGAATGTAATTTCAAGACTGCGGTTCCGCGCATTGAAAAGGCCCACTATGTTAGGCAAGAGCATGAACTGCGGTTGGGTTTGTATCGCGCAATTTATTGCGGGGATATGGACGCGGCTGAGGATGCCGCGAATATGATGGCGATGTTGGATATTGACCGGGATGTCATTGAGACGGCGCGCGTAGAGGTGCGGAAATGACAACCCCCAAAATCAACCCCGAACGCCTGCCCGAAGTCTGCCGAGAGCGGGCATCTGGGTATGGCGACCTGCGGGCGAGCAGCTTGACCGCATTGGCGCTGGATCAGGCGGCTGATGAATTGGATAGGTTGCGTGGCTTATTGATTAGGGCGCAAGTCAATGTGCCAGAGCTTTATACCACATGGCATGAAGATGCCCGCAAAGCCCTGAATGGAGAAGCAGATGTCTGACCCTGAACAACGCTCCCCCGAATGGTATAAAGCCCGGATTGGCCGCGTGACCGGCTCAGTGGCCGGCGCAATCCTGAACCTGGACCCAAACAAGAAACGTGCGGATGTGTTGCGCCGCATGGTGCGTGATGCCTTGGGCGCGGAAAGCGAGATGGAAGATAATATCGCCATCGAATATGGCCGCAATAACGAGGATGGGGCGACAATCGAATTCCAGATGGAAACCGGCCTGACGGTCAATCCAGCCCCATTCCTGCCCTATGATACATGGCTGGGGGCATCGCCTGATGGCTTTACCAGCGATGGCGGCGTGTGCGAAATCAAGGCCCCATACTCGCGCCGCAAGCGATATGGCGATAAGGCTGGTAAAGAGCCGCCAATCAAGAAGCTCGAAGATCAGCCGCAATACTATGCGCAGCTTCAGATCGAGATGCTGTGTGCTGGCGTCGAACACGCATGGTTTTACCAGTGGTCTGCCAAGGAAACGACCTGCGACCGGGTGCCGATTGACCATGAATGGCTGAATGAAAACTTGCCTAAATTGAGGCAGTTTTGGGCTGAATACCAAGACGCCCTAGCCGACCCAGAGGACTACCTTGCCCCCAAGCGGATAGCAATCGATACCCCCGCCGCCGCGCGGATGGTCAAGGAGTGGGATGACCTTAAGGAGCAGGAAGAGCGGATCAAGGAACGCAAGGCCGACCTTCTGTCTGATATGGTGAAGATGGCGGGTGAGCGTAACGCGGAGTTTGGTGGGCGTAAATTAACGCTTACCCAAAGACAGGGCAGCGTGGCCTATGCCAAGGTTGTGGCTGATCATGCGCCTAAGGTGGATCTGGAACCCTACAGGGGCAAACCGTCCGAGAGTTGGGGGTTGCGGTGAAGCTCCGTGTATTGGACCTTTTTAGTGGTATTGGAGGATTTTCCCTTGGCCTTGAAAGGGCGACTGGACATGGTGAATACACAGGCTTCGAAACTGCCGCCTTCTGTGAAATCGAAGAGTTCCCCCGTAAAGTCCTCGCCAAACACTGGCCAGACGTGCCCTGCTATCGAGACGTCAGAACCCTCACAGGCAGACAACTTGTTCGGGATGACGTTGGACAGGTCGATGTCATCACCGGGGGATTCCCGTGCCAGGACATTAGCACAGCTGGAAAACAGGCTGGCCTTGGAAGCGGAACCCGTAGCGGACTTTGGTCTGAAATCGTCCGACTTACTGGCGAGCTACGACCACAGTTCATCATCGTGGAGAACGTCGCAAATCTCCTTTCTGGACCAGCTGAGCGGCCAGGGGGATGGTTTGGCCGAGTTCTTGGGGACCTGGCCGAATGCGGGTATGATGCGGAATGGGAAAACATTCCGGCAGGAACCATGGGCGCTCCCCATCGTCGCGAGCGTGTATGGATTGTTGCCTACCCCGCGCAAGAACGACAGCCAGAAGAGGGGAAATTTCGACATAAGCAACGAGCGGAATGGATTCCCCGCAGCGGTCAAGCGGTTGTTTCTGCCTACACCGGGAAAGCAGGAGCCAAAAGGGTCATCGAAGAAAAGGTTTCGGGGATCTCCGCATTTTCGTGGTGCCAAAATGTCCGAAGGGCTGAGGATTTGCGAGGAAGATCCGATATACCTCCACCCCTCTTTCGCGGAAGCCGTGATGGGATTCCCGATTGGGTGGACAGAGTTGGATGCTGTGGAAACGCCGTCATCCCCCAAATCCCCGAACTTATTGGACGAGCAATCCTCCAATCCTTGACCCCGCCACCCCCAAATGCAATAAGCCGGTGAGCGGTGAGATGGAGACTCCCTGATTATGACTGATTTTTCTGACTTTGGCGGCGAACTGCATTTGGATGGCAAAGTCATGCTGTTCAACGGCGATAGCCGCGACGTGCTGAAGGGCCTGCCTGATGCCAGTGTGGATTCCGTTGTGACCGATCCGCCTTATGCGCTTGTCTCTATCGTCAAACGGTTTGGCGCGGAAGGCGCGGCACCGACAAAGGACGGCGATGTTTATTCCCGCGCCTCAGCCGGCTTTATGGGCAAGCAATGGGACACTGGCGAAACAGCGTTTGCGGTAACGTTCTGGGCCGAAGTCATGCGTGTGCTGAAGCCGGGGGGCCATGTGATTGCCGCATCAGGGACGCGGACTTATCACCGGCTGGCTGTGGCGATTGAGGATGCTGGGTTTGAGATTAGAGACTGCATCATGTGGGTGTATGCGAGCGGATTCCCGAAATCCCACAACATCGTCAAGAAGTTAAAAGATAGCGGCCTCGCTTGTCTATGCCATAAAACCATTGTATCAGGTCACTATGTTTCAGACAAAAACCTGCGCGATTTGCGACTCGGACTGGACGCCAACGACGCGCTATCAGGCGACGCGCAACACGACGTGCAGTCGGGCGTGTGCGGGCAAACTGATTTCCGCAAAGAAGGCGGGCGTCAAGAAGCACCCTTCGCAACTTCCGGGGATGGCGTCGGCTCAATGCACAGTGTGCGGAGTAACGTTCTGGCGGAATGCGAGGCACATGGCACGGGGCAAGCAGCCGATGTGCTCGAAGCAATGCAACGGAGTTGTACGGGGAGCGGAGTGGGCGAGGCACGGTCACAAGGGGCCAGCATCTCGCAAAAAGAAACCCGACATGCGGATGGAAAAAAATCCAGCATGGAAGGGCGGGGTGACGCTCAAGCGGGCACAAGGAAATTATACGGGCGTTCGGCATGTGAGAGCGCCGGATTGGGCGATCCCGATGTCCCGGAAGGACGGATACATCATGGAGCACCGTTTGGTGATGGCGAGGGTGTGCGGATTCCTGCTGACGCGGATAGAGGTGGTTCATCACAAGGACCACAATCCGGCAAACAATCACCCGGACAACTTGGAGTTGTGGCCGACAAACGCGGACCACAAGCGTGGGGAGGCTGGCCGGTTTGTAATAGGTGTAGCAAACCGGTGGTGCCAGAGGGTTACGGAACGGCTCTAAAACCCGCCGTAGAGCCATGGGTGCTCGCGCGCAAGCCATTCAAAGGGACTGTGGCGGGCAATGTTCTGGAGCATGGGACGGGTGCGATTAATGTGGATGGGTGTCGAGTTGGGGATGAGGTTCGCATCAATCCTCCCGGCTCTATTAATGAGCGAGTGGCGATGGGCGGGGGGTGGCGTGAGGACGCCGGGCCAACGACCGCTATTGGAAGGTTCCCCGCAAACGTAATCCACGATGGTAGCGATGAAGTTGTGGTGGGGTTTCCTGATACGGGGCCAAGCAAGGCTGGTAATCGCGGGAAGCAGCACAGCGGAAGGCATGGCGGCCTTGCAGACATTGGCGGCAACATAAAAGAAGGCACGGACACAATCCGTGGTGTTGACGACAACGGCGGCACCGCCGCCCGTTTCTTCTACTCGGCCAAAGCCGACAGCCTGGACCGCATCGGCTCCAAGCATCCTACCGTCAAGCCGGTGGACCTGATGCAATACCTTTGCCGCCTCATAACGCCGCCGGGGGGCATCGTGTTGGACCCATTCGCAGGCAGTGGCAGCACTGGCGAAGCGGCATGGCGCGAGGGATTCCGTTGTATCCTGATTGAGCGCGAAGTGGAATATGCAGACGACATTCGCGAGCGCATGAAACTTGCGCCGCGCAGCAACGCCATGAAGCGCAAGATCATCGCCACCAAAAAGGCAGGCGACCTTCCTGAGGATGGGTTGTTTTCGCTGTGACGTTCCAACTCCGGCCATATCAGACCCACGCCACCGAAAAGGCTCTGTCATTCCTGCGCCAGTCGGAGCTTGCGGGGTCCGCCTTAAGTTAGTAATGTCCATAAGTGCGGCTAGGGTAGCTCCTGAACCGATCGTCCGCTAGCGATCCTGCCGCACGTATTTTCTAGCGATCTTCTAGCGGAGGTTTTTGTGACAGATTTCGTTGATACGAAAACTTGCAACAAATGCGGGCTTGCGAAGTTGCGCTCTGAATTTGGCGAGCGATCATCATCCAAAGATGGACTTAGGAATACCTGCAAAAAATGCCGCGCGGAGTATAGCAGCTTATATTATACTGCAAATAAAGAGGCATGCTCTGTTAGGTCAGCGATATATCGAGAGCAAAACAAAGAAAATATTAAATATAATCAAAAGAAGTATTATAAAGCGAACCGACAGAGAATTATAAAAAGAAGCAATAAGCATTACCAAGATAATAAGCCTGCAAAAAACGCGTATTATAAAAAGCGCAGGGCAGAAAATTCACTGTTCCGCCTCAGACACAACATCTTGGTTAGGATAAACAAAGGCCTTAAGTCCGCAGGGGTTCTTAAATCTCAAAGGTCAACCGAGTATCTTGGCTGCTCATGGAAGGAGCTTCATGAGCATATAGAAAGGCAATTCCTTCCGAGAATGGCCTGGGACAACAGAACTGAATGGCATGTTGACCATATCCGTCCACTTGCCTCAGCAAAATCATTAGAGGAATTAATCCCACTTCTGCATTTTACCAATCTTCGCCCTCTTTGGGCCGAGGACAACATGGCTAAATCCGATAAAATTATCTACTTGATTTAAAGGGAGAATGGTCATGTCTGAACTTCGTGACTACCAGCAAAACGCGGTTGATGCAGCAAAGGATTGGCTGAAAGCCAGTGTGGAGCCTTGCCTTATAGAAGCCCCCACTGGCTCGGGTAAAAGTCATGTGGTGGCTGCGCTGGCCGATTGGCTACATGATATATCAGGCGGTAAACGCGTTCTGTGCCTGGCCCCTCAAAAAGAATTGACTCTGCAAAACGCTTCCAAGATGACCGCGACCGGTCATCCATGCTCAATCTTTTCAGCCAGTGCGGGCGTCAAATCCACTCGGCATAATATCGTATTCGCCACACCTGGAACCGTATCCCGATCAATCTCCCGCTTCACTCGCGGTGATTATTGCGGCGTGGTTTTGGACGAAGCTCACACGATCGCACCAACGGTGTTGGCGATCCTAGAGGAAATGAAGCAGGCCAATCCGAACCTGCGTGTCGTGGGCCTCTCGGCCACGCCGTTCAAACTCGGCAGGGGCTTTATATACCGTATCGGCCCCGATGACCGCGTAAACGATGATGACGTTTGCCGCGATCCGTTCTTTACCAAATGTGTTTACAGCATAGACGCTCGCTATCTGATCGAGCAAGGATATCTCACGCCGCCAGTAATTGGCGCAATCAATGTCAGCGGCTATGACACCAGCGGGCTAGTGATGCGCCCCAACGGACAATTCGATGTCGCCAGTGTGGATGCGGCTTTCATCGGGCACGGGAAAAAGACCAGCGCGATCGTCGCTGATGTTGTCGCCCAAGCGCAAGACAGGAAGGGCGTTGTCTTTTTCGCCGCCACTATCCGCCATGCCGAAGAAATTCTTGCAAGCCTGCCCCCTGAATTGTCGGCCATGGTGCATGGCGGCACAGAGGATCGCGGATCAGTCCTTAAGCGTTTTGAGCAGCGCAAAATCAAATATATCGTCAACGTCTCCGTTCTCACAACCGGATGGGATTGCGCCCATGTCGATGTGATCGCGATGTTGCGCAGGACAGAGTCTGCAGGGTTGCTGCAGCAATGCATCGGGCGGGGCTTGCGCTTGGATGATGGGAAAACTGATTGCCTCATTCTCGACTTTGCTGGCAATCTGGACAAGCATTGCCCCGATGGGGATTTGTTCAAGCCTATTGTGCGAGCCAAGAGCAACAAGGGACCAGGCGAGCCAATAGAGGCGGAATGTCCCGACTGCGGCTATGTGAACGAATTTACATTGCAACCAGATTATGCGGACTACCCGCGCGACAAGGCGGGTTACTGCCTAGACGTTTTCGGAAACGTCCTAATGTCAGACCATGGTCCTGTTGCCAGTCACTACGGCCGCCGATGCTTTGGAATGGTACGCTCTGGATCGCGCGGGGAGTATGTCCGCTGCAATATGCGCTACAACTCCAAGCCTTGCCCACAGTGTGGCGAGGCACTGGATATATCCGCCCGCGAGTGCGCGCACTGTGGTTGCCAGGTGGTAGATCCGAATGACGCCCTAATAACGCAGTTCGTCGCGCAAAAGAAAGATCCTACATTTCCGCAGACCGACCGTATTTTGTCACTCGACTGGAGAGAGAGCGTTTCTCAAAAAGGGAATGCAACAATCCGCGCTGATTTCGTGACTCCATACCGGCAATTTTCCTGCTGGTTCATGAAAGACCCGAAAAACACAAGGCAGGCATCGGAGTTGGCAAAATTCACAGAGGCCACACGGCACGGGACGCCTGATACTGTGAGCTACGCCCGCGATCCTGATAGTTCATTCTATCGGATTATCGCATTTGGCAAGCCCGCCGATGATGAAGATTTGCCCGACAAGGTAATGGCTGAAACCGCCAAACTCAGGAAATACGCATGACCTATTCCGTTTTCGGCGAACAGCTTCCAGGCAAGCAGGCAAGCGAAGAAGTAGAAATGGCGAGCGCCTTTAACTGGCTTCGCCGCGAATATCCTAAATACTGGGCTGTCGCCGTGCACATTCGCAACGAGGACCGAGCAGCAACTGCTCAGGCTATGCGGCGAATCAAGGTTCAAGGCGGATTCGTGAAGGGGGCAGCCGATGTAAAAATTGACGGCTGCCCTAGTATGTCTTGTGAACTTAAATCGCTATCAAGGTCAGCCAGGCTATCGCCGGAGCAAATTTCTTATCTCAATAATGTGTCTGATGTGGGCGGATTTGCCTGCGTGGCTTATGGCGCTACAGGTTTCGCACTGGCCTTCGAGCATTGGCTGGGGCTGCAGTCCCAGCCGCCCTTCTAGACACTGGCGGTATAGGCAATCTCGTCCCAGCACCAGCCCGCGTCCCATGCCCAATAAAATTCTTCGTTTGACGGCAGGTGCGGATTTTCGCTGCGAAGGGCATGGACTTCCTGAGCGGCGCGCCCCTTCCCATAGGCTTTAACTATTCTCAATTCCCTATTGGTCAGGCCTTTGGCAAATGGGTTATCCTGCAGCATCATCAATCCCCCATTCTTTACGGAAGTGCGCGTAGGCGCGGGCTATGTCGGGGTGATCCTGCAACATGCGCGGGAACACCTTCATGGCATGGCAGACAGTCGAATGGCATGTTCTGCCAAGCCAGTGGGCCACTTGCGAGCGACTGTTGCCACGATCCACCATCAGCTGGGCCAGCATGAACCGAACGCGCTTGATCCGCGCCTTGCCGCCAGGTGCGACAATATCAGCATAGGTCAACCCAAACGCGCCGGCAGCTTCGGCAATCATATCCTTGGCCGTCCGATGGGCGCGCCCCATTGGAGTTAGTTCCGGGTCTGGGTCAGGCACAACCACAGTCGGCGGCAACTTGCGATGGACGCCGGAAAACAAGTGATCATGTTCCCGCTTCTGCAGGAAATTCCAAGGCTTGCCAGTGGCCCGCGCCTGATCGTCCAGCATTCGCACAATCACTTCACGCGGCGGGCAATGCCCATATCTTTCCAGAACCCGAACACGGATAGTGCTTGGGTCGCGAATATACCCCGCTAGACGGCGCGCATAGATTGGCGGGGTATCATTGGATATGTCACTACTGACAGGTTGTTGGCCCGCCACCATGCGACGGTGGCGAGAGTATGAGGGCTGAGAAGCCATGTTATAGTTCCATCAGTTAGGGGTTACTCGTCAGGATGCCATCCATCGTCATCCTCATAGCCTTCGGGCGCTAGATAGGCGATCCATCCCAGCACCAGGCAGCAAAAGATACAAAAGCCAATAACTCCTATCGCGTAGTGCATCTTTCTGACTCCTTGGCTTCGGCGGCCACCAGCGCGGCCATCACCTTGTCTATGGTGGATTGACGAGGGGTTTTGACTTTCCTCTCCCATCGCCAGATAGTTTGGGCGGCCACATTGGCATCGGCCAGAAGGCGATTGATCGAAATGCGCGCTTCAAACGCGCGGCTTCGGATTTCTTCAGGTGTCGGCATTTTCACTCCTCTAATGCGCCACCATATAGGCACAAACTTTTTTACTATTCAAGGCAAAAAAGATATTGCACATCTATCGGGGTTAGGTATTATGGGGCGGTCAGATGGAGAATGACATGATTGATCCACGTTTCTATAATTCGCCATTCACGCTTTCAGATCGGGAGCGCGTAGAGTTTGAGGCCATGAAGCCTGAAGCGCGCGATTATTTCCTTTCAATCGCCGCCCACACACATCTTTACCGCGCCATGGAGCAGGCGAAAGCACCTTCCGTAGCTGGCGGTTATTTGCTGTCCGCTTGGGAAGATGGCTGGCTGGTGCGGCATTTTGAGGAATACCGCGAAGAATATATCGCAGCGGCTTGGTCCGCACTTGGGGAGTTGGTTTGATGAACCTCTACGCCCAGAAACTAAAAGGCACCGCGCCATCGCAGGAATGGAATCCTGAATGGGCACCGGATAACAGCCTGGAACGTAAGGTCGCCAGTGCCCGCAAGGAAATGGGCGAGGCCAAGTGGGACAAATTGATGAAGGAGTGGGATGGTGAGTAAGTTCAGCAACGATCACGCCGCTGACAATGTATGGACGATTATCGCAATCGTGCTGGCGTTCATTACAGTTGTCGCCATGATGGACCCTGTGACTGCCGGATTTGCCGCTGTCGAGACGGGAGAGGTCAAATGAGCCGCCGTTATCACAGCAGCCAGCCATGCCAATGGGTTATGCCCCGTGGTCGCTCTGGCCTGAACCGTGACCAGATCGATGGGGTAGTGTTTGGGATGGAATATGACGATGGGCTTTGGGCGCGTTTGCGCCGGCGTGTTTCCCGCTGGTGTGATCCACGGAAAGACGAACGCAAGGGAGAGGGGAAAGGTCATGCGTAACAAATACCCCGGCGTTTGCTACCGATGCAACGATCGCGTCGAAGCTGGCGACGGCCACTTTGAGCGTAATCCCACCGGTGGATGGCGGACCCAACACGCTGACTGCGCGATCAAGCATCGCGGGACCGACCTTGGCAAGGAAGGCGCCACCGAAGCGCGCCAAGCCTATTTGCACCGCAAGATGGTCACAACCGCTCAGGGCACCGGGAAGCGCGCACAACGCGCCCGCGCCAGGCTCCGCGCTGAGCAGGCAGGACACCCCCAATGACTAACCCTACCCCCACAGACGTAAACACGCTGATAGAGCGGTTGGAAGTGGTAAAAGGTGCCGGTCTTGCAAGCTGGGCGGTCGAAACCATTGACGAAGCAGCCCAAGCCCTCCGCGCCATGCAAGCGCGTGTAGGGGAGTGGCAGTCGATTGAGACTGCGCCGAAGGATCGGCCAATCCTCGTTTGGTTTGACCATGACGCAGACCCTTACAGCGACCCGGAAGAATCAGACAAACTGACAGCATATGCTTGTCACGCTGAGGGCGGTGACTTCCTGTCTGGGGCAGGCATCGCAATCGCGCACTGGTCTGATGGCTGGCATGAAACAGTAGATGAATACGGCAGTGGCTACTGGATGCCTGCTGTTTGGTTAGCTTGGTTTAATGGGGATTTCGCAGATCACGTTCTGAACCCCATCCACTGGATGCCTCACCCCCCGCCATCCACCCAACAGGAGGCTCAACGCCATGGGGAGTGAAACAACGCCTGAAATGCTGGCGGTGGCGAGGCGGTGGATGGGTAAATTGCCGCGCAATGAGTTCGATCATCTGCTGCTGCTAGTGGCAGAGGCAAGAGAGGACGGCTCCCGGACTGCGACCGAATTGGCTGCAAAGCTGGCTGACCAGAGGGCGAAGTTCTGGCGAGATGCCGCCGCTATGAACCTGCCGGTTTGTCCCAGCCCTGTGATTGGGAATGACCGTGCGGAGAAAATCGCTTCCATCGCCACCGCCCTCCGCAACGGAGAACACTACCATGACCGCTGACAATCAAGTGACGCTGGAAGAAATCGGGATTTGCATCGGCTGCTGCGAGCGGCTCATGCCCGGCCAAGTTGTAACGGTATGGGATGATGAAGTCGGGCATTACAACTGTCGCAACCCTTACTCGCTGGACCGCCAGCCCGAACTGGATGCAGACTCCGACATTCCGCCACCGCTGTTGCTCTTGGGCAATCCTGCGCGTTACGTGCGACTGTCTATCATCGAGCAGGCACTACGCCCCGAAAGCACCCAACCCGCAATCAACAGCGGTGGCGAGGTGGAGCGGGTGGCGCGGGCGCTTTGTGAAGCGCGGGGGCTGTCACCGGATACCCTATACGAGCATCACGAATGGGAAGATTGGCCCGTTGATGAGCGCCGCGACTATGTCGATGCAATCAGCGGCGAGAAGCGCGTTTCCTTGATGCATCGTGGATGGCGCAAACGGGTTCCTGACGCCCGCGCAGCCCTCGCCGCAATGGAGCGCGCGCCGGGGGTGGAAGAAAATCGCCTGCCTTTCGCCCTCAAAGCGTTACGTGAACAACTGCTCAGCACAGACCATCCTGTCTCGGAATGGGAAAGGGACACGATCAAGAAGATCGCCGCCGCTCTTAATCATGAAATTAGGGATGAGAAGCTGATCGAGGACTGCCCGCACGTAGGATACCCTACCGACAAGACGCGCTGCACACCATGCCCTCGCACCCAACCCGAACCGCGCCCGGTTGAGGCTGGGGAGGTTGAGCGGATAGTAGAGCAACTAGGGCCATACCCTCTCAGGCTGAAAAGGTCGGAAGACTACAGCGGCGAGCATCGCGAGTGGACCGAAGAAGTAACGGTGTACAAGGGCAGCAGTTTCTTCGAGCAAG
>Ga0247803_1000104_pt1 | contig 50436 bp, 50 predicted proteins | sample UWRJL014104B1_FD_180928 | JGI IMG/M metagenome (GOLD analysis project Ga0247803, IMG submission 180928) | Plant litter microbial communities from Arlington Agricultural Research Station in Wisconsin, United States - UWRJ-L014-104B-1 | ecosystem: Environmental > Terrestrial > Plant litter >... | reverse complement strand
CCCGAGCACCTGCGGCGGTTGCGCGGCACCGAGACCCTGGAGGCAATGCGTCACCTCGCGCCGGAGGCGGTCGTGCACTCCCTCGACTTTCCCGACGGCGCCGTGCGGGAGCACCGCGACGAGATCGCCACCGCGCTGCGCGTGTACCTGGCCGGCGACGACGTTCTCGTCGCCGCCCCCTGGCGAGGCGACGGACACCGCGACCACCGGGTGCTCGGCGAGATCTGTGCGAGCCTGGCCGACGAGGCGGGGGTGGCGCTGCTCGAATACCCCGTCTGGCTGTGGCACTGGGCCGTGCCCGACGACGACGAGGTGCCGTGGGACGCCTTCGTCGCGCTGGCCCCGAGCCGCGCATCGCTCGACGCGAAGCGACGGGCGATCGGCGAATACACCTCGCAGACTCTGGCGCTCGGCGACGGCCCGGGCGACGAGGCGGTGCTGCACGCCGAGTTCCTGCGCAACTTCCGCGGCGACCGCGAGGTCTACGTGGGCAGGCGGCGCTCCGAGACGGTGCTCGACCAGTCGTACTTCGACGCCCTGTACCGGCGCCACGACGACCCGTGGGGCTTCACGAGCCGCTGGTACGAGCGGCGCAAACGCGCTGCGACGCTGGCCGCCCTGCCCGAGGAGCGCTTCGCGTCGGCGTTCGAGATCGGCTGCTCGATCGGCGTGCTCACCGAACAGCTCGCGGGCCGGTGCGACAGCCTGCTCGCCGTCGACGTGTCCCAGGCGGCCGTCGACCGCGCCCGCCTCCGAGTGGCAGCGCAGGCGAACGTGCGGGTGGAACGCGTCGACGTGGCATCCGCCTTCCCCTCGGGCGACTTCGACCTGATCGTGCTCAGCGAGGTCGGCTACTACTTCACCCTCGGCGTGCTCGAGCGCGTGCTCGACGACGCCGTCGACGCACTCTCCGCAGGCGGAACCTTCGTCGCCTGCCACTGGCGGCATCAGGTCGACGACTACGCCCTGACCGGCGACGAGGTGCACACCGCCATCGCCACCGCTCTCGACGGACGGATGACCCGGATGGTCCGACACGAGGAAGACGACTTCCTGCTCGACGTGTACTCCCCCGACCCCCGCTCGGTGGCCGTGCGCACGGGGATCCTGTGAGGCACATGGTGGTGGTGATCCCCGCGCGCGACGAGCAGGCCCTGGTCGCCCGGTGCCTGTCGTCGGTGATCGCCGCCGGGCGGTACCTGCGGTCGCGCCATCCCGCAATCGGAGTCTCGATCGTGCTGGTCGCCGACGACTGCACGGATGACACGTCCCTGATCGCCCGGGGATTCGACGACGTGTCCGTGATCGACATCGACGCGGGCAACGTCGGCATCGCCCGCGCGACCGGTGTGCACGCCGCCCTCGCCGCCGTCAGCGCCCCCACGTCCGAGGTCTGGATCGCCAACACCGACGCCGACTCCGTGGTGCCGCGCCGCTGGCTTGTCGAGCAGCTGCGCCAGGCCAGACGGGGCGCCGACCTCGTCGTGGGAACCGTGCGCCCCGAGTTCGCCGACCTCACCGAGGAGCAGGTTCGCGCCTGGTCGGCCCGCCGCACCGCCGCGCCGAACGGACATGTGCACGGCGCCAACCTCGGCGTCGGCGCCGACGTGTATCTCGCGGCCGGCGGCTTCGAGCCGATCGCCGAACACGAAGACGTCGGCCTCGCCGAACGGTGCGTCAGAGTGGGCGCGACGATGGTCGCGACCGCGCGGTGCGAGGTGACGACCTCCGGCCGGCCGGTGGGGCGCACCCCCGGCGGCTATGCCCGCTACCTCACCACAGACCTGCTCGCCGACCCCGCGCTCTAGCGCACCCCGAGAAAAGAGAGAAAGAGGAAATCATGACCACCATCGAACGCAACGTCGCAGCTCCCGCCGACGGCGGAGCCAAGCCCACCCGCCGCCAGAACGCGGAGAAGGGGTTCACCGCGTCGAAGGAGCTGATCGAGAACATGCAGCGCGTGCATGTCGACCTCATCGAGCTGCACCTGCAGGGCAAGCAGGCGCACTGGAACGTCGTCGGCAAGAACTTCCGCGACCTGCACCGCCAGCTCGACGAGATCGTCGAGGAGGCGCGTGAGTTCAGCGACACCGTCGCCGAGCGCCTGCGCGCACTGCACGCCGTGCCCGACGGTCGCAGCGACACGGTCGCCGCGACGACGACGCTGCCCGAGTACCCCAACGGGGAGATCGACACCGCCACCACCGTCGACCTCATCACCCAGCGTCTCGAGGCGACCGTCGGCACCATGCGCGAGGTGCACGACGACGTCGACGACGCCGACCCGACGAGCGCCGACATCCTGCACGCCATCATCGAGCGCCTCGAGCAGTTCGCCTGGATGGTCTCGGCCGAGAACCGCACGCCCGCCGCCGGCAAGAAGGCCTGACCGGCATGGGGGTTCGCACCGGCGAGGTCGATCTTCGCTCCTACGGCGCGATCGGCGACGGGCGCACCGTCGCGCTGATCGCGGCCGACGGCGGGGTCGACTGGCTGCCGGTGCCGAACCTCGCGTCGCCCCCGGTCTTCGCACGACTTCTCGACGCGGAGAGCGGGGGCGCCATCGAGCTCGCGCCCGTGGAGCCGTTCACCGTGACCCGGCGCTACGTGCAGGGCACCAATGTGCTGCAGACCACGTTCGAGACCGCGTCCGGGGCGGCCACGGTCACCGACGCCCTCGTCACCGGGATCGCGGGCCGGCTGCCCTGGGTCGAGATCGCCCGACGCATCGAGGGAGTGCGCGGCAGCGTGCGCTTCCGCTGGCTCGTCGAGCCCGGATCGCGACTGGGAACGGCGTCCCCGTGGATCGACGAGACGACCCACGGGCCGGTGATCCGCGTCGACGGGGTCACCATCGCGGTCCGCGGCCTCGACCACCGGCCGCGGCGCAGCGGCCGCGGATCGATCCGCGGATCGTTCACGACGTCGAAGGACTCCAGGCACCTGCTCACCATCGTGGGCTCGGCCGACGAGCCCCTCCACCTCCCCGATGCGGGCAACGTCGACCGCGGCATCGACCGCACCATCGACAACTGGCGACTGTGGTCGCGCGAGTTCAGCTACGGCGGTCCGTGGGCCGACGCCGTGCAGCGCAGCGCGCTCGCACTCAAGCTGCTCATCTTCAGTTCGACCGGCGCGATCGCCGCCGCGGCCACCACGTCGCTGCCCGAGTCGCTCGTCGGCGGCAAGAACTGGGACTACCGCTTCGCCTGGGTGCGCGACCTCGCCTACACGGTCACCGCGCTCACCCGTTTCGGTCTCAGGGAGGAGACGCACGCCGCCGTGTCCTGGCTGCTGCGCACCATCCGCTCGAACGGTCCCGGCCTGCACGTCTTCTACACGCTCGAGGGAGAGCTGCCGGGCGGGGTGCAGACCCACGACGTGCCCGGGTGGAAGGGCATCGGCCCCGTAGTCACCGGCAACCCCGCCGGCGAGCAGCTGCAACTCGGTGTCTACGGCGACCTGTTCGACGTGATGCGGCGGTACGTGGAGGCCGGCAACGTGCTCGACGCCGACACGGGGCGCATGCTCGCCGGCGTGGCCGACGCCACGTGCGACGCCTGGCAGTCGAAGGACCACGGCATGTGGGAGCTCCCCGACACGCAGCACTACACCTCGTCGAAGATGGGCTGCTGGAGTGCGCTCGACAACGCCGTGCGGCTGTGCGACCTGGGACAGATCCCGGGCAGCGCCACTCGCTGGGCCGCCGAGCGCGACGCCATCCGCGAGTGGATCGAGGAGAACTGCTGGTCAGACGAGCGCAAGGCCTACGTCTTCTACGCCGGCACCGACGAGCTCGACGCGTCCGTGCTGCTGCACGCCCCCAGCGGCTTCGACCGCGGCGAACGCATGTCGTCGACGATCGACGCCCTGCGCGCCGACCTCGGCGCCGGGCCCCTGCTCTACCGGTACAGCGGCGCGCAGTCGGAGGAGGCGACGTTCGTCTCCTGCGCGTTCTGGGCGGCGTCTGCGCTCGCCTGCGTCGGCCGCACCGACGAGGCGGTCGCGCTGATGGACGAGCTCGTCGGCCTCGCGAACGACGTGGGCCTGTACGCGGAGATGATCGACGCCGACTCGAAGGACTTCCTCGGCAACTTCCCGCAGGCGCTCAGCCATCTCGCGCTCGTCAACACCGCGATCACGATCGAGGAGCTGACGAGAAAACCCGGGCGGCGAACCCGGTAGTCGAGGTCTCGAGGGCGAATACCGAGCCCGAGAGCGGATGCGCCTCGAGCTGCTCCTCCGTGAGGTTCTCGCGGGCGCTCGTGACGTACAGGGCCGATCCGGCGAACGCGACCGACGTGACGTTCGGCACGGGAAACCCGTGGCGTTCCCGCTCTCGCCCCGTGTCGTCGTACCTGACCACGACACCCTCGCCGTAGATGGCGCTCCACAGCCAGCCGTCGGCGTCCATGACCAGGCCGTCGTGCGCGTCGCCGCGATGGAAGACCTCCGGCTCGCCGCGAATCCCCGCCACAGAGTACTCGGCCGTGTAGATCGTGCTCACACTCGTGTCGGTGAAGTAGATGCGGTCTCCGTCGGGCGACCACTCGAGGCCGTTGGCTGTGCCGACTCCTCCGGCGAGCACGTCGACGCGGCCGTCGGCGGACACGGCGTAGAAGGCGCCGTCGGCGACCCCCTTGGTGAGGTCCATCGACCCGGTCACCCAGCGGCCGAACGGGTCGACCTTTCCCTCGTTGAGACGCATGCCGGGGTGGGCGTGGTCGATGCGCGCCAGCTCGCTCAGGATCTCGCCGTCGGCGCTCGTGAGAACCACCCTGTCCCAGAGCGAGACCACCAGACCGGGTTCGCCGTCGAGGTCGGCGAGGTGGAAGGAGGGGACGGGGGCCGGCAGCGCGATCACGGTGTCGTCGCTGCCGTCGGCGGCGCCGTTCAGGGGGCTGCGGTGCACGAGTCCGGCCGTGATGTCGCACCACAGGAGTGCTCGAGCCGTGGCATCCATAACCAGGCTCTCACCCAGGATCGCCGGTGAACGACGGAAGACTGTGGGTTCGTGTGTCATCGACCAAGACCAGCACGGTAACGGATTCGACGATAGGGGTTGTCAAGGCCTCGGCGGTCTCGCGGCTCAAACCTACGGTTGGATGATGGAACTCAACATCGCAGGCAAGACGGCCCTCGTATCGGGAGCGGACTCCGGCATCGGCTGGGAGACCGCCAGGACCCTACTCGCCGAGGGCGCGACCGTCGTCATCACCGACATCGACCAGACACTGCTCGACGAGGCGGCGGTCAGGCTGGGCGCCGACGACTCCCGGCTCTTCGCCTTCGCGGCCGACGTGCGCAGCGTCGAGTCGATCGCGGCACTGGCCGAGCGGGTGAACGACGCCGTGGGCGACATCGACATCCTCGTGCAGTCGTCCGGCATCACGGGGGCACAGGGGCTGTTCCATGAGATCGACGACAACGGGTGGACGGAGACACTGGCTGTCGACCTGCTGGGACCGGTGCGGTTGGTCCGGGCCTTCCTTCCCGCCCTGCGTCGCGGCGGCTGGGGGCGCATCGTCTTCGTCGCGTCGGAGGACGCCGTGCAGCCGTACGACGACGAGCTGCCGTACTGCGCCGCCAAGGCCGGCGTGCTCGCGCTCGCCAAGGGGCTGTCGCGCAGCTACGCCCGAGAGGGTCTGCTGGTGAACGCCGTCTCCCCCGCGTTCATCCACACCCCGATGACCGACGCCATGATGCAGAAGCGGGCGGACGAGAACGGCACCTCGGTCGACGAGGCCATCTCGAGCTTCCTCGACGAGGAGCGGCCCTACATGGAGCTGAAGCGTAGAGGCAAGCCGGAGGAGGTCGCGAACGTGATCGCGTTCCTGTGCTCCGACCTGGCGAGCTTCGTCAACGGCTCGAACTACCGCGTCGACTCGGGGTCTGTCGCAACGATCTGAGGAGTGGTCGGCGAGCCTGTCGAAGGGCGCTGAGCCTGTCGAAGGGCGCATCGACAGGCTCAGCGACCGCGCTGTTAGTGCAGCGGCTCGCCGCCGCTCACGACGATGGTCTCGCCGCTGGTGTAGCTCGCCTCCTGCGAGGCGAGGTAGACGTAGGTCGACGCTATCTCGGCGGGCTGCCCGGGACGGCCGTACGGCACCGCCTCACCGAACGACTCGATCTTCTCGTTCGGCACCGAGCTCGGCTGCAGGGGCGTCCAGAACGGGCCGGGCGCGACTCCGTTGACGCGGATGCCGTCCTCGGCGAGCTGCTGCGCCATGCCGCGGGTGAAGTTGGCGATCCCGGCCTTCGTGACCGCGTACTCGACGAGCGTCGGCGACGGGTGGAATCCCTGCACAGACGAGGTGGTGATGATGGCGGCGCCTGGCGAGAAGTGCTTCTTGGCCGCCTTGGTCATCCAGAACATGTTGTGCACGTTGAGTCGCAACAGGTGGTCGAAGGTCTCGGTGTCGAAGTCGTCGATGCTGTCGACGGTAGGCATCTCGCCGGCGACCATCACGAGGATGTCGAGCCCGCCGAGCTGCTCTGCCGCCTGGTTCACGACGTCGATGCTCACCTGCTCGTCGGAGAGGTCGCCCGGCAGCAGCACCGCCTTCTGTCCGGCCTTCTCGACGTACGATGCGGTGCTGTCGCCCTCTGGCTGCTCTTCCTCGAGGTAGCTGAGCGCGACATCCGCTCCCTCGCGGGCGAACGCGATGGCCACAGCGCGGCCGATTCCCGAGTCGGCGCCGGTGACGAGCGCCTTCCGCCCGGCGAGACGGCCGTGGCCGACGTAGCTCTCCTCGCCGTGGTCGGGCTTGGGATCCATCTCCGGCGCGTGGCCGGGCGTCGACTGCTGCTGGGGTTTGAACGGCGGCGCGGGGTAGAGGTCGATGGGGTTACGGGGCGTGTAGATGTCCTTCGTCATCCTTCTGGTCTACCAGCGACACGGAATGCCCGCAGAGGGTGGCTTTAAGCTCATTCGTGAGCTACCGGCGCCTCCAGCCAGAGAGTGCCGTGCGACGAGCGCACGAGGGGTTCCGCGTCATGGTCCACGATCTCGCTCAGACGGTGCGCCGCCCTCGCCGCTGCCGCCTCCGTCACGGTGTGTCCGGCGAGACCGAGCGAGCGGATGACGCTGGTGCCGTCGACGGGGTCGCCTCGCCGCTCGATCAGTATCCGCAGCAGCGCCGTCTCGAGTCTCGACAGGATGAGGGGATCGCCGTTGCGCCAGGCCTGGCCGGTGCCGGTGTCGAGAACGAGGTCGGCGAAGAGCAGGCTGGTGTCTGCGAGGCCCGCGCGACGGAACACCGAGCGCAGCCGGGCCGTCACCTCCTCGAGTCCGAACGGCTTGGTCATGTAGTCGTCTCCGCCGGCGGCGAATGCGGCGAGCCGATCGTCGAGGGTCGACCGACCGGTGAGGAAGATGACCGGAACGTCGATGCCGCTGTCACGCAACTGGGAGACCACGGCGACTCCGCTGATGTCGGGCAGGGTCATGTCGAGCAGGATCGCGTCGGGGGCGAACCGATGGGCAACCCGCACCGCATCGACACCCGTCGCGAGCGTCTCCACGTGCCAGCCCTCGAAGGTGAGCGCGAGGGTGAGGAGATCGGTGAGGGCCTCCTCCTCGTCGACGACGAGCACGCGATTCTTGCGCGGGGATGGCGCAGACCGGTCGACGCGGTCGATCACCCCGGTGTCCGGACCCGTCACCAGGTCACGCTCACACTCGTCGTCGGCGGCAGTTCGATGTCTTCGGGCGAAATCGGCGCGGCGGTGGCGGGCTGCTGCTCGACGGTGTCGACGATAGCGTTCACGGCAAACCTCTTTTCGTGGGAGTACCTCCACTCTGTCGCGAGACGGCACCGGTGTCGTCGTCCATTCAGGTGATCTCCGACTAGTACCAACGGTGTAGATGGCCATGAATGTGCTGATCATGCGGCGTTGCGACCGCTATTTGCGGTAAACGGTGAGAAAAACCCCACGGGAGCCGCGCTCTATGCAAAGCTATCGACCGAAGTTCTTCTCTTTTCGAGCGAGGCCTATCCATGACCCCACGACGTCACCCGAAGATGTTGGGCGCCACCCTAGTCATCACCGTGCTCGCCCTGACCGGGTGCAGCCCCACGGCGACGAGCCTGCCGACGACCGCGCTGCCGTCACTGGCCGACTCCACGACCACCGCGAGCATCGAGGTCTCGCCCGTCGCAGTGAAGAGCGGCACGGTCGTCGCGACCGGGCCTCTCACGTCGGTCGACGGACGCACGACCGGTTCCGTCTCGGTGATCGCGGCGAGTGTCGGGCGGTTCGACCTGAAGATCGACGGATTCACCTCGCCGCGTACGGGCGAGGCAGTGCTCAACTTCAGCGCGCAGGCCTTCGACGAGCAGCGCTACTGCGACAACGGCTTTGTGATCTACCAGCTGGGTGTGGTCACGCTCGCCCCGAGCATGCTGGCCGACATGAGCTTCGACGGCACGCTCTCCCGCGGCAACCCCGACTTTATCGACACGGTGCTTCTCACCAGCAACGACCCGGCCGCCGAGCGCACGGGCTGCTTCTACCCGGTGATAGCGTCAGCCGAACTCGAGTGGGCGATGCCGGATCTGCGACCGGATATCGCAGTGACCGACTCCGGTGCGGCGGGCGGCGCGGGCGGTACCGCGTCGAGCGTCGACGGTGAGATCACCGCCTACACGGTGGCGCCGGGAGACGTGCTGGCCGAGATCGCCAAGCGGTTCGGAATCTCGATCGCGGACCTGTTCTACCTGAACCCGGGCCGCGCCCCGAACCCGCAGGACCCGACGGCCTACACCGGCGAGGTGCTCAACCTCGACAAGTCGGCGCGCTGACGCGTTCGCGCCCAGACGAAGAAGCCGACGAGGGTGAATGCGCCGTAGAAGACGTACATCAGCCCGGAAGCGTAGTAGCCGGCGCTGAACAGCAGGGGCACACCGACGATGTCGACCGCTACCCAGATGAGCCAGAACTCGACCCACCCCTTGGCCATGCCGTAGGTGGCCAGCAGCGACCCCGTGAAGATCCAGGCATCGGCCCAGACGGGTTCGAATGAACCGAGCGCCGCGAAGGCGGGGCTGAGCACGGCGGTGCCGGCCACGAGTCCGAGCACCAGCAGAACCCGCGTCCGCGCGCCCGCCCAGCGCGGCTCGACGGCGGCACCGACGGAGTCCTCGCTGTGCTTCCACCGGTACCAGCCGTAGATCGACACGGCGATGAACATGATCTGACGACCGGCCTGGCCGAGCAGGTTGACCGGGTTCGGCGTCTCGAATACGGCGCCGAGGAAGACGGTGAACAGCAGCGCGTTGCCGACGATGCCCACCGGCCAGGCCCACACCTTGCGCCGCATGCCCCCGAGCGCGCTCAACAGCCCGAAGACGTTGCCGACGATCTCGCGCCAGAGCACCGCCTGGTCGCCGATGATCAACTGCGCGTCGAACAACCAGCTTATGAACGGCATCAGGGCTCCTCGGGCTGGCCCATGCCACCCACATCACGGCTCACAACGCCGCGGGGCGCCGGATAATTCCTGCCAGACTATGCCCCCGCGCGCTCCTCGGCGATCTCCTTGAGCCTGGCGAGGGCGAGGGGCCACATCTCGTCGAACATCTCGACGAACTGCTCGTCGCTGTCGAGTTCGACCAGCACCGTCGTCACGCCGTCGTCCTCGCTGAAGGTGTAGTTCTCGTGGCTTCCGGCGATCAGCCTGGCCTGCTCGCTATCGAGATCGTCGACACCCTTCTCCACCTGCCCGAGATAGCGCACCGAGACGAACCGCTGCGGCTCGCTGCGCTCGATGACGCCGATCATTCCCCCCATGGTGCCGTCGTCGTTGGGGCCGAGGAACCGGATCGGGTCGCCGGCCTCCCAGCCGCCTTCGAAGTACGAGCCCTCGTGAAACGCCCCGGTCCAGTCGCGGTAGGTCTCGTCTTCGAGCATCGTCTCCCACACGACGCGAACCGGCGCCGTGATCTTCACCGTGTACGTCAGCTTCTTCATGCGCGATTGTAGGGCGGCGTACCGGGCCGAAATCAAGCGGTTGCCTCAGTCGAGGACGGTCGAATCCGCCGCGGCGTCGGCCGAGGCATCCGTCGCCGCCTGGGGTGTCTGCCTGTCCGGCCGCATCAGCCGGAACTCGGTGTGATACGCGCCGAACATCTTGCTGGCCCTGCTGCGCGTGCCGATTCCGCGGGTCACGCGGATCAGATCGGGCTCGAACTGCCGCTTGCCGTAGAACTTGCGGGTCTTCTTCAGGCCTTCCCACACCCAGAGGTAGTCGGCGTCGGCCTCGGCGAGGAGCGCCGTGCCCACGCCCATCCGCCGGGCGAACGGGGCGACATAGACGAAGTAGAGCTCGGTGGATGACTCGTGGCCGGGTTCGCGGCCGGGGCCGGTTCCCACGAAGCCGACGATCTCGCCGTCCAGCTCGGCGACCCACTGCCTGTACGCCTCACCGCGGCGCACGAACTTTCGCCAGAGCAACGTCATCGTCGCCGCGTCGAGCTGCGCGAGCACCTCGGGGGTGAGCGTGGTCGAGTACAGCTCCGCCCAGCACGACGCGTGCAGCACCCCCAACGACACCGCGTCCGACAGTTCGGCCCTGCGAATAGCTACCCCCATAGGGCAAACCTAGGGGCACATTGTTTCCGCCGCTTTACGCGCGGGCGACGAACTCGGTCTCCGCCTCGACATCGTCGCTGCGGTGCGTCGCGCCCGTGGTGCGCAGCAACACGATCAGCCAGCTGAAGACCATCAGCCCGACGACCAGCTCGACGGCGGTGAGGTTGTAGTAGCCGCTGACGAACAGCACGGCGAGGAGCACGGTCACACCCACGAAGGCATAGCCGAGCAGCACGAATGTTCTGGAGATCGACGGCACGAGCCGCGGTAGGGCGAGCACCAGCAGCACGAAGACGACGGCCATTCCCGTCGCGGCCACGTTGTGCGCGGTGAGGTACCTGTCGACCGGGAAGACGCCGACGCAGGCGAGCAACACGCCCATCACCACGAGGGCCGTTCGGACGACGCTGCGCCCCCGTGCCAGTCTCGGCTCGTTCGCGGGGATGGCCGCCGTCGCGTAGTGCGCGATCGTCGTGACGATGACACCGGCGATGATCAGGGTGATGTTGAACGCGAGCGACGAGACGTCGTCCGACATGCCCAGGGTGCTGAGGTTCTTCTCCCACCAGAGCGGATCCGTGGCGCTCAGCATGCTCGCGAAGATGCCCGTGACGAGGAAGACCGCGAGGACGAGCGACAGCAGCATGGGGGTGAGCTTCACAGCGGAGAGGAAGACCACGTAGGCGGTCACCCCGAGACCCACGCCGCCGAGCGCCACGGACGGCAGGGGGAACACGACCGCCCCCGAGAAGCTCTTCGCGAGCAGGTCGGCGATGGCGAGCCATCCCAGCAGTGCGATCACACCGTGGGCAAGGGCTAGGGCGGCGATGTCGAACCAGTGCAGCCGCGCACCCGGCATCTCGACACCGTTCGCGGTCGGGCGCCCGGCGCGTGCATCCGACGCGACCAGTGCGCGCGCCGCGACGAAGACGACGACGGCGGCGAGTGCCGATCCGATGGCGACGAACTGGCCGATCGAGCCCTTCCCGGAGATAGGCAGCGACTGCCCCCAGAACGCCACGAGAGCCACGACCGCCCCGATCGAGAAGACGATGGCGCCGACGACGAGCGCCGACGACTCGAGCGATTCGGAGCTCGCGACGGGATGCCGCAGCAGTCGCCTGATCGGCACCGACCCGCTCATCGTTGCTCCCCTCACGGTGGGCGAGCCGATATGGGTCGCCGGATGACACGACGCTAGAACCCGCGCCTCGCCCTCGCCTCATTCCATCGGGGTGAGGCGGTCGACGACCGCGCGGCTAGTGTGGCGCTCAGAGCCGCCGTGGGCACACCGGGGCGTCAGACCGAGAGGGGCACCATGACCGTCGCCGCCATTCCACAAGAGCGGGCGTCGGCGGTATCGCTCGACGGACGACGTTTCGAGTTCGTGGCGCCGGTCGATGCGACCGTCGACCCCGGCCGGTTCGTCACCCTGCACCCCGACGAGGGAGGCACCCAGCTGGGCCAGGTCGACGCCACCGCTCTCTCGGGAGGCTCGGTCGTCGGCGACGGCCGCATCCTCGGCGTGATCTCGGCCGACGGGCAGACGTTCGACTGCGGGGTGTCCCGAGCGTTCGCACGCGCATCCGTGATCGACGCCGACGCGGCGACGGTCGGGCTGCTCTTCTCGACGGCGAACGCCGCTCTTCCCGTCGGCGCGTTCCTCGACTCCCCCGCCGTCAGCGCCCGACTGCTGGCGAACCGCTTCAATCGTCACACGTTCTGGTGCGGACAGAGCGGTTCGGGCAAGACCTACGCTCTCGGAGTCGTGCTCGAGCAGCTCCTGTTGCGAACCCGGCTGCCGATGGTGATCTTCGATCCGAACGCCGACTTCGTCAACCTGCGTGAACCGAACCCGAGGAACGCCGATGCCGACGCGGCCGCCGAACTCGCCGACCGGGACATCCGTGTTCTCCGTCCGTCGTCGGCCGACGCTCAGCCGTTACGCGCGCGATTCGTCGACCTGCCCCCTCGCGCCAAGGGCGCCGTGCTGCAACTGCATCCGCTCGACAACCGCGACGAGTACAACGAGCTCGTGCACATGGAGGCGATGCTCGGCACGCTGGTGCCCGACGCCATCGTGCCGCTGCTGCTCGAGCGGAACACCGTGGCGTCGCGGTCGCTGGCAGCGCGGATGGAGAATCTGCGCATCCTCGAGTGGGACGTATGGGCGGTGGGAGCAGAGGCGGTGACCGACGTCGTCGAGCAGCGGCCCGATGCGACGGTGCTAGACCTGGGCGGCTTCGCATTTCCCGAGGAGTCGCTCGTCGTGGCGCTCGCCGTGCTCGACGACCTCTGGGCGAAGCGCGAGCTGCGGCGGCCGGTTCTGCTGGTGATCGACGAGGCGCACAACCTCTGCTCTCCCGACGAGACGAGCCCGCTCCACGTCGCTGTTCGCGAAAGGATCATCCAGATCGCCGCCGAGGGACGCAAGTTCGGGCTGTGGCTGCTGCTGTCGACCCAGCGCCCGTCGCGGGTTCACCCGAGCATCGTCTCGCAGTGCGACAACCTCGCGCTGATGAAGATGACGTCGCCGGTCGACCTCGCCGAGCTCGCGACGATCTTCGGCTTCGTGCCGCCCGCCATGCTCGAGCGCGCGCCGCGCTTCCGGCAGGGCGAGGCGCTGTTCGCCGGCGGCTTCGTGCCGGTGCCCACCATGGCGAAGATGGGCGGACGCCTCACCCGAGAGGGCGGCGGCGACGTCACTGTGCCGATCAGGACGGAGTGACGGCCGTCGCGTCGGCCTTCAGACGACCGGATGCCACGGCCTCACAGAACGCGGCGAAGTCGACGTCGTTCTGCTCGGCGTAGCGCTCGGCGAAGGCCGAGATCGCCCGGTCGAACACGTCGCCACGGCCGAGGTACGCGGCGATGGCGACCCTGTCGCCCGACCGCGCGTGGGCCCTGGCGAGGGTCTCACCGCAGAGCCGGGCGTAGATGCGCGCCACCGAGTACTGCATACCGTCGACGTCGACCGATCCCTTCCAGTCGGTCAACTGGCGCAGGTAGAAGTCGCGGCCGACGCCGTCGAATCCCACGACCCGCTGCCAGCCGAGGAAGATGTCGCTCGCGGCCTGCATGATCCGCTGACCGCGCACGACGCGCTCGCCGTGATTCTCATACCGGCTCGGGGGCAGGTATCTCTCAAGCACCGACGACTCGGCCTGCTTGGCCTGCAGCAGCAGCGGGTCGCCGTTGTCGCGGCCCCGCAGGAGCACGACCCAGGCGCGGGTGCCGACGCTGCCGACGCCGACCACCTTGCGCGCCATGTCGACGAACTCGAACTCCCGCACCGGATGGTTCTGCTGCAGCAGCGTCGACCTGTACTCGCGCAGCAGTGCGCGCACGGCCTCCTCGTCCGCCATCCGCTCCCTCCCGGTCGGCCCCAGGTCGGAGAGCGGGACGATCAGCGGGGGCTGGGCCTTTATCCGCAGCTCGCCGTCGACGACTCCGACCAGTTTCGAGAACGCCCTCACGCTGTCGCGCAGCCGCGACTTCGCGAGTCCGATCGCGAGGTTCTCGGCATGGGACTCTCCCGCACGCTGGCGCCGGACCCACTCGAAGACCTCGTCTGCGTCGAGACGGTCGTACCACGCCGTCATCACGGGAGACGCGGCGCTCTCCCTCATCCGTTCGCGGTATCCGCGGGCGACCGCTCGGCTGAGCTGCCGACGGCGCTCCGGAGAGAACCCGCGGTAGCGGCCGGCGACGTCGAAGCTCGCGGCGAGGCGCTTGACGTCCCACTCCCACGGGCCGGGCAGTGTCTCGTCGAAGTCGTTGATGTCGAACACGTGCGCACGCTCCGGGCTCGCATAGAAGCCGAAATTCGACAGGTGGGCGTCGCCGCAGAGCTGCACCGTCAGACCCGAGTCGGCCGTGCCTGCAAGGTCGCCCGCCATGACCGCCGCCGCGCCCCGGTAGAACGCGAACGGCGAGGCCAGCATGCGCGCGTGCCGGATGGGGACCAGCTCGGGCACGCGGGTGGTCGCCTGCCGCTCGAGCAGCGCGATCGGATCGGGCCGGTCTTCCGCGGGCTCCCAGTGCGCGTGGCTGGAGCGCGGCGCCCTCCCGCGCGCCGCCCTGCCGTGCTGCGCCCGGTCGGGGAACGGGCCGAGCGCGTCGTAGGGCGCCGAATTCGATGGTCCATCCTGCGTGCTCATGGCCGACTGCCTCCCCGAGGAGCGCGTGTCGAGCGCCCGGTGTGACGACCGTAGTGGCGCTGTGGCGGGTGGGCCTCACCCGGCGAAGATGACGGGTGTCCACCTGATTCGGATGAGGCGTGTCGTCGCGCGAGGGCCAGAGACTCGGTCTCGGATCGGGGACGGCATGAAGAAGTGGATGGTCGTGGTGATTCTGGGTGCCGCCCAGTTCGTCATGGTGCTCGACGGCACGGTCATGAATGTCGCGATCTCGACCGTGGTCGACGACCTCGAGACCACCGTGGCCGCGATGCAGGCGGCGATCACCTTCTACACCCTGACCATGGCGTCGGCCATGCTGCTCGGAGCCAAAATCGGCGACGTCCTCGGGCGGCGGCGCGCGTTCGTGATCGGGTCCTGCATCTACGCCCTCGGCTCCCTGATCACCGCGCTGAGCCCTACCGTCGGCTTTCTCTTTCTCGGTTGGTCGATCATCGAGGGGCTCGGGGCGGTGCTCGTCATCCCCGCGATCGCCGCGCTCGTCGCCGACAATTACGGCGGACGTGACCGCATCACGGCCTACGCGGTGATCGGCGCCGTCTCGGGTGCCGCCGTCGCGGCCGGCCCGCTCATCGGCGGGCTCATCACCACCTATGCCAACTGGCGGTACGTCTTCGTGGCAGAGGTCGTGATCATGGCCGCGGTCGTCCTTTTCGCGCGCCGGATCACGGATGCCACGCCGAGACAGCAGGTTCGGATCGACGTGCTCAGCGTGCTCTTGTCTGCCGCGGGACTCATCCTCGTGGTCTTCGGGATGCTGCAGAGCAAGACCTGGGGGTGGGTGGTACCGCTCGCGTCCCCCGAGATCGGCGGGGTGGCGATAGCACCCCTCGGCATCTCGCTCACCTCCTGGTTCGTCCTCGTCGGCGGAGTACTCGTCTACGCCTTCGCGAGGCGGCAGTCCTGGCTCGAGCGGCAGGGGCGCTCGCCGCTCGTGCACGTGGAGATGTTCTCGATCACCCAGCTGCGCAGCGGTCTGGGCGTTCTCGGTGCGCAATACGCGGTCACTGCCGGGCTGTTCTTCATGGTGCCCGTCTACCTGCAGATGACCCTCGGCCTCGACGCGCTCGAGACCGGTATCAAGATCTTCCCGCTCTCGATCTCACTCATCCTGTTCTCTGTGCTCGGCACCGGGCTCTCCCGTGCGTGGTCGCCCCGCCGCATCGTACGCACCGGGCAGCTGGTGCTGGTCTTCAGCTCCGTGCTGCTGCTCGGCGCGGTCACGGAAGACCTGCGCGGCGGCCTCTTCGCGGTCGGCATGTTCCTCGCCGGCGCGGCGCTGGGGCTCCTCGCCTCCCAGATCGGGAACGTCAATATGTCTGCCGTCACCGAGAAGGAGACGAGCGAGGTGGGCGGGCTGCAGGGAGTGTTCCAGAATCTGGGCTCTTCGCTGGGCACGGCCCTGATCGGGTCGGTCCTGGTCGGGTCGCTAGCGACATCGTTCGCAGCGGGTGTCGGCGATAGCGCCCTGCCAGAAGAGGCGCGCGCACTCGTGAGCGAGGCGACGCAACGCGGAGTCGCCATCGTGCCTACCGCCGACGTCGACGAGATCGCCGAGGCGGCAGGTCTCTCGCCCGCCGACTCCGACGCGTTGTCGGAGATCTACCGCGAGTCGCAGCTGGCGTCGCTGCGAATCGCCTTCTTCGGCCTCGTCGCCATCTCTGTCGTCTCCCTGGCGCTCTCGCGAGGCATCCCGACGGCAATCGCGGGGAGCAAAGGTGCCGGGTCTCCGCGGAAGAGCGGAGCGGAGCGCGCCTGACCCGGGCGACCGGCGGCGAGCGCCGCACGGATCTCGGCGAGGCGGATTCGTTCACCCGCAGGAGAGGAGGGAGCCTCCCGAGCCCGCTCCTAGAGTGCGTGGCAGAGCGCTACCCCGCGCCCGTCGCGTCACGGACCCAGAGAGGATCGACATGTCTAAGGAATTCACGGGAACGATAAAGCTCGATGTGCGGGACTCGGTGCCGGACTGGCAACCGTACGAGCTGCGCAGACCGCCCGAGGGCGCACCCAATGTGCTGGTGGTGCTCTTCGATGACACCGGTCTCGCCTCCTGGTCTCCATACGGCGGCCGCATCTCCATGCCCACCATGGACCGGCTGGCGGCGAACGGCCTCACCTATACCCAGTGGCACACCACCGCCCTGTGCTCTCCCACCCGGTCGGTGTTCCTCACCGGGCGCAACCACCACATGAACGGCTGCGGCGTGATCATGGAGGGCACGAACGGCTTCCCGGGGCTCTCCGGCCGTTTCCCCGAGGAATGCGCCACCATCGGGCACATTCTGCAGGACAACGGCTACAGCACCTTCTGGGTCGGCAAGGACCACAATGTCCCCGAGGAAGACGTGGCCCCCGGCGGCAGCCGCGTGCAGTGGCCGTTGCAGCAGGGTTTCGACCGCTTCTACGGGTTCCTCGGTGGCGAGACGAACAACTGGTACCCCGACCTCGTCGAAGACAACCACTTCATCGAGCCGCCGTCCACGCCGGAGGAGGGCTATCACCTCTCCAAGGACCTCGCCGATCAGGCGCTGCGGATGCTGCGCAACCAGCAGGCGTCGAACCCGTCGAAGCCCTGGTACATGTGGTTCTGCCCGGGCGCCAACCACGCGCCCCACCACGCACCCGAGGAGTACATCGCGAAGTACCGCAGCGCTTTCGACGACGGCTACGAGGCCTACCGCGAGTGGGTGCTGGCGCGGATGATCGACAAGGGCATAATGCCGGAGGGCACCGAGCTGACCCCCATCAACCCGCTTCCCGAGGACGACGCGAACGCCGCCGACTACGTCCGCCCGTGGGAGGAGCTCAGCGCAGACGAGAAGAGGCTCTTCGCACGATTCGCCGAGGTGTTCGCCGGGTTCTCCGAGTACACCGATGCGCAGGTCGGCCGCGTCATCGACTACCTCGAAGAGAGCGGACAGCTCGACAACACCATCGTCTTCTACTGCGCCGACAACGGAGCATCCGGCGAGGGCAGCCCCGACGGATCGGTCAACGAGAACAAGTTCTTCAACGGGTATCCCGACGACCTGAAGGAGAACCTGGCCATGATCGAGAAGCTCGGTTCTCCAGACACCTACAACCACTACCCGACGGGATGGGCCACGGCGTTCTCCACGCCGTTCCAGATGTTCAAGCGCTACGCGCAGTTCGCGGGCGGCACCTGCGACCCGATGGTCATCCACTGGCCGAAGGGCATCGCAGCGAAAGGCGAGATCAGGCACCAGTATCACCACGTGACGGATGTGGTCGCCACGATCCTCGACGTCGTGGGAGTGGAGATGCCGGACGTGTACCGCGGGGTGAAGCAGCATCCGCTCGACGGGGTCTCGATGCGGTACAGCTTCGAGGCTCAGGAGGCACCGACCCAGAAGCATGTGCAGTACTACTCGATGATCGGAACGCGTGGGATCTGGAAGGACGGCTGGAAGGCTGCCACGATCCACGCTCCCCTCACCGGGAAGGGCAACTTCGACGCCGACCGGTGGGAGCTCTACAACACCGACGTCGACCGGTCGGAGTCTCACGATCTGGCTGCGCAACACCCGGAGAAGCTGAAGGAGCTGATCGACACCTGGTTCGCGGAGGCCGAAGCCAACAACGTGCTGCCTCTCGACGACCGATCGGCGCGGGAACAGCTCACCATCGACAGACCTCAGGCCGAACCGCCGCGCACCCGCTACACGTACTACCCGGATGCCGTGGCCGTTCCGGAAAGCGTCGCGGTGAACGTGCGGGGCCGCTCGTTCAAGATCGTGGCCGACGTCGACCTGGGTGCAGACGCCGAGGGCGTGCTCTTCGCGCATGGCTCGAGGTTCGGAGGTCACACCTTGTTCATCAAGGACGACAAGCTGCACTACGTCTACAACTTCTTGGGCATCCCCCCGGAGCAGTCTTTCGAGTCGCAGGCGCTGTCCGCCGGTCCTCACGCGCTCGGCGTGGAGTTCGTGCGCGAGAAGGCCGGCGACTTCGGCGAGTCGGTCGGTATCTGCCGGCTGTACGTCGACGACACGGTGGTAGCCGAAGGACCGATGCGAGCGCAGATCGGCAAGTTCACGCTCTGCGGCGACGGGCTCTGCATCGGCTACGACAGCGCCGACGCCGTCAGCCGGCAGTACACGAACCCGTTCCCGTTCACCGGAGGAAAGCTGCTCGCCGTCACGGTCGATGTCAGCGAGGAGACATACATCGACCTCGAGCTGGAAGCGGTGGCGATGCTCGCACGCGAGTGACCCCGGGGTGATCTCCGGGGAGGGCGCCTAGAGTCTGGCTCCTCCCCGGATCCACGCTTCGGCGTCTCCGTAGGCTCGTCGCGTCGTCTCGCCGAGCCACTCGTTTCCCTGGTAGATCGAGCTCTCGCCGACCTCGGCGACCAGTCCCCCCGCCGCCATCTGAACGGTGACCCGCTCGCTGGTGGTGATGACGAACATGCGGGAGTCGTGCTCGGCGAGGTCGCGAGCATAGCCCAGGAGCACATTGACGAGCGACAGCCCGATCTGGTCACGCCCCCTCAGCCGAAGCACCACGACCGACCTGCGCGTCGCAGCATCGATCTTCGGCAGCTGCGCCTCGAACACCGGCGCACTCGCGAAGAACAGGCTCCCGTACGGTTGCAGCACGACCACCTTCTCCGAACCAACGCTCGAGTCCGGGTCGGATTCGCGAATGCGGCCGTCGTCCGTCACCGTTATCTGCCTCACCCGGAGCCGGTTCGACTGCTCGGCGACGAAGAGCACGATTCCGAGCCCGACGCCCACCAGCACGGCGAACTGAAGCGGAATGAGGAGTGTCAGACCGAAGGTCACGGCCATGATCGTCGTCTGGAGGGCCCCGGTCTTCATGACGGAGCCGATCTGTGCCGGTTTGATGGCTCCCGCCCCGACGACGATCAGCAGCGCCGCCAGCGACGGCATCGCGACCTGAGCGACGACACCGGCGAACAGCACGATCGTCACCCCCATGACTCCCGCGGCCATGAACAGTGCCAGCCGTGTCTTCGCGCCCGCGGTGACGATCAGGGCCGAAGCCGACATCGATCCACCGACGGGCATCCCCTGGAACAGCCCGGACACGACGTTGCCTGCGCCCTGTCCGACGAAGTCCTGCGAAGCATCACTCGCACGGCCGTCGGGGTTCGGAACACCCGCGGCGACAGCTGCGCCCTGGATCAGCCCCACGCAGGCCAGTGACAGCGCAGGGATAGCGAGGAACCCGATGTCGTCCAGCGACGGCAGCACCGGGGCGGGAAGCCCGTTCGGGATGGCCGCGATGTCACCGACGACGGCGACCCTGGCGTCCAAGTAGGTGTTGAACGCCCAGGCGAGCAGCGAGCCGGATGCCACGGCGACCACGAGTCCCAGAGACCGCAGCCTCGTGCGGGTGAGCACGATGATGAGGGCGAGGGTGAGAAGCGCCACCACCACGGTCGCAGGGTGAAACTGCCGCACGTGCACGAGGGTGTCGACCGCCCGCGCCACACGGTTCGGCCCCGAGCCCTCGGCTCCGGTGAAGTTGGACAGCTGGCCGAGCACGATATTGATGCCGACAGCGGTGACGAACCCGACCATCACGGCCGTGGGCACGAACCGCAGCAGCCGGCCGCCGCCGAGCGCGCCGGCGGCGATCATGAACACGCCGGTGAGCACCGAGAGAGTGAACAGCGCCCGTTCCGGGTCTGGACGCGACGCCAGGTCGGTGTCGGCGATGACCAGCGCCATCGCGCCTGTGGCCTGCACCGCCATGAAACTACTGCTCGCGAACATGGCGGCCCCGGTAAGCCCGAACAGGTAGGCGTAGAGGCCGGCGACCGGGTTCACCCCGGCGAGCAGGCCGCTGGCCAGCCCGTCGGGCACGCTCTCGATGCCGAGCACCACCCCCGCCGTGGTGTCGTGCAGCAAGGTCTTCCTACGGAACACGTTCCGGATGCTCGCCAGCTGTCGGCGAACACGGGCCGAGGCCGTGACCCGCCATGACGGGCCCGACTTCTCAACCACCACGCTGCCCTCCCCCGGCCACCGGCGAACCGACGGAGACGGATGAGACCGGCGGCACGATGCGAAACAGGGGTGCACCCGAGACGAGGAGCCACGCGGGCAGGATGATCACGCAGAGCATCGGCAGCAGCGTGGCGTCATTGGGAATCGCGACGGCCAGGAAGATCGCGAGCCAGCCGTCGCGGGCGACCACGAGAAGGACGCCGAGAACGCCGCACGCCACTGCCAGTCCCAGGGGGACGCCCGGGATCAGCACGTGTCCGAGCATGCCCAACGCGACGCCGACGAACGTGGCGGGGAATATCCTCCCCCCGCGGAACAGGGCGCTCGCCGCGACGAGCAGGGCGAGTAGCTTGATCCCGACAATCACGACGAGGGCGCCCGCGTCGTACTGTCCGGGGTCTTTCAAGAGCTCACCGATCTGCTCGAGCCCCTTGAACATGGTGATCGGACCGCCGATCACGCCGAGGACGCCGAGCACGAGTCCACCGACGAGCGGGATGAGGATCGGATGGCGGAGTCCATGGAGCGCGCGCCAGAAGATCGGAAAGAGCACAAGGGCGACGAGCGTGACGGCGACCGCCCCACACGCGATGATGGCTCCCAGCAGCAGATCCACCACCCGCGGGCTACCGTACGCAGGCAGGTCGAACGCCATCGAGGGTGCGCCGAGCAAGCGCATGGTGACAGCGCCGGCGCCCGCCGCCACAACCGGGAGGAACAACCGGTCCCACAGCGCTCCGCCGCTCTTCGCGGCTGCCACTATGCCGGTGAACAGCAGGGCCGCCGCGACCGGGGTGCCGAACAGAGCGCCCACCGTCGCTGACCCGGCGATGAGCATCGAGATCTGGGGTGGAATACGCGGAAGCAGCCGAGAGAAGACGCTCACGACGATCGCGCAGTTGATGGCGATCACCGGATTCTCGGGACCGAGGCTCACGCCCCCTGCCAGGCTGAGCAGCGTCACCAACGCGAGTCCGGGGAGCGCCCCCACGGGCAGCGGCGGCGCTACCAACTCGGTCGTCGACGAGTCCACTCCACCGTGGCCCGGCATAAAGCGCAGACCGAGTCCCACCGCGAGCCCGGTGAGAGTGAGCACCAGCACGATCCACCAGCCGTCGGGGTCGACCCCGAGGGTGTCGGGAATCGTGTCCCAGAGCACAGCGCTGAGCAGATCGGCCAACTGTTCCAGGCCCCACAACAGCAGTGCGGCGAAGACGCCGACCACGATTGCCGGTACCGCCAGAATCAGCAACTGGCGGGGTGAAGCGCCGCCGTCCGTCGGCGTCTGCGCAAGGCTCATCGGCCAACTCCTCCCGAATCGATCGGACCGCGACCGGCCGACGCACGCTCGGGCTCCGACGCCGTGCGTCTTCGAGCAGGTTATTGTCGCCACGCACCCCCTCGTCAAGCCTTTGTCGGTGAACCAACCGAAACGGATGAGGCGACCTGTCGAGGACGTCGCGCCGGGGCTCCGCCACCTCGACGCGCCCGTCAAAGCCACTTTCACCGCACGAAATGGGCGATTGCGCGGGCCGTGACGCCCGCGCACACTGGCACGTGGCCGCTCGCTGTGGGCGTGGACTCTAGGCCGTCTCTCTGGGAACGCCCATCTCGCCATCTGAGACAGGAGTTGTAATCGTGACCGTTCTGCATCCCGAAACCAGTGCCACTACACCGAAGACCGTCAAGCCGAATGAGTCGACCCACGCCTTCACCGGGCTCGGCGACACCAACCAGCTGAATCCGATGTTCGCTCGGGCGGGAGAGGCGACCGACTTCCCGCTCGACCGCATTCCCGACGGGGAGTCGCTCCCCGAGACCGCGTATCAGATAGTGCACGACGAGGCGATGCTCGACGGCAACGCGCGCCTCAATCTCGCGACCTTCGTTGGCACGTGGATGGACCCGTACGCGTCGAAGCTCTACGCCGAGACCGCCGACAAGAACATGATCGACAAAGACGAGTACCCGCAGACTGCCGCGATCGAGACGCGCTGCTGGACGATGCTGGCCAGCCTGTGGAACGCCCCCAGCGCCGAGAACGCTATAGGAACGTCGACGATCGGCTCGTCGGAGGCGTGCATGCTCGGCGGACTCGCCCTCAAGCGTCGTTGGCAGCTCGCCCGCCGTGCGGCGGGAAAGTCGACCGAGAAGCCGAACCTGATCCTGTCGAGCGCGGTTCAGGTGTGCTGGGAGAAGTTCTGCAACTACTGGGACGTCGAGGCGCGCTACGTGCCGATCACCGACGAGCACAAGGTGCTCGACGGGTTCGAGCTCGAGAAGTACGTCGACGAGAACACGATCGGCGTCGTCGCGATCATGGGCGTCACCTACACGGGCATGTACGAGCCCGTCGCCCAGATCGCCGAGGCCCTCGACCGGATCCAGGCCGACACCGGACTCGATGTGAAGATCCATGTCGACGGCGCTTCGGGCGGCATGATCGCACCCTTCCTGCAGCCCGAGCTCGAATGGGACTTCCGCGTCGAACGAGTCGTCTCGATCAGCACGTCGGCGCACAAGTACGGCCTCGTGTACCCGGGGCTCGGCTGGGTGGTCTGGCGCACCGAAGACGACCTGCCCAAGGAGCTCGTCTTCGACGTGACCTATCTCGGCGGCCACATGCCGACGTTCGCCCTGAACTTCTCGCGCCCCGGAGCCCAGGTGCTGCTGCAGTACTACCTGTTCCTCCGGCTCGGGTGGGACGGCTACTACAAGGTGCAGAAGGCCTCGCAGGACGTCGCCCTCTACCTCTCGGGTGAGATCGCGAAAATGGACGCCTTCGAGCTGTGGAACGACGGCAGCGACATCCCCGTCTTCGCCTGGCAGCTCACCCCCGGCCACACCGAGAACTGGAATCTCTACCACCTGTCGGAGCGGCTGCGGTTGAAGGGCTGGTTGATCCCCGCGTATCCGATGCCGGACAACATCTCCGACCTCACGGTGCAGCGCATCGTGGTGCGCAACGGACTCAGCCGCAATCTCGCGGAGTCCCTCGTCGAAGACATCAAGGAGGCCGTGGACTACCTCGACCGTCTCGAGTCGCCCATGCCGACAGAGGGCCTCCGGTCCTCCTTCACGCACTAGGAGCGATGATGACCACCGTCAGCGACCCCAGCAAGTCCACGGCAGGCGTACCGAAGCGTGCCGACGGCACCGTCGCGCCCACGCCCGAGCACATCGCGCCTCATCCGTTCGACCAGGTACCGCACAAGCCCGCCATCGGCGCACCCGGCGTGACCGCCAAGGTGTTCATGAGCGTCAGCCAGCTCGCCATCCTGACGGTCGTGGCGGTCGCGTCCCTCCGCAGCCTCCCCGCGATGGCGGGATACGGCCTCGGCTCGGTCACGCTGTTCATCATCCCCGCGATCTTCTTCCTCGTGCCGACGGCGCTCGTCGCAGCGGAACTCGCCACGGGGTGGAAAGGCGGCGTCTTCACGTGGGTGCGCACCGCCTTCGGCGACAAGTGGGGATTCCAGGCGATCTGGCTGCAATGGGTGCAGAACGTCGTCTGGTATCCCACGCAGATCGCCTTCATCGCCGCGTCGCTCGCGTTCGTGTTCCTCGACCCCAGCATGGCCAACTCCGGCCTGTACACGGCGATCGTGATCGTCGTGCTCTACTGGGGCTCGACGTTCATCACGTTGAAGGGCGGCAATCTGTTCGCGAAGGTCGGGTCGTGGTCGGGGCTCGCCGGCACCATCTTCCCCGGCCTGCTGCTGATCGTCTTCGGCGTCATCTGGCTCTCGACCGGCCAGAAGAGCGAGACACCCATGGAGGCGTCGGCGATCATCCCGCCGTTCACCGGAATCGCCTCGATCGTGCTCATCGTCTCCAACGTGCTCGCCTACGCCGGCATGGAGGTCAACGCCGTGCACGCCAACGACCTCAAACAGCCGGGCAAGGGATACCCGAAGACCGTTCTGATTGCGTCGATCCTGATCCTCGGAGTGTTCATCTTCCCGACGATCGCGATCGCCGTGGCCGTGCCTCAGAAGGATCTCGGGTTGACGACGGGCATCAACCTCGCGTTCCAGACCTACTTCACGACGTGGGGCATGGACTGGGCGGTTCCGGTGATCTCGCTCCTCATCGCGCTCGGCGCGTTCGCGTCGGTGGTGACCTGGATCGCCGGTCCGTCGCGTGGTCTGCTCGCGGCGGCTCGAACCGGGTTCCTCCCCGTCGCCCTGCAGCGTCGCAACAAGGCCGGCGTGCAGGTGGGCATCCTGAACGTGCAGGGAATCGTGGTGACGCTGCTCGCATCGCTGTTCATCTTCGTGCCGAACATCAACACGGCGTTCATCCTGCTCGTGGACATGGCGGCGGCGCTCTACCTGATCATGTACATGATGATGTTCGCGGCAGCGATTCGGCTCCGCAAGACTCACCCCCAGGTCGTGAGGTCGTACCGCACGCCCGCGATGACACTGATCGCCGGGGTGGGCTTCCTGGCCTGCTTCGCCGCCTTCTGCCTGGGATTCATCCCGCCCGAGGGATTCGGCGGCGGCGCACCCGGCTGGGTCTACCCCGTGCTGGTCGGGGTTGTGGTGCTCGCGCTCGGGGTACCGCCGCTGTTGTTCTACGCCTTCCGCAGACCCGGCTGGGACCAACGGACCGCCGAGGAGAAGACCACCTTCGACGACGTGCTGGTCAACCCGCCGGACGGAGCCCGTCGAGACGCGGTCAATTGATGATCTCCCCGCGCTGATCCGCCCGAAGCACTGCGAGGCGCTCTCTCCAGGCCTGCAGCGCTTCGGGGGTGAGCCGCGGCCAGTCCGTGACTTCGCCGACGACCCTGAGCGGATCGGAGCTGCGGAACGACCGGGTGGGGTTGCCCGGAAACTTCTTATCGGTCACGTTCGGGTCGTCCTCGAACGACCCGGTCGGCTCGACGACATAGACGCGCGGGGCGCTGTCGCCTGGCGCGAGCTCGGCGGCGAGCCCGGCACCCGCGACGAGGGCGGTGAAGTAGACGTGGTTCATCACGATCTCGGGGCGGTAGTTCGACCTGAACCCCGCCGTGAGCAGATCGCCGACGCGCAGATCGGCCTTCGTGCCGTGGAAGAACCGCCCCTCGCCTGACGCGTCGCTCACTGCAGCTCCCCGAGGAGACTGTCTGCTCCGGCAGCGATCACCGACACGTCCGTCGCCACCGCCAGACAGTCGAAGCCCCTGTCGCGCAAGACGCGCGCTCGTTCCGGCGTACCCGCGAAGGCCGCGACGCCGATCCCCGCCGCGTCGGCGGCCGCGCGGATCGTCGAGAGCGGTCCGCGGGCATCGTCGAGCAGATCGTCCAGCGGAACGCCCAACGAGAGCGCCAGGTCGAAGGGGCCGACGAAGAGCAGGTCCACCCCGGAAACGGAGGCGATCTCCCCGACATTCGACAGGGCCCGTTCCGACTCGATCATCACGGCCACCTGCGGGGCGGCATCCGCTGCGTCGACCGACCGAATACCCCACATCGCGGTGACTGGTCCCCAACTGCGGGTTCCCCTCGGCGGATAGTGGGCGGCGAGAACCGATCGGCGTGCGTCATCCGCCGTGTCGATCTGCGGAACGATGACCGTCGACGCCCCGATGTCCAGAGCGAATCCGATCTGCTGCGCATCGACTCGGCCGACTCGAACCGCGAAGGGATGTCTGCCACTGGTCAACATCCGCCCCGCGTCGGTGAGCGCACGGCGATCGAATTCTCCGTGCTGCGCGTCGAGGGCGATCCAGTCGAAAGCCGATCGCGCGAGAGCGGCCAGCACCACGCCGTCGCCGATCGAGCACCACACCCCGCTAGACGACGGCTTCAATACCCCGGCAGTGCCGCCGGGGTCTGATTCGGAGGCGGAGATGGTGTCGTCGTGCATGCCGCTAGTATCCCAGCCCGGCGCGGCCACCCGCGAGCGATGAGAGACTTGGCGCGTGAGAGACAACGCGAAGCCCCGCCGAGCAGACGTCGAGCACGTCGACCTCATCGGCGGAACGGAGAGACGCCACCTCGAAGTAGTCGACTACGACGTTCGGTGGCCCGCGATTTTCGCCGACCACCACGCCCGGCTGGCAGCGGCTCTTCGCGGCGTGCCCGTCGGGATCGAACACATCGGATCGACGTCTGTTCCGGGGCTGCCCGCGAAGCCCATCATCGACATCGTCGTCGCGGTCGACGACATCACCGCCGAGGAAGACTACCTCGATGCGATCGTGGCGGCCGGCTACCTTCTGCGGGTGCGCGAACCAGGACACCGGATGGCGCGGACCCCGGCTCTCGACGTGCACGTGCACATCTACCAGACAGGTGACGCGGCCGTCACGAGATACCTGCTGTTCCGCGATCGTCTGCGCGACGACGCCGACGACCGCGCGTTGTACGCACGCACGAAGGAAGCGCTGATCAGGCAGGGGTTCGACGACATGAACGCCTACTCCGACGCCAAGACCGACGTGATCGCCGGGATCATGGCGCGGGCGTCGGCGGCTCGACCCGCCTAGGGGCTCCTCCACGACCCACGAGCGCGTCGAGCATGACGGCCGAGATGAGCCCCAACTCGATGGCCGAAGAGATCACGAGACGGATCGCCAGCGTCTGGGGATCGCCCAATGCCGCGACGAGGACCGCCGCGATGACGGCGGCGGCACATGCGATCGCCCACCCGATCCGGCGTCTCTTCGCGAACCAGACGGCCAGCGTGCACCCCGCGCCGAGGAACGCGATCTGGCTCAGGACGAATCCCGCTTGATGGAGCGCCCCGTGCCAGCTCACCACCGGCGCCCCCTCAGGCGCCCCGGCAGGAAAGCCCGCCCCGGCGTCGGTGGGGAACAGGCCGGAGACGACCAGCCCAACTCCGAGCAGGACGATGAGACTTCGGATCCACCTAACCAGAGGGCCGGGACCGAGACGGCGCCCGAGCCCGATACCACCGCCGAGGACGAGGAGTCCGACGATGAAGAAGTTGGCGACCTGCACCCATCCCCCGTCACCGAGGCTCAGGAGACTCAACGGATGGTATGTCGGGCGAAATCCGTCGCGGGTGAGCGCTTGGGCGGCCCACAGCACGACGAATAGCGGGGCGGCGACGACTCCCCCTGCGAGAAGAGCACGAGATCGAGTGACCATGACAACCTCCAACACTGAACCGATTGGTTCATCATCCCACACTGAACCATATAGTTCAATATCGGCGATCGATCACCGGTCGATCGATGCCATGTTGGTTTCGTCGTGTCGTTCGCCGGCCGCGGGTTCGAGCGCCGTCAGCCGGTCGGCCTGGTCGGCGGTGAGTTCGACCTCGTCGGCCGCGGTGTTCTCCTCCACTCGGGTCACCCGGCGCGTGCCGGGAATCGGCGCGATGTCGTCGCCGCGTGTGAGGATCCACGCCAGTGCCGTCTGTGCCGGTGTCGCTCCGATCTCGGCGCCGATCGCGCGGACCGCGTCGACGAGGCGCAGGTTGCGGTCGAAGTTCTCACCGACGAACCGCGGATTGGTCTTGCGCCAGTCGCCGTCGGGGATGTCGGCCGCGGAGCGGATCTGACCGGTCAGCAGACCGTGCCCGAGCGGCGAGTACGGCACGAAGCCGATGCCGAGCTCCCGGAGTGCGGGCAGGATCCCCGTTTCCACGTCGCGCGTCCACAGCGAGTACTCGGTCTGCAGCGCGGTGACGGGCTGCACGGCGTGTGCCCGACGGATGGTCTGCTCCGAAGCTTCACTGAGGCCGAAATGGAGCACCTTGCCCTCGGCGATCAGGTCGGCGACGGCGGAGGCCGTCTCCTCGATGGGGGTGTTGGGGTCGACGCGGTGCTGGTAGTACAGGTCGATGTGGTCCGTCCCCAGACGCCGCAGCGAACCCTCCACGGCGGTCTTGACGTTCGCAAGGCTGCTGTCGGTGACGCCAGGTCCGCCGCGGGCGTGGGAGACGAGTCCGAACTTGGTGGCGATCTTCACCTGGTCGCGACGGCCACGGATAGCCCGGCCGACGATCTCCTCGCTCAGGTAGGGCCCGTAGATCTCGGCGGTGTCGATGTGGGTGACACCCAGGTCGAGGGCGCGGTGGATGGTTCGGACGGACTCGTCGTTGTCGAGACCGCCGCCGGTCGTGTAGGTGCCGGCCATGGTCATGGCACCCAGTCCGATGCGGGAGACCACGAGGCTCCCGAGGTGTGCGTTCTTCATGTCGTGACTCTCTGTTCCGGTGCGTCAGGCCTGCGACGTGGGCATGGCCCACAGCTCGGCGATGGACGAGCGGCGGTGGCGCGTGACCATGTACGCGATGCTCTCGGCGATGTCCTGCGGCTGCAGCTTCTCCGGGATGTTCTCCGCGTCTGAGACGGTGAGGCCTTCTTTGACGGTGTCGTTGTTGTGGGAGATCAGCTCCGTCTCGACCGCACCGGGCTCGAGCACTCCGACCCTGACATGCTTTTTCGTGACCTCTTGTCGGAGCGCTTCGGTGAAGCCGTTCACCCCGAACTTGGTCATGTTGTAGGCGGCGAAGCCCGCCCACGCCTGACGACCGGCGATGGAGGAGATGTTGACGATGTCGGCGACGCCGCGCAGTCCGTCTTCCGCGGCAGCCAGCAGGTGCGGCAGAGCGGCCTTCGTCATAAAGAGCAGTCCGTTCTGGTTCACCGCGATCATCCGCTCCCAGTCCTCAATGTCCTGCTCGACGACCGTTCCGAGCAGCATGAGCCCGGCGTTGTTGATGAGGATGTCGAGGCGTCCGAAGCGGTCGACGACCGCCTGCACGGCGCGTTCGGCCTGGACGCGGTCGGTGATGTCGGCGGCGACGGCGAGTGCCGAGCCGCCCGCGGCCTCGATCTCGGCGACAAGCGCGTCGAGACGGTCGCTGCGTCGGGCGACGACGGCGACGGATGCGCCGAGGGCGGCGAGTTCTTTCGCTGTGGCCTCACCGATACCACTGCTGGCGCCGGTGACGATCGCGACGGTGCCGGTGATTCTGTTCTGCGGCATGGGCAGATGTCCTTTTCGTGGGGGTTCACGCGTCACAGGATCGTGATGCGGTACAGAAAGTCAACGCCTGCTCGATGGAGTTAGCGTGGCCCTGTCTATGGGTGCTCCAGCAGGGACCCTCTGCGGCACGGAGTCGGCGTAGTTTGGATCCGATGAACACCTCGGATGCGATCAGTGAGTTTCTCACCACTCGGCGCGCAAAGCTGACCCCCGCGCAAGTGGGCCTGCCCGATTTCGGCGGTCGCCGCCGGGTTCAGGGACTGCGCCGTGAGGAGGTCGCTCTGATGGCCGGGATGAGCGCTGAGTACTACAAGCGCCTCGAGCGGGGCAACGCTGTCGGCGTCTCCGAGGCGGTCATCGACGGGGTCAGTCGCGCCTTGCGCCTGGACGAGACCGAGCACGCCCATCTGCTCGATCTGGTCCGCGCCGCCAATGTGGGCGCTCACCCGCAGGCGCGTGCCCGGACCGTCCGCAAGACACAGCTCACGGCCGGCGTGTTGCAGACCATCGACGCCATGTCGACCGTGCCGGTGTTCGTACAGAACGGCCGTCTCGACGCCGTAGCGACCAACCGGCTCGGGGCTGCTCTTTTCTCTGAGATGCTCGACGGTGCCCGGCCGCCGGCCAACGCCGCGCGGTTCATCTTCCTCGACCCGCGCGCCCAGACCTTCTATCGGGATTGGGACGCCCAGACCCGCCAGATCGTGGCGGTGCTCCGCGCGGAAGCCGGCCGCTCCCCCTTCGACCGTCAGCTGAGCGATCTGGTCGGCGAACTCTCCACCCGGAGCGATCTGTTCCGAAGACTCTGGGGAGCTCACGACGTGCGCGAACACCGCACCGGTGTCAAGGCCGTCCACCATCCCGTGGTCGGCGACCTCGACCTCACCTTCCAGGCGATGGACCTCGCGTCCGATCGAGGGCTCCAGATGATCGTCTTCTCCGCCGAACCGGGATCCCCTTCGCATGAACGCCTGCAGTTGCTCGCGAACGTGGCCGAGACAGACATACGCAAGGCCGCCCTGTAGAGATCGGCGCGAGGCGGCACGGGCCCCGGGGCTACGGAGCCGACTCGGACCCAGTTCGTGCCTCGCGGATCGTGACCGTGAACGCTTCGCTCTGGCCTTCGATCGCGGCGGCGCTGTCATAGGACCCGATCGGCACGATGCCGGAGAAGGTCCCGACGTAGGCGTAGTAGAGGATGAGTCGCTGGTCGGGCGCGTAGTAGCCGATCTGCAGCGGCTGGGCACCACTGCGCCGCGGTGCACCCGTGAGGTCGAGCGGCTCGGGCAGCTCGGCGTATTTCTCCTGCCCGCCGTGGTCGTCGAACGTCAATGTGAGCGGAAGCCGGGACGCCAGAGACTCGGCCGTCGGGCTGTCGTCGAGCCGTCCGGCGATCTCCTGGCCGTCGATCTCGAGGACGATCGGCGTGCCGGTCGACGTTGGAGGGATGCCCCCGGTCGGAGCGGTGGTGGGGATGGCGGGCGCGGGCCGCGCGCTCGACTCGCCGCCGTCTGGACCGCCGGCGCATCCGGACAATGCGACGGCGGTCATCATGACGAGCGGGGCGACGGCGACCGTGCCGGTGAAGCGATTCATGTTCATATCCAGTCGTTCCTTTCCGGTGGTGGGAGACGGGATGGCGGACGACTAGAGCTGCGCGGGGAAGGCGTTGCGGCGACCGTAGATGGTCAGTGCGAGCGCGGCGAGCCCCGAGGCCATCATCACGACGGTGAGCACGAGGCCGTCGAAGTTGCCGACGAGAGCCGCGCCGAGGATACCGGCGGCGAAGATAGCGAGGTTGAAGGCGACCGGGAGGAACGAGTTCGCGACGTCCGCGTCCGCGCCGCCGGTGGTGGTGAGCGCTGCCTGGAGTTGGGCGGACGCTCCGCCGAACGTGATTCCCCACAGGGCGGTGGCGACGACGATCGCCGGGGTCCACGAGCTGCCGACGAGGAGGATCGCCCCTGCCGCGATGAACGCGACGACGCTTCCGTGCAGCAGCGGTCGCGGGAAGCGGTCGAGGAGCGCGCCGGTGACGACGATGCCGCCGATAGAGGCGACGCCGAAGACGAACAGCTGGAGGTCGACGCTCAGGCTGCTGTCCGTGGCGCGCAGGTACGGCGAGATGTAGGTGTAGATCGTGTTGTGGGCGAGCATCCACGTGAAGATCACGGCGAGGATGACGAGGATGCCCGGTATGCGCAGCACTCTGACGAGCGGAAGCCGCGACGTGCCGGCCCGCCCCTGGGCGTCGGGGGCGATGACGGCGATCGCGGCCCCGGCGACGAGGGCGACCGCCGTGAGTCCGATGAAGGCCCACCGCCAGTCGAACGTCATACCGAGCCAGGAGCCGAGGGGCGTGCCGAGGGCGAATCCGACCGGAGCGCCGGCGGAGACGATCGCCAGCGACAGTCCTGCCCGTGAAGGCGGGCTGATTCTGCGGCCGTAGGCGGCGAGCATTCCCCAGATGATTCCGGAGAACGCGCCCGCCACGAACCGCGAGATCAACGACAGCGACACGTCTGGAGAGATCGCGGTCGTCGTGTTGGCGAGAACGAGCCCTACGATGGCGGCGAGGATCAGCGGCTTGCGCCGCATGCCCCTGGTCAGGGTGATGGCGGGGATCGTGACGATGACTGTGCCGAGCGCGTAGGCGCTCACGTACAGGCCGACCGTGCCTTCCGTGGTCCCCATCCCACTGGCGATGATCGGCAGCAGGCCCGCGGGCATGGTCTCCATGGCGACCAGCACGAATCCGATCACTGCGAGCGCGACGAGAGCAGCGAGCGGCAGTCGGGTGCGGTTGTCGGCGGTCGGCTGGGTAGAGGTCTGTGTCGTGGTCTCCACTAGCGGCCGTTGTACTGGTCGTCGGTGATGTGCTCGGCCCACGTGGTCGTGGTCGCCGGATCCCCGCCGTTCTGGAGCATCGCGATGTGCTCCATGAAGACTCCGGGAGCGGCGGCGTGCCAGTGTTCCTCGCCGGGAGGCGTGTACAGGGTCTGGCCCGCGTGGACATCGATGATCGAACCGTCGCGGCTGCCGAAGCGGGCGATGCCCTGTGTCACGCGCAGGTACTGGCCCAGCTTGTGCGAGTGCCAGGCGGTGCGTGCGCCGGGGGCGAAGCGTACGGTGGCGACGACCATGCTCTGACCGGGTTCGTGCGGGAGGGCGATCGGGTCGAGCCAGACGTCTCCGGCGAACTGGGCGGGCGGGTTCTTCGACGTAGGGATGGCGGGTTCGATATGCACTGTGTCTTTCCGTTCTGGCGAGGTGGCCGGTGTGGCCGTCGCCTGCGAGCTGGGGGCGATCTGTCAGAAGGTGAGGAGCACCTTGGTGGCGGTGCGCTCGTCCATCGCCTTGTACCCTTCGGCGGCCTTGTCGATCGGAAGAGTCAGGTCGAAGACCTGCCCGGGGTCGATCTTCCGGTTCCAGATCAGGTCGATGAGTTCGGGAAGGTACTCCCGCACCGGCGCGGGGCCGCCGTGGAGATGCACGCTGGTGAAGAACAGGTTGAGACCGTCGAGCTCGACGCCGTGCGAGACGCCGACGTAGCCGACATAGCCGCCGGGGCGGGTGGTGTCGATCGCCTGCCACATCGACTCCTGGGTACCGACGGCCTCCACGGTGCCGTGAGCGCCGTACCCGCCGGTGAGCTCCTTGACCTTTGCCGCTCCCTCGTCGCCGCGTTCCTCGACGATGTCGGTCGCGCCGAAGGCGCGGGCCAGGGCCTGCCGTTCCGGGTGTCGGCTGAACATGATGATCCGCTCGGCACCGAGCTGCTTCGCAGCGAGCACCGCCGACAATCCGACGGCCCCGTCGCCGACGACGGCGATGGTCTTGCCGGGGCCCGCCTCGGCGGCCACGGCGCCGTACCAGCCGGTTCCGAGAACATCGGAGGCGGCCATCAGCGACGGGATCAGATCCGGGTGCGGCTGCCCGGGGGTGGTGACGAGGGTGCCGTCGGCGAGCGGGATTCGGGCGTACTCGGCCTGCGTTCCGATCTCGCCCATCATCACGTTGTGCACGCAGCGCGACTGGTAGCCGGCCTGGCAGATCTCACAGGCATTGTCGGATGCCACGAAGGAACCCACGACGAAGTCGCCGACCTTCACGTTCTCAACGTCTGCGCCGATCTCCTCGACGACACCGATGTACTCGTGTCCCATCGCCTGCGGGGTCGAGTGCAACGGTTCTGCACCCCGGTACGGCCACAGGTCCGAACCGCAGATACAGGTCGCCGTGAGACGGATGACGGCATCCGTGGTTTCGACGACCTGTGGCATGTCTCGCTCTTCGACCCGAACGTCGCCGGGTCCGTACATCATCACTCCACGCATGACGCGCTCCTTCTCTCGAGTAAGTCGATGCCTTCAGTCAACGCTCGCCCGCTCGCGGGAGGGAGTCCCTGATGAAGGGTGTACCGAGAGAGCACCCCAGCGTCGGGTGTGGGGCCGTAACGTCGAAGACATGGACAATCAATCCGAGGTTCGCGAGTTCCTCATGTCACGACGGGCGAAACTCACCCCCGATCTCGCCGGGCTGCCCGCGGGCGCCAACCGGCGGGTCCCGGGGCTGCGACGCAGCGAGGTGGCCGCTCTGGCAGGAGTCAGTGTCGAGTACTACGCCAAACTCGAACGCGGCAGTATCGCGGGGGCGTCCTCCTCGGTGCTCGACGCGATCGCCCGAGCCCTGCAACTCGACGACACCGAACGAACGCATCTCTTCGACCTCGCGCGGGCCGCCGACGGGATTCCCCTGTCGGGAAGGCCGCGCCGCCGGGCGGGAAGAAACGCAGCGAATCGGCCGAGCCTGCAGTGGATGCTCGCCACGATCACCGGCGGCATCGCGGTCGTCGTGAATATGCACCAGGACATCCTCGCGACCAACGATCTCGGCCGCGCCTTCTACTCCCCCATCATCGGCGACGGCGGACTCACCCCCAATCTCGCCCGATTCCAGTTCCTCGATCCGGCCTCGCGCGACTTCTACCCCGACTGGGACCTGTTCGCGAGCATGTGCGTCGCGATCATGCGGGCGAGGGCGGGCCACGACCCGAACAACAAGGCCCTCCAGGACATCGTCGGCGAGCTGTCGACTCGCAGCGAGACCTTCAGACAGCTCTGGGGAGCGCACGACGTGCGCACCCATGGCGCAGGCACCAAACGGTTCAACCACCCCGTCGTCGGCGAACTGCTCCTCGCCTACGAAGAACTCGCCATCACCGCGGAACCGGGTCTCGTTCTCATGGTGTACACCGCAGAACCCGGCTCTCCGAGCGCCGAACGGCTGCAATTGCTCGCCAATCTGGCTGCCAGGGTGCCTGAAAACTGAGGCCGCGTCCACGGCCGGTTCTTCGCCTGGAGGCTTCCACGATGTCCCGTCGGCCTATTTGCGTCGACGCCCGGATTCGAGAGCATCTCGGAGCATCTTCGTGCGCAGCCGGTCGATCGCCCCGCGGAGGTCGTAGACCGCGTTGCAGTGCACACAGTGGGTCCCCGCGGCGAAGCCGACCGGAAACTCGATCGCTAGACGTTTGCCGTCGACGAAGAATTCCACCCGGCTCGGGATCGGGGCAAATGACGTGGCCGGCTCTTCTCGTGTGCACCCGTTGCACGTTCGAGGTCGATGAGGCGCAATGCGCGCGGGCGTGGACATGGTCTGGGATACCTTTCGGCGTACTGATACTGAGGATGGGGGCGGATGCACGCATCCGGTGTTGACGGGCGGAGCCGCTAGAGCAATTCGTTCATGCCCGCCCGTCCGAGTGGATCCCGCGACAGCTCGGTCGCGGTCAGCGCGACAGACATGTTGATGCGCGGTGAACGGCGCGTCCGCTGGGCGAGCCGCGCCGCCAGGAGGGGCGGGGCGTCGCTGGAGTTCGTCACCACCACGGTGACGGCGACGCTGGCTCCGCTCGCCTGCTCCAGCAGCGCGTGCGTGGCTCGGCCGACTTCCTCCCCGACGGCCAGTGCGTGGGCCTCCTCGGCATCGGTCGCCCCTCCCGTCACGAACACGAGATGAGCGAGCCGAGGCAGACGGTTGCAGAGCGCAACGCATTCCGCGATGTGGCGGCGGAACACGCGCCTGATCTCCCGACGGCTCCGGGCGTCTGCGAGATCGACCCCGATCGTGACAACGCGTGCGTCTACCGCCGCCCGGACTCGTGCCGCCCCGTCGGCCTCGAGCGAGGCTCGGAGAAATCGAAGGACGGGAATGTCGTCACCCGTCACGAGCATCGAAGACGACACCCCGACGACGGGAGCGAACCCCCTCGCCGGTTCTGCGCTGATGTGGGAGTTCACGGTTCCCCTCTCGCGACGTGGTCGCTACCGCTTCTCGGACTCTTTCTGACAGGGGACGCAGCTCTCCGTGTAGGGAAAGATCTCGAGGCGATCCGGGTCGAGCGCCTCGCCGCAGGAGAGACACAGCCCGTACGTGCCCGACTCGAGGCGGCTCAGCGCGCCGGTGATCTGGCCGATCGACGCGCGAACGGACAGCACTGCCGCCCACCGGGCCGCATCGATGTGCGGTGCGGCGTCCGGCTCGATCTCGGCCAGCAGTGTGCGCCGCTCGATCAGCTGTTCCTGCATCCGCACGAAGGCAGACTTCTCTTCTTCGGTACGGTCCCACGGTCGGGATGCGGACGGTTGCGTGTTCATAGAAATTCCTCCTGAAAATGACGAAAGCGCGCCGCAATTGCGACGCGCTTCAGCCGGGTGACCCGGACTAGTTAAAGTGACGGGAACCTGGAGGAGCGCGCGTGTACGAAAGGAACTGGAGGACACGACCCGGCCCACCGGGAGGCTGAGGAAGCGTGTTGCTGCAGTTGACGAAGTCCTCCATCGACGCAGCGGTGCGCGGCGTGAGCGCGGCTGCGGATGAGGAAATGGACATGCCCTCACCATAGCCAGTACTGGAGAAAGGGCAAATCACCGCACGATAGGTACTTCACCTTTCTCGATGGCCGTCGCGCACCTCCCGCAGAAAGCCGACGATGTCGGCGGCAAGCAGTTCCGGTTCTTCGTGGGCCGCGAAGTGGCCGCCGCGCGGCATGGTCGTGTACCGCACGACGTTGTGGGTGCGTTCTGCCCAACTGCGTGGAGGCTGGTTGAGGTCGGCGGGGAACAGCGCTACCGCGGTCGGGACCGACACGTAGGAGATCGGGCCGACGACCTTTCCGTTCTCGTAGTACGGGCGGAACGACGTCGAGATCGCGTTGGTGAACCAGTACAGAGACGCCTGCGTCAGCAGGAAATCGTCGCTGAACCGCGTCGACACGTCGCCGTGGCTGTCGCTCCACGACCGGTACTTCTCGAGCAACCACGACAGCAGGCCGGCTGGCGAGTCGGACAGTGCCGGGGCGAGTGTGAGCGGCTTGGTCGACTGCTGGTGCCCGTAGGCGCCTTCGGAGCGCACCCAATCGTCGAGTTGGGACAGATACTCCCGCTCGCCATCGGTCAGCGATGCCGGGTCGACGTCGCCGGGCATGCCGATGGCCATGACGTGCACTCCCACCACCGACTCGGGATGCGCCTGACCCAGCCGCGAGGTGATGCCTGCGCCCAGGTCTCCTCCGTGCGCCGCGTAGCGCTCGAAGCCGAGCTCGTCGCGCATGAGGCGGTGCCACAGCTCGTGCGTGGGCACCGTCGTGGGCAGCGGCTCGCGCTGGCCCGAGAACCCGAACCCCGGCAGCGACGGAACGATGACGGTCAACGCGTCGTCGGCCGAGCCGCCGAACCTCGTCGGGTTGGCCAGCCGCTCGGCGAAGTCGGTCAGTTCGAGCACCGAACTCGGCCAGCCGTTCGTCAGCACGATCGGCGTGCTGTTCGGATGCTCGCCGTCGTAACGGAGGTAGCTCACGCCGATGCCCGCGATGTCGGCCGCGTGCCAGGGAAGCGCGTTGATCACTGCCTCGTTCGCCCGCCAGTCGTAGCCGTCGGCCCAGTACTCGACCAGGCGACGGAGTTCGGCCGCATCCGTGCCCGCCTCCCACGGCGCCGTCGGCCACTCGGTTGCCCACCGCGTGTTGCGAAGGCGTTGCGTGAGATCAGCCAACTCGGCTTCAGCGATGTGCATTCGGCAAGGCTATGCCGCCCGACCGACAAATCCTCGGCCGCAATCTGAGAGTGGTGCCCGCCCGGTTAGATCCACCCGCGCTCGCGCGCCATGATCGCGGCCTGCTGCCGGGTGTCGACCGACAGTTTGGTCAGGATGGCGGAGATGTGGTTGCGAACCGTGCCGGGCGCCAAGGACAGGGCACGTGCTATCTGTGCGGTAGTCGCGCCGTTGCTCCCCAGCCGGAGAACGTCGAGCTCGCGGTTGGTGAGAGGGCACCGCTCGTCGCTGAGGGCGTCGGCTGCGATCTCCGGGTCTATGTAGCGGCCGCCGGCCGCCACCTGGCGGATCACCGCGGCCACTTCTCCGGCATCGCGCGACTTCGGGAGGAAGCCGGCCACGCCCGCGGCGAGTGCACGGCGCAGCACGCCCGGTCGCGCGTGCCGGGTCACGATCACGAAGCGCGTGGTGACCGTGCGCCGTAGCCGTTCGGCGACCTCGACGCCGTCGAGACCCGGCATCTCGAGGTCGAGCAGGCAGACGTCGGGCTTCAGCCGCTCGGCCGCCTCGACCGCCTCTGCTCCGTCGGAGCATTCCGCGATGACGTCGATGTCGCCTTCGAGCCGCAGCAGCGCGGCGAGGGCCGAGCGGATCATTGCCTCGTCGTCGGCTATGAGCACGCGGATCTTCGTCGAGCCGTCGGTCATCGCGTCGCCACCTCGCTGACGGGTACCGTCACGATCACGGTGAAGTCCTTCTCGCCGGCGACGATCTCGAGGGTGCCCCCGACCTCCTTCGCGCGTCGGGCGAGCCCGTCGAGCCCGGTGCGCTCCCGGCCCGGAATTACTCGCTGTGAGCCGGGCGTATAGACAGCGGCATCCGTGTCGTTCGTGATCTCGTAGCGCCAGAGATCCCCAGATCGGGCGAGCCGGAGAGTGGTGTGCCGGCCGCCGCCGTGGCGGAGCACGTTCGTCGTGGTCTCGCGGATGACCGGGCCGAAGACGGATGCCGGCGCGTCATCCGCATTCGCATCGACGACCGTCTCGGCCGCGATCCCGGCGGCGCGCAGCAGGTCACGGGCGTTGGCGAGCTCGTCGCGCAGCGGGACCGACCGAAAGCGGGTCGCGAGGTCACGCGTGCCCTGCCGTGCCTCGTCGACGCTGACTCGAGCGGCTTGCAACTGCTCGAGGGCAGCGGCGTGATCGTCGCCCTGGAGGAGGCGTTCGGTCAGTTCCAACTGCAGGGCGACGACCTGCAGGTGATGGCCCTGCAGGTCGTGCACGTCGGTCGCCAGATTCAGCCGTTCCTGTGTGGCAGCGAGCCGCGCCTCGGACACCCTGGCGCGATCGAGGGCGATCAGCACGTCCCACCACCACAGCGACAGCACCGTCATGAGCGGCAGCGCCGCGGAGAGGAAGCCCGTCGCGAAGTAGCCATTGGCGCTGTCCGACGAAGCGGAGACGAGGCCGTTGGCATCGATCACCCAGAGGCAGGCCAGCAGCGCCGTCACCGCCAGCACCATGCGCAGACGCACCGCTCGCGGCCAGTCCAGCAGCTGCACAGACTGCGCCACGGGGACGACAAGCAGCAGCCAGCTGCCCGACAGAGCGAAGGCGAGCACTCCGTAACCGACCGCGATCACGATCGGCGCGAGCACCGTGCGCCACTGAACCGCGGTGGGGTCGCCGGTGCGGTGCCGGTAGGCGGAGAGGAGAGGCAGCGTCGATGCGCACCAGAGCAACCCGCCGATCGCCACCGCACCCGCACCCACACCCACGCTCGGCACCCCTCCCTGGAAGAGGGTGGCCGTCCAGGTCAGCACGAGGACGAGCTCGAAGAAGAGGATCGCGGACACCGTGTACCACCAGGCACCACGGACCCCGCTGGCCAGGCCCCGCACGGGGAGCTCGCGAGCCGCGGAGCCACGGGTTTGTGTAGTCACCCCACCACTGTAGGTCCCTGACATTTGTCACGGGTGACGCGGGAGAAAGGCCCGGAAAGCGGTGACACTCCGACACTGCAGGCGAAACCGCTGACGCGGTGGACTGATACCAGAGCGGCGGGCTCGACCGAATCCCGCCCCAGAGACCAGGAGTCAACACGTGGATGTCATCGCCTATTTTCAAGACCTCGTAGCCCAGGTACCCGAGATCGTTCAGCCGTTCATCGTCGCCCTCGCCGGCGCGGTGCCCTTCGTGGAAGGCGAGGGCGCCACGACGATCGGAATCATCGGCGGAATGGACCCGGTGATCGCCGTCTCGGCGGCCGCCGTCGGCAACTTCCTCTGCGTGCTCGTGCTCGTTCTGCTGAGCTCGGGCGCTCGATCCGCCGTCGTCAACCGTCGCGGGCGCACGAGCGCGGCCGAGCCGCAGCTCGCGACAGGAGAAACGCGCCCCGGTTCGGCCCGCGCCGAGTCGATCGCCACATTGGAGGAGGACTACTCCGTGTCCGACAGGAAGGCCGCCCGCAGGGCGAAGTTCCAGCGGGCTCTCGACCGCTACGGCGTGCCCGGGGTCAGCCTGCTCGGACCGCTGCTGCTGCCGACGCAGTTCACCTCCACGATGCTCGCGGCCGGTGGAGTCTCGAAGGCCCGCGTTCTGTTCTGGCAGGCGATCGCCATTCTCGCCTGGTCGATCCTGTTCGGCGTGGTCGTCGGCAGCGTGGTGCACACCGCCGGCTGATCGGGTGCCGTCAGTAGTGGAGCGCAGGCCAGCGACAGCACGAACGAGAGCAGGGAACCCGCCGGGGTGCTCAGAGCCACTGCCGGACCGCCGTGTTCGAACGCTTCGGGCACAAGGGTGTCGACGAGCGAGGCGATCACGGCCCCGGCGGCGAACGCCAGCGGTACCGACATTACGGCCGGGTCGCTCTGCGCGAGAAGAGCGGCGCCGGCCACGACGGCCACGGTGAGCAACACCGCGCAGGCCGTCCAGAGACCCACCGATGGCGGCGAGCCAGATGCCGCCGCGTTCTAGAAGTCCTCGAACAGCTCGAAGGTCAACGGTGATCAGTGCGCTCGACGCGACAGCGCCCAACAGGACGGTCGTTCCCACAGTCTCCGACGCCGGGCCGCCCTGTTCGTGCCGGACCGGCGATCCGCCGTGGCCTCAACCGCCGCGACGGTAGAGGAGACTTGCTTGATGACTGATTCGATCTCGACGCTCGCCCCGGAAAGCTCGACGTCTCTGCCCGACGCCCTGCTTGAACTGCTGCGCAAACCCAGCCCCTGCTTCCTCTCCACGATCATGGCCGACGGCTCCCCTCAGGTGACCGAGACGTGGGTAGACACCGACGGCGAGCACGTCATCATCAATACGGTGGTCGGTTATGTGAAAACACGAAACGTCGAGCGCGACCCTCGCGTGGCGCTGGCGATACAGGACCCGGAGAACCCGTTTCGGTATATCCAGGTTCGCGGCGAGGTGATCGCTATTACGACGGACGGCGCGACGGACAACATCGAAGCGCTATCGCAGAAGTACACAGGGCAGTCCTACCCGTGGTACGGCGGGCGCGACCAGCAGCGTGTGATCCTGACGATCAAAGCGAACAGCATCAGCGGGCAGGGCTAATCCTGTAGTCCCTCGACTGCGTCCCGAGCGCGCGGGCAGTGGAACTATTTCGAGCGGGTCGAGCGGCGGTCGGTGGTGAGCAACCGCACCGCGCCGATGATCGCGACGAGGGCAAGCAGCACGGAAAGCGTCGAGGTGATCAGGAGGTCTCTGCGAATCCGCCCACCGAGTCAAAGACCCGCTGACCGACGAGGCCGGCGACTGCGAGGGCACCGTCGATCGGTGCTTAGACAGCGATGGACTTACGGGAACTGCTTGCCGCTAGCCGGTGTGGCTGTCGAATTCTTCGGCGGCCGGCCACGTGTCGTTGCTGGGTTCCGCGATGCGCGGAGATAGGAGACGTTCGATCTTCTCGTGCATCACGGCGAGCCCCTTCTCGTTGTCGGGCTCGGGGATCGTGGAATTCGTGCTCGCCGTCATCAGGTTCGTTCCGCTGCCGATGACGAAGCTTGCCTCTGTCGCGTCGCCGTCCTCGCCCAGCACGTTCAGGGAGATAGCGTCGGCGTGTCCCTTCTCGGCGAGGAGGGCCGAGAAGCGGATGAGGACGTCTGCGGCTTCATCACCGATGAGTACGGACTGGTCTGCGTAGGTGAGGTGCTTCATGATTCCAACCTACGGAGCCGCACGGGCGTTCACTCACCCGGTTGACAGCCTCCCGCAGTTCGGGCACATCAGGGCTGAGGCGACCAACGCCACGGCTGGCATGATAGGCGAGAATTCGATGTCGGAACCAGGCGGGAGGATGGTGGGGTGCAGGTCTTCACGTTCCTCGTCGCGGCTGTACTGTCGCGCATCGCCGCGGCGGGCGGGGTCGTCGTCTTCCCGATCCTCGCGTTGCGCGAGCTGGACGACCTGTCGGCCGGCGCGGTTCTCGTCGCGGCGGCCCTGGCCCCGACGGTGGTGTTCTCACCGCTCGTCGGCGCCGTGCTGGACTCGGCCAGACATCCCCGCCTCTACCTCTTCGGGGCCGGGGTGGTGTCGGCCGGCGGCTACGCGACGGCCTCCCTGCTCGAGCTGGTCCCGTTCGGCGTCGTCCTGCTCTCGCTGGTCGCGGCGGGCTGCGCGACGCCCGTCCTCATGGGAGGGCTGTCGAGCTTCGTCACGGGCCTGATCGCGCCGGAGCGCACGGCATACGCGGCCGACACGCTCGCGTACAGCATCGCCGGAGTCGGCGGCCCAGCTTTGTGCTCCGTTGTCATCGCGATCGCCTCCCCGCGCTGGGCGGCGCTGTCGCTCGCCGCCGCCGCTCTCGCCGGGGCCCTCGTGATGCTGGCGCTTCGACCGCAGGCGCACTCCCACGGGAGGTCGGACGGACTGTGGAGGCGGATGACACAGGGCGCCGTCTATCTCGTGCGGCACCGCCCGCTCCTGCTCGTGACTGTGTCCAGCACCCTCACCCAGATCGGGGCCGGTGCCTTCCCGATCGCGGCAGTCGTGTTCTCGCTGCAACACTGGAATCAGGCGGAGACCGGCGGATGGATCGTCACGGCGTTCTCCGTGGGAACCCTCGTGAGCGCCGTCGCCGTCGCGATCCGGCCGATCGAGAAGCTGCCTCCAGCGCTCGTCATGTCGTGGGGTTTCGCACTCACAGGAATACTCACCGTCATCGGCGCCTTCAACGGCTCCCTCGTGTGGACGATCGTCTTTATCGGGCTGTCCGGCGTGTTCTCCGCGCCGAGCGTCGCAGCGATGTTCGAACTGCGCACGATCAACAGCGTCGCCTCAGTGCGCGCCCAGGTCTTCACAGTCGGATCCGGACTACGAGCCGCCGCGGGAGCGCTCGGTGCGGCGCTCATTGCGCCCTTCGTCGGAATCGACGGTGGCGTGCTCCTCGGCCTCGTCGGGCTCGTCTGGCTCGCCTCGGCAGCTCTCATGCTCCCCTACCGGGCCGCAGCGGCACCCCTAGTCGCCGCCCGGTAGCGAGCGCGCTGCCGAGAGGCTGAAGCCAGCACCGCGAATACGCACTCGAGAGCATTTCTGTCGACCAGCACACTTGCACGTAGAAGGAGGGTCGCTGGCCATAGAGTCATCCCCGCCTATCGGGAAACAACGGATTCTGGCGCAATGCGGGAATTGCCGCGTTATAAGCTGCGAATAAGCTGTCCCGCCGCGCGACGCCGGCAAGAATTCATCTCAAACAACCGTATCATCAGCTCTTTTTGGTAGGGCGGACGGGACTTGAACCCGTGACCGACGGATTATGAGTCCGCTGCTCTAACCAGCTGAGCTACCACCCCGCGCACCGCCCCGGTCACCGGAGCGAGCGCAGGCGGCCCGAGAGCCGCCGCGCAATAACGATACAGGCTCGCGCGCACCGCCGCCGTGAGCACCGGCGCGCGGCACCGCCGTGTTCGTCATTCCGGATGGATCGCTCCGCCGCCCGCGACAACCGCGCCATTCCGGGGGCGCCCGAAGGGCCCAGCGCCATCCGTCCTGAATGACGAACGTTGCGACGCGGGCGACCGTGGCCGCCTGAGTTGCGGACGAGGATGAGGATGGGCGGATGTCCCGCCCGACCGCGACTACTCAGCCGGCTTGGCCGCCGGGATCTCGATGTCGATCGCCGGGATCGGCTCGCCGCGGTAGATGGCCTCGAAGGTCGTGAGCGTGCGCTGGATGTCGTGCGCCGCGACGATCCTGAGGCTCTCGCGCTTGAGCTTCTGCAGCTCGTCCTCGGGCATGGTGAGCACGTCGGTGAGGCGCGCCGCGAATTCCTCGACGTTGCCCGGCTCGAACAGGAAGCCGTTCTCGCCGTCGTGCACGAGGTGCGGCAGCGCCATCGCGTTGGCGGCGACGATGGGCAGGCCGGAGGCCATCGCCTCCATGGTCGCGATGCTCTGCAGCTCGGCGATCGACGGCATGGCGAAGACGGTCGCGCGGGTCAGGGCGTGACGCAGGTAGTCCTCTTCGGCGTAGCCGGTGAAGGTGACGCGGTCGCGCACACCGAGCTGCGAGGCGAGGGCCTTGAGGCTGCCCTCCTGCTCGCCGCCGCCGACCAGTTCGAGCTTCGCGTCGAGCGCGGGGTCGAGCTGCGCGAAGGCGCGGATGAGCTTGTCGAGCTGCTTCTCGCTCGTGATGCGTCCGACGAAGACGATGAGGTTGCCGGTGCGCGGCGTGAAGTCGGGCGTGTAGTGGTGGGCGTCGACGCCGCACGAGATCGCGAGCACGTTCTCGAGCTTGGTGTAGTGCTCGAGGAAGTCGGCCGCCTTTCGCGTCGGCGTGGTGACCGTGGCCGCCCGGCTGAACGACCGTGCGGCCGCGCGCCAGGCCATGCGGATGGCTGTGGGGACGACGAACGCGGGCAGCAGGGTGTGCTCGAGCAAGTTTTCGGGCATGAAGTGGTTGGTGCCGACGATGCGGATGCCGCGCTTCTCCGCCTGGTTCGACAGGCCGCGGCCGATGATGATGTGCGACTGGAAGTGCACGACGTCGGGCTTGACCTCGTCGAGGATGCGCGCGCTGTTCTTCTCGATCTGCCACGGCAGGGCGAAGCGCAGCCACGGGTGCGGGTACCAGCGCCAGCTCTTGAGTCGGTGCACGGTCATCTCCTGGCCCTCGAGGGTCTCGGTCCAGGTGCCGTACCTGCGCGTGGGCGCCGGTGCGACGATGTGCACGTCGTGTCCGCGCTCGACCAGCCCGGCGGCCAGGCGCGCGGCGAAGATCGCTGCACCGTTGATCTCCGGAGCGAACGTGTCGGCTCCGATGAGAATGCGCAGCGGCTTCTCGGTGGACGGCGTTTTCGGCGAATCAGGCAACGGTATTGGTTTCCTCTGTTGAAGGCACGTGGACGCGAGACAGCAGGAACACGCCGTAGATGGCGATTCCGCCCGCGATGAGAAGGGCGAACATGGTCCACAACGGCGCGCCCGCCATTTCGTTGAGGACAACGATACCGATTGTGACGGCGACGATCGGGTCGATGACCGTGAGCCCGGCGACGACGAGGTCGGGCGGGCCGTGCGCGTGGGCGGACTGCACGAAGTAGGTGCCGAGGGCGGATGCAGCGAGCAGTGCCACGATGCACGCGATCGTGAGCCACTCGCCGGCGTCGGGCTTGAATCCGACGAGCGCGATCGTCGAGAGCCGGTCGATGACGGTCTTGGCCAGGGTGGCCACGAATCCGAAGAGCACCCCGGCTCCGACGATGTAGAACCCGGCCTTGAACCGCTTGCGCAGCGTGACGAAGATGACGGCGAAGATGACGAGCGTCACACCGAGCAGAATCAGCACCGTGGCCAGCTGCCGCTGTGTGATGGGGGTCGACTTGGCGAAGGGCGAGGCGAAGGCGACGAAGAGCCCGACGCCCGCGACGCTGAACACGATGGCCCTGATCGCCCTGCGGGTCAGTTTCACCTTGCTGATGCGCGAGTTCACGATGGCGGTGACGACGAGCGCCACGGCGCCGAGCGGCTGGACGATGATGAGCGGCGCGAACTTCAGGCTGAGCAGCTGCAGCACGATCGCGAGACCGAGCATCACCGTTCCGATCACCCACGACGGGCGAGCGAAGAGGCCCTGCAACTGGCGCAGGCTGAGCCCCGCCTTGGCCCCGGAACCGAGGCTTTTCTCGACTTTGGTGACCCCGCGGTGCTGAAATTGGGTGCCCAAAGCGAGAAACACTGCCCCGACGAGCGCAAGCGGAATACCGATGTACTGGTCGGGCGTCAATGAAATCTGGTCTGTCAGGTCGCTGAGTTCTGGCGGCACCCGTCGAATCTACCCGCTGTGGCCCAGATATTCTTGACGAATGGCCGTACTTCCGATTCGAATCACTGGCGACCCCGTTCTCCACTCCCCCGCAGAGCTCGTCACCGAGTTCGACGACACGCTGCGCACCCTCGTCGCAGACATGTACGAGACCATGGAGCTCGCTCCCGGTGTCGGGCTCGCCGCACCGCAGGTCGGCGTCGGCCTGCGTGTCTTCGTCTTCAACTGGGTCGACGACGACGACGTGCTCTGGCGCGGAGAGGCGATCAACCCCGAGCTGTGGATCAGCCCGCCGCCGGTCGGCGAGGCCGACGAGGACGACGAGTCGGAGGGCTGCCTGTCGATCCCCGGCGAACGGTACCCGCTGCGCCGCGCCGAGCTCGCCATCCTGAGGGCCGTCGACCTCGAGGGAGAGCCCTTCGAGATCAAGGCAGACGGATGGCTCGCCCGCATCTTCCAACACGAGTTCGACCACCTCGACGGCATCCTGTACGCCGACAGGCTCGAGACGAAGCACGCGAAGGCCGCCGCGAAGGCGATCCGTCGCAACGACTGGGGCGTCGACGGCCTCGAGTGGATGCCGGGAGTCGACGACCTCGACGAGTGACGCCGGTCGTGTCGTCGGCCGCCGATCAGGGGTTGGCGGCCGCCGCGCGCACTATCGACAGCAGCCGCTCCGGCTCGATGTCCTTATAGACAATGGCGTAGACGCCAGCGTCGGCCGCCGAGGGCACGTGGTCGTCGAGCTCGAGCGCCGTGACGAGGATGATCCGGGGTGCGGGCCCCAGGGCGAGCACCCGCTCGTCGCCGGCGATGCGCTCGCTCGCGACGAGACCGTTCACCCGTGGCATCCGCACGTCCATCAGCACCACGTCGGTTCTCGTCAGCCGCACTCGGAGCAGCACCTGCGCGCCGTCGCCGGCCTCGCCGACCACCTCGATGTCGGGCTGGGAGTCGAGCACCATGCGGAAACCGGCACGCTGCAGCGGCTGGTCGTCGGCGATGAGGACCGTGATCATTGCTGGTCCAGATTTACCCCGTGCACGCCGTTGTGGTACCGGATCGAGGGGAAGCTGGCCGCGATGGAGAACCCGACGCCCGCGTTGAGCGTGGAGGTGAAGACTCCCCCGAACAGCTCGGTGCGTTCGCGCATCTCGGTGATGCCGGCTCCGCTGATGACCCCGGTCAGCGCGAACAGGTCGGCGTCGATCTCGCCCACGCGGTGCTGCGACGCGTCGTTGGGGTTCAGGCCTGAGCGGCGCAGCTCGTTGCGCACCCCGTCGTCGTCGACGCGCAGCTGGAAGCCCTCGTCGGTCCAGGTGAAGACCACGGTGACCTGGGTGCCCTCCCCGCCGTGCTTGAGGGCGTTGTCGAGCGACTCCTGCAGGATGCGGTAGACGGCGAGCTCGGCGCCGGGGTTGAGGTCGTAGCGGTCGCCGGTCTCCTCGAAGGTGATGCGCAGGCCGGCCTCGGTCATGACCTTGATGAGGGTGCGGATGCTCTTGATCCGCGGGTGCACGTCGACGTCGACTTCGCCCTCGCGCACGACGGTCATCACGCGGCGCAGGTCGGCGAGGGTCGACCGGGCGACGTCTCCGATGACGGATGCGGCGCGCACGGCGGCGGTCGGGTCGGACTCGCCGGCGTAGCGGGCTCCGTCGGCCTGGCCGATGATGACCGACATGTCGTGCACGGCCACCTCGTGCAGTTCGCGGATGATGCGCAGCCGGCCGGTCTGCTCGGCGAGCGAGAGTTCGATGTCGATGCGCTCGCGTTCGAGACGGATGCGCCTGGCGGTCTCGCGCGACCGCGCCCGGCGCGCGCGCAGCCACAGAACGAGCACGACGAGCGCCACGATGAGCAGTGTCGCGGCGGCGGCTGCCAGCACGATGATGAGAACCATCGAGTTCTCGGCGATCCAGGTGTTCACGATCGTCTCCCTCTCGGCCGGATTCGGCCAAGAGAGAGACTATCGCGTGCCCTACTTCGCCGAGGGATCGCGGTAGGAGTTGGCGCGCAGCACCTCGAGGCGTGCGCGGTACTCCTTCTCCTCGATGTCGCCCTGAGCGAAGCGCTCGGCGAGCGTCGACTCGGCCGAGCGGGCGGGCTGGGACCAGTGCGGTCCGTGCCCGTTGTTCCACGCCGCCCAGCGCGCCCGGCGGGCGATCAGGAAGAAGAGCGCGAGCACGCCGATCCAGAACAACGGGATCAGCAGGAAGAACCAGCCGAAGCCGGCGCCCCACGGCCCGGCGGTGTGGGCGGCGATCGCCGCGGTGTCCAGTGTCGTCAACACGGTGTGTCCATTCGTAGGTGTCTGTTCGTGCCCGGGTTCCGGTGGAACCCGCTGGAACCAGACTTCCCGCGTCGACGAGCCGGCGAATCTGCCGAGGGGCGGCATCTCGGCTACTCCAGCCGGAGCATCCGCGGGGCTGTCCCTACTACCTGCCGGGCACGACCAGCCCGGTCTCGTACGCCACGACGACGAGCTGCACCCGGTCGCGGGCCGCGAGCTTCGACATGATGCGCGAGACGTGGGTCTTGGCGGTGAGCGGGCTCAGGAACAGCGACCGGCCGATCTCGTCGTTGGTGAGCCCGAGGCCGACGAGTCCGAGCACTTCGCGCTCGCGGTCGGTGAGGACCGACAGCTGTGCGGCGTCAGGCGTCTCGCGCAGGTCGCCCGAGATGCGCTCGAGCAGGCGCTTGGTCACCCCGGGGCTGAGCAGCGCGTCTCCGCCGGCGACGACCCGCACGGCCCGGATCAGCTCGACTGGTTCTGTGTCTTTGACGAGGAACCCGCTCGCCCCGGCCCTGATCGCCTGTCCGACGTACTCGTCGAGTTCGAAGGTCGTGACGATGACGATGTGCGTGTTCGAGAGCGCGGGGTCGGCGGCGATCTGCTCGGTCGCCCAGAGGCCGTCGCCGTCGGGCATGCGGATGTCCATGAGCACGACGTCGGGGCGCTGGGCGGTCACGAGAGCGACCGCCTCGACGCCCGTTCCCGCCTCGCCGACGACCGCGATGTCGTTCTCCGACTCGAGGAGGCTGCGGAAGCCGCCGCGGATGAGCTGCTGGTCGTCGGCGATGGCCACACGGATCACGGGAGGGCCTCTCTCTTCGGGATGGTGGCGGTGACCCGGAAGCCGCCGGTCGGCAGCGGGCCGGCGTCGAGGGTGCCGCCGAGCAGCTCCGCGCGTTCGTGCATGCCCAGCAGGCCGCGGCCGCCGGCGAGGTCGCCGCCCGCGGCCGGTCCGGTGCCGTCGTCGGTGACGACGATCGAGTAGCTGCTCTCGTCGTGTGTCAGCGTGACGCGCACCGACCGGGCGTGGGCGTGCCGCACGACGTTGGTGAGCGACTCCTGCACGATGCGGTAGATCGCGAGCTGAACGGCCTGCGGAACGTCGCTCAGCTCGTCGACGAGGGTCACGTCGATCCCCTGGGAGGTGACGGATGCCGCGAGCCCGGGCAGTCTCGACAGATCGGGTTCGGGCACGAGCGGGGCGCTCGGGTCGGCGCCTCCCTCGGCCCTGAGCACCCCGAGCACCGACCGCACCTCGTCGAGGGCCGTCTTGCTGGTCTCCTTGATGCTGGCGAGGGCCGCTACCGCCTTCTCGGGCTGCTTGTCCATGAGGTGCAGCCCCACGCCCGCCTGCACGTTGATCTGGCTGAGCGAGTGCGCGAGCACGTCGTGCAGCTCGCGGGCGATGCGCACCCGTTCGGCCTGCAGCTCCGACTGCCTGCGCGAGGCGATGGTGCTCTCGAACTGCTTGCGCTGCTCGCGCCGGGTGCGCAGCCCCTCGGCGGCGCCGACGATGAGCAGGATGCCGACGGTGGTGCCTGCGATGCGCCACGGCTGCCAGACGAGACCGACGACGGCCGAGAGCACGATCGTGCTCACCCAGGTCACGGCGATCGAGATCCACGCCCAGAGCCGGGCGCCGCGCACGATCGCCGAACCGATGGCGAATGCGAAGGCGATATACGGCGGCCCGTCGCTCTCGCCGGCGAGCAGCAGGTCTACGCCCGCGGCCGCCGCGACGACCGCGACAACGGGACCGGGGAACCGGCGCGCGCCGATCAGGGCGAGGGGGCCGACCAGGGCGAGCGCGAGGGCGGGCAGCAGCTCGGACGGCGACGCGGCCGTCGGCTGCAGGTGCCGGCCGGTGCCGCTCTGCCACTCGAAGAACACGTTCGGAACCTGCACGAAGAACGAGATGAGCACGGGCAGCCAGAGCCGAACCCAGCGCGGTGTGTGGGTGCTGTAGCGCCCGGCCGGGATCTCGGGATTCCACGGGCCGTGCCAGTCGCCGGGTCCGCCTGCCACACCGCTTCGGGCGTGGGCGCGGAAACGACCCTCGAATGGC
>Ga0247803_1000103_pt1 | contig 50911 bp, 47 predicted proteins | sample UWRJL014104B1_FD_180928 | JGI IMG/M metagenome (GOLD analysis project Ga0247803, IMG submission 180928) | Plant litter microbial communities from Arlington Agricultural Research Station in Wisconsin, United States - UWRJ-L014-104B-1 | ecosystem: Environmental > Terrestrial > Plant litter >... | reverse complement strand
CTGCTCTTCGAGCTGCGCGAACAGACCCCGCGCAGCAACGATCGCTGGCGCGGCGCCACCGCCGTGCGCGCCTCGGCCAGTCGGGCCAGGGCCGGCGCCATCCGGCTCGGCGTGCGCCCGGTCATCCGCAGCGACACGGGCAAGTGGGTGAAGTCCACGATCACCTGGAGCAATGTGGGATACCAGCTCAATCGGCTGAACCTCAACGTTGAGCAGCACCGCTGGTTCTGCCAGTTCGTGCCGCTGCACCGGGTCGACCGGCCGGTCTACAACGGCCAGGACACCGAGTGGCTCTACCTCGACGAGTTCGAGAGCCCGCTGCTCTGGCATCTGCTCGCCGAGGCGAACCGGCTGGGCATCGCCCTGGTCGGCAGCCACAAGGACGCCGCCGTGACCGTGGCGACCTCGGCGACCGTGGCACTGGATGCCGTGCAGACTCCCACGGCCCTCACCCTCTCCCCCGTGCTCAGCATCGATGGGCAGGCGCATCCGGTCGGCACCGCCGGCGCCCTCGGCGACCACGGCGTCTACGCCTACCGGCTCGGCGCCGACGCCGCCATCGTGCTGGCCCCCACCCCAGACCCGCTCAGCACCGAGCAGCGCCGCCTGCTCGGCAGCTCCGGGGACAAAGCGCCGGTCACGCCAGGCCTGGTGGTGCCGACCGGCGAGGTCGACGAGTTCCTGCGCGCCTACTACCCGACCCTGCGCCGCAGCCTGCCGATCACCAGCGCGGATGCCTCCATCGAGTTCCCGCCGCCACCGCCGCCGGTGCTCGTACACACCGTGAGCTTCGAACCCAAGCAGGCCGTTCGGCTGGACTGGCAGTGGCAGGGCGACCGCGACGAGCACGCCGAGGACGAGGTTTTACACCGGCTGAACACCGCCATGCCCGACCTCTCGGCGCCCGCCGACCCGGCCGCGCCGACCGTGACCCTCAGAGGCCTCCCTGCCGCTGAATACACCGACAAGACCCTGCCCCGGCTCGGGGCGATCACGGGGGTGCGGGTGGACCTGGTCGGCGAGAAGCCGGACTACCGCGAGCTCACCGCGACCCCGCAGCTGATCGTGACGACGGTGGAGACCGAGAAACGCGACTGGTTCGACCTCGGCGTGATCGTACGGATCGACGGCCGCAGCATCCCGTTCAACCCCATCTTCACGGCCCTGGCGAAGGGCCGGAAGAAGCTGCTGTTGGTGGACAACAGTTACCTCTCGCTCACCCAACCGGTGTTCGACCGGCTGCGGGAGCTCATCGAGGAGGCCAGGGCGCTGTCGGAATGGGAGACCGGGCTGCGCATCAACCGGCACCAGGCCAGCCTGTGGTCGGACTTCGAAGACCTCGCCGACGAGACCGACCAGGCCGTGTCCTGGCGGGCCGCGGTGGGCGGGCTGCTGCGGCTCGAGCGCGGTCAAGCGGATGCGGCGGATGGCGCCAGTGCGGCCTCGCTGCCCCAGGCCACCCCGCTGCCGGCCGGGCTCAACGCCACGCTCCGCCCGTACCAACGCACCGGCTACGAGTGGCTGGTCTTCCTCTGGGAGCACGGCCTGGGCGGCATCCTCGCCGACGACATGGGCCTGGGCAAGACCCTGCAGGTGCTGGCCCTGCTCAGCCACGCCGTGCAGCACCAGGCTGACGCCACGGAGCCCGCTGAGCCGCGCCGGCCGTTCCTGGTCGTGGCGCCCACCTCCGTGGTCGCCAACTGGCTCGCCGAAGCGGCCAGGTTCACCCCGGGCCTCCGGGCGGGCTCCGTGACCAGCACCCAGGCCACCAGCGGGCGCACCCTGGCCGACCAGGCCAGGGGCATGGACGTGCTCGTCACCTCCTACGCGCTGTTCCGGCTCGACTTCGACGCGTACCAGGCGCACGGCTGGGCGGGCCTGATCCTCGACGAGGCCCAGTTCGTGAAGAACCGCACCTCGCAGCTGCACCGCGCGGCCCGCGACCTCGAGGTGCCGTTCAAGCTGGCCGTGACCGGCACGCCGCTGGAGAACAACCTGCTCGAACTCTGGGCGCAGTTCGCCATCGTGGCCCCCGGCCTGTTCCCCTCGGCCCGCCGCTTCACCGAGGAGTACCTGCGCCCGGCCGAGCGCAAGGTGCGCTCCCAGCGCGAGCTGATCGAGCGGCTGCGGCGGCGCATCCGCCCGCTGATGCTGCGGCGCACCAAGGATGTCGTGGCCCGCGACCTGCCCGCCAAGCAGGAGCAGGTGCTGCGGATCGACCTCGACCCTGAGCACCGCGAGATCTACGACACCTTCCTGCAGCGGGAGCGGCAGAAGCTGCTGGGCCTGATGGACGACCTGGAGGCCAACCGGTTCATCGTGTTCCGCTCGATCACGCTGCTGCGGATGCTGAGCCTGGATGTGTCGCTGGTGGACGCCCAGTATGCCGGCGTGCCCTCGAGAAAGCTCGACGCGCTGTTCGAGCAGCTCGACGAGGTGGTCGCCGAAGGCCACCGGGCGCTGATCTTCAGCCAGTTCACCTCGTACCTGGCCCTGGCCGCGGCCCGGCTGGACAAGCGCGGTGTGCGGTACAGCTACCTGGACGGCTCGACCACCGACCGGCCGGGCGTCATCGACGAGTTCAAGACCGGCGACGCCCCGGTGTTCCTGATCAGCCTCAAGGCCGGCGGCTTCGGCCTGAACCTCACCGAGGCCGACTACGTGTTCCTGCTCGACCCCTGGTGGAACCCGGCCAGCGAGAGCCAGGCGATCGACCGCACCCACCGCATCGGCCAGACCCGCAACGTGATGGTCTACCGGCTCGTGGCCGCCGACACGATCGAGGAGAAGGTGATGGCGCTCAAGGAGTCCAAGGCCAAGCTCGTCGAGGCGGTCCTCGACGACGACGCCGTCTTCGCACAGTCTCTCACCGCCGACGACATCCGAGCGTTACTCGAATAGAGCCCGCGAACTGTGAGAAAAGCCCCAAGAATCTCGGATTCTTGGGGCTTTTCTCACAGTTCGCGGGTGGGGGTGGGGTTACTTGACCAGGGCGAAGCCGCCGGTCCAGCTGGTGGAACCTGCGGCGGCGAGGGTGAGCTGCAGGAAACCGAGGGACTCGAGCTCGCGGGCGCGCTTGAGGGCACCGGCATCCAGGGCCAGCACGCCACCGGCGACCAGCAGGCCGATCAGGGCGTCCTTGGCGTCGGTGTCGTCGCCGGCGACGAGCACCGTGGTGGGCGCGACGCCGTTGACGCCGCCGGTGGCCAGGGTGGCCGCGAAGGTGGTGTTGAACGCCTTGAGCACCCGGGCGCCGGGAACCGCCTCGGCGATGACCTGCGCGGCGGAGCCGTCCGCCGGCACCACGAGCGAGTCGAAGGTGGCGAAGTCGAGCGGGTTGGTGATGTCCACGAGGATCTTGCCGTCGAGCTGGCCCTGGTACTGCTCGAGCACGCCGGCGACCGCCGGGTACGGCAGCGCGAGAACCACGATCTCGCCGGTGAGGGCGTCGCCCACAACTCCGGCGACGACGGATGCGCCCGCCTGCGTGGCCGCGGTCCTGGTCTTCTCGGCATCCTGGGCCAGCAGCTGAACTGATGCGCCGCCCTTGGCCGCGATTGCCGCGATGGCGGTTCCCATGTTGCCGGCCCCGATGATGCTGATGCTCGTCATGACGTACTCCCTCTCGCCTTTCGGCGGATGATTAGTTGTTGATACAAGTAATGTACCGCCTTTTACTTGTCGCGTCAACCAAACCCGGTGTGGCTTGATAAGCTATCCCCATGGACACGAACGAAACGCCCGTGCAGGGACTCAATCCGGCCCAGCTGCACGCCTGGCTCCGTTTTGTCGCCGTGGTGGAACTGGTGCCCGGCCTGCTCGACTCCCAGCTGCAGCGCGACTCCGCGCTGAGCCACTTCGAGTACTACGTGCTCGCGATGCTCTCCGAGGCGCCCGACCGCACCCTGCGGATGACCGGGCTGTCGTCGATGACGAACTCCAGCCTGCCGCGCCTGTCGCACGTGGTGCGCCGGCTCGAGGACCGTGGCCTGGTGCAGCGCACCCCGTGCCCGAGCGACCGCCGCGCCACCAACGCCTCCCTCACCGCTGAGGGCTGGGCCGTGGTGCAGGCCGCCGCTCCCGGGCACGTGCGCACGGTGCGGGAGAACGTGATCGACCCCCTCACCGACGAGCAGGTGGCCCAGCTGGACGCCATCTCGAACCAACTATTGATGAAGCTCGACCCCACCAATCGCCTCAACCCCGGGGTCCCGAAGGGAGCCTGAGCCATGCGGATCAGCCAGCTCGACCCCGGCGAAGTCTTCGTCTTCGGGTCCAACGCGGCCGGGCTGCACGCGGCCGGAGCCGCCGCGCTGGCGCACGAGAAGTTCGGCGCGGTCTGGGGTCAGGGCCACGGGCTGCACGGGCAGTCCTACGCGATCAACAGCATGAGCGGGCTCGCCGTGCTGCGGAACGAGGTGGCCGCCTTCGTGGACTTCGCGGCCGCGCATCCGGAGCTCAGGTTTCTGGTGACCGAGATCGGCTGCGGCATCGCCGGGTACACACCTACCGAGGTGGCGCCGTTCTTCGCCGGCGCCGGCACCAATGTGGTGCTGCCCGAACGGTTCGCTGAGGAACTCGGCCGCTGAGACCTCAGCCCTCGACGAGCTCGATGAACGCGCTCAGCTGCGCGAGCGTGCCCGCGTTGTGGGGCAGGGCATCGGTGAGCGCGGGCGAGTAGAGCAGGTACGCCGCCCACTGGGCGCGGGAGATGGCCACGTTGAGCCGGTTCGCGAGCAGCAGGAACTCCAGCCCGCGCGGCACCTCCTCAGCGCTGGACGCCGCCAGCGACACGATCGCCACGGCCGCCTCGCGGCCCTGGAACTTGTCGACGGTGCCGACCGAGACATCGTGCCAGCCGTTCAAGGCCAGTCGCTGCCGGATCACCTCGACCTGCGCGTTGTACGGGGCGACGACGATGAGGTCGTGCTGGCCGAGCGGGGTGCTCGCACCGTTCACGGTCCAGCTGCGGCCGAGCAGCGAGCCGATCAGCCCGGCCACGGCCTCGGCCTCCTCGGGCGACGTGGTGGAGTTGAACACGTGCGGCACGGGCAGCGGATGCAGGCCGGGCTCGACGCCGTCCAGGTGCCGGGCGGCGGCCTGGGACTCGAGCTTGCCCTCGTAGGAGAGCCTGGACACCGGCGCGCACACCGCGGGGTGCATCCGCCAGCTCTTGGCCAGGAAGTAGCCGAACTCGGCCGGGAGCACATCGTGCCCGTCGGTGAGCCAGCCGAGCGCCGAGACGTCCACCGGCTCGGGGTGCGAGCCCTGGCTCACCTGCGGCAGCTGCTGCGGGTCACCGAGCAGCAGCAGGCGCCGGGCCGAGACGGCCGAGGCGATGGTGCTGGCGAGCGAGAACTGGCCGGCCTCGTCGATCACGAGCAGGTCGAGCGAGCCCGGTTCGATGCGGGCGGCGTTGCTGAAGTCCCAGGCGGTGCCGCCGAGCACGAAGCCGCCGGCCTGACCGGTGAACTCGGCGAAGCGGTTGGGTGCCAGGGCGGTCCACCCGTTCTCCCGCGGTTCCTCCCCCGCCTTGGCCTTCTTGCCCACGTGCTCTGAGCCGAGTCCGGCCTTGAGCACGGCGCTGAGCATGTTCTCCACGGTTGCGTGCGACTGGGCGACCACGCCGATCTTCCAGCCGTGGTCGCGCACCAGCTCGGCGATGACCCTGGAGCCCGTGTAGGTCTTGCCGGTACCGGGCGGGCCCTGCACCGCCAGGTACGACCGGTCGATACCGAGCAGGCTGTCCCGGATGGCCGTGGTGATGTCCGCCGCGCTGGTCGAGACCCCGCTGGTCGAGCTTGTCGAGACCCCGCTGGTCGAGCCTGTCGAGACCAAACGCGGCGGCACCCGCCGCAGGATGTCCAGCGCCGCATCCGGCAGCATCGCCGGCAGCGCGCCCAGCACCCGCTGGCCCCACTCGGCGATCGCGGGCACCTGGGTGCCCGGCGGCGGCGGCGTGGCCGGGGTCAGCGCCATCGGCAGCTGGTCGTAGGCGTCGACGCCGCGGCCGAGCTTCTCGGTGACGTAGAGCACCTCCTCGCCGGTGACCTCGTCCACCAGGCCGGTGATCTCGGTGCGTTCGTGCGCCACCCGGGAGCCGGGTTCGCCGGCCTGCGCGAGCGGCGGGTAGGGCGCGTCGTAGAGCAGGAACGGTTTCTGGCCGAGCTTGAGCGAGCTGCCCGGCGCCGGCTCGCCCTCGATGCGGAGCACCCTGGACAGGTTGCGGTCGCGGCCCACCAGCGCCCAGTCGCGGTCGACGGTGACATCCGCCACGATCAGCACGTCGCGGGTGGCCGACCATTCGTCGACGGGATTGCGCAGCCGGTCGAAGTGCTCCTGCCAGAACTTCTTGCCCTCCCGGCGGTGGTAGTCGATGGCGGCGGAGGCCAGGGCGATCGCGGTCTGGTCCGGCGTGCGGTCGCCGGCCGGCGCATCCGCCACCTGGGCGGCGAGGGCCAGGTAGACCGGGCTGGGCTCGCGCACCGGGATCGCCAGCTCGAGGTCACGGGGCGCCGCACGCGGGATGCCGGCCTCATCGGCGCGGGCGAGCAGCCAGTCGCGCAGGCGCAGCGTGGAGAGGCAGTCGTACTCGTTGTAGTCGGCGATGGCGTCGAGCTTGGCCTGGGCGACATCCGTCTGCCCGGCCCGGAACAGGTCACGGGAGTCGGCGTACTCGGTGATGGAGTCGGCGGCGTTGTCGACGCCCTCGCGGTGCTCGTCGCCCATGTAGAGCGGTTCGAGCTTCTTGATCGAGTAGCTGCGGGAGCCCACCCGCAGGCTCTTCTTGACCACCGGGTACAGGTCGACGAGCACGTTGCTCTGGAGCAGGTCGTCGACGGCGTCTTCGCCCACACCGTGCCGGGCGGCCAGCGAGAGCAGGTGGGTGCGTTCGTAGGCGGCGTAGTGGTAGATGTGCAGATTGGGGAAGCGGGCCCGACGCTCGGTGACGTAGGCGAGGAAGTCGATCAGGGCCTGGCGTTCCTCGGCGTAGTCGTGCGCCCAGAACGGGCGGAAGGTGCCGTCGGTCTCGATCAGGCCGAAGAGGTAGTCCAGGCCCCACTCGGGGCTGTCGGTGCCGGCGGCGGTCTCGCTGTAGAGCGGGTCGCCCTCGAAGTCGAAGAAGATGTCGCCGTCGTCGGGCTCGGGCAGGGCGCCGAGTGCCACCGGGTTGTAGACCTCGAAGGCGGGGGCGTCGGCGTGGCCGGGCTGCCCGGCGAGCTGGCGGGACTGCAGTTGCAGCCGGGCCTGGGCGCGGAGGGCCTCGGTCGTGGCGTCGACGAGTCCGTCGACCGGGCCGGTGCTCGCCGCCAGGGCCTCGATGGTTCTCAGGCCGGCCTCCAGCAGATGCCGGCGCTGGGTGAGGCGCATGCCGGCGACGAGGAGCACGTCGCGGTGCGCCTCCACCTCCACGGAGCAGGCGGCGCAGCGCCCGCAGGCGGAGTACCGCGGGTCGCCCCACGGGGTGGGCTCCGGGTCGGCGACGCGTTCGTCGATGAGGCGTTCGAGCTGGGCGCGGCGCTTGCGGTAGACCGGCAGGATGTCGCGGAGCCGGTGCGTGCTCGTGCGTCCGTCGCCGAGCAGCAGGTGCACGTGCTCTCCGGTGCGGATGCCGAGCCGGTCGAGCTGGTCGCTGTACGCGGCCACCTGTAGCAGCGCGGTGATCTTCGCTGAGCGGGCCAGCTTGGTGTCGTAGACCTCGTAGGCACCGTCCTCGGTGCGCATGATGAAGTCGGCGAACCCGACGAAGCGGCCGTCGAAGAAGGTGGCCTGGAAGAGCACGTCGGCCCCGGCCCGGAACTCCTGGGCCGTCGCGGCCGCCGCCTCGGGCAGGTCTCGCATCGACGGGCGGGCGAATTCGACCACGTCGCGGCTCAGCCGCAGCCGTTCCAGGTAACGCAGCTCGTGTTCGTCGCCGAGCGCGCCCGCCCGGCGCAGCATGGCGTCGCCCTCGTCCGGCACGGTGTCGATCCGGCCGAGCTTGCCGTCGAGCTTCCGCATCACGGCCCACTCGCAGCCCGCGGCGGCACCGAGGTCGCTGGCACTGAAGATCACGGTTGACTGTGCGGTCGAATCGAGCAAGAACACGAAGGCGCCTCCACCTGCTGGGATGTCGTCAGGTTACCGGAGACCTCTGACACCGGCCCGCGCCCCGCAGCACGGGCGGCGGTCTACGCTTATCGGGTGACCACAGCTCTCGTCCACGAACCGGATGCCTCCCGCTACGCCCTCTACATCGACGGCGAACTCGCCGCCTTGGCCGACTACCGCGTGCAGGGCGACACCGTGTCGTTCAACCACACCTTCACCGATCCCCACCGCCGCGGGCAGGGCCTGGCCGGGCAGGTCGTGACGTTCGCGATGGACGACGTCGAGGCCACCAGCACCCGGGCCGTGTCCCCGGACTGCTGGTATGTGGGCAAGTGGTTCGCCAAGCATCCGGAGCGGGCCAACCTGCTGCGGGTGCGCGGCTAACAGACCCGGCCGGCATCCGCCGCCGCGCTGCCGCGCTCGCGGCCCATCCGCAGGTCTCGCGGCACACGGTATCTCTCGCGGCACACCTTGTGCCTCGCGGCACAGGAACTAACCTGTGCCACCGGGAACAACCTGTGCCGCCGCGACTAACCCGTGCCGCCGGGACAAACCCGTGCCGCGGAGCCGACCCGTTCAGGCGCCGGCGAAGCGGGCGCCGGCCAGCCGGGCGAGGGTGGCCTCGTCGACGATGGGGATGCCGTAGTCGCGGGCCTTGCGGGCCTTGCCGGAGAGCGAGTCGGGGTCGGCGGCCACGAGCAGCTTGACCTTCTTGGTCACCGCGCGCCAGGGCACCAGACCGAGGTCCCGCAGCTCCCTCTCGAGGTCGCTGCGGGTGCGGGTCATCTCCCCGGTCAGCACGACGAGGTCGCCGGCCAGCAGGGTGAAGCCCTCCCCGGCCGGCACCGCGGCGGTCGGAGCCGGCGTCTGCTGCCGGGTCTCGTCGAGGGCCGCGGCGATGGTCTCGGTGGGCAGCGCGAGGAGCATGCCCACGCTGACGAGGTCGGCCAGTTCCGCGCCGGTGAGGATGCCGTCCGACCAGGCGAGCGTGGTCAGCGCCGCGAAGTACTGCCGGTGCAGCGACTCGCAGGTGGCCCGGCCCAGGCCGAGTTCGCCGGCCAGCCGCACCAGCGACTGGGCCTCGTGCACCGAGAGCGCCCGGTCGAGCAGGCACCGGTCGAGCAGGGCCAGATAGTCCACGTATTCGGCCGGGCCCGCCACATCCGGCAGCCGGGTGGTGATGCGTTCGAGGAACGAGTCCGCGGTCATCGGGTGCGACGAGACGGTGCGGGCGCACCACGGCACCGCCGGGCCCTCGCCGGCCGGCCACGGCGACGCGGCGGCCGCGCTGAGGTGCGCGAACCAGAACTCCGGCGCGTCCGCCGCTTCGATGTACGCGGCGAGCAGCCGGGCGGTGGCGAGTGCGTCGACGGAGGCGCGGTGCGCGGCGCCAGGGTCGATGTCGAGGGCCGCGCAGCAGTCGGCGAGGGAGCGTCCGGCGCCGGGCAGGAAGTCCCGGGCCAGCTGCATGGTGCACAGGCTCACAACCTCGGCGGGCGCCGCATGGCCGGCCCGGCTCAGCTCACTGAGGAGAAAACGGATGTCGAAACTCGCGTTGTGCGCCACGACGACACGGCCACGCAACAGGTCGATGAGCTGCGGGGCGATCTCGGCGAAGGAGGGGGCGTCCAGCACGTCGGCCGCGCGGATGCCGTGGATGTCCTGCCGGCCGAGGTCCCGGCGCGGGTTCACCAGCGTTTCCCAGCGGCCCTCGATCAGTCCCCGGTCGGAGACGTGCACCACGGCGAGTTCGATGACCCGGTCGTTGTGGGCGGGAAAGAGGCCGGTGGTTTCGAAATCGATCACGGCGAAACCAGGACCGGCCATGGGGCTCCTTCGCATTCGGTATGCCTGACTCTAGACCCGCGGGCAGGTCGGACTGTGCCACGGGTCGGCGCGGCAGTGCGGTAGCGGACCGGCCGGGCGGCCGTCCGCGGGGTGGTGACGGGTGCGGCTAGATCGAGAACTCGCCGTCGACCGGGGCGGCGACGGTTTGCACCGGGCCGGCCGGCGCGTCACTGTAGGACGAGGTGACCAGGATCGGCATGTGGTCGGAGGTGCCGCGCGGCAGGGTCTCGACGTTGTCGATGGTGAGTCCCACCGAGGTGGCCAGGTCGAAGTGGCCGCGGAAGAACTTGTACCGCGTGTAGGTGCGACTGTCGCTCAGGGTGAGGTCGTAGCCGGACTCCTTGACCTCGTTGCTGAGGTGCTTCTTGAAGATCGGGTAGTTGTAGTCACCCACCATCAGGGTGGGCAGGTTCGGGCCGAGCACGGCCAGTTCCTCGTGCGCGGACCGGATCTGGTTGCGGCGCAGCGAGTTGAGCGCCGTCAGCGGGGCGGCGTGGAACGATGCCACGACCAGCTCCCGCTGCGCGGCCATGTCGAACAGACGCGTGCCGATCAGCCGCTCGTGCGCCGGCGTGAGCACCAGGTCGTGCAGCGACTTCTTGAGCGCGAAGGTCTGGGTCTTCTGCGCGGTGAACCGGTCCCGCCGGTAGTACACCGCCAGCCCCAGCCGGTTGCGGGTGGTGGAATCCGCCAGGTGCAGCAGGCCCACCTCTGCGGGCAGGTCGAGCGTGTCGCACTCCTGCAGGCACAGCAGGTCGGGGTCGTACTGCTCGGCCAGGGCGATGAGTTCCCCGCTGGCACGGTTCTTGCGCAGGTTGTAGCTGATGACCTTCACGTCAGACCTATCTCTGAATCGATGGTAGACATCAAGCCTACGTTCGCTTGGTGGCGAACGCAGCATCGGGCCGCGTCCGCACGACAGGCCCACGGACTATCACGGGTCGGCTGGGAGCGCGCTGGTACCGTAGGTCTCGGGTCGGCGCCCGAACGCCGTCCGCCACAGATTGGATGCTTACCCCGTGAAACCCTGGACGTTCACCACGTACACCGTCGCCGCTTTCGCCTGCAGCGGCTTCGCCGTGGCCCTCTTGATCCTCAACGCCGCCACCGGCAACCAGATGCTGTCGACGCTGCTGCCCGTGGCGATCGGCGCGCTTGTGCTCGGCGGCGTCTTCTCGGTGCGCGCCCGCGTGCTGCGTTACCGCAACCGGGACATCACCAAGCGCTGACCCGGGCGCGGCGCCCGCCATATCCGGGCGTGCACAACCCTGCTACCGTCCCCAGCACGGATGCCTCGCGGCACTCTCTGGCGCGCCCGGCGCCGTTGAGCCGCCGTCACCCGGGGAGCGCCTGCCATGACCGATGCCTCAGCACTGCCCACGCCACCGCCACCGCCGCCGCCGCGACCACCGGCGCCACCGGCCGGGAAGGGCCCGACTCCCCTGTGGCGCACCCTGCTGTACATCTTCATCCCGATCGTGGGGCTGCTCCTGCTCATCGCGGCGTTCGTGTTCGCCCTGTGGGGCCGCAGCGGACCGGTCGACCGGAGCGCCGACCTCGCGCCGGGCACCAGCCTGAGCGTGGTGCTGCCCAACGCCGAGATCGTGCTCGAGCCGAGCACCGACGATCAGGTGCACGTGCGCATGACCGGGTCCTATTTCGGCAACGAGCCCACCCTCTCCGCCCGCACCGAGGGCGGTGTCACCGAGGTGCGCGGCGGGTGCCGGTCTCAGTTCTTCTCCCGCTGCTCCGTCACCGTCACCGTGCAACTGCCCAGGGCGCTGCCGGTCACCGCGGTCGGCGAGAACGGCCGCATCACGGCATCCGGGCTCACCGGCCGGGTCACCCTCACAACGACCAACGGTGCCATCGAGACGGCCGGCACGGTGGGACGGGCGGACCTGCAGACCACCAACGGCGACATCCGGCTGACGGACACCGTCTCCAAGACCGTGAACGCTTCTACCACCAACGGATCCGTCACCCTGGAGTTCGAGGACGCCCCCGAGGTGGTCGACGCCGGCAGCACGAACGGACAGATCACCGTGCGGGTGCCCGTTGACGGGGTGACCTACCGGGTCACCGCGCAGACCACCAACGGCACCGTGACCGACGACACCGTCCCCTCCGACAGCACCTCGCGCCGCGCCATCACCGCGCAGACCACCAACGGCGCCATCATCATCGAGGCCACGGGGTGACCCGACGGCCGGTGCCGATCTGCAAGGATTGCGGCATGACTGAGCAGCAGACAGGCACGATTGTGGCCGTGAGCCGGGACGACAAGCACCGGTTCAGCAAGCCGGTGGTGGCCAGCATCCGCCTGGTGGCCGGGCACGGCATCGAGGGCGACTCGCACGCCGGGGCCACCACCCAGCACCGGTACCTGATCCGCACCGACCCGGCCAGGGCCAACCTCACCCAGGTGCACCTGCTCCGCTCCGAGCTGCTGACCGAGCTCGCGGCCGAGGGGTTCGAGGTCTCCCCCGGCCAGCTCGGCGAGAACATCACCACCGCCGGCATCGACCTGCTGGCGCTGCCGCTGGGCACCCGGCTGCACCTGGGCGCCGACGCCGTTGTCGAGGTCACCGGCATGCGTGACCCCTGCTCGATGATCGACAAGTTCCAGTCCGGCCTCAAGAAGGCGCTCAAGCACACGGATGACACGGGCACGCTGGTACGGAAGGCCGGGATCATGGGCATCGTGCTGGTCAGCGGCACCGTGGCCCCGCGGGATGGCCTGCGGGTGGAGCTGCCGGAGGGTGCGCACCTGCCGCTGGGCGTCGTGTAGCTCTACGGGCTCAGCGGGCTCAGCGGGCTCAGCGGGCTCAGCGGGCTCAGCGGGCTCAGGCTCCGCGGGCCTCCTCGCGGGCGCGCCGGCGCGGGAACGGTTGCCCGGGCGAGTCCGCCGGCAGGTCGATCCCGGAGAACGGTTCGCCGGCCTGGATCAGCACGCCGGCATCGGTGAAGTCACCGATGAGCTCCGTGATCGTGGTCTGCACCGTCGGCGCCTGGAAGATGCCGGTCACCAGACTCACCGTCAGGCGGGTGCCGGTGGGCAGCGGCTCGGTCCACACGGCGATCCTGGCGTAGGCATCCGAGCGACCGATCATCCGGTAGAACACCCCCAGGCCCAGGATGTCGGAGAAGAACTCGTCGATGGGCGTGCCGTAGCGGAACATCCACACTCCCCCGGTGATCGCACCGTGCGGAGTGAAGTGGTGCCGGGCCATCGCGGCTCGAGCGAATTCCAGCGCGGCGGCCGCGTCGACGCTCACGTCCATGGCGCGGGCGGGCAGGTACTTGTTGCCGTTCCTGGCCCGCCGCGCGGAGGTCACCGGGCCTAGAGCTCTTCGGTGGGGTGGAACCACGGCGGGTAGACGGCGACCTTGGGCTTGTGGCTCAGGGTGGCGAGGATCGGCTTGACCGCATCCCGCACCCGGTCGTTGGCGACGCCGATCAGGGTGATCAGGCCGAACGGCACCTCGCCGGGCACGAGCAGCTCGGCCTTGAGGATCGTGTCGGAGTCGAGGTCGGCGCGGAGCACGCGCAGCATCCGGTCGGCCGTGTCGGCGGTGGCGCCGAAGCGGGTGGCGGCGAATGCGGCGTCGCCGTCGGTCACGGCGAAGTGGCTGGCCGACGGGTCGGCGGCGGCAGCGACCTGTGCGTCGAGCACCTTCTTGACGGTGGAGACCAGGATCACGAAGTCGAATGCGGCAGCATCGTGGGCGTCGTCGGAGAGGCGCGGGTCGAGCGACTGCGCACGGATGTTCTCCCAGACCAGGGCGTTGGGCGAGAGGAAGAACGGCACGTGATCGGCGACGGCGAGGCTGTCGTCGCCGGCGACGCGGGCGTCGCGGCGGGCGTCGCGGTTCGCGGAGGACGAGATGTCGACGACGGGGCGGTCGGCCCAGTCGTCGCTGCTGTCGGCCAGCAGCCGGCCGGTGGCGAGGATGCCGGGCAGGTTGCGGATGTGGGTGAGGTGGTAGATGCGCTGCTCGCCGACGTTGTCGTCGTGGCGCTTGGTCTTAGCGGTGCCCGTGGTGATCGGGGCGACGATTGTGCGCAGCGCCGTCGGCGCCTCGGGGGTGCGTGCTCGGCTGGCACGCGGGGCGCGGGCAGCGGGCACGGTCGGTGCGACGGGGGCGGCGGGTGGGAAACACAGGGCGCACAGCTCCCCGTCCAGTCCGTGGATGCATTCCTCGTTCACTACTCAACCCTTCGTGTGCGCAGGCTCAGCCGCGTCGGGTTCGACGTACGTGTGCCTACCTATCTAAGTTACGGTCATTTCGCGGGCTGCGGTGACACAACCGGGGCCATCCGGGGGCGATCCGGTGTCGATCCGGGCCGAATCGGGTGTTTGAGCCCTGGCGGGGCCGCAGATCGGCGGCCCGGCCGGAATCATCCCAGCGGCGCGGGGAATCGTCCCTCAGGTCGACGCGGGCGTTCCGGGCCGCTCCCTACCGTGTGAATATGCCTGCTTTCGACGCCCTCAACGCCCTCGTCCTTGCCCTGGCCGGGTCGGTCTGGGTCTACCCCGTCGTGTTCGCCCTGGTGGTCGTGGACGGGTTCTTCCCGCCGTTTCCGAGTGAGACCGTGGCCGTGGCGCTCGGCGCCCTGGCCGTCGCCGCCGGCGCGCCGAATCTCGGCTGGCTCATCGCGGTCGTCACGGCCGGCGCCGTGCTCGGCGACAGCATCGCCTACCTAATCGGCCGGCGGATCGGCCTGACCCGGTTCGGCTGGCTGCGTCGCCCCGCGGCGGTGCGAATCGCCGACAAGGCCCGCACGGCGCTGCGCAGCCGGCCGGCGTCGTTGCTGCTCACCGCCAGGTACATCCCGGTCGGCCGGGTCGCGGTGAACATGACCGCAGGGGCCACGGGCTTCCCTATCCGCCGGTTCGTGCCGCTGGCAGCTCTCGGCGGGCTGGGCTGGGCCGGCTACTCGGTGCTGGTCGGGGTGCTCGCCGGCGCCTGGCTGCAGACCAACCCGCTGCTCGGCGCACTGCTGGCGGTGGCCGCGGCGCTGCTGCTGGGCGTGTTCATCGACGCCGCCGTGCTGCGGGTGGTGCGCCGCCGCACCGCCCGGCAGACCGGCAACCGGGCCCAGCGCAGCGAGGCGCCGCTACTCCATCGAGAAATCGGCGAAGTCGAAGCCGGGTGACACCAGGCAGCTCACCAGGGCGTCCTCGTCGCTCGGCACCGTGCGTTGCCAGACATCCGCCGGGATGATCACCTGGCTGCGTTCGCCGCGCAGCAGCCGGCCCCCGACGACGGGGCTGGTCTCTGTGTCGGGTTCGTCGCCGTCGCCGCCGAGCTCCAGCTGCACGGTGCCCTGGCCGTTCCAGATCCAGATCTCACTCGAGGCCACCCGGTGCCAGGCCGAGAACTCCCCGGCCGGCAGCAGAAAGTGGATGAGTGTGGCCGCCGGCCGTACCCGCTCGGAGCCGTCGGCATCCGTGAGCGTCACCGGCACCGGTGAGGTCCAGGTGCGCCGGTACCAGCCGCCCTCCGGATGCGGTTCCAGGCCGAGCTCGATCGCCAGCGCCGGGCGCTCCAGGCGTTCGATGAACTCGCCGGTGGCCGTGCGGCGGGTGGCGAGGCGGCTGTTCTGGTCGTTCGTGGCCATCGGTGGTCTCCATCGTCGAGGGGCATTACTCCTGCAATTCTCCTCGCCCGCCGGCGTCCACTGCGTCATTCCGGGGCTTGGGGTGCGGCAGGGGCAATCCAGCAGGAGTAATGCTCAGCCGAGCAGTTGGACGGTGAGCTGGGCGAGACCGGCCAGCACCAGGAAAACGCCGAGCAGCAGCACCGTGATGACCGTGATCAGCGGCATGTTGCGCACCAGCCAGCCACGCAGCCGCACCAGTTTCTCCCGCACCGCGGGGCCGCCGAAAGCGTAGGCGAGCACCGGGCCGAGCATGGTGATCGAGGCCAGCGCGGTGAACACCGCCACAGAGACCACGATGCCGGTGGGGTCGGTGTGGGCGCCCAGGATCACCACCCCGGCGGCCGCGGCCATCACCAGGTTCTTCGGCCTGAAGGCGGCGTAGCCGACCCCGATGATGGTCGCCCGTGCCGGGGTCAGCCGGTCCAGTGCGCTCAGCCAGCGCGGCAGCGGCACCTCCGCGCCGCGCTGCGGCCGGTCGTGCCACTGCACCAGGCCCAGCACGATCAGGGTGATTCCGAGTGCCAGCGGCACCACCACCTGCAGCGCCCTGGTGCCGGCCGACCTGTCGTGCGGCAGCAGTGACGACAGCAGGGCGAGCAGGGTGGCCGAGAGCAACACGCCGAGGAACCAGCCGATGCTGAACCCCGCGGCCGCCTTGAACCCGTCGGGGGCGAGCAGCATCAGCAGCAGAGCGGCCAGGGGCAACGGGCTGAGCGCGATGGTCAATGCCAGCGGCAACAGCTGGCCCCACTCGTTCACCCGCGCACCTCCCCTACCTCTGCCTATTGCAGCGACGACGTCAGCCGGGCCAGGTTGTCGAACACCTTGGCGCTGGCGGGCCGTTCCAGCCACTCGGCCAGCTCGACCTTGCTGCTGTTGGCCCGGTAGCCGTCCTGCACCACCCGCATCCGTCGCACGAAGTCGGCGCCGTGCACGAGCACCGACACCTCCATGTTCAGGCTGAACGAGCGGATGTCCATATTGCTCGATCCCACCACCGACACGTCGTCGTCGATGGTGAAGTGTTTGGCGTGCAGCACCGTGGGCTCGGCATAGAGGTAGATCGACACTCCGGCGCGCAGCAGCTCCTCGTAGTACGACCGTTGCGCGTGATAGACCAGCGCCTGGTCGCCGATGTGGGAGGCGAACAGCTCCACCTCCACCCCGCGCGACGCCGCCGTGACGATGGCCAGCATCGTCGATTCCTCCGGCACGAAGTAGGGGCTGGTGATGCTGACGCGGCGCTCGGCCTTCTGGATGAGCATGGCGTAGAGCTTGAGGTTGTTGTCGTTCTCAAAGCTCGGCCCGCTCGGCAGCACCTGCGCGTCGAGCAGGTCCGGTGCGGGGTCGAGCACGATGGGCGAGGTGTCGAACGGCAGCATCTGGTCGGTCTCGCTGAACCAGTCGGCCAGGAACACGGCGTTCAGCTCGCGCACCGCCGGTCCCTCGATGCGCATCATCAGCTCGTGCCAGCGCAGCCCGCGCTTGAGATTGCCGGGCTTGAGATAGGTGGCGTCGATCATGTTCTGCGAGCCGCTGAAACCCAGCCGACCGTCGACGACGAGGAGCTTGCGGTGGTTGCGCATGTCGGGCCGGCGCCACTGGCCCTTCCAGAACCGCAGCGGCAGCAGCGCGTGCCACTCGGCGCCCATGTCGGCCAGCGCCGCGAGGGTCTCCTTGCGGCGCGGCAGCATCAGGCAGGCGAGGTAGTCGGAGAGCACCTTGACCTGCACGCCGCGCTGCACGGCCCGGGCGAGGGCGTCGAAGAACGGCTGGGTGACGGTGTCGAGCACCAGGATGTAGAACTGCACGTGCACGAACTCGGTGGCCTCGTCGACGGCCTGGGCCATCCGGGTGATCGAGTCCTCATAGTCCGGCAGCAGCTCCACCCGGTTGCCGCCCACCATCGGCAGTGCGCCGAGGTTACGGTTCAGCCGCACCGCCGAACCGAGCCAGGCCGGCCACTCATCGCGGTGGCTGACCTGGTCCAGCCCGTCGGTGCGGGCCAGGATCAGGTCGTTCACCTCGCGCTGCTTCTCGCGGCGCGCCTTCGGCAGCCGGCCGACGCCCACCATCAGGAAGATCAGCACGCCGAGAAACGGGATGAAGATGATCGCCAGCACCCAGGCGATGGCCGCGGATGGCCGCCGGTTGGCGGACACGTACACCGTGGCGATGAGCACCAACAGGGCGTGCAGCGCCACGAGCAGCCAGGCACCGAGCTGAAAATCCACCATCGTTGTTCCCTCCTGCTGTGTCGACGTGAACGTACACCAGCATCACGCCGCCGGGGCCGCCGGCGGCACCGGCGTGAACCGCATCGCGAGTTCGAGCAGCAGCCGGGTACCGAACCCGGTGGCTCCCTGGCTGCGCCAGGATTCGTCCTTGTCGGCCTGCATGGTCCCGGCGATGTCGAGGTGCGCCCACGGGATGTCGCCGACGAACTCGGCGAGGAACAGCGCGGCCGTCGTGGCGCCGGCGTACTTGCCGCCCATGTTCGACAGGTCGGCGACCTCCGAGTCCAGTTGCGGCCGGTACCGCTTCTCCAGCGGCAGCTGCCAGAGCGACTCGTCGGCGGACCGCCCGGCGGCCACGGCCTGGTCGACGAGCGGCTGGCTGGTGCCGAAGACGGCGGCGGTGTGCTGGCCCAGCGCCATCAGCGCCGCCCCGGTGAGGGTGGCGATGTCCACGATCGCGTCCGGCGCTTCCTCACCGGCCAGCACCAGCGCATCCGACATCACCAGCCGGCCCTCGGCGTCGGTGTTCTTGACCTCCACGGTGGTGCCGCCGCGGATGTGCAGCACGTCGCCGAGTTTCATCGCCGAGCCGGAGGGCATGTTGTCGGTGCACATCAGGAACGCGGTGACCTGGGTAGCGCAGCCCAGGTCCTTGAGCGCCGTCAGCGCGCCGAGCACCGCCGCGGCGCCGGCCATGTCCATCTTCATCGCCAGGTGCATCGGGTCGGACGGCTTGAGCGAGATGCCGCCGGAGTCGTACATGATGCCCTTGCCCACGAAGGCAAGCCGGGCCGGCGCGGCCGTCAGGGCCGGGTCTGGCCGGTAGACCAGCTTGATGATGCGCGGCTCCTCGACGCTGCCGGCGTTGACCCCGAGCAGGCCGCCGCAACCCAGCTCGATGATCTGGGCCTTGTCGAAGATGATCGCCTCCAGGTCACTGTCGGCGCCGAGCCGCACCGCGAGGTCGGCGAGGTCGGTGGCGGTGAGGTGGCTGGGCGGGGTGTTCGCCAGGTCGCGGGCCAGGTTGGTGGCGCGGGCCAGGATCTCGCCCCGGTGGGCGCCGTCGGCGACCGCGCCGGCCTGCTCGGGCGCGACCACGATGTCGAGCGAGATCAGCGGCACGTGGCTGCTGGATGGCTTCACCGCGGTGTACCGGTAGCGCGCGAGCAGCACCCCCTCGGTGACCAGCTGCCCGACCCGCTCGGCCGGCAACGGCACCTCCCCCGGGTGCAGGGCCACCCGCGGGTGCCGGTGCGCCGCCCGGGCGAAGGCGGCGGCGGCATCCCGCAGGCCCGCGTCGGTGATCCCGGCGGCCGGACCGGTGCCCACCAGGTAGAGCTGCGGGCCCGACTGCTGCGGCACCAGCAGCGACTGGCCCGGCTCCGCGTCGAAGCCAAGCCCGGCGAGCGCCTCGCGGGGCACCGTGACCGCGTCGGGCAGGTCCCCGGTGGGGCCGACGAGGAAGCCGACGGCATCCAGGCCCACCGCCACCTCACTGACCACCAGCACGCCCACCGCGTTGGCCGGGTCGAGGGAGGGCGCCGCGCTGAACGACTCTGGAATGAGCTTGTGCGATCCGAGCGACATGCGGTGCTCCTAGGAGGTAGAGGGTGGACGGTCAGGGATGGAAGGGCCAGAAGACGGGCACCAGCAGGGTCGCGACCGCGAGGAAGAGCAGCACCAGCGGCAGGCCGAGCTTCCAGTAGTCGCCGAAGCGGTACGCGCCGGGCCCGAGGACCATGGTGTTGGCGGGGGTCGCCACCGGGGTGAGGAACGACGCCGCCGCGGCGACGGCGACGCCCATCAGCAGCGGAAGCGCCGAGACGCCGGTTTCGCCGGCGATGGCGATCGCGATGGGCGCCACGATCAGGGCGGTGGCCATGTTGCTGATCAGCTGGCCGAGGATCACGGTGACCACGGCGACGCCGAACAGGAGCAGCACCGGGCTCGGCTCCCCCGCCGGGCTGATCCGGCCCACCGCGTCGACCAGCCCGGTGGCCAGGAGGTCGGCGGCGCCGCTGACCTGGATGGCGGTGGAGAGCGGGATCATGCCGCCGACCAGGATCAGGGTGGTCCAGGCCATCGACCGGTGCGCCTGCGGCACCGTGAGCACCCGCAGCAGCACCATGGCGCACGCGGCGACAAGCGCGGCGACCGCCGGCGGCACCAGGCCGGTGGCCAGCAGGATCACCATGCCGGCCAGGACCACCAGGGCCGTGCGAGCCCTGGGCCCCATCGGCACGGCCTGGCGGCGGATGCTGGCCGGCTCGTCGACCACGACGACGTTCGGGTCGGCCGTGTCGGCCTCCAGCGCTTCCCAGGTGCCGCGCAGCAGCAGCAGGTCGCCCGGCGCCAGCACGGTCTCGGTGAGGTCGTCGCCGCTGCGCTGGATGGCCACCACCACGAGCCGGCCGCTGTCGGTCACCATGCCGGTGAACACGTGTTCGCCCACGAACGGGGAGCGCGGCGGCACCAGCACCTCGGTGAGGCCCACCTCCCGGTTGAGCAGCTCGCCCGGCGCCTCGGCGGCCAGCCGGTACTGGTCAGCGAGGGTCTGCGCGTGCGCGCTGAGGTCCCGCGGGGCGGACGCGGCCGCGCGCACGGGCAGCAGCCGGCCGCCGAACAGCACCGTGATGAGGATCGTGCCCGCCACCAGCGGGAGCCCCACCAGGGCGAACTCGAAGAACCCGAACGCCCGGTACCCGCTGGACACCGCCAGTTCGGACACGAGCACGTTCACCGGGGTGCCGGTCAGCGCCAGCAGCGAACCCGCGTGGGCGCCGAACGCGAGGGGCATCAGCATCTGGGACGGCGGCTGGCGAATACGGATCGCCAGGACCACCACCATCGGCAGGAGCGCGGCGACGGCCCCGTTCACACTGATCAGCGCGGTGACCACGGCCACCAGAAGCATCACCAGCACCAGCAGTCGGGGCCGGCCGGTGCCGGCCCTGGCCACCAGCCGCTGGCCGGCCCAGGTGGTCACGCCGGTGGCGTCGAGGGCCTCGCTCACCACGAACAGGGCGGCGATGAACACGATCACCGGGTCGCCGAAACCGGCCAGGGTCTGCTCGAACGTCAGCACCCCTGTCGCGAACAGGGCCAGCGCCACCCCGATCGCCACGATTTCCACCGGCAGCCGGTTCCAGACGAAGAGCACCACCGCGGCGGCCAGCACCACCAGGGTCACCGCGATCGGATCCACTCCGGCCTACTCCCCCGCGGCGGCGTGACGAGGTGCGGCGTGCGGTTCGGCACCGTCCGGCCCGGTGCCGTCGGCCTCGGCCGGGTCGGGCTCGGCGCCGCTGGAGAGCTCCACCGGGATGTCGCCTGGCCGGTAGTCGGGCATCCGGCCGGCCGGGATGATGGCGAGCAGTGCGATGCCGGCCAGGCCCAGCAGGGAAATCTGCAACGCCCGCAGCCGCGCGGCCGCGTTGATGGCCACGGCCTCGTCGACCTGCGCCTGGCTGGCGGTGGTCTCGCCGAGCACCTGCTCGAGTTGGGCGTTGGTGACGAAGTTCACGCTGTCCAACGGCACCTGCGCCGTGAGCTCAGCGGGGAGGGTGGGACTCTCGGCCACGCTGGTGCTGATCAGGGTGCCGAGCAGCCCCACCGCGAAGACGCTGGCCACGGCGATCCCCACGCTCCCGGAGATGTTGTGCACCAGGCCTCGCCAGGCGCCCACGTCGCCGGCGAGTCGTTTCGGGGCGGCCGAGAGCAGGGTGTTGAAGACCAGGGCCACGATCGCGCCCTGGCCCAGGCCCAGGATGATGAGGCCGAGGACCACCACGAACTGTTCCCACTCGTTGCTGATGGTGAACGCGAGCAGGGTGAGCCCGCCGGCGACCACCACGAAGCCAACCCTGGCGATGGTGTGCGGCGGGTACCGGCGGTACAGGTTGGCGACCAGGGTGCTGGCGATGAAAATCGACAGGGTGTACGGGATGATCGCGATCGAGGTCTGGAAGCTCGACCGGCCCTGCACGATCTGGATGTACAGCGGGATCAGGAAGTTCGCGGCGGTGCCCACGAACAGCATCGCGGCCATGGCGAACGTCGTCGCTTTTTCCGACCCCGACTTGAGCACGTCGAGGTCGAAGATCTGCGCCTTGTGGGCGGCCTTCCGCCGGCGCAGCCACACGAAGAAGACCTGCCCGACGATGGCGCCGAGGACGATCAGCACCGGCGCCGGCGAGACGCCGAGGATGGTGAACGGGGCGGCGTCGGTGGCCACGACGACCCCCCAGCTGTTCAGCCCGCTGAACCCGAAGCTGAGGCAGATGACCGCCCCGGCCGCGAGTAGCGCACCGACCCAGTCGATGGTGACGCCGGCCAGCGGCGGCACGGGCTTGAGCCGGAAGCTGAGCAGCAGGTTCACCGCGGCGAGCAGCACGATGAGCCCGAAGGAGTACCGCCAGCCGATGGTGGAGGCGAAGGTGCCGGCGATCAGCAGCGCGAGCACACCGGCCGCCGGGATGGCCGCGGCCAGGTAGCCGATCGCGGTGGCCTGCTGCCGGCCGTGGAAGTTCGCGGCGATGAACACCACCAGCGCCGGGGCGATCAGCGCGATGACCGCGCCGGAGGCGGCCTGGGCCACGAACAGCATGGCCGGGGTCACGCTGAGCGCGACGGCGGCCATCGCCAGGCCGTGGATGACCACGGCGATCTGGAACACCAGGCGGGAGCCGTACTTCGCCCCCACCTTGGCGCCGAGCAGAATGAACGCCGCCATCGCGAAGGTACCCGCGGTGATGGCCGTGCCGACGCTCGTGGCCGGGTGTCCAGGTCGGTGGTGATGCCCTGCATCGACACGGTGAGCGCGTTCACGGCGAAGGAGGCCTGGATCTGGGTGAGCACGACAACGATCAGCGGCAGCCAGGAGGCCGCCGCGGCTGGTGTCGGCGGGCTTTCCGGCAGGGTGTGTGCGGCCATGGCCTGGGGTCCCCTCGCTCAGCCGGTCACTCACCCGGTTTGGATGAATGTCACATTAGGACCGCGGGTTCGGGCGCGCAGAAATTGGCGCGAGTCTGCTCAGGTGCTGGCGCGAAACTGTGTCTCGCACTACCGTGCTGCGTGAATCCATGCCACCGCCAGGGCCGCGCGCGCGGCGCTGACCACAGGAACCCGGGGGTGCACCATGTGGGTACCGATTCCCGTCGGCGCCATGCAGCACATCATCACCCAGGCCGGTCCGGCACCGCTGCCCGACCGGGCGCTGGCCGCGCTGGCCCGGCGGTTCTTCGTGCCGGAGTCCACGGTGTTCCACTTCTCCGCGAAGCGGCGCCAGTTCGGGCGCACCTCGGTGACCCTCACCACGCAGTCCCCGTTCCGCTTCGACGGCGGTACCGAGCTGACGCCGGACGTGCTGCACGTGGCCTTCCTGCTCAACGGCCGGATGGGCATCCGGATCGGCGGCGGCCCGGTGCGCACCCTGCGGCCGATCAGCGGGTACACCGTGCCGGGCTGGGACGCCGTGACGCTGGAGAGCACCGAGATGACCCGCGGTCTGGCCATCCGGCTGCCGCAGTCCCGGCTGGCCGATCGTGGGGTGCGGGTGCGCAGCGATACCCAGCCGATCGACGACGCCGGCTCGCTCGGCCTGCCGTTGCGCCTGTTCGCGTTGTCGATCGTCGACAGCGCCTGGTCGCCCAGCGGCGTGGGCACCATGATGGTGGAGCGCACCATCGAGGACCTTGTGGTGGGGCTGCTGCTCGAGGGTGACGGGTATGCGATGGACAGCGAAGACCTGCGGATGGGCCTGCGGGCGCGGGCGCGCACCCAGATCGACGCGCGGCACCGCGACCCCGATCTCACCCCGGCGACCCTGGCCGCGCAGCTCGGCGTCTCGTTGCGGCACCTGCAGCGGGCCTTCGAGGGCAGCGGCGACACCGTCGCCCACGAGATCGGGCGGGCCAGGGCCGAATCGGCCGCGGTGCTGTTGACGATGCCGCATTCGGCCGGCCTGACCATTGCGGATGTGGCGGCCAGGGCGGGCTTCAGTTCCACCTTCGAATTGCGGGCCGGGTTCAAGGCGCGGTACGCCATGCTGCCCTCGGAGTATCGCAGCCACCGCCTGCTCGCCGGCGCCGAGCGCAATTCCGCGCCTCGGGGTGCGTGAATTGGCGTCAGCATCCCCCAGCGCGGGGCGCGCTGCCTTCATAGTGAGCAGCACAGCAGCACGCTGGCCCTTCTCGCGTGCTGCGCACGCTTCCCAGCCGAGAGGTCGTACGACATGGCGCCCCATTCCTCCGCCCGGTTCCTGGCCGCCGCGGCGGTCCTGCTGGTCCTCGCCGGCTGTACCATCCAGACCCCGAACACGGCCACCCCGTCGGGTACCGCGCAGCCCGGCGCTCTGGTGGGCACCTGGGTGCTCGACCAGACCTTCGACAGCCCGGAGCAACCGTACGTCTCCTTTGTGCAGGACAACACGTGGAGCGCCTCCGACGGGTGCAACCGGGTGCAGGGCACCTGGGAGCTCGGCGCCGACGGTTCCCTGACCACGACGTCCGGCCCGCAGACCATGATGGCGTGCGAGGGCGCCCAGCTGCCGTTGGCGGTCAGCCGCGGCACCAGGGTGGAGGTGGACGGCGACACCCTGGTCATCCACAGTTCGTTCGATTCGACCGAGACCACCCTGGTGCGTTCGACCGACAGCACCGTCGGCCCGCAGGGACGCCCGATCGGCTACTGGGTGGAATCGAACACCCCTACCGCCCCGTTCCTGTCGATCCGGGCCGACGGCCGGTACTCCGGCAATGACGGCTGCAATGTGCTCACCGGCACCTGGGAACAGGCCGACGACGAGGCGATCCTGCTCAGCCCCGGCGCGATGACGCTGATGGCCTGCGAGGGCGTGGATCAGTGGCTGAACCAGGCCGTCCAGGGCCGGGTGCGGTCCGGCGAGATGACGCTGCAGGCGGCCGACGGCACCGTGCTCGGCCAGCTCACGGCCCGTTAGGGCCACCGCACGGAAGGACAAGGAGAGTCAGCCCATGGGCACCTACCCGATCACCATCGTGCTCATCGTGGGCGGCGCGATCGCGCTGATCCTCCTGCTGCGTCTGGGCATCCGCCAGAACGCCGCGGCGGCCGCCGTGGACCCGAACCCGGACGCGACGGGCTCGCTGGCCGTGCTCAGCTTCGTGGTGGCGCTGATCCTGCCGGTGATCGGGGTGGTGCTGGCGCACCTCACCCTCACCCGCATCGCGCGCGGCCAGGCCAGCGGCCGGGCCTTCGCCTACGCGGCGCTCTGGGTGGGCTACGGCCTGCTCACGCTGGAGCTGGCCGTGATCGTCATCCTGTACCAGAACAACTACTGGACGTAGCCGACACTGTTTAGTACCAGTTCATCGCCTGCGAGTGCGACCAGGCGGCGCACGGGGTGCCGTAGGAGCCGTTGATGTACTCGAGGCCCCAAGCGATCTGGGTGGCCGCGTTGGTCTTCCAGTCCGAGCCGGCCGAGGCCATCTTGCTGCCGGGCAGCGCCTGCGGGATGCCGGTGGCGCCGCCGTTGTCGTTGTAGGCGGTGTACGACCAGCCGGATTCCTTCTGCCAGAGGTTCACCAGGCAGGAGAACTGGGAGTCGCCCCAGCCATAGCGTGACGAAGCCAGGCTCGCGGCGGTGGCCTTCGCCCCGGCGGGGGTGTTGCCGGCGGCGATGGCTTCGGCGGCTGCCTGCGCCTCGGCGGCGGCCTGCGCGTCGGCGGCGGCCTGCGCGGCGGCGGCTTCCACGGCGACACGATCGGCTTCGGCCGCGGCGGCCTGCACGGCCGCGGTCTGTTCCTTGGCCTGGGCAGTGAGTTCGCTCACCTCGGCGAGCGGCATCGAGATGTAGCCGGCCAGTGAGCTGCTGGTGCTCGACAGGGCGGACGCATCCACCTTGTTGACGGCGGCGTCGAGCGCGGTGTCGGCGTCAACGAGGGCCACGGATGCGGCGAGGTGGGTCTTGCTGATGGCCGCGGCCTTGGCGGCGGCCCGCTGGTCCTGCTCCTGCTGGGCCTGCTGCTGCTGGTCGGCGACGGCCGACTGCACGGTGAAGCCGGTTCCGGCGACGACTCCGGCGAGCACAAGGCCGCCGGCGAGGAGGGTGAGGCGCTTGCTGCGGGAGCGGCGGGTCTTCCGCTCGGCGCGGGTGAGGGTGCTGGTGGTGCTGCTCGGGTTTTCGGGCGTGGAGTTCAAAGAATTTTGGGGGCGCATAGACTTCCAGGTCGTGGGTGGGGGTGCGCTCTGTGGCGGCACGCTCACTGATCGATGGGCCCACGCGCGCGGATCGGCGCAGGCAAGCGGCCAACCCTGCCCAATGTTTCTGGGCAAAACCTCACTTTTTCCTGCCAAACCCATGTGAACAGTGGTCGCGCGGGGGCCGGAACACCACCGAATTCGTGGCCGTTATGCCCGGCCAGCGGTCCATTCCGGTCGCGCGCCGCAGCGAGTGGGTATTGTCCGGTGGGGGTAGCGTGGAACGATGCCCACATTAGATCCGACTCCGCAGGCCGACGCCGCTTCCCCGACCGCTCCGACCGGATCGCCCACCAGCGCCGAGCGTCTGATCGCCGCCATCGGGAGCATCAACAATGTCGACGTCGAGAACTCCCCCGAGGCCGACCGCGCCGCCGTGATCGAACTCATCGACATCATCAACGACGAACAGCGCTCCAGCCTGCTGTTCGCCCTGCTCCTGGAGCGCCTCCGCACCGATGCTTGAGCCCTCCGGGGCCCGCGCCGACCAACGCGCCCTGGACCTGGAGAAGACCGCCGACTGGTACCGGCGGTTCCGGCTGCTCGAGACCCCCGGACAGTCCGGGCTCTACGCCGACTGGGCCGGCGGTGTCGAGAACGATGCCGAGGTGCTCGGCCTGATCATCACCCTGCCGCGGCCCAAGCGTCAGCCGAACCTGGTGTTCGCCTGCGCGAGACTGCTCGGCGTTCCGCTGACGGGTTATCGGCACGCCCGTCTCTGGCTGATCGAGCACTGGCCGGCCGTGGCCGCCCAGGCGCGCGTGCGCTCCACCCAGACCAACGAGCCGCGACGGTTGACCGCGATCATGCCGGTGCTCGCCGCGATCGGCCCCCGGCTGGCCCTGCTCGAGGTCGGCGCCAGCGCGGGGCTCTGTCTGTATCCCGACCGGTACAGCTATGACTACTCCGGTCGACGGGTGGATCCGGTGGACGGCCCCAGCACGGTGCTGCTGAGAGCCGACACCACCGGGCCGGTGCCGTTTCCGCCCCATCCACCCGAGATCGTCTGGCGGGCCGGGCTCGACCTGAACCCGCTGGACGTGCACGACCCCGACGACGTGCGGTGGCTTCAGACCCTGGTCTGGCCCGAGCAGACCGAGCGCCGCCGGCGGCTGGATGCGGCGCTGTCGATTGCCCGCCGGGAGCCGCCGCTTCTCGTGCGCGGGGACGCGGCCGTGGACCTCGAGGCGCTCGTCGCGCTCGCACCTGTCGGGGTGCCGCTGGTCATCGTCAGCCCCGCGGTCCTGGTCTACCTGGCGCCCGAGCAGCGCACGGCCTTCGCGGCCACGGTGACCGGCCTCGGCCGCTGGATCTCGCTGGACGGCGCCGGCGTGCTGCCCCAGGTCGACACGCTACTGCCGGAGCCGCCGGTGCCCGGCGACTTCACGGTGTCGCTGGACGGCCGGCCGGTGGCGCGGTGCGGGCCGCACGGGCAAAGCCTGGACTGGATCGCCGGCTAGGGCTCCCGCCCACCGGGCAACTCACCGGGCGCGCTCCTAAGATGGCGCTATGCGTGCACTCGTGGTCCACACTCCAGGCGGCCCGGACGCCCTCACCCTCGATACCGAGGCCGACCTCGTCGTCGGTGCCGGCGACATCCGGATCGCGGTGGCCGGCGCCGGCGTGAACCGGGCCGATGTACAGCAGCGCCTGGGCCTGTACCCGTCGCCGGCGGGCGCGCCGCAGTGGCCGGGCCTGGAGGTGTCCGGCATCGTCACCGAGACCGGGATCGCCGTCACCCGCTTCGCCGTCGGCGACCGGGTCTGCGCACTACTGGCCGGCGGCGGCTACGCCACCGAGGCCGTGGTGCACCAGGATTTCGCCCTGCCCGTACCCGAAAACGTCGACCTGGCCGACGCCGCCGCGCTGCCGGAGGCCCTCGCCACGGTGTGGTCGAACGTCTTCATGAGCGCCGGCCTCGAGGCCGGCCAGACCCTGCTCGTGCACGGCGGTGCCAGCGGCATCGGCACCACCGCCATCCAGCTGGCCCGGCTGGCCGGCGCCCGGGTGCTGGTCACCGCCGGCTCCGCCGAGAAGCTCGCGGTCTGCGGGGAGCTCGGCGCCGACGTGCTGATCAACTACCGGGAACAGGATTTTGTGGCCGAGGTGCTCGCCGCCACCGACGGGCACGGTGCCGACGTGATCCTGGACATCATGGGCGGCTCCTACGCGGCCCGCAACGTGGCGGCGTTGGCCCTGGGCGGCACCATCATGGTGATCGCCAACCAGAGCGGCGAGGACGCCGTCTTCAACCCGTTCCACCTGATGCAGAAACGCGGCCGGTTCTGGGGCACCACCCTGCGGGCCCGGCCGGCCGTGGAGAAGGCGGCCATCATGGCCGACCTGCTCACCCGGGTGTGGCCGTGGCTCGAATCCGGGGCGCTCGTGCCGGTGATCGACAGCCGGTTCGCCTTCGCCGACGCGGCGGATGCGCATCGCCGGTTGGAGGCCTCCGCTCACGTGGGCAAGATCGTGCTGCTGCCCTGAGCGGCTGTGGGTCTGGTCAGGCCCTGGACGCGGCGAGTTCGACCCGGTTGCGGCCGGACGCCTTGGCCTCGTAGAGGGCAGCGTCGGCGCGGCCGAGCCAGCGCGAGACGCTCTCGCCCGATTTGAGCAGCGCGACGCCCACACTGGCGGTGCAGTGCAGCCCCGCGGTGACGACACCCCAGGGGTGGTTGCGCACCTCGCCGAGCAGGCGTTCACAGATCTGCACGGCCTGGTCGATGGTGGTGTTGCCGAGCACCAGCAGGAATTCTTCGCCGCCGACCCGCACCGCGAGGTCGGTGTCGCGGGTGGTGTTGCCCAGGATCGTGGCCATGGTGGTGAGCACCCGGTCGCCGGTGGCGTGGCCGTGCTCGTCGTTGACCTGCTTGAAGTGGTCCATGTCCACCATCACCGCGCAGAGCGGTTCGGAGCGCTCCTGGGCGGTGGTCATCATCTCGGGCAGCTGTCGGTCGAGGGCCCGACGGTTGGGCAGCCGGGTGAGCGGGTCGGTGTGCGCCTGCTGGTCGAGTTCCTCGGCCCGGATGCGCTGCATCTCGGCCTCCAGCTGCGAGCGCTGCGCCTCGTGGCGGGCCTGCTCGATCTCCAGCGAGTTGATCAGCATCCGGGACTGCAGCCCGGCGGTCTGCCTGGTGAGCCCGAGCATCAGCACGTGCAGCTGTTCGTGATGCTGGAGGGCCTGTTCGAACCGGCCGGCGGCCTGGTGCATCTCGTAGAGGGAACGGTGCAGCTTCACCTTCAGGGCGGCATCCTCGGCCACCGACGGGTCGGCGACCTGGGCTTCCATCATGGCGCAGGCGACGTCCCTGCGGCCCTCGGCGCGGGCCACCTCGGCCAGCTGGGCGTCGTTGTTCACGGCGAGATTGCGGTACCCGTTGGTGATCGCGATGGTCTTGGAGCGGCCGGCCTGTCGGCGTGCCTCGGCGTACTCGCCGCGCTCGATGAGGAGCCCGACCAGGTTGGTGCGCGCGATGGTCTCGTCGAAGGCGTGCCGTTCCTCGACCGCCAGCGCCACGGCCGCGCGGATGATGGTGATCCCGTCTCGCACGGTCGCCGACGTGTCCTCGCCCTTCGCGCGCTGTGCGTAGGCGATTTCGAGGTAGCTGTCACCCAGGTTGTTCCGCGCTGCAAATGCCGCCTCGGGGTCGCCCAGGGTGTCGGCCAGGGCGAGCGCCTGCCGGCCCAGTTCGATGCTGCGGTCGGCGTCGCCGAGGGCCTGGTGCACCATCGACGAGCGCGACAGCGCCCAGAACTCCGCCGTGCGGCTGCCGCTGGCCCTGGCGGATTCGAGGGCACCGAGCACATGGCTGAGCGCGGGCTCCTCCAGCGCGGTCTCGTGGAAGGCCAGTGCCAGGGTGCAGTGCACCTTCGACTGGGCGATCAGGTCGCCGCTGGCGGTGAGGTATTCCAGGGCAAGCAGGCCGTGCCGCACGGATGCCTCGAACTCGCCCAACCGCAGCCGGTGGCCGGAGAGCAGCTGCCGGGCGCGGGCCTCCTGGGCGGGGGTGATGAACGGGTCGGCGAGCACCTGCTCGGCCTGGGCGGCGCCGGCGTTGTGGTCGCCGTCCCGGTTGGCCTGGGCGCACTCGTCGAGCAGCCTGTCGATCGTGGCGCGGCCGGCGGGCGCCGGCCTGCCAACGGGTGTCTGTTGGTGCAGCTCGGCGTCGCTGGCCGGCACGGGCAGGTCGGCGATTTCGACAAAACCGCCGGGCAGGTTCAGGTCACGCCCGCCGTCGGCGGGGCTCAGGTCGGCGATGCCGTCCGCCACCGAATCGGCGGCGGCCAGCAGGGCGTCGGATGTCGACGGTTCGGCCTGCACCGTGGCGCCGGCCGGCAGCGGGGCCACCAGGTCATCGGGCGCGGTCATCGGGTCTCACCGCGCTCGGCGGGGGCTGGTGCGGCCGGGGCGACTGACAGGCTGAGGGCACCGCCCGCTCGACTCGGCGGGAGGTGCCTTGACGGTACGCCTGATGCGTTCACGGCTCAGTCCCCAAACTGCTCGTACCCCCGAACCTAGCAGCGTCACACCGGCCGCCGAGGCAGATGCGGGCCTCGGGTATCCCCCGTTCAAGGGTGATTTTTGTCGGCACTCGGCGCGCTCCCCGGCCGGCTTCGAAGCAGGCTCATTGACGGCTCATAGCCTCGCCGATCACCGCCAGCCGAGGCCGGGGGCCACGAAGCGGACCACCGAGTCCAACAGCTGCGCGTTGTAGTCCACGCCGAGCTGGTTGGGCACCGTGAGCAGCACGGTGTCGGCGGCCTGCACCGCGGCATCCTGGGCCAGCTGCGTCACGAGCACGTCGGGTTCACCGATGTAGCTCTTGCCGAATCTGGCCAGGCCGCCGTCGAGGTGGCCCACCTGGTCGCGGTTGTCGGCCTGGGCGCGGAGGCCGAAGTAGCGCCGGTCCTGCTCGGTGACCAGCGGCATGATGCTACGGCTCACCGACACCCGCGGGGTGCCGGGGTGGCCGGCATCCGCCCACGCCTGCCGGAAGATGGCGATCTGCTCGGCCTGCAGGTCTCCGAAGTCGGCGCCGGTGTCTTCGGTGAGCAGGGTCGAGCTCATCAGGTTCATGCCCTGCTCGCCGGTCCACTTCGCGGTGGCCCGGGTGCCGGAGCCCCACCAGATGCGCTCGGCCAGGCCCGGCGACTGCGGCTGGATGGCGAGCAGGTTGCTGTGTCCGGTGAGCTGCGGGTTCGCGGCGGCCATGCCGGCCCCACTGATGGCCCGGCGGAACTGTGCGGTGCGCTCGCGGGCATCATCCGCGTCGCTGAGACCCGGCGCGGGAACGTGCCCGAACGCCTCGGCGCCGCGCAGCGCGGTCTCGGGTGAGCCCCGGCTGAGGCCGAGCTGCAGCCGCCCATTGCTGATCAGGTCGGTGATCGCGGCCTCTTCGGCCATGTAGAGGGGGTTCTCGTAGCGCATGTCGATCACGCCGGTGCCCAGTTCGATGCGGCTGGTGCGGGCGGCCATCGCGGCCAGCAGCGGGAACGGCGACGCGAGCTGCGGGGCGAAGTGGTGCACCCGCACCGACGCGCCGTCCACGCCGAGCTCCTCGGCCGCAACCGCGAGTTCCACCGTCTGCAGCAGGGCATCCGCCGCGGTGCGCACGAGCGACCCCGGCACTGCCTGGTAGTGGCCGAAGGACAAGAACCCGATCTTCTTCATGGTTGCTGCAGCGTTCCCCGGCCGCGACGTATTCCCGACCTCATCCGCGGTTCTTGCGGCGCAGGGGCCGGCGGCGGCCAGGCCGGCGGCCGGCGATCTGCGGGGTACGCGCCGCTATGCCCCTGGCGCGCCACCCGCCTACCGGCGCCTACCCCGCATAACGGCGCGCTTCCCGCACAGCGGCGCCCGACCCGCACAACTAACAGGACCGGCGATCTGCGGGGTACGCGCCGCTATGCCCCTGGCGCGCCACCCGCACACCGGCGCCTACCCCGCATAACGGCGCGCTGCCTCACTCGACCGGCCCGACCCGATTGCGGCAGCTTCCCCGGGTCGTTGCCCGGGCGGCGCCCCACACCCTGCCAAGCTGTGATCATGCGTCATCTGTTCCTCGACTTCTTCGGCACCCTGGTCAACTACGCGGACTCCCGCGCTGGACAGGGCTACGCCGACACGCACGCGAGCATGCGGGCCTTTGGCGCGCGCGGCACCGAGCAGCAGACCGCGGATGCCTGGCTGGATGCCTTCCACCAGCTCAACACGGAGTCCGACACCGACCACCGCGAGTTCACCATGGAGCAGCTGTCGCGCCGCGCCATCGTGCAGCTGCTCGGCCGCGAACCCGATGCCACCGAAATCGCCGAGGGCGCCACGAGCAACATGGCGGACTGGGAGCGCGGCGTGGTGCTGATTCCCGGCATGGCCGAGACCCTCAAGGAACTGGGCCAGACCTTCACGCTGACGATCGTCTCGAACACGCACAGCGCATCCGTCGTGCCCCGCCAGTTGGCGGCCATGGGCGCCACCGACCTCATCTCCCACGTCGTGACCTCGCTCGAGGTGGGCTTTCGCAAGCCGCATTCGGCGATCTACCAGGCAGCCCTCGACCGAGCGGATGCCGACCCGGCCCGGGTGATCTTCGTCGGCGACACCTGGGACGCCGACTTCGACGGCCCGCGGGCGCACGGTATGGAAGCCGTGCTCGTGGCCGCCGCCCCGCGCGACGGTGTGCCGGAGACCCGCCGGGTCGCTTCCGTGCTCGACCTGCCCGACCTGCTCTCGTTCCGCTACCCGAGCACCCGCCCGATCAGCACCCGCGGGGTGGCATAACTCCTGCAGAATTTCGCCCGGCAGCAGGGCCGCCCCGTGATTCCGGGCATCCGTCAGTCGGCGGATGCAAATTGCAGGAGTTATGAACCCCGCCGACGCGGCGACCGGCGCGAGGGCCTGAGCCGGGCAACTGGGTAAGCTCGGCGAATGGTTACAGAGGGGTTCCGCATCCGCGCCACGCAGGTGGACGATTGGCGAGCGGTGCGGGAGCTGCGCCTCGAGATGCTGCGGGACACCCCGATCGCGTTCGGCGAGACCCTGCAGGATGCCCTCGCCCACTCCGACAGTGAGTGGCGGATGCGCGCCGCCCGCGGCACCGCCGAACACGGTATCGCGCTGGCTGCGATTGACGCCGCCGGGCGGTGGGTGGGCACCATGGGCGGCTATGTGCCCGATGCGACCACCGGCGCCCTGCTGGTGGGCGTGTACGTGTCACCCGACCACCGCGGCCGCGAGGCGGGAGTCTTCGACGCCCTGCTCGCCGCGATCCAGGACTGGGCCCGCGGCGAGGGTGACCGCCTGACCCTGCACGTGCACGAGGACAACTCCCGTGCTCGCGCCGCCTACCTGCGCCGGGGCTTCACCGAGACCGGGCACCGGGTGCAGTACGTCCTGGACGCCAGCGCCATGGAGATCGAGATGGTCAAGCCGCTCTAGCGGCCGCCGCCACCACCGCCGCCACCGCCACCGCCGGAGAAGCCGCCGCCGAAGGATCCGCCCGAGAAGCTGCCGCCGCCGCTGCCCGACCAGGTGGACGGCGGAGGCGTGGGCGTTTCGGTCGTGTGCACCGAGTTGACGATCCCGTTGAGCGCCGAGGCCAGGTAGATGCCGCTGAACGCGTTCTGCGACACGAACCAGCCCGGCGGGGTGGCATCCTGCTCGTAGTACACCGCGAGCTCCGCCGCCCACTCGCGTTCGACGCCCCACAGCACCGCATACGGCAGCAGCTTCTCGTAGAGCTTCACCAGTTCCACGGTGTCGGGGGCGGATGCGGCCGATGCGCCGGATGCGCCGGGGACGGTGCGCGGCACGGTGACCCGCAGCGCACCCTCCGGGCTCTGCAGCATGCGGAACCTGTCGGCCTCGGCCAGGTCGAGGTACACCTTCATACCTGTGAGGTAGTCGCGGCGCTCCACGCCGGCCTCGCTGAGCAGCACCGGGCGGCGGGCCGCCGCGACCGCCACGAGCACGGCCGCGCCGACGACGACCAGCAGCGGGAACCACCACACCGCGGGCGGGTCGGCGAGCACGAGCACGGCAACGACGAGCACCGCGAGCGCGGTGAGGCCGGCGATCAGCCAGGTCCTGGCGCGGGTGAGGACCGGTCGGGCCCGCCAGCCGCGAGCGATGTTGCGGGTGGTCGCATCCGCCGTCGCGGCGGCGAGCCCGCGGGCCAGCCCGTCGTTGGTGACTCCGAGTTCGCAGACCGAGCCCTCGGCCAGGTTGGGGAAGAGCGTGGCGAGCAGGGCCAGTTCCTGGTCGTCGACGCCGTCGGTGCCGAGCAGCTGCAGGGTGTAGTCGCCGCCTTCGGCGCTCACCGGGTAGTCCAGGATGCGCACGACGCCGCGCACGGCGAAGCTCACGATCTGCGCGGCCATGGCCGATTGTGTGCGGCCGATGAGGTCGGCGGCCTCGAGGAGGTTGTAGCCGGTCGGGACGCTGTACTGGGCGATGATGGTGCCGCGGCCCTTCGGCTCGCGGGGCCGCACGAAGATCCGCGCCAGCAGGTACACCGCGCCGAGCAGGGCGATGCCGAGCAGCACGAAGGGGAAGCCGGCGACGGCCTGGGGGTCGAAGACGTTCGAGTCGGACCGCGCCTCGGCAGGCACCTGCACGAAGGTGCCGGCCGCGAAGCCGATGGCCGCCGTGAGGTTCTCGCCCGGGCCCAGGTTCACGGCCTCGGCGGTGAACAGCTGGCCGGCGGCGGCCTCCGGAGCGGCAGCATCCGGAGCGGCGGCGTCCGGGGCCGCGGGTGCGGCGGCGTCGGGGTCGGCCTCCTGCGCGATCTGGCAGTCACCGCTCTCGCCCTGCGCTCCGGTGTAACAGGCGCTGTTGCCGGTGAGGAAGGGGGCGATCGCCGGGGCGACGTGCACCCGGGCGGCGACGGAGCCGAACGGCTGGTCGAAGCCGGTGCCGTTGGTGTCCCAGTACAGTTCGTCATCGTTGGTGTCGGCGAACGCGCGCACCACGTTCTGCTGGGTGTAGCTGATGACGTAGGTCTGGCTGCCGCGCACAAACTCGTCGGTGCCGAGGGCGAGTTCGGTGAAGCCGCCGTTCACCGTGGACTCGAAGTAGACCGGCGCACCCTGGGCGTCGGTGACGGACTCGACCGTCGTATTCAGGGGTACCCCGTCGTAGTCGTTGGGGATCGCCCGAATGATGCCCCGGTTCTGGTCGAAATCGGGGAACTCGGCCACGAAGGTCTCCACCGTGCGCAGCGTGGAGTGCCCGGTCGCATCCCGGTCGAGGTAGTACTCCCCCGCGTACAGCGCGAACGAGAAGTCCGACGTGTCGGTCGCCATGGCCGCGGGCACGCTGCCCACCGGGCCTGGCGCCGAGCCGGCGTTCGCCGCCAGAGGGGCGCCCAGCGCCAGCACAGCCGTCACGAGGAGAGAAGACAGGACCTTCAGGATTCGCGTCACGCCCCCGAGCCTAACGACCTCCTGACATTGACTTCGAAGGCTTCCCGCTCCACGACGGTGCCCTCGGGCAGATCACCGGCCACGGCGAGCAGCCAGTCGACGAAGTCCCCCACCGGCAGGTCGCTACAGTCCGGGCACCATCCCATCAGCTCGAGTCCCGCCATGGACGCCGCGAGGTATTCCGGCCGGGTGAGTCCCGGGACGTCCCGGACCACTGCGGTGGTGGTGTGCCGGGTCGAGCTCAGACCGGAGAACGAACGTCCGCAGCCGCACGATCCGTAGGGGTTCTTCTCGGCCGCCGAGCAGATCGGATGCAGCCAGATCAGCTCGCCCTCGACGCAGAACGCGAAATCCGTCGCCCGCGTGCCCTGGGTTGCCGAGGTCGCCACCAATACCCTCATGATCTGCTCCGTCTTCTCGGCACGAGGGCTGATGAGTAGTTGACGTCAGGCTAAACGCAGCCACCGACATCCGACCCGCGCCGCCTAGAAGCCTTCGGGGGCGTGCGGGCGATACGGGGCGGCGAGCCGGGCCAGCTCATCGTCGGTGAGGGTGAGGTCGACGGAGGCGACGGCATCCGTGAGGTGGTGGGCCTGGGTGGCGCCCACGATCGGCGAGGTCACCGCCGTCTGCTGGCGCACCCAGGCCAGCGCCACCTGCGCGCGCGGCACCCCGCGCTCGGCGGCGACCTGCGCGACGGCCTCGGCGATCTCGCGGTCGCCCTCCTCCTGCTGCTTGTAGAGGGTCTGGCCGAAGGTGTCGGTTTCGGAGCGGGCGGTGGTGTCATCCCAGTCGCGGGTGAGCTTGCCCCGGGCCAGCGGGCTCCACGGCAACACCCCGACGCCCTGGTCGAGGCAGAACGGGTGCATCTCGCGTTCCTCCTCGCGGTTGAGCAGGTTGTACTGGTCCTGCATCGACACGAAGCGGGTGAAGCCGGCCGAATCGGCCGTGTACTGAGCCTTCGCGAACTGCCACGCGTACATCGACGAGGCGCCGATGTAGCGGGCCTTGCCGGCAGTGACCACGTCGTGCAGCGCCTCCATGGTCTCCGCGATCGGGGTCAGCGGGTCCCAGCGATGGATCTGGTACAGATCCACGTGGTCGGTGCCCAGCCGGGTGAGGCTGTGGTCGATCTCGGCCAGGATGGCGCGGCGGGAGAGCCCGGCGCCGTTCGGGCCCGGCCGCATCCGGCCGTGCACCTTGGTGGCGAGCACGTACTCGTCCCGCGTGCTGAAGTCCCGAAGTGCCCGGCCCAGGATCTCCTCGCTGCTGCCGTCGGAGTACACATTGGCGGTGTCGAAGGTGGTGATGCCGGCTTCCAGCGCCTGCTGGATCAGCGGCCGGCTGGTCTCCTCCGGCAGGGTCCAGGCGTGGTTGCCGCGCATCGGGTTGCCAAAACTCATGCAGCCCAGCGTGATCGCCGACACCTCGAGGCCGGTGTTGCCCAGGCGTACGTACTTCATCGGGTTCCCTTCGTCACTGAGCTGAGTCGGTTAGTGGCCTGCACCCGGCCGGGGCGGCGGATCTTCGTCTCTGGCCGTTTCGGTCTCGCGCCGGGCGGCCCTCTCGGCCTGCTCCTGTGTCTACCGCTTGGCTGCGCTGCCGTCAATTGTGCGGTCGCGGATGGCGCATCCGTCGCCGCGGCGTCGGGTGCGGGGCGTTAGGCGGGTGCGGCGCCGTTACGCGGGTGGCGCGCCAGGGGCATAGCGGCGCCTGCCCCGCACACCTCGCATCCCGCATCCCGCGCCCACGCCCACGCCCACGCCTATGCGCACGCCGCGCCCGCGACCGACCAGCCCGCGGATGCGGCGCCGGCACCCCGCGCGGTACGCTCCCGTCATGGTCGATCGCTACCGCTCCGTGCCGGAGTTCCTCGCTGCTCAGTCCGCCGAGCGGCTGCCGGTGATCGACGGGCTGCGGCAGCTTGTGCTCGAGGCCCATCCCGGCGCGCAGGAGCACATCAAGTGGAACTCCCCCAGTTACGTGGTGGACGGGGTTGATCAGGCCACCATCAGCGCGCAGGGTAAGGACGGCGTGCGCCTGGTGCTGCACCGGGGTGCGACGACCGCCGAGAACACGGCTGCGGCATCCGCATTCGCCGACGACCCGCAGGGCCTGCTCACCTGGCACTCCGACATCCGGGCGAGCCTGCTCGTGACCGACCTGGCCGACCTGGCGGGCAAACGGGATGCGGCCGTCGCAGTGGTTCGCGCCTGGCTCGCCCCGGCCAGCCCCTCGGCCTGACCCGCAGCGGCGCCTGACGCGCGGCGGCCGGACCGAACTACGAGCCGTTAGCCCTCCTGCACAGCGACCTGCCCCGGCCCGCGGCCGAGCAGCGCCGCCACCAGGGAGGTGCTCAGCGCCAACACGATCAGCACCGGGGCGGCAACACCGAGCGCCGTCTGCAGGCCCACCGCGGTGGCCTCCAAGCCCAGCAGCACGGCGACGATCCCCTGCAGCAGGTAGGCCACCGTGTACACCACCGAGATGGTGCCCGCCCGGTGGTGCGCGGGCGCATGCCGGTTGAGCAGGCCCAACCCGCCCAGGAACAGCAGCCCGTAGCCCACCCCGGCCGCCACCGAGGTGACGGCGAACACCGGCAGCGACGCCGTGGCGGCGCTGAGCACGAGCAACGCCACCGCCGACGCACTGGCCAGGCCGCCGAGGCCGATGGCGAGGCGGGCGGGCATCCGTTTGGCGGCCAGCGCGGTGAGGCCGATCACCACCGAGGTGATGGCGAGCACCAGCCCGGATACCAGGGCGTTGTCGGAGTGGATGAGGTCCACCGAGATCTGCGCGCCGAGCGAGAGCAGCACCGCGCCCACCGCGAAGGCCGTGGTGATCGCGAGCGCGGATGCGGTGACCACGCCGCGGAGGCCCTCCAGCACCCGGATCGCCCGGGGCCGCCACCGGCTGGAGGTTTCGGCGCCGGGCGTGTGCCTGGGCAGGGTGAGCACGGCCAGGAAGACCAGCGCGGCGACGAGTACGACCACCCAGTAGCTGAGTTGGCGCGGGTTGGGGGCGTACTGCACCAGGGCGCCGGCGATGATGGTGGCCACGGCCAGTCCCACCGCGGTGGCGGCGGTGTTCACCGAGCTGGCCCTGGCCGTGCCGCCGCGGGTGTTGAACTCCACCATGGCGGCGCTGGCCGGCGCGATCGCCAGGCCCACACCAATGCCCTGGAAGGCCCGGGCGACGAACAGCCAGCCCTCGGCCGGCGCGAGAGCGAAGAGCAGCGCGCCCACGAACATCGCGGCAACGCCGGCGAGCAGGGCCGAGCGGCGTCCGATGTGGTCGGAGAGATCGCCGAACACCAGCAGCACCACCACGAGCACCAGCGGGTACACCGCGAACAGGGTGGTCGTGGCCGCGGGCGTCATGGCCCAGTCCCGGGCGTAGAGCGGATAGATCATGGTGGGTGAGCCGCTGGCCCACAGGGCGAGCATGGCCACCGAGGCTGCCGTCCAGAAACGGGTGGCGGGATGGGATGGCGACATGCGGCTCCAGACCGAACGACGAGCCCCGGCAGCACCACAGGGGCGGAGGCTGCGATCAGGGTGACGGATGCGCGCCGCACCATTGCAGGGCCGGCCGCCGGATGGCTGCCGTTCCGTCACGCTAGCAGGCTGGGTTGGATAATCCAAGTCAATGTAGGATGGGGGCATGACAACGGAATCCTCCGATGCTCCCCCGGCGCCCGTGACGCCCGTGACCCCCCGCCGCTCCGGTGACGACCTGCGCTGCTCGATCGCGCGCACCATGCAGGTGCTCGGCGACCGGTGGACCATTCTGATCGTGCGCGAGTGTTTCCGCGGCCGCACCCGGTTCAGCGACTTCCGGCGCGTGCTCGGCATCCCCACCGACATCCTCACCTCGCGGCTGTGCTCCCTCGTGGACGCGGGGGTACTCGAACGCCGCGGCTATCGCGAACCCGGCGCCCGGGAGCGTTTCGATTACCACCTCACCGCCGCCGGCGACGCCCTGCTTCCGGTGCTGGGCGCCCTCGCCCAGTGGGGCAACGACTTCCGGCCCTCCGGACACGGCCCCAGCCGGCTGTACCAGCACGCCGAGACCGGCGAGGCCGCCACCATCGCGTTCGTGGCTCCCGACGGGCAGGTCATCGACCTCGCCGACATCGCCATCGTGCCCGGCCCCGGCGAGAACGACCCCGACATCGGCCCGATCCGCCCGCTCGCCGCCGCACACGGCTGACCGGCCCCGCCCCGGCCCCGCCCGGGTCGTGCGGGCGTTATACCCCCGATCGGGCGGTTTCGCGCGGGGTGGGGGCCTGCCGCGCGGGCACCTTCCGCAGGTTCGACGGCGGCAGTACCGTGTCTGGCGTGAGGCGGATGCGCACCTCACGGATGACACCGATCGGGAGGCCCACCTTGACCAGCACGCCCACCCGCCGCGGCGGGTACCTGCCGCCCAGCCGTTTCATGTTGCACGTCGTCAACCCGGTCGCCCGGGCCTGCGGAGCCCCCACCCTCATCGTGCGGGGGCGCATCAGCGGCCGGGAGATCAGCACGCCGGTGGCGCCGTTTCGGTACGAGGACTACCGGTACGTGATCGCCGGCCGCGGGGAGACCCAGTGGGTGCGCAACCTCCGGGTCGCCGGGCGCTGCGAGTTGCGCATCGCGTGGCGGCGCCACCCGTGGCGGGCCACCGAACTGCGCGGTCTCGAGCACGACGAGGTCGCCGCGGCCTATCTGGAGAAGCTGGGCCGGCGGGCGGGTCCGTTCCTGGCCGAACTGCCGGATCTGGCCGACCATCCCATCTTCCGGCTCGAACCCTGCGAAGCACCGGTGCGCAGCTGACCGGTCAGCGCACGCCGGCAGCTCAGCGCACGGGCAGCCCCACCATCCGCAGCCACGCCGCCAGGTGCAGTTCGTCGAGCACCGGCGCCCGCAGCGCCACGTAACCGTCGGGTCGCACGACGAGCATGCCGGTGCCGGGCCTGTCGTCGAGCCGGTAGCTGTGCACCAGCGGCCCGAGCATCCGTTCGGGCACCGGCCGCGCATCCGCCTGCAGCAGGATGTGCACACCGGGCCGCGCGAGCAAGGCGTGCAGGCGCACCCGGCGGCCCGCGCAGCGCACCAGGGTGTCGGCCACCCGCGACCCCGGCCGCAGCCCGCGCCGGGCCAGTCCGCCGCGCACCGGCGTGAGCGACGCGCGCAGGTCCATCGACAGCGGGCTGTGCGGGTAGCGCACCCGGAACTGCGCGAGGGTGCGCACGCCCGCCGCGGTGAGCCGGCGCTGCCGGATGAGCCAGGGCAGCAGCGGCGCGGCCACCGGCACCAGCACCGCCCGGCCGAGCTGGGCCAACGGATGCAGGCTCGCCTCGGCCCAGTACATGGCGTGCGTCAGGCGTAACACGGCCCGGTCGGCGGGGCGGCGTTCCAGGGCGTAGGAGTCCAGCAGCGCCGAGCCGGGCCGGGCGGCCGACGACCCGGCCGTACCCTCCGTGCCCGCGATCGGCCGGTTGCCGGCCGCGGCGGCGAAGGCCAGCTTCCAGCCCAGGTTCACGGCGTCGTGGATGCCGGCGTTCATGCCCTGCGCCCCGGCGGGCGAGTGCACGTGGGCGGCATCGCCCGCGACAAAGAGCGGCCCGCGGCTGAATCGGCTGGCGATCCGGTGCTGCAGCCGCACCTGGGCCGACCAGGCCACCTCGGTGATCTGCGCCGGCAGCCCGGCCTCGTCGACCAACTCCTGTAACTGCTCCTGCGGCACGGGCGGCCCCGGTTGACCGAACGGCTGCCGGTCCTCCCCGGCGGCCCGGGTGGCGAGCAGCCGCCAACTGGCCCGTTCGCCCACGTTGAAGAGGAACACCAGCCCGCGCCGCCCGACCACCACATGGGCGACCCCCGCCTCGAGCATCACCGGCGCCACCGCGCGCGATCCGGCGCCCGCCGGGCCCAGCTCCACGTCGGCGATCACCACCTCCTCGTTGTAGTTGCCGCCGAGAAAACCGCCCACCGACCGGCGCACCAGGCTCGCCGGCCCGTCGCAACCGGCCAGGTAGCGGCACAGCACGTCTTCGTCCGGTGCGCCATCCGTGGTGCGCAGCACCGACCGGGCACCGCCCTGGCTCAACCGTGCCAACCGCACCACCTCCGTGCCGCGCTGCACCACGACCCCGCGCTCGGCGAGCGCCGCGGCCAGGACCGCCTCCACGTCCGCCTGCCGGATCAGCAGCAGGTGCGGGAAGGCGGTGCCGGGCAGGTCGAGGTGCTCGATCGACACCGACACCACCCGCGACCGCAGGTGCAGCTGCACCGACGGGGCGGTCACTCCCAGCGCGAGGAGGGCATCCGTCACCCCCAGGGGGCGCAGGAGTTCGAGGGTGCGCGGATGCATCACGATCGCCCGCGACGGCCGGAACGGCGCCGGCCGGCGTTCGACGATGCGCACCCGGGCGCCGTGGTCGACGGCCTGCAGGGCCAGGGCCAGCCCGGTGGTGCCGGCTCCGACCACGAGAAGGTCCACGTCGAAATCGGTCATACCGGTTCGCGCATCCGCCCCTTGGCCGAGATCGGCTCGGCCGGGCGCCACCAGTCCCCCGCCACGGCCGTTGCCCCGGCCGAATACCGGTGTGGATCGCGCAGGAACTCGTCCCGCCGCACCCCGGGCAACACCGCGTAGTGGATCGAGCCGGGCACGCTGCCCAGCGCGAGCACCCGCCACAGCGTGCGGGCGTAGGTCTCGGCGAGGTCCGGACCGTCCCATTCGTAGACCCCCCGGTACAGCCCGGTGTCGTCGTGGGTGAGCCACAACTTCGACACGTAGCCGGGGAACCCGACGAACAGCGGGGTGTTCATGATGCTCTCCACCCGGAACCAGCGGTGCCCCCGCCCGCGCAGCAGGCGCAGCCGGAAGCCCACCACCAAGACCGCCGGGGCGCGGGTCGCCGGCCGGTCCACCACGGTTTCGCGGTAGACCACCGCCCGGCTGCCGTCGGCGAACGACAGGCGCTTGCCGGCGTTCAGCCGGGGCAGGTGGATGCGCCGCCCGGCCAGCAACACGGCGGTGCGTGCCACGCAGGCGGCCAGACCCAGCGCCGCAGAGCCCAGCGGAAGGGGCGGTTTCTCGCTCATTCGGCTCGCTCCTCCCACCGCCGCCGGCGGCCACCCATCGGCGGCGGCCGGTGCACGACGCTGCCAGCATAAGCAGCCCACCCGCTCCGGGGAAGGCCCGACCGGGGGGTGCGCCGGCTACGCGGTGTGCACCCGGCAGCACCTCGGGAGCACTTCGGCAGGCCCGGGTGCACGCTTGGGCGGACCCTGCACATTCGTCGGAAAATCTGTCGGGTGAGCGGTAGCCTCAAGTGCACGTGCTCGGAGCGGTCCACGGCTGTTGCCGGCAATGCGTTTGCCAGAGCGAGCCTCCAGGTGGTCCGTCCACCCTCTGCCCCACCCGGTACCGTCCCGAAGGACCCATCATCCCGAATCCCCCGCTTGACGCCCCGTGGCCATCCACTGTTGAGCCGATCGTGCACCTCGTGCAGCTGAGCGCGGTCACCATCGACGCCCTCGCCGAGGAGGACCTGGACCTGGCCAACGAGCAGGCCGCGGTGGAACTGAGCCCGTTCTTCGTGGAACCGGCCAGCGCCAACACCTGGCGGTACCGCAGCCGACAACTCGCCAAGACTCCCGCCGATGCCAGCTGGATCACCCGGGTCATCTACGACCCCACCCGGCGGCTGGCCGTCGGCCAGTCCGGCTACCACGGCGCCCCGGATGCCACGGGCATGGTCGAGGTGGGCTACGCCGTGGATGTCGCCTACCGGCGGCAGGGATACGCCCGCGCCGCCCTCACCGCGCTGCTGAACCGCGCCCGCATCGAACCGGCCGTCACGGTTGTTCGGGCCACCATCAGCCCGGACAACCTGCCCTCCCGCGCCCTCATCGCCCAGTTCGGCTTCGTCGAGGTGGGCGAACAGTGGGACGACGAGGACGGCCTGGAAACCATCTTCGAGCTGCCCCTCGACTGAGCCCGGCGGTTGCGGCGGCGGCGCGGCCGGCCGCGTACCCGCTCTCGCGGCACACCTTGACTCCCGCGGCACACCTTCGCTCCCGCGGCACAGCCTGGCTCCCGCGGCACACGGTCTAACCTGTGCCGCCGGGAATAGCGTGTGCCGCCGGGAACAACACGTGCCGCCAACGCACCCGCCCCCGCCCCAAACGGATGCCCCGCGCACCCGCCCGGGTGCGCCGCGGCCGGCATCCGTGCCAAGCTTGAAACCCGTGCCTCGCACCCGCCACACCGGCGGGCCGGTCATCCCTGAACTCCACCACCAGAAAGTCCGCTGACGCAATGACGCTTCCCGCTCGCACCACGGAACGCCCCGATGTGGCCGTGCGCCGTGCCCGGTTCGCCGTGGCCGTGCTGTTCTTCACCAACGGCGCCCTGTTCGCCAACCTGATCCCCCGGTATCCCGCGATCAAGTCCGAGCTGGGGCTCAGCAACGCCGAGTTCGGCTTCGCCGTCGCCGCGTTCCCGCTGGGCGCCCTGATCGCCGGACTCGCCGCGGGCATGCTCATCCGCCGGTTCCGCTCCTCCCGGGTGGCCGTGGTCTCGACGATGCTCACCGCGGTCGGCCTGATCCTGGCGGGGATCGCACCGAGCTGGGCGGCCCTGGCCGCCGGCATCTTCCTGGCCGGGGCGATGGACTCCATCACCGACGTCGCCCAGAACTCGCACGGCCTGCGGGTGCAGCGGCTGTACAAGCGCTCCATCCTCAACTCCTTCCACGCGGTGTGGAGCATCGGCGCGGTCACCGGCGGGCTCCTCGGCGCCGCGGCCGCCCAGCTGGACATTCCGCGCGGCCAGCACCTCATCGTGTCCGCCGTCACGTTCAGCCTGTTCGCCCTGTACAGCTACCGATTCCTGCTCGCCGGGCCGGAGCCCCTCGAACCCGAGGTCACCGCCCCGGCGCCGCACACCGACGCCCCCAGGCGCTCCGCCGGCCGGTGGGCCAAGTGGCTGGTGCTCGGCGCGCTCGTGGTGATCGCCGCCTCCGGCGCCGTCGTCGAAGACGCCGGCGCATCGTGGTCGGCCATCTACCTCTCCGACGCGCTCGGCGCATCCGCTCTGGTGGCCGGTCTCGGCTTCATCGCCCTGCAGGGCATGCAGTTCATCGGCCGGCTGCTCGGCGATGGCCTCGTCGACCGGTTCGGCCAGCGCGCCGTGGCCCGCACCGGCGGCGCGATCGTGTTCCTGGGCATGGGCACCGCCCTGGCCTTCCCGTCGATCCCGGGCACCGTCGTCGGTTTCGGCCTGGCCGGTTTCGGCGTCGCCACGCTGATCCCCGCCGCGATGCACGCCGCAGACGAGCTGCCCGGCTTCCGGGCCGGCACCGGCCTCACCATCGTCGCCTGGCTGCTGCGGCTGGGTTTCCTGTTCTCGCCGCCCATCATCGGCGCCATCGCCGACCTGTCCGAGCTGCGCTACGGACTGCTCCTCGTGCCGCTGGCCGGCCTGCTCGTGGTGTTCTTCGCGCCGGTGCTGGCCACCCGGGTGCACCACCGGGCCGCGGATGCCGCGCCCGCCGATGATGCGGACCTCAGCGCCACGACGGCTCCGTAACCGGCGCTACGACGCCTCGTCGTCGGGCTGGATCTCGGCGCGCACGGGCGCGGCGGGCCGCAGCACCAGTCCGAGGAACAGCGGCAGACCCAGCACACCGGCGAGCAGTCCGCCACCGCCCAGATAGATCTGGGCCGACGTGGCGAATCCGGTGAGGGCATCCATGCGCAGGCCGACGGCGATCAGGTACCCGGTGGAGCCGACACACAGCCCGACGCTGACAACCAGACCGAGGACGTCGATGCTCTGGCGCTTCATCGGGTACTCCTTCGGTGGATCGTTCGCTGAGTCAAGCACAGATCCGCTCTGGTCAGGGGATTATTCTGCGCGGGTGCCCGGGCGGGGCGGTCACGGGCCCGGTGCCCAGCATCCGCCCAGCCGACTCGCGCCTAAACTCAACGGATGACCGCTCCCGCCACATCCGCCGCGCCCGCCACCATCACCATGTTCGGCGCCGAGTGGTGCCGCGACTGCCGCCGGTCCAAGAAGCTGCTCGACGGCCTCGGTGTGGCCTACGACTACGTGGACCTGGAGGCCGTGGCCGACGGCGCCGACCGGGCCAAGGCGATCAGCGGCCGCACCCAGATTCCCGTGATCGTGTTCGCCGACGACACCCACATGGTCGAACCCAGCGACGCCGACGTGCGCGCCAAGCTCACCGAGCTCGGCACCGTCTAGCCTGCCCCGGCCCGGAGCACCTCGATGCCCAGGGCCGTGAACTCGGCGGCGAGCGCCGCCGGAACAACGTCGAGATCGGGGCAGGCATCCGGGTCGGCCACCACGGTGATCGCCAGAGTGCCCGCGTAGGACAGCGCCGCGAACGCGACGGTCACATTGCCGGTGGCGGCGCTCAGCGGCAGCAGCGCCGAGATCGGACAGCCGAAGATCGTGAGCGGCGCCGCCGGCCCGCGCAGATTGCTCGTGAACGTGTGGATCAGCCGTTGCCGTTCGATGAACCGTTGGTAGAGGCCCAGCCGCGCCAGCAGCCGGAACAGCGGGCCGATCAGGGCCGTGGATGCGCCCCGCGCGCTTCGCTTGGCCGTGCGGGTGAGGGCCGCCACCTGGCGGATCCGCCACCGGGCGTCGCCGGTCGCCGGGATCCGCAGCGGAATCACGCCGCTCGCATTGCCGAGCTGCCCGGCGGTGGTCTGCTGCCGGGCGGAGAACGGCACGGAGACGACGAACTCGTCGAGCCGTTCGCCGCGGCCCTCGAGCAGCCGGCGCAACGCCGCCGCGATGGCCACCAGCAGCACATCGTTCACGGTGGCCCGCTCGGCGCGGGCAGCGGCGAGCGTCTCTGCCAGGTCCACGCGGATGCTCACGAATCGGCGCCGCGGCCCCGTCGGCACGTTCAGCGAGGTGCGGGGCAGGCGGCCGGGGCGGGCCTTCCCGGGGCTGGTCCTGCCGGCGGGGGCGGGGTGCGGATGGCCCACCACCCGCAGCTGACGCGCGGCGGCGGCGAGGCGGAGCACTGCTCGGGGCAGCTCCGCCACCGCGCGCAGCCGCAGCCGAGCCATGTCCGCGGCGATCCGGCGGTTCGTCGGCCGCGGCCGCGGAAACGTGGTGCTGCCGGCCGGTGTGGCGCCGTCGGCCAGAGCGCCCAGCACGGCGAGGCCGCCGATTCCGTCGGCGAGCACGTGGTGGAAGACCAGGATCAGTGCCGCCTCCCGGCCGCCGGGGTCGGTGGCCAGGATGGCCGCCCAGAGCGGCCGGTCGCGCGGCAGCGGCGTGCCCAGCCTCTCGGCGGCCAGCCGGAGCGCGGCCTCCTCGTCGCGGAGACCGTGCTCGAGCACACTGACATGCCGGGTGATGTCGAAGCCGGGGTCATCCAGCCAGATCGGCCGGCCGCATCCGACCGGCACCGACACCAACCGTTGCCGTAGCCTGGGCACCGCCACGACCCGCGCACCCAGCTGCTCGATCACGTTCCGCGGGTCGAGGCCGCCGGTCGTGTCGAGTAACAGCACCGCGCCGACCTGCATCGGCGTGGAGCCGTGTTCGGCGACCAGCGACATGAGGTCGTCGGCGCTCACCCGGTCGATCGGAGGTGGCCTGCCCATGCCTCGACGGTATACCCGTGCCCGGGTGGCCGGCGGACATCGGCACCCCCTTACTGCGGCACGCCGAGCATCCCGGCCAGGGTCTGCAGCGCCGCGGCCTCCTCCCGGTTGACCTGCCGGCTCCCGGCTCCCGGCGGGGCGCTCTCGGTGGCCCGGCGCACCACGTGTTCGGCCACCCGGAACAGCCAGGCCCGGAACGCCGAGTCCATCCCCGGCGCTTGGGCCTCGACCAGGGCCAGCGCCCGCGCCAGCTCGCCGAGCACCCGGGCCTGCTCGTCGGCGGCGCCGTCGATCACCCCCAGGTCGCGAGTGAGCACCTGCGCCTGAAGATCGGCCTCGATCTCCTTCACGATGGGCAGCCCGTCCGGTTGATGTGCCTCCAGCGTCACGGCCTTCTCCGCGGCCAGCATCTCCGTCAACACGACCATCGGCCCCAGCGGCGACGCCCCCACCAGGTACAGGCCCACGAGAAACGGCGCTGCCCCCACGGCCTGCCATTCCTCGGCCGTGAAAGCCTCCCTGACGGCCATCTCAGCTCCTCCTCGAGCGCCGGCGCCTCCCGATCTACGCTACGCCTGCGAATCCTGGGCCCGCTAGACCCGTTGGCGCGAGAGGCCCGTTGCACCTCACTCGGGCCGGGGGTACCGTAAACCCAACATCGCACCCGGCCGCGGGTCACTTGTCGAACCGACCGCACCACTTCACGCACCGGTAGTCTTCACCCCGGGGGTACAGATGGACACGACAGAGCACAACACGACGCCGCACAACACGACGCAGCCGAACATCGCAGACGGCGACGGGCTGACGATCTTCGACGATGTGCACGAGGTGCGCGGCGAACCGGTCGCGTTCGTCGGGTTGCAGCTGATGGCCGTGATCCTCAGCTACTCGTTCGCGCTGGGCGTCCTCGTGGTCGTGCTGGTCCCGGTGGCGCTGGCCCTCACGCTGCTCTGGCCGTACCTGCTGCAGATCCTCTTCCCCGCAGCATCCGGCTGGTAACCCCGGCCGCTACTTGACCAGCGCCGCCCGGTACCGTTCGTACCGCGGTTTGCCGACCAGCCGCCAGAGCAGCCGCACCGGCGCGGGCAGGTGCTCGTGCTGCCAGTCCGCACCGCCATCCGGTTGCGCGGCGAGAATCGTGCCCAGCTGGATGAACATCTTGCCCTTGGGCGTGGCCTTCCGGCCGTGCTCCGAGAGCGCGTCGATCTCCTTGGGCGTGATGACGGTCTCCATCACCGGCACGATGTTCACTTCCTCGTCGGGCAGGTGCACGGCGAGCGCCGCGTTGATGCCGGCGAGCGCGGTGGCGACGGATGCGGCATCCGCCGCCTTGCCGCTGGCCCGCCAGGCCGGCAGGCTCGCGTCGAGCTGCTCGAGCTGCACGAGCATGGCGGCGTGCTGCTCTTTCATGCGCGCGACGTGGACCGCGCACGCGGGGGCCCGGCGCTCGAGACGGCCCCAGAGCATGGTGTCTTCGCCTTCGTGATGCGCGTGCAGCCCGGTGGAGAGCATCGCCAGGTAGTCGCCGACGAGGTCGGCCTGCTCCGCGTCGGCATCGGCGACCCCGCCGACCAGCGCCGGGCCCTCACCGAACCCGGCCCGGAACATCCGGTGGATCTCGGCCATCCCGCGGGCGTCGCAGATCTTGACGGTGCCCGTTTGGGTGCCGGTGCCGTCGTCGGGGTTATCGCCGCTGGACGGCAATGCTGTGGCGGGCATGGGGCCTCCTTCGTTGGACGTGCACGCTGGAACCGTATCCGCGTGGCGGCCGCCCTTCAAGGGGTGCGGCCCGGACTCGTCCGGCGCTCACGAGTACCCCCACAATGAGTGACATCGGGGGCCGCGACTATGCCACAATGAGTTTTTAAGGAGCGGCCCGTCCGGCTCGCAGGCTGGGGGCAGAATGACACTGGCGACGACCGCTCAGGACACCGCATCCGAGGGGCCTGACGACACCGGCCCGCCCACCGATCTGCGCCCCGACTCGCACACCGAGATCCGCTGGTCCGGGAGCATCCCCGCCGGGCTCGCCGAGCAGCTGCCGGCCCCGGCCGCCGGCATCGGCGTCGTCGTACGCGCACCCGACGGGCAGGTCATCGGCGGCAACGTCGTCGCCTGCCGGATGCTGCACCTCAGCTGGGACCAGCTCCTCGCCTGCCCGCCGGGCGATCCGCACTGGAACCCCATCGACGAGTGGGGCGCACCGCTCTCCACCGACCGGCAGCCGGCGGCCGAGACCCTGCGCACCGGGCGGCACATCGACGGCATGCTCGTGGGCCTGTCGCTGCCCGGCGCCGACGGTGCTCCCGACCGTCTCGCCTGGGTGAGCCTGAGCTCGTACCTGGTCTTCGACCCGGCCGGGGAACCGTTGGCGGTGATCGGCCTGTTCGACGACCTCACCGAGACGTCCCAGGCCCGGGCCGCGACCATCCGGGTGTTCGCCGGCTATCGCGACCTCGCCGACAACGTCACCGACTTCGTGTTGCGCACCACCCTGGACGGCTCCGTGCAGTGGGTGTCGCCGTCGGTGACCGCAGCCACCGGCTGGGCGCTCGAAGCGGTGGCCGGGCATTCGGCGCTGGACTTCTGGCATCCGGACGACCTGCCCAAGATCACCGAGACTGGCCGGCAACTCCGGGCCGGCGAGCGGTACTCCGCCCGGTGCCGGGTGCGCTGCGCCGACGGCGTCTTCCGGTGGTTCTTCAGGTCCTCCGGCCCCATCCTCAGCCACGACGGATCCGTCAGCGGCGGTGTGCACGGCTTCACCAGCATCGACGCGCTCGTGCAGGCCGAGGCGGCGGCCAATGCCGAGCGTGCGGTCCTCCGCGCCTCCCTCGACAGCCTCGCCGACCCGTACGTCGTGGTCTCCGCCACCCGCGACGAGCAGGGCGCCGTGCAGGGCTTCACCGTGCGGGAGGCCAACCCCGCCGCCTGCACCTTCATGCAGCAGCCCAGGGAGAGCCTGATCGGCGGCTCCCTGTTCGGCCCCGTTCCCGTCGGGATCGGTGTGGCTCTGGCCGCCCTGTGCGCCGAGGTGCTCGACGGCGGTGTGCCGCAGAACCTCGACGACGCCCATTCCGATGGGTCCGGTGAGGACCGTTGGTACGACTTCAAGGTGTCCCCCGTGGGCGACGGGGTGTCGATCCTGTTGCGCGACGTCACCAGCCGGCACCTCACCAACCGGGCGGTGCTGGACTCCGAGCAGCGGTACCGGCTGTTGGCGGAGAACGCCTCCGATATCGTGCTGATGGTCAGCCCGGACGACCGCATCGCCTGGGCGTCGCCGTCCTCCGAAGACACCCTGGGCTGGCACTCGGCCGAACTTGTGCTGCATTCGTCGGTGGAGCACGTGCACCCCGACGACCTGGCCGAGGTCCTCCTCGGCCGGGACCAGCCCGGCGACGGGTCGCTGGTTCTCGCGCCGTTCCGCATCCGGCACAAGAACGGCCAGTACCGCTGGGTCTCCGCGGGCATCCGCGACGTCTTCGACGACGACGGGCAGATGATCGGCCGTATCGTGGCGGTGCGTGACGTGCACACCGAGACCGTGGCGCTGCGGGCGTTGCGGGCATCCGAGGAGATGTTCCGCGCCGTACTCACCTCGTCGTCGACGGGCATGATCCTCTGCGACACGACCGGGCACATCCAGGTGGTCAACGCTGCTTTGTGCCGGATGCTGCAGCGCGACGAGGCGTCGCTGACCGGGATCGATTCCATCGAGCTGGTGCACCCGGAGGACCGCCCGGGGCTGCACCTGGT
>Ga0247803_1000102_pt1 | contig 51151 bp, 45 predicted proteins | sample UWRJL014104B1_FD_180928 | JGI IMG/M metagenome (GOLD analysis project Ga0247803, IMG submission 180928) | Plant litter microbial communities from Arlington Agricultural Research Station in Wisconsin, United States - UWRJ-L014-104B-1 | ecosystem: Environmental > Terrestrial > Plant litter >... | reverse complement strand
TCTCCGCATACGAGCTAGAACACTTAGGCCGATTAAATACACCGCTCTACAAATCGTCTGAAAGCAATAAATATGAGCCTATTGAGTGGGATGCAGCGATTGAATTAATGGCAGCACGTTTTGCAGCGACTACACCAGACCGCAGTTTTTTCTATACCTCTGGCCGTTCATCCAATGAAGCGGGGTTTGTGTTGCAATTATTGGCGCGTTTATACGGCACTAACAATGTGAACAACTGTTCTTATTATTGTCATCAAGCAACGGGAGTTGGATTACAAAACTCCATCGGCTCTGGCACGGCAACTATTTCTCTTGAAGATTTGGGTAAGAGCGATTGTATTTTTGTGATAGGCGCAAACCCATCATCAAACCATCCACGTTTTGTGCATCAGCTAAAAAACTGCCGCGAGCGCGGTGGGCAAGTGATTGTCATTAATCCTGCAAAAGAACCTGGATTGGTTCGCTTTGCGGTACCTAAAAGCGCTAAGTCTATGTTGAGTGGCGGCACCTGGATTGCATCGGATTATATTCAGCCAAAAATCGGCAGCGATTTATTATTATTAAAAGGTATCGCCAAAGTATTATTGGAAAGCAATGCAATTGCCGAAGATTATATTGCCAATCACACCGAAGACTTTGATAAGTTCGCGCAGGATATTAACAACACTTCATGGCAAGACATTGTTGTAACAACAGGCGTAACTGAAACCGATATTCGTAACATCGCAACTGCTTACACTAAATCTAATCATGCTGTTTTTGCGTGGGGCATGGGCATTACCCATCATTTACACGGCGTAGAAAATGTAGAAGCGATTGCCAACCTTGCGTTATTGCGCGGCATGATTGGTAAACCTGCTGCAGGTTTATTGCCACTGCGCGGTCACAGTAATGTACAAGGGATAGGTACTGTCGGCGTAAAACCCGTATTGGCTGAAGATGTTTTTTTACAAATTGAAAAAGTCTTTGGTGTGAGCTTGCCACGCGAAAAAGGTATGGATACCATCGCCTGTTTACAAGCTGCTTTCGATAAAAAAATAGATGCCGCACTGTTAATGGGCGGTAATTTATTTTCAGCAACACCTAACAGCGAGTGGGCCCAACAAGCGCTCGATAATATTGGTTTTAAGGCATTTTTAACTACAACCTTAAATCGCGGCCATGTTACTGGAATGGAAACCAGTGAAGCATTAATCCTGCCCGTAAGCGCACGCGATGAAGAATGGCAGCCCACCACACAAGAATCCATGTTTAATTATGTGCGCTTAAGCGATGGCGGCATTACTCGCTTAGCCAATGTACGACCAGAGGTTCAAATTCTGTGCGATGTAGCGCAAAAATTATTACCAAATTGTCCGCTCGATTTTTCGCAATTCAAACAACACAATAATATTCGCGCTGCTATAGCGGCTACTATTCCAGGAATGGCTGAATTAAAAGATATTGCCCAAACCAAACAAGAATTCACCATCCAAAATCGCTTGCTCGATCACCCTGAATTTAAAACCGAGTCGGGTAAAGCAAAATTTTTAGTCAGCACAGCGCCAATGCAAGTGACTAGCAATGAATATCCATTTTTGTTGGCTAGCATTCGCAGCGAGGGGCAATTTAATTCGATCATTTACGAAGAGAGCGATTCTTATCGCGGTACTGATACGCGTTGGTCTTTGTTAATGAATGCGGAGGATATTGCAGAGCTAAACATTAGCGCAGGCGATGAAGTGAATATTGCATCGGCCTACGGTGAAATGAAACAGGTAAAAGTATTTGCGTTTAATTTACCGCGCGGCAACGTAATGGCTTACTACCCAGAGGCAAATGTATTAATTGGTACCGCACATGATCCGCGCAGTAAAACACCGGCATTTAAATCCGTTGCAGTAAAAATTGTTTAAATTGAAACACTGATTGAAGGTTTACTCTTACGCCTGTCACGGCCAGCACGTGTTTCCAACATCGCATCTTTACGCTCTTGGCGGCGATCATCTTGCTTTTTGCGGCGCTCGCTCTGAGGTCGCGCAAGATATTCATTCACGATTACATCGTTCTCCAACGAATGCTCTTCGTGCGCATGCGCAAGCTCCCTTACGGGCTTGATTACCGTAGTTGCAATCACGGGGACACTGGGGCGAATGTAAACCATATTAATAACCTTGCCGCTTTAATTTAGAAACAGTAACGAATCACTCTTATCTTTTATATCGGCAGACTCAGTAATATCTTAACCAATTTACATGCCAGATTTGAACCACTTCAAGTTTTCGTGAAGTTTGACCACATCGCCAACAATAAATAGCGTGGGTGCGTGTACTTCTTGCGATGCAACTACATCTGCAATTGTCGCCAAATCTGCAATTAGCACACGCTGTTGCTGGGTAGTACCGCGCTCAATCAGTGCAACAGGCGTAGTCGCTTCCCGCCCATGGGCAATTAAAGACTCGCAAATATCGCGTAAACCCACCAAGCCCATATAGAACACGATGGTTTGGGTAGGGTTTGCCAATTCCGGCCATTGCACATTAGGGTCATTCGATTTCAAATGCCCGGTTACAAAACGCACCGATTGGGCATAATCGCGATGCGTTAATGGAATACCAGCATAAGCTGCGCACCCTGACGCTGCCGTGATGCCCGGCACAACCTGAAAAGGGATATTGTTTTGGGCAAGCAACTCGATCTCTTCGCCACCGCGACCAAAAATAAAAGGGTCGCCGCCTTTTAGCCGCAAAACACGTTTGCCTTGTTTGGCCAAATCCACCAAAAGCTGGTTGATATTTTCTTGCTGCATAGCGTGTTCACTGCGGCGCTTGCCTACATAAATGCGCTCGGCATCGCGGCGCACCAATTCCATAACTCCATCAGACACTAAACGGTCGTACAACACCACATCGGCTTGCTGCATTAAACGCAAAGCGCGCAGTGTTAATAACTCCGGATCGCCTGGGCCGCCACCCACTAAGTAGACTTCACCTTGAGTGATTGATTCATCCTCTTTGGCTATTTCGCTCGCAATCATTTTTTCTGCAGTGTCTTCTTGGCCATTTAAAACCAGTTCAGCAACAGGGCCTTGCAGAATTTTTTCCCAGAAACGGCGACGACTATCACCATCATTAAAGCGCGCCTTAACACGGTCGCGCCAATTGCTAGCGATTTGTGCAAGCCTGCCGTAACTGGTGGGAATTAAGGTTTCTAACTTCGCACGAATTAAACGTGCAAGTACGGGCGATTCACCGCCGCTGGAGATCGCAATGACTAGCGGAGAGCGATCAATAATCGCAGGCGTGATATAGGTACAAAGCGCAGGGCTATCAACAACATTCACGGGGATATTTTTGGCTTTCGCATCGTGCGATATTTGCTCGTTAAGCGGTTCAATATCCGTTGCGGCAACTACAATCACGCAATCGTCAATATCGCTAGTTTGATACTCGCGCTCAAGCAACTCCCCGTTATTTTGTGCCACTAACTCACGCAACTCAGCAGAAATATCCGGTGCCACCACGCGCAAACGCGCGCCCGCTTTTGAAAGCAAACGGCCTTTGCGAGTAGCAATATCGCCACCACCCACCAATAAACAAAGACGGTTTTTTAAATCGAGAAAGACAGGAAAGTAATCCATAAAAACTCTACGAAGTAATTGTAGGTTGGCGCTAAGAAGTGAGCTTGCGAACGCCGCACCATAACATGACCATGGTGCAAATTAAGAAAATAATGAACGAGAGTGCATCTAAAATTTAGCTGTGTGCAATGCATTTTAGCCCTACTCGTCCAGCAACTATTTTTCCAACGGTGGGTAACCTAAAGCAGCACGCAAAGGTACCACCACATGTAACCGCTCATACCAATTTAAAGTGTTGGCAGCGCCTTCGGGTTCTGTTTCAAAGCGAGTAACATTAGCTTCAGTAAAGGTTTCGCGACAGCCGTTCATTTCCGGAGCTTGGGTGCAGCGCACCATCGCGACCGTTATATAAGTTGTATAGTCTGTTTGGTTAGCAACCGGAAGATGGCCGGGAGCACGGCGGAAGCGTTCAGGATGCCCAATATCATCAAATCCACTGCGATTCAAATGAACATAGGCAATGGCGCTGGCGATCAAGTCAACCGAATAGCTATCTAATGCATGCGGGCGATTCGCCAGCTTTTCGATGAGAATAAAATCCGAATCATTGGTTTGAAGTTTATTAGCATCAATCAACATGGATATTTGGCTAGCAACTGCAAGTCGCATTTTGTCTTTAAATTCACCACCTTCGCGCTCAACCCACTGCTCAAGCTCCGTTACCGTACCGGTAGGCCAAGTTTGGTCACGCCCCTCGCGTTGCATTTCATGCTTTAAACGAGTCATGGCATCTTCTTGTGGGCGTGAGCGATCCTCTACAGCATTAAATACAAAATACAAGTAGGCAGGCACAGCTAGAATAACGGCAACACAAAAGCTAATGATAAGCCCTACACGAATAAATCCACGAGTAAAACGGCGCGGTAAACAATAACCGACAAGAAAAACAACAGGTGCCAGTACAAAAAAAATAAACGTTCCCGCAACTATAAACGGGAGAACGTATATCAAAAAACCTAACAACAAAGCGATTAGAATATCCATACTAAACTCTCAAAAAATATGAGCCTTTGTTGTATAAAAAAGGCGGGATTTACCCGCCTTAATTTTTATTTTTTTATTGGCAGTAAAGCATCCTGCCCGCCCATATAAGGGCGCAGCACTTCTGGAATAGTTACGCTGCCATCTTCAAGCTGATAATTTTCCATCACCGCCAACAAGGTGCGGCCAATCGCCAAGCCTGAACCGTTAAGCGTATGCAACAATTCTGGTTTACCGGTTTGCGGGTTGCGGTAGCGCGCCATCATGCGGCGAGCCTGGAAATCGCGCACGTTACTGCAGGAGGAAATTTCGCGGTATTTGTTTTGCGATGGCACCCATACTTCAATATCATAGGTTTTTGCAGCAGAAAAGCCGATATCGCCACCACATAAAATAACCGTGCGGTGCGGCAACCCCAGCGCTTGCAAAATAGCTTCGGCGTGGCCGACCAAATCTTCCAAGGTTTGATCTGATTCTTCGGGGCGCGTGAAATGTACTAGCTCAACTTTTTCAAATTGATGCTGACGAATCATGCCGCGCGTATCACGCCCATAACTGCCTGCTTCAGAGCGGAAGCACGAGGAGTGGCTCACGAATTTAATGGGCAATTGTGCATCTTCAACAATTTCGTTGCGGTAAATATTGGTGAGCGGAACTTCGGCGGTGGGAATCAAATACAGATCGCGTTCATCGGTAAGCGTAAACAAATCTTCTTTGAATTTTGGCAACTGGCCTGTACCAAATAAGGAGTCGGCATTCACAACAACTGGCACATTCACTTCTTCGTAGCCGTGTTTATTGATGTGAGTATCCAACATAAATTGCGCAAGCGCGCGATGCAAGCGCGCCACGCCGCCGCGTAAAATTGCAAAACGTGAACAGGTGATTTTTGTGGCGGTTTCAAAATCCAAACCGCCAAAATCTGCACCCAAATCCACGTGATCTTTAATAGGGAAATGGAAACTGCGCGGCATGCCCCAGCGACGAACCTCTACGTTGTCGTCTTCACTTTTGCCTTCAGGCACTTCGTCTGCCGGCATATTGGGCAGTGCGTTTACAAACTCATCCCATTCGGCCTGTACTTTTACCAATTCAGCTTCGGCATTGGTTAATTCTTGTTTGATGTTTTCTACCGCTTGCATTAAGGGGGCAATATCTTCACCAGCTTGTTTCGCTTTACCAATGGCTTTTGAACGCGTGTTGCGATCTTGCTGTAGCGCTTCAGTTTTTATTTGAATGGCTTTGCGCGATTCTTCTAACACATTAATGCGTGCTACATCTAATACAACACCACGCTTGCTTAACGCAGTGGCGACTATTTCAGGATTATTGCGGAGTAATTTTGAATCTAACATGGTGAGTAATTTCTGTTATAAAAGTTGAAAGATAGAATGTAATAATCAAAATAATTTTTGCGTTAGGTGCATACCCACATACGCAAACAACAAACCTAAGGCTACGGAGCTTGTTGCATAAAAAATAGAAGTAGCCACATGGCCTTCTTGCCACAGTTGCAACATCTCTAGCGAGAACGCCGAGAAAGTTGTGAAGCCACCCAAAACACCCGTGATAAAAAACAAACGCCATTCGCTGGGTAAAATAGCTTTCTCAACCAAAACTACGTAGGCGATTCCAATGAGTAGCGAACCCAACATATTGACAAGAAAGGTGCCAATAGGAAAACGAAAGTTCAGCATTGGCGTTATGTAGCCAACTGCCGCGAAACGAGCCATTGAGCCGAGGGCACCGCCGATTGCGATCATTAACCATTGCGTCATTTGTGTTTTTTATACCGCTGCTTTTTGCTTTGTTTATCTAACTCGCGAAAGTGCGCGAGCTTTTCTTTAATTTTTAACTCCAAGCCGCGCTCGACGGGTTGGTAGTAACTCGCATCCGCCAACTCTTCTGGCAAATACTTTTCACCTGCTGCATAGGCACCGGGTTCATCGTGGGCATAGCGATATTCTGCGCCGTAATCCATGGACTTCATGAGTTTGGTCGGTGCGTTGCGCAGGTGTATAGGTACATCGTAAGCAGGCTGCGAGCGAACATCGGCCATAATTTGGTTGAAGGCATTATACACAGCATTACTTTTGGGCGCTGCCGCGAGATAAACCACGGCTTGAGCGATGGCAAGCTGGCCTTCGGGGCTACCAAGGCGCTCTTGCACATCCCATGCAGCAAGGCAAAGTGGCAAAGCGCGCGGGTCGGCGTTGCCTATATCTTCACTTGCCATACGCACTACGCGACGGGCGATGTAGAGCGGATCGCAACCGCCATCTAACATGCGCGCCAACCAGTAGAGCGCGCCATCGGGCGATGAGCCACGCACGGATTTATGCAGCGCGGAGATTTGTTCGTAGAAAATATCGCCGCCTTTATCGAAACGACGAACATCGCTGGCAAGAACTTCGGCGAGCACATGCTCGTTGATGACTTTATGGTCGCCCTCTTCGTCGGCCAAATCTGCCGCAATCTCTAACAGGTTAAGCGATTTGCGGGCATCGCCATCGGCTGCTTGCGCAAGTGTCATAAGACTATCGGGATCGATACGAATATCACTCGCGCCTAAACCGCGCTCTTTATCATCCAGCGCCTGCTGTAAAACCTGTTGCAATTGTTCTGGCTGCAAACCACGCAATACATATACACGGCAGCGTGAAAGCAAGGCGTTATTTAATTCGAAGGATGGGTTTTCAGTGGTTGCGCCGATAAAAATAAACGTGCCGTCTTCCACGTAAGGCAGAAAAGCATCTTGCTGGGATTTATTAAAACGATGGACTTCATCCACAAACAGAATGGTTTTACGGCCCGACATTCTTTCTTGTTGCGCAACCGCAACCGCCGCGCGAATTTCTTTTACGCCCGATAAAACCGCAGAGAGCGATTCAAACCGTGCGTGCGCCTGCTCAGCAAATAATTTGGCGAGCGACGTTTTACCCACACCTGGCGGCCCCCACAAAATCATGGAGTGCAATTGACCACGAACTATGGCTTCGCGCAACGGTTTACCCGGCGCGAGCAAATGCTCCTGGCCAATGTAATCATCTAAATTGCGCGGGCGCATACGCGCGGCAAGCGGTTGATAATTACCTTGATGCGAACTAAACAAATCACTCATTGGCGTTTAATACTGTTGATGTTTAATGCTATTGGTTTTTAACACTATTGATTTTTAATAATGTCCGCACCGGCTGGCGCTACAAAATTAAAGATTTTTTCGTCAATGGCTTGATTGCGTTTGACATTACTCAGCGTGAAATGTGTGAGTTGGCCGAGACTATCGCGAATAGAAAATTCAGTCAGTTGGTTATCCACAAACACTAATAACAACTCCTGAAATAAGCCTTCCGTCACTTTTGGCGTCACCGAAAACTTTTCGGCTTTATCGGCGAGTGAGCGATTGATGGTGAAATTTTTACGCAGTTTATCTACATCTTCACTCAATAGAAGTACCGGCGTTTTTTTCAAATCATCGCTGAACGGGCGTTCGTTAACGGTATTCAAGTCCGGGTCGTAAAGCCAAATGGTTTTTTGATTAGATATCAGTAATTGCGGCGCGGGGGTTTCGGTTTTCCAGAAAAACTTACCGGGGCGCTGCAACACAAATGTACCCTTTTGCTCGTCCTGCTTTTTGCCGTCTTTATCAAACAGGGTTTGCACAAAGCTGCCTTGCAGGGTGTTCATGGCATCGAGTTGTTTGCGCAGTTGCGCGGGGGATTGATCGTCGGCGTGGGCGACGAAGGTGCTAAAAATTAAGAGTGATGTGATTAAGCGAAAAATGAGTTTCATGATACATCCTAAAAGCTGGGACGCCAGCCCGGTGGATCCCCGCTGCGCGAAGATGACGATGGAGCAAATATTTTACTAAACAAGTCTGAACTGGCACCGAATGGGTCCCATGTGAGTTCGCCGAGCATTGGAGGAAAATTGCCGTAAAACGCACAGGACGTGCGTTTTAGTGACGATGCGACAGGGATGTCGCACCGGAACGACGGCAATTTTCCGAAACGCGCAGGAAACACGAACGAGCTGGGTCGCCTTTCTTTGGTTACTTTCTTTGGCGAAGCAAAGAAAGTGACGCCTGCGGCAGGCAAAACAAATTAATAATCCCCTCTTCCACCCGGCGCCAACACTTCTCGGTTCCCATTATGCCCCGCAGAAGATACGACACCAGCCGCTTCCATAGTTTCAATCAAGCGTGCGGCGCGGTTGTAGCCGATGCGAAGTTTGCGTTGTACGGATGAGATGGACGCTTTGCGCGATTCCAAAACAAATGAAACAGCTTCATCGTAAAGCGCATCGCTTTCGCCGTTGTCTTCTTCGCCGCCTTCGCTGGGGATACCGGGTACGGGAATCGAGTTGTTGCTGTCGTCGGTGATGCCGTCAATATATTGGGGCGTGCCACGTTTTTTCCAGTCCGCTACCACCCGGTGAACTTCGTGGTCATCCACGAATGCACCATGCACACGAATCGGCACGCTGGTGCCGGAGGGCAGATACAGCATATCGCCGTGACCGAGCAATTGTTCAGCGCCGCCTTGATCAAGAATGGTACGCGAGTCAATTTTGGATGAAACCTGAAACGCGATTCGGGTCGGCACGTTGGCTTTAATCAAACCGGTGATCACATCTACCGATGGACGCTGGGTTGCAAGAATCAAGTGAATACCAGCAGCACGGGCTTTTTGTGCGATACGGGAGATAAGTTGCTCAACCTTTTTCTTATCCACAATCATCATCATGTCGGCGAATTCATCGATCACGACCACGATGCACGGCAAGGTTTCCAAGTTGGGTGCAGTGGCAACTTCGGCACCCGGTTCAAAGTTTTCTTCTGGCTTAAATAAAGGGTCGGCGATTGGCGTTCCGGCTTTGTTGGCATCATCCACCTTGCGATTGAAACCCGCGAGGTTACGCACGCCCATTGCAGACATCAATTTATAACGGCGTTCCATCTCACCTACACACCAGCGCAAACCGTTGGAGGCGTCTTTCATATCGGTGATTACAGGCGTAAGCAAATGCGGAATGCCATCGTAAACCGAGAGCTCCAACATCTTTGGGTCAACCAAAATCAGGCGTACTTCTTTGGGTGTGGATTTGTAGAGCAAGCTCAAAAGCATGGAGTTCACGCCCACGGATTTACCTGAACCCGTGGTACCGGCAACCAATAAGTGCGGCATTTTGGCAAGATCGGCAACCACCGGTTCGCCGGAAATATCGTGACCGAGAGCCATGGTCAGCGGCGATTTGGCTTGGTCGTAAGCTTCCGATGAAATCACTTCGCTCAAGCGCACCATTTCACGGTGAGCGTTAGGGATCTCCACACCCATAAAGGATTTGCCGGGGATAACTTCCACCACGCGCACTGAAACCACCGCGAGCGAGCGCGCCAAGTCCTTTGCCAAGCCGGAGATTCGGCTGGCTTTAATACCGGGTGCGGGCTGGATTTCAAAGCGGGTCACAACGGGGCCAGGCTGAACTGAAACCACTTCAATTTCGATTCCGAAGTCTTTGAGTTTTAGCTCAAGTAACTTAGACATAGCTTCAAGCGATTCTTTGGAGTAACCCTTATCGCTGCGCTTGTCGGCGGGGTCGAGCAAGTTGAGCGGAGGCAAACTACCTTCGGCGGGCTCAAAGGCATCGAACAATGAAGGTTGTTTTTCTTTCTCTACCCGTGTGCTGGGCGCGGGTTTCTTTTTGAGCGGTTCTGTAATCACAACTGGAGCAATGCGCTTGGCTTCTACTTTTGCGCGCTCTTCTACAACTTCGCGGCGATGTTGCTGCGCGACTACGGCGATATTTTTCTCGGCTTTTTCACGCTTATATTGCAACCAGCGTTCGTTGGCTTTTTCGATGCCGATCAACGTCCAATTGCCCAACTCGTCCATCAGCGTCAGCCAAGATAAGTCAGTAAAAATGGTGATGCCGAACAAAAATAGCGCCAATAAAATCAGCGTACCGCCGGTGTAGCCAAAAGCGCCATCCACCAAACTGGCGATGCCACTGCCCAGTAAACCACCATTAGAATAAGGCAATACCGATTCGCCGCCGCTGTAATGCATGGCGGCAATACCTGTGCCTGCGATCATAACCAAAATCAGGCCAACGGAACGAATGCTCACCATCAGCCAATCCAAATGCTTGAGATGCGCACGGTCGCGGAATATTAAGACAATGCGGTAGGCGAGCATGACCGGGAACAAGTAGGCGAGATAGCCGAACAGGGAAAAGAATACATCGGCCAACCACGCGCCAAAGCGACCACCAAGGTTGGCGACTTCATTGTTTTGGCCAGTGCTAGACCAGCCGCCATCGGCAACGTCGTAGCTAAACATGGCCATCAATAAATAAACGCAAATGACCACCAAACCTATAAGCGCACCTTCACGCACTATACGCAGGCCAAGGTTACTAGCGGGTTCAGAGATGGGCGGTTTACGGCTGGCATTACTTGCTTTCAAAGGAGATTCCTGACGTGCTTGTTATTTATCAAAACTATCTATGCAGCCTAAGCTAATTCTTGCGAGACCGTCGGAGGCAGGACGCCGACGTCGAGCTTACAGGGATGTACTTGCAGCGTGTCTCGCAAGGATTAGCTTAGGATGCAGGCACCCACGCTGGGGGCAATGCGCAGTATCTTATAACAAGTCGTTAGTGAAAATAGATTTAATTAGCGGGATGCTGAAGCTTTGTACCAGCACTCATTTACGCCTTTAAAATTCGTGCGATAAATAAACACATTACCCGCCTCTGGCTGAGCAGCTAAAGCTTCATCACTCAAACCGATACGCGCGCTGGTGACAAACAATACATTCATCTCATCGCCACCAAATGCCATACACGTTGGTTGGCTAACAAGCGTATTGAGCACGAAATCTTCTACGCCTTCTGGCGTGTAGCGCACCAAGCGGCTGCCGCCCCACTCTGCATTCCACAAATAACCATCGGCATCGATAGTGCTGCCGTCGGGTTCAACGCTATCAAGGGTTTGAACAAAGACTTTACCGTTACTGAGCGTACCGGTTGCGGCATCAAAGTCGTAGACTTTAATTTGATGAGTTGGGGAATCAGCGTGGTAGAGTTTTTTTGCATCCAAGCTCCAACACAAACTATTCGAAATTGTTAAACCAGAAAGATGTTGCGATGTATTCGCAGCCGCATCCAAACAAAATAAACCCGCTGATTGTTCAGGCGTATTTTTTTGCTCGACGATAGAGCCTGCCCAAAAGCGCCCTTGGCGATCCACGCGGCCATCGTTTAAACGGTTGCCGACTAAATGCGCTTCTGGCTTGGCAAGCCATTCAACTTCACCAGTATCTTTATCAAACCATGCAAAACCTGAAGCCAGCGCTAAAAGAATTCGCCCATCATTTTCTGAAAACGTAAAACAGCCCACAGGCTCTGGAGTGGGCCAAGTTTGTAATTCTTTTGAAGCTAAGTGATAACTAAAAATTTTGTTGGATTTAATATCCACCCACCACACCGCTTGCTCACGATGATTCCATTGGATGCCCTCGCCTAAGGTATTGGCACAGGAGATTTGATCTATTAGTTCGATGCTGTGTTTACTCGCTGTACTGGCCATAAATTCTTACTAGTCTTTCGGGTATGCGAAGGTTTTGTAACGTTGAATGAAAGCGACCTCACATTATGAGGCGCCTTTACTGATGCTTAAAAGAAAATCCAGTAAATCAACCCAATATAAAGACCATATTGCAAGGTTCTATAGAGCGGTTGGTTGAATGCTTTTAGTTTTTTCCCCAACTGGCCAATTTTGTGTACCACACTAAACACGTGATTGAGGGCGCCAACTTTATCGCCTTTAATATTTTTAGTGGCTGAAGCCGCAACCACGACTCTGGAAAATATCTCATTGATAAAATCGACCAGAAAAAAATTCACCGGGCGTTTTACATCGAGAAATAAAATAATGCGATTTTGATCAGTTTTATTTTCTGCGTGGTGAATATAAGTTTCATCAAACATCACCGCTTCGCCATCGCGCCAGGAATAGTTCTGACCATCCACGGAAATATAACAATCGTCGGAGTTAGGCGTTACCAAACCCAAGTGATAACGGAGCGAGCCCGCATAAGGATCGCGGTGTTTACCCAAGCGCGAACCGGGCGGCAGCATGGTAAACATCGCCCCTTTCACGGATGGCAATTGATTAAGCAATTGCAGTGTTTTTGGGCACAGCTGTTCTGCAGACTTTAAATTAGCACCGTACCATTTCAGGTAAAAACGCTTCCAGCCGGTACGGAAAAAAGAATTGAAGCCAAGATCATCTAAATCTGCTGAGGCTTTGATATGGGCTTCATTGTTCAAGCTGATGGCTTCATCGCGAATGATCTGCCAGTTGTCTTGCAGAACTTTCAATTCAGGGAATTTTTCCACACTGATATAGGCAGAGGCTTTTTCCTTGGAGAAGGCATAAAACAGGCAGTTAATGGGGGCAAGTAGATTAGCGTGGTCGGTAATCTTGCGGCTGAGCTTTGCGTGCTGAACAACGCCGCGAGTCTGTACGTAATAAGCACAGAGTATGAAAATGGCGAGAATTGTAATTCCCATGGGTATAACTCCTGAATAGATTAACTCTGAAATAAAAACTGGACGCAACCCTAGCGCCTTCCTTTTTTATACCGAGATTTTTGTCAATTCAATGGTTGCTATGCGTACTTTTGTGCAGATACGTCAACACCAGTGATTTTGCTACACATACAAAAACGCCCCAACAAGTGGGGCGTGCGTAGATTAACATTTTTGGGCGCTCAGCGCCAAATCAAGCTGCATGACCTTTGTAATGAATCCTTTGCAATAATGGCTCTTTACCACCACACACTGTAAAAGGCGATCAACACCAAGACCACGCCCAAACAAGCCACGTTATAAACAGGTTCAGTTTTGAAATTTACACCCTTCAAGTCAATCGCTTTCTCTTGGTCTTTCCCGCCAAACATATAGGTCACGACTACCGCTAAGAGCGCGCACAGTATAAAGACGATAGCGATACGATCCATAAAGGGGAAATCTTCGGGCAATATTATTTTAAACAAAATAGACAAAGCCACTGAACCTATACCTGCTACCAATGCAGATAACGCGGTTGATTTTTTCCAGAAAAAGCCCATCAAAAACATGAGCACAACGCCTGGTGTGAAGTAAGCGGTGAAGTCTTGAATGAATTGGAAAGCTTGGTCAGATTTACCAATCAATGGCTCGGCAACGACCAACGCGATCACGATAGCAACCATGGCAGCAATACGTCCTACTCTCACCAGATGCTGTTCGGAAGCCTTGGGATTAATAATTTGCTTGTAAATATCCATAGTAAACAAGGTTGAAATACTGTTGGTTTTGGACGCGAGTGATGCACACACCGCCGCTACCAAACTAGCGAATACCACACCCAAAATACCGTGAGGCAGAATATTAACCATCATCCATGGGTAAGCTTGATCTGAAGGCGTTAAACCAGGCATTAACACCGCAGCAGCAATACCGGGCACCACAATAATCAGGGGCATTATTAATTTTAAGTAGGCCGCGAGCGCGATACCTTTTTGTGCTTCTTGCAAACTTTTTGACGCAAGCGTGCGTTGGGTAATGTATTGGTTAAAGCCCCAGTAAGAAATGTTCATAACCCACATACCGCCAATCAGCACTGAAATACCGGGCAAGTTTTTGTAATTAGGGTTGCTGGGGTCAAGAATCAAATCGAACTTTTCAGGGGCTTGAATCAACAGTTGTTTAAAGCCATCAATCACACCACTGCCGCCGTGCAGCGCAGCAACTTTTTCTAAACCGAGGTAAGTAATTAAAGCGCCGCCCAAAACCAGCAACGTCACTTGGAATACATCAGTAAAGGCGACTGCTTTCATGCCGCCGTAAACGGAATAGCAAAACGAGAAGGCCGCCATAGCGATCATCGCGTGCATCATGTCCATGCCGGTTACCGCATTCACGGCCAAAGCACCCAAATACATAATCGACGTGAGGTTCACCAATACATAGAGCGTGAGCCAGAAGATCGACATTACCGTACGCACACGACGGTCGTAACGCTGTTCTAAAAACTCCGGCATGGTGTAAATGCCTTTGGCGATAAAAATCGGCAGAAAGTATTTACCGACCAAGAACAAAGTAATGGCAGACATCCACTCATAAGAAGCGATGGCGATACCACCCGCATAACCCGCGCCCGACATACCTACAATTTGCTCAGCCGAAATATTGGCCGCAATTAATGATGTACCTACCGCCCACCACGGCAGCGCTTTACTGGCGAGGAAATAGTCCTGCGCATTCTTTTCATGCCCCGCTTTTTCACGGGAAACCCGGTAGGCGATAAAGACTAGAACAACGGCGTAGAGCGCCAGAATCGATAGATCTAACCAGTTAAGATTCAAGGGAAACCTCCAAAGTAGTATTTATAAGATTTTATAGTTTTGAGCAAAAAAAACTCGCACCGCAAGGTACGAGCTGAAAAACGGGTTAGTTAAATTCGGCCACCATCCACAATCATTTCCTGGGAGGTAATCATGGCCGAATCATCAGAGGCTAAAAACAGCGCGAGTTTAGCAACATCGTGTGCGCCTAAACGCTTTTTCAAGCATACACGTTTCATTAACTCCTCTTCCTCTTCAGAAGACAACCACTTTTCCAACTGCTTAGGTGTTGCCACCCAGCCCGGCAAAATGGAGTTAACGCGTATATTGTCTGCACCAAAATCGGTGGCGAGCGCTTTGGAAATACCCAAAATCCCCGCTTTGGCGGCAATATAACTCGCCAAATTGGGTGGCGCAAAATGCGTATTAATGGAGCTGATATTCACAATAGAGCCACCGCCCTGCGCTTTCATCATGGGCTGTACGGTTTGCGCCGAGAAAAATACCGGGTGCAAATTTACCGCTAAACCTTGATGCCATTGCGCCTCGGTCAAACTTTGCGTTACATAGCGCTGATCGTTGGCGGCATTATTGATCAACACGCGAATATCGCCTAGTTGTTTTTGCGCGTTATAAATACAGGCACGCAAAGCGTCTATATCACTTACATCGCACAACTGAAACAACGGGCGCGGCAAACCTTGAGCTAACAGCTGGGCACACAGCTGCTCTGCGGCTTCCTGGTCAACATCCACGAAGGCAACACGTGCGCCCTGGGCTAAAAACGCTTCCACCAAACTGGCACCAATACCTGTGGCACCACCAGTGATAAAAACAGGTCGGTTTTCCAGGCTCGCATAGCGCGTGTAATTATCGTGTGAGGAATAACTGTACATGTGTAGCTCTCTGGGCATTATCGGCCAAGTTGCTTGTGAAGTGTTTAGCGATGGAGCCAGATAAACGACGAAACAACTAAACAACTAAACAACTAAACACTTTGGCGATAAGACAAAAGTGTAGGGAATTTATTCCGCTGGCGGCGCTTTCACCAATGATAAATTGATGAGCTGCATAACTTCATTGAGCAAATACTTAACCGATTCGGAAGCGGCATCCTGATTGCCCGCCAAAATATCATCGTAAATTTTTTTGTGGTCTTCATAACTCGCCGTAAATACACCCTTTAGCTGGTTGGTGCTGGCGATACTCACCCGCAACGCCACTTGAATGAACTGGCGTAACTGCAAGAAGAAACGGTTATTGCTAGCTGCAAGTATGGCGGTGTGGAACTCAATATCCGCACTTAAGGGGTCATCCTGGCCGAGATCTGCTTTGCGCATACGCTCAAGCGCATCGCCAATGGCTTTCATTTTGGACTTATCGTGACGATTGTCTGCCGCTAAACGGGCTGCTTCAGGTTCAATCGCAATGCGCAACTGAGTGAATTCGCGCAATAGATCTAATGATGGTCGCGCATGGAGTGTCCATGCCAGTACATCGGGGTCAAACATATTCCACTGCGCGCTCGGCATAACACGAATACCTTGGCGTGGGCGCGATGCTAACAGCCCTTTAGCCGTTAACATTTTTACCGCCTCGCGAGTCACACTGCGGCTGATATTAAATTGTTGCGATAATTCAGCTTCAGTGGGGAAACTTTTATCGATGGCATAGCTGCCCTGGATAATAGCCGCGCCGAGCTGATGCGTAAGTTGATGAGTGAGATTACGACCGGAATCCAGCATTTTTTTGCCTATTTATATTATGTATGTACATTATACGCCGAGCTATTGAACGATGAATAGCCAAGTTGCCAATAACAAAGCAGACCGCTCTTGCGCATCCATGCGCTCGCGGCATACCGTTCATCCTGAACATAAAAAAAAACCCATACCGTGAGGATATGGGTTTTTGTCGGGCAGTTAAATAATTATTTTTCGAGATCGACGTGACGTACGTCTTCACCTTTCACAAGGTAAATCACATATTGCGCAAGATTGCGGGCGTGATCTCCAATACGCTCCAGCGCACGCAATGACCACATAATGTTAAGTACGCGCGTAATACTGCGCGGATCTTCCATCATAAACGTCACCAACTCACGCATGGCGGTGCCGTATTCCAAATCTACGGTGCGATCCATCTGCACCACTTCGCCGGCCATATCGGTATCCAAACGTGCAAAGGCATCCAGCGAGTCCTGCAACATGCGCGATACCAAACCACCAATATGGCGAACCTCTACATAGCCACGCGGCGCCATACCTTCAGCACTGAGCGCAATCGCTTGGCGAGCAATTTTAGTTGCTTCATCACCAATACGCTCTAAATCGGTAATCGCTTTAGTGACTGCAATCACCAGACGTAAATCGCTAGCGGCCGGTTGGCGGCGGGCGAGAATCAAAATACATTCTTCATCAATGGACATTTCCATCGAGTTGACGGTTTTATCCGCACGCACAACTTGCTCGGCTTTGGTGATGTCGGCATCTACCAACGCGGTAATCGCATCGTTTACTTGTCGCTGCGCCATGCCGCCCATTTCAGAGAGATGTTTGCGAATATCATCCAACTCGTTGTTGTACTGCTGCGAGATGTGAAGGGTGTGGCTTGTAATATCCATAGTCGGGACTCCGCCAAAATGGGCCGAAACGGCCAGATAAAATTAATTAATTTCAAGTTTTAAAAGCAATCTTAATAAAGAAGGGAATCGTCATCCTCGCGCAGCGGGGATCCAGCCGTTAACAAGCTACGATCAAGAGCTGGATCCCCGCTACGCGAGGATGACGACTCCCATATACATTCGTAATCAGCAAACGGCTTTAATACGCACCATTCCCATAAAAATTTATTTTTAACCGTAACGACCAGTAATGTAGTCTTCCGTTTGTTTCTTGGTTGGGTTGGTAAACAAGGTATCTGTATTACCGTACTCAACCAAATCACCCATGTACATAAACGCGGTGTAATCAGAAACGCGTGCAGCCTGTTGCATGTTGTGCGTTACAATCACAATCGTGTATTTGTCTTTTAGCTCGTAAATTAATTCTTCAATTTTCAAGGTAGAAATTGGGTCGAGTGCAGAAGCTGGTTCATCGAGCAAAATAACTTCTGGCTCAATAGCTACTGCACGTGCGATTACCAAACGCTGTTGCTGGCCGCCCGACAAACCAAAGGCGTTGTCATGCAAGCGATCTTTTACTTCATCCCACAAGGCCGCGCCGCGCAGTGAATTTTCTACCACGGTATCTAACACACGCTTGGAATTTACGCCTTGTAAACGCAAACCATAGGCCACGTTTTCATAAATAGATTTTGGGAATGGATTCGGCTTTTGGAACACCATGCCCACTTGGCGGCGCAGTTCAGCAACATCCACTTTTTTATCGTAGATGTTTTTGCCATCCATTAAAATTTCACCTTCTACGCGGCATGAATCCACCAAGTCGTTCATGCGATTAAAACAGCGCAACAAGGTTGATTTACCGCAGCCAGACGGTCCGATAAACGCCGTGACTTTTTTCTCTGGTATCAACAAGCTAACGCTATTTAACGCGCGTTTTTGGTCGTAATACAAATTAAGATTTTTTACTTCAAGCTTCGTAGTTTCAGCGGTTGCTGTAGTAGTCATAACCTTTGCCTGCCCAATAATAATAAATTTTGATGTCACCTTGGTTTCAGTTCAGTGACAAGATTGCACTCAATTACAAGATCGCATTCAATTAATCACTTAATCCGATGCAGTACGATATTTTTCACGCAAGTTGTTGCGAATTTTTATCGCGGTCACATTCAGCAACACAATTAACATCACTAACACAAGCGAGGTTGCATATACCAAGGGGCGCGCCGCTTCTACGTTGGGGCTTTGGAAACCCACGTCATATATATGGAAACCCAAGTGCATAATTTTTTGATCCAAATGCAGGTAGGGGTAAATATTGTCTACCGGTAATGCGGGCGCCAACTTCACTACACCCACCAACATTAAGGGAGCAACTTCACCCGCTGCACGCGCAATCGCTAAAATTAAACCGGTCATCATCGCAGGCGTTGCGAGCGGTACAACCACTTTCCACAAAGTTTCAGATTTGGTTGCACCTAGCGCCAAACTGCCTTGACGAATGGTGCTAGGAATGCGCGACAAACCTTCTTCGGTAGATACGATCACAATCGGTAGTGTTAACAGCGCCAAGGTGAGCGATGCCCAAAACAAACCGGGCGTACCGAAAGTGGGCGATGGCAAACTTTCCGCGTAAAACAACTGATCGAGATTGCCACCTAAGTAGTACACAAAAAAGCCCAAACCAAACACCCCGTACACAATTGAAGGCACACCGGCAAGGTTATAAACGGAGATGCGAATCACCCGTAAAAACCAACCGTCTTTAGCATATTCGCGTAAATAAATTGCAGCGAGAACACCAAACGGCGTAACCATGATTGCCATCACGATAACCATGATGAACGTACCAAAGATCGCTGGGAAGATACCGCCTTCAGTATTCGCCTCACGCGGCTCTTCGGTCATAAATTCCCAAAAGCGCTCAAGGTAATCGCCCAATTTAGCGAACACGCCCATGTCGTTAGGGCGAGTAATGCGAACCAAACTCGCAAGCGGTAAAGTCACTTCTTTGCCATCTGCCGTTTTCGCAACAATTTGATCGCGCTTGGCTTGTTCGGCTAACAGATCGCGTTCTTTTTTAACGACATCGTATTCAGCTTCCAATGCTGTTTTACGCTCGGCAAGTACTGCATCGGCTTCTGTCAACTTCGCACCGGTTACGCCTTTAAGCTCAAGACGGCGGTGCTCCAATTTCAATTCTTGAATTTGGTTATTGATGCTGCCGATTTGCACTTTTTCGATATGGGTAATTTTTTCGTGAAGCTCAAGCGCGCGCTTTAAACGGGCATCTACTTCTTGCACAAAATTGGCGGCATCTTTGTTAACAACTAACTTACCGGCTTCATTGAGCGATTCCAGGTAACCGTAAAAGTTACCCCACTCACGGCGTTCAACCGCAACGGCATCGACGGGATACGTCCATTCATCCATTCCAATTTCCAGCGACCAGATAAAATCGCGACCGGTAATATCGCGATTGCCCAGTTTCATTAAGTAGCGGGTAATTAATTCGCTGTCTGCTGCAATCGTAAAACCATTGTCGCGTGCAACGTTTGCAGGGATAACTTCCGAGCGCACCAATTCACCGAGAATAACTTGTTTGTGGCCGGTGTTATCGGTGGTGCTGGTTAAGGCGATATCCGCTGGCCAAAAGTGGCCAAAACCGCGCACGGCAATCAACCCCAAAAGGCCAATCACCATGATCATACAGAGGGTGACGGCGCCACCGTTTAGCCAGATCCAGGGCGAGCCGCTCTTGTACCAGAGCGCGGGGGCTTTCAATAAATTCTTCATGTTGGAATCCCCTATTAAAGATTACTGTAACGTTTACGCAGGCGTTGACGCACAATTTCTGCCGCGGTATTTACAATGAAGGTGAGCGCCAGCAGTAACAGCGCAGCGAGGAACAAGACGCGGAAGTGCGTACTGGCCACCGCCGTTTCTGGCATTTCTACAGCGATGTTGGCGGATAAGGTGCGCATGCCTTCAAAGATATTGAAGTTAACAACCGGGCTGTTACCCGTTGCCATAAGTACGATCATGGTTTCACCTACAGCGCGACCAAAACCCATCATAACGGCAGAGAAAATACCGGGGCTTGCAGTTGGTAACACAACACCCGTCATGGTTTGCCAGCGAGTTGCACCTAAGGCCAGTGAGCCTTGGGTAAGGTGACGCGGCACACTGAAAACCGCATCTTCTGCGATGGAGAAAATACTGGGGATAACCGCAAAACCCATCACCAAGCCCACCACCAAAGCATTACGTTGTTCAAATTTGATGCCGTTGTTGGTAAACCACTGCGGCAGGCTGCCATCAAAGAACCAGACCTCAAGATGCGGGCTGATATCCACACAAGCCCACACGGTAATAATCACCGGTATTACCAATACCGCCGCTTCCCAACCTTCTGGTGCGCGTGAGCGAATGGCCAGCGGTAATTGGCTCCAAGTGAAGCCCACAATTAGCATCACCACAGGAACAATCAAGAGTATGCAGAAGATGGCGGGTAGATGATTCTCAAGGAACGGGGCCAACCATAAACCGGCAAGGAAACCGAGAATAACGCTGGGTAGCGCCGCCATAATTTCGATGGTGGGTTTTACGATGCCACGCAGTTTTGGGGTCATAAAATAAGCGGTGTAAATTGCACCCATTACGCCAAGCGGTACAGCAAAGAGAATTGCAAATAATGCAGCTTTGAGCGTACCCAAGGAGAGTGGTACAAAGCTCATTTTTGCTTCAAAGTCGTCGCTACCTGACGAAGCTTGCCAAATATAATCCGGTGCTTCACGACCTTCGTACCAGACTTTCTCCCACAACATACTGAAGGAAACTTCCGGGTGTTCGTTCCACACTTTGGCCATGCTGACTTTTTGAGTTTGATCGAGCAGCAATACACGACCATTAATGGGTGAGAGACCAATCTGGGCAATAGGTGTTGCGCCCATGGATTTGGTCAGCAAAGTACGCGCTGAGGTACCAAAATAAATCCCGATATCGCCCTTATCATCTGCCGCCCAAAAACCGCGACGGCCAAATTCCGGTGCTATATGTGTAATGGCACCGTCCAAGGCTTTGAAATCGCGCACGTGGGTTACGTGATATTTGTTTTGCGGGTCACGCACCATCAACCACTGGCTCACTTGCCCTTGTTCTGTACCTATCGCCAATGAGCCGGTGCTTACCAAAAAGCGCATGGCCGTTACATTACCGCCGTTCACTTTGACCGGTTCGTAGCGTTCAGCGGCATCTGGCTTGGTGATGTTGTAGAGGTAGAGTTGTGCTTTATCGTTGGCAACCACCAAGTAGCGACCGTTGTTATCCACCTGCATGTGCGTGACTTTTTCGCCCTCGGGTAAAGGCGGCAAGTTAAAGGTTGCGGTGGTGCTGGTGGTTTCTTCGGTAATCGCATTAACTTCACTGCTGACTACGCCCAATAACAAACGGTTATCGCTAGTAGCTGCACTTAGCACCATGCCTTCGCTGGTGGCTTGAATCGCTAATACTGATATAGCCGCTTTATTGGAATCTAATAACAAAGGCGTTTCGCCCAAAGGAAAGCCAAGACTGGCTGTTACAACGCGCTTGTCGTCTGGGTAACTTAAGTCGTATTGGGCTTTGACCACTGCAACTTCACCGTTGCTGTAACCATAGGCAACCAAGCCATGCGATGACTCGCTAGTGCCCAAGGTGGTGAAACTTGCATCGGCTGATTTAGGCACTTGTTGATGGCTAATACCAGCACCGTTGAGTGCATTAAAAAACTGCACAGTGCCGTTTCTATGATACGCGGTACCAATTTCTTCATAACGCTCAAGGCTGATAAATTCTGCAGCGCTACCAGCAACTTGTGCATTCACCGGAAGAGAATAGGTTTGCTCGACATCCACAGAAGCACCGCGCAGTAGCGGAGCAATTTCGGAAAACAAATACACAAAAATTAAGGCCAGCGACCCTACTACGGCGATACCCGCGGCGGTAATACCGTAACCTGAAAACTTATCTTTAATATTGCGCGTACGCCGCAGCTTTGCGCGCTGCTCAGCATTGGGCATGAGGCTCGCAGTCTGTGCAGCATTGGAAATAGTTTGTGACATGAAATTCACCCAATGAGGTAGTGGCGCATAAATCCTAACAGCGAAAGATGACAAATTTGTGACAAAGAATTATTTGAACTTTTGAAGAAAGCGACGGGGAAAACGAAATTAAACTCACGACATCCGCTCATAAAAAAACCGCTGCATGCAGCGGTTCTCTTAATCCGTCTATTTCACTTACTTGCTCAACGCTGCCAAGGTTTTTGCAGCTAAACCTGCTGGCAAGGCGATGTAACCATCACGCTCAACAGCTTCTTGACCTTGCTTGGACAACACATAGGTGAAGAACTCAAGCTGTAACTTATCCAATGGTTGGTTGGGCTTTTTGTTCACGTAAACATACAGTTGACGAGACAGTGGGTAGCTACCATCCAGACCATGTTCGGTATCCGCTGGAATTAACTCTGAATAAGAGGTTTTAGAAATTGGCAGTGCGCGAACGCCAGAAGTTTTGTAACCAATACCTGAGTAACCAATCGCGTTAATGCCTTCCGATACACTTTGTACTACTGAAGCAGAACCGGGTTGCTCATTGATGGTTGATTTGAAATCGCCTTTACATAAAGCTTCTTCTTTGAAGTAACCGTAAGTACCGGATACTGCGTTGCGGCTATACAAAGAAATACCGCGCTTTTCCCACGCGCCAGTCAAACCTACATCACCCCAAGATTTCAAATCTTTTTCGCCACCGCATTTGCGGGTAGCAGAGAAGATGGCATCCACTTGCGCAACAGACAAACCTTTGATTGGGTTATCTTTGTTTACGTAAACTGCCAACACGTCGATAGCTACCGGAACTTTGGTAGGCTTGTAACCGTGTTTGGCTTCAAATGCTTGAATTTCCGCTTCTTTCATTGCACGGCTCATTGGGCCGAAGTTTGAAGTACCTTCAGTTAATGCTGGTGGTGCAGTAGAAGAACCAGCGCTTTGCACTTGGATATTGACGTTCGGGTAGAATTTTTTGAAGTCTTCAGACCATAAGGTCATCATGTTTGCCAAAGTATCAGAACCGATACTATTCACCGCACCAGACACACCTGAAGTGACTTTATATTCTGGTAATTTTGAATCTACGGCAGCGTGCACAGCAACTGCACAAGTCATTGAACCGACGAGAGAACCGGCAAAAGCCAATCCTTTAATAAATTTGTTAGCGTTCATTGAGCGTTTCCTTTAGGAAAGATGACGTTAATTAAAGGTGAGCCTGCCTCACCCTTGACGCCCAATTTACCAAGCAATTGTGACAAGTTTATGACTGCCAGCGAAAGCTTTACATAAACTTGTCACACTTTAGCTATTACTTCACCACCTTAAGCGACGGGCGCTTAAGCGAAGTTACATTGCTCTCACTTGATCCGCCTGCGCCATTAGGCTCTGGCTTGGTAGGCGGCGTGGGCGATGCCGGAGGTTCAGGCGGAACTTCTAACTCAAACATCATACCCTGACCATTTTCACGACCATAAATACCCAACACTGCGCCGCAAGGCACATAAATATGATTCACCACACCGCTAAAACGGGCACTGAAAGACACCGCCTCATTAGCAATAAATAAATCTTTAACGGCTGAGGGTGCAATGTTCAAAATAATTTGGCCATCTTTATTGATGTGTTGTTGCGGCACAGCAACACCGGGCACATTCGCAAACACCACCAAGTGTGGTGTGCAGTCATTGTCTAGCAACCATTCATAAATGGCTCTGAGCAAATAGGGGCGGTTCGAGGTCATTTCCATAGCAAACTCACAACTCAAATAACACATGACGATAAGTTATCGCCCAAAAGAAAGGGCGACCTATAGTCGCCCTTTTTCAAACATCATTCTAGTGAATATTTCGCCAGAATTCTTTATTCAGGAAATACGCACAAGCTGCAAAAATCAAAATGAAGAGCAATACACGCTTACCCATATTTTCACGCTTTACGGCACCTGGCTCAGCCAGGTAAGCCATGAAGTTAACAAGATCATAAGCGGCTTTATCAAACTCTTCTTTTTTCATGGTGCCTTTAATTGAACCTTCAACTAAACCACCGCAGTGCTCATCTATTTCTAGCTCACCAATCGAATTACGCGCTGAATGGCCATGGTGATTAAGCTTTGGGCCTGGGCCACACTCAAGTAAACCTTGTGGGCCAATAAATACGTGTGGCATACCTACGTTAGGAAATACACGATTGTTCACACCCCATGGGCGCGCGTCATCTTTGTAAAAATTACGCAAATAGGTGTATACCCATTCCGGTGAACGCACACGGGTAACCAAACTAAGATCTGGCGGAGCAACACCAAACCAGATTTTTGACTGCGCAGGGCGCATGGAAATTTCCATTAACTGACCCAAGCGCTGGCCACCTAACACCAAATTACCTTCCATCAACTCTGGAGGAATTTCCAAGTCTTCCGCTACACGACCAAAACGTGAGTATTTAGCCGAGTGACAACCCATGCAGTAGTTGGTGAAATATTTAGCACCACGCTGCAGAGATTCTTTGTCATGCAAGTCAACTTCCATCTTATCGCATGGAATAGCACCGCAATCGAAATGACCGGCGCCCGCTGCAACAGCTTTAATCGGCACAATCATCAGAATCAAGAACAGCGCCAAACCACCTAATACGATATGCAATGGCAGACCTTTAGCTTGCACACGCTCTGGCTCAACCAACACAGGGTCACGCGATGCTAACAAAGGCAGTACCGCAAAAATAACGGTTAAGAATGCACAGAATACCAAGAGCAATACTGGCACTTCAGCCTTAATGTAGCTGAGCGTCATAGCGCCAAAGATAACCGCAAACACGCCACACAATACAAATGAAAGCTTGGATTTTGCTTTGCTCAGATCAGGTGTTGTCCACACTGGCATAGTCACGAAATAGGCAAAGTAAAAGGTAGTAGCAATTTGCGATAGCAAGGTGCGGCCTTCGGTAGGTGCTTGTACGCCAAGGTAACCTAGCACCACAAACATAGCCGCAAAGCTCATCAACATCACGCGGGCAATCCAACCACGGTAACGAATGGATTTCACTTTGCTGCGATCTAACCATGGCAATACAAACAAAATTGCAATCGCCGCTGCCATAGCCACAAAGCCAAGGAACTTAGCGTTTAATGGGCCGATTTCCATCGTTACAGCACGTAAAACAGCGTAGAAAGGTGTGAAATACCAAACCGGTGCAATGTGTGTTGGCGTCTTGAGGTTGTTAGCTTCTTCGAAGTTGGCTTTCTCCAGGAAGAAACCACCCATCTCTGGCATGAAGAACAACACAAAACAGAATACAAACAGGAATACGCTAATACCAACAAGGTCATGCACGGTGTAGTAGGGATGGAAGGGAACGCCGTCTAACGGAATGCCATTTTCATCTTTGTACTTTTTGATCTCAACGCCATCTGGGTTGTTAGAGCCTACGTGCTTATCGTGCAAGGCTAAAATATGCATAACAACCAACGCCAGCAATACGATGGGCAAAGCCACAACATGCAACGCAAAGAAGCGGTTTAAGGTGATGCCGGAAATTAAATAGTCGCCGCGAATCCACTGCACTAAATCTTCACCAATTACAGGGATAGCACCAAACAGAGATACGATTACTTGCGCACCCCAGTAAGACATTTGACCCCAAGGCAATACATAGCCCATAAACGCTTCGGCCATTAAGACCAAATAAATGGTCATACCGAAAATCCACACCAACTCGCGTGGAGATTTGTAAGAACCGTACATCAAACCACGGAACATATGCAGGTAAACAACTACAAAGAACGCCGAAGCGCCAGTGGAGTGCATATAACGCAGTAAATCGCCGTACTCTACATCGCGCATGATGTATTCAACGGAGGCGAAGGCACCTTCGGCAGTTGGGGTATAGCTCATTGTTAACCAAATGCCGGTTACCAATTGGTTAACCAACACTAGGAGTGAAAGCACACCAAAGAAATACCAGAAGTTGAAATTCTTGGGGGCGTAGTATTTACCCATATGGGTATCCCACGCTTTTTGTACGGGGAGACGGTTATCAACCCAACCCCACAAGCCTGCTAATTGATTTACAACCCAATTCATCTTATGCCCCTTGGTCTTCGCCGATGATAACTACGCTTTCGCTCTCGTAATAATGCTTAGGCACTTCGAGATTGGTCGGAGCTGGAACACCTACATAGACTCGGCCAGCTAAATCGTACTTAGAGCCATGACATGGGCAGAAGAAACCACCTTGCCATTTATCACCACCCAAATCAGCAGCACCAACGTCAGGGCGATAAAGTGGAGAACAACCCAAATGAGTACAAACGCCGAGCAAAATTGCGAATTCTTCTTTAATTGCACGAGATTCATTCTGTGCATATTTTGGCTGTTGAGGCATTTCTGATTTAGGGTCGCGAATGAACCCATAACCTTCAACCGTTTTAAGGCTAGCAAGCGCTTCTGGCGTGCGGCGAACAACATAAACTGGTTTACCACGCCACTCTACCGTGACCATAGCGCCAGGTTCAATTTTGCTCATATTGAATTTAACAGGAGCACCGGCAGCCTTAGCTTTGGCACTTGGGTTCCAGGACCCAACGAAAGGTACAGCTATGCCAACGGCACCGACTGCACCAACACCCGTCGTCAACCCAATCAGTAGATTACGGCGTGTTTTATTTACAACGTCATTACTCATGACGATTTCTCCCCTAACAGCTTTAACGGCCAGTAAATCACCACCAAATAAATGAATAAAGGCAGTGATTTAGGATAATTTTCGGCAACCCCAAAACGGCGGCAATCTTAAAGAAATTAAGCTCCGCTTACAAGAATAACCATACTTAACAGAAGGATTAAATAGCTACGCAAAACCTGAAGTGTAGCGAGTGTAGAAAGTGTAGATGCAAAAAAACGCCCAAGCCAGCAGTGACTTGGGCGTTTTTTGATAATCATCAACTGGCGGCCAAATAAACCGCCAAAGATAACTATTAACGCTTGGAGAATTGTGGCTTTTTACGTGCTTTACGCAAGCCAACTTTCTTACGTTCAACTTCGCGAGAATCACGAGTTACATAACCCGCTTTACGCAATTGAGAACGCAACTCTTCGTCGTATTCCATAAGAGCGCGAGTCAAACCGTGGCGAATTGCGCCTGCTTGACCGAAAGAACCGCCGCCAGCAACGGTAACGTTTACGTCAAACTTATCACCCAAACCAACCAACTCTAATGGTTGACGAACAACCAAACGAGCTACCGGACGACCGAAGTACTCGTCCAATGGACGATCATTTACAACGATTGTGCCGGTACCGGCAGTGAGAAAAACGCGAGCAGTAGAGGTCTTGCGACGACCTGTACCGTAATATTGAGTTGTAGCCATCTGTCCAGCCCCTTTATTAGATAGTCAGTTCTTTTGGTTGCTGAGCAGTATGTGGATGCTCATTACCTGCGTACACTTTCAGCTTACGCAACATTGCACGGCCAAGTGGGCCACGTGGCAACATGCCTTTAACAGCGATTTCGATTGGAGAAGTAGGAGACTTTTCAACCAAATGCTTGAAGCTGATAGATTTGATACCGCCGATGTGGTTGGTGTGATGATAATAAATCTTATCAGTCAACTTTTTACCAGTCACATGAACTTTTTCGGCATTGATAACTACGATGTAGTCGCCGGTATCTACGTGAGGAGTGTATTCAGGCTTGTGCTTACCGCGCAAACGAGAGGCTATTTCTGCAGACAGGCGACCTAAGGTCTTGCCTGCTGCATCTACGATGAACCAGTCATGTACTACTGATTCAGCTTTGGCACTATATGTCTTCATGTTGTAATTGCCTATGCTGGTTATATGGGGTTACCCCCACGGGAAATTTAACGTAACTATCTAGCAGGACTATCCCCGCATAAAAAGAGCGCGAATACTACACTCTAAGAGATAGTATTTCAACCTGAATATGCATCATTTACAAACACTTCAAGTGACCCAAATACCCCGCGGAAAACCGAACCTTAATTAACTCACTAAAGCACATTCAAGTTGAAATGCATAAGACGGTAATCCAGACAACAAAAAGCCCCGCTATTATGCGGGGCCCTATGGAGATTGAAGATTTGAACTTTACGCTTTATCTAGCTCGGCTTTTGCTGCAGTTGAATCAGGTTAAATGTAGTACCGGGTTTCGCATTTACTTTCACCTTGCAACCACCCCACGCCTCAGGAATCTCCATAACACTGTCTGGCTTATAAGTTAATGTCGATTGCTTATTCGCGCAATTAAAATCTAACGTACTTATTTCACCCGTTATATCACTAAACGCAAAGTGAGGCTTAAACAATTTGGCGCTCCAATTACCTTTTTCACCAACCGTAATTTTTTGCACTATATTAGTTTTTTGCTCAGCATAATCGTCTATTTTCTTTACCGCACCCACTACCGACATCAATTCTGTTTGCGATGCTGAGTCTTTACGAAGATTTGTTAGGGTTTCTATTGCACCCCCAATATCCTGATTATTATATTGGCGCTTCAGTAAACGCATTCCTGCCTCAACAAAAGCATGCGAATCAATATTGCCGGCACCCACAGTCAGTAGCTTTGAAGCCGCGTCATTCTCTAACTCTTGATCTCCCTTCTTACCGTAATACCAATAATCAATAAGATGGATGCGAGCCTGCTCATAGTCATTTACCGACTTCATTTCTCGTAACTTTATAACTAATTCGTCCGCTTTTTTGAGGTCATCTTTTAAAATAGCGGCTTGAGCTTGATCAAATAGCCGAGCAAATCCAGGGCGAGCTTTATTTTTAAGTTGACTTATATTTCGGCCTAGCGCATCCAACTCTCTGTCAATTTCAGCAAAACCACTTACCCCTCCACCACTGACATCGCCTCCAACCTCCTGAGCAAGCGCAAAAGCAGAAAAGAAAATTAAAACAATAAGAACTGCCGACTTAATCATAAAAAACTCCTGTTATTGATTTATTGTGCAGACGCAGTATAGGAACAATCCAAAAGTCATACAAGAATATAGATGAAATTAGAATTTTCAGCCCAAACCAATAAGATGATTAGTCTTATTTAAAAGAATATATTCGCTAGATTAAGGTCTATGCTCCATCGCCAAATATTCATGACTTTGCATTTCTAATAATCGACTGATCGTTCGCTGGAACTCAAAATTCAATTTTCCATCTGAATAAAGTTCTGCCAACGGCTTATCTGCTGAAAGAACGAGTTTTACGTGGCGGTCATAGAACTCATCTACCAAATTTACAAAGCGACGTGCCTGATCATCATTAGCGCGGCCAAGTGCGGGAACATTACTGACAAAGACAGAATGGTATTCTTTGGAAAGCTCAATGTAATCGTTTTGTGAGCGAGGGCCATCGCATATCGCATAAAAATCAAACCAGACAATCCCTTCTGCAGAAAAGCGAGATTGAATTTCGCGACCTTCTACAATAAGCACTTGATCAGACTTTTCTTCACTTAGCGATGACACCAAACTACGGAAACTTTTTTGCAAACTTAAATCGGCGTGTTCATCCAAAGGATAATGATAAAGCTCTGCTTGTTCTAACGCGCGCAAACGATAATCCACACCGCCATCTACATTAACAATATGCGTGTGTTTTTTCAGTAATTCGATAGCAGGTAAAAAACGGGCACGTTGCAGCCCATCCTTATATAAACCATCGGGAATTATGTTTGATGTGGCAACCAATACAACTCCGCGCTCAAATAACTCTGACATAAGCGTGCCGAGAATCATGGCATCGGTAATATCGGAAACAAAAAATTCATCAAAGCAGATTATTCTGGTTTCAGCGGCGATAATATCTGCTACTTTTTGCAACGGGTTTTTTTGGCCATCTAACTGTTTTAGCTCGCTGTGCACCCGGCGCATAAAACGGTGAAAGTGCATACGCATTTTTTGTTGAAACGGCAGACTCTCAAAAAAATTATCCATTAAATAGGTTTTACCACGCCCTACCCCGCCCCAAAAATACAGGCCGCGAATGTTGGGTTTGCGAGAGCTACCAAACAGCTTTTTAAAAATCCCGTTCAGCGCTGAAGTTTTTTGATCATGCCAGTCAGCAACCAAAGTTTCATACAAAGCTTGCAAATGCTTTACGGCTTGCGCTTGGGATGCATCGCGGCGGAAATCTTCACGCAATAAATCGCGCTCATAACGAGCCAAAGGAGAAAGATTTTCAATAGGGGATAAAGTCATACGGGTTCAACAAACTTAAAGGGTAATTTGGCGGAGCAAGGTTGCTGACAAATCGGTTTTTAACTGTGATAAAAACCCATGGAAAAAATGGCTTGCTTCAGGGTAGCGAATTAATTCCGCAGGGCTTTGCAATTGGGCAACCCAATCATAAACACCTTGCGCAATGACGCGTTCATCTTTATCACCTTGTATGACGCAGACAGGCGCATTAAAAATGCCGCTGCGATCATATTCGTAACGCTCAACCGGTGGAGCAACCAAGGTTAAATGCAATAGATCACCCTGCGCATAACTCGCACGCGCTGCAATGGATGAACCAAACGAAAAACCTGCAAGCAACATAGGTGATTCTGGCAGGTTGTTTTTTACCCATTCAACAGCGGCCAGTAAATCATCCAGCTCGCCCTTTGCATTATCAAATAGACCTTCGCTTTTACCCACGCCGCGAAAATTAAAACGCAGCACATGTACGCCTAAATCGCGATAGGTACGCATTAGTGTGGTCACTACCTTGTTATCCATAGCGCCACCGTGCTGCGGGTGTGGATGACAAACAATTACTACCGCGTTGAGGGCAAATAATTGGGTACCGCTATCACCTCGGCTAAATGCTGACTCCAGATTACCGGCTGAACCCACGATGGTAATTTTTGATTCTTTTTCATCCAACAACATGATTTACCTATTTAGCAACACGTTTTACTTACTCAACAACCCGATTTTATATGGAAGAAATTAGCTTACGTGATAATTAACAACATTTTTTTGCCGACCTATATTAACAAAAGGCATATACTATGAGGACAAACTTTAGAATTCGCAGACCGAATTCTAACTTTCCAGACAGTCGTTAAGGAGACTTTTGTGTTCTCACTCAGCACGCTCGTATTTACCGGTTTTTTCTTTTTGCTCTGTGGCTCCGCACTGGGCGCATTTTTACTACACATCTTCCGTTCAAATATTTACAGCCGCGAACTCGAAGACCGTTTAAATGAGGCAGAAAGCTCATTACAGACCTATCAACGTGATGTAGCAGAATCTTTTTCACAAACTGCACAGCACATTAGCGATATGACTCGCTGCTATCGCGAAATGCATGAACATCTGGCAAGTAGCGCACTCAAGCTGGCAACGCCTGACATCAGCCGCAAAATTCTGGACTCGGCCAATAGTTTGGGCGATGCTAAAACCAGCTATATCAACGCACAACTGATTGAACCGCCCCGCGATTGGGCGCCCAAGCCGGTAGGCGCTAAAGGCGCACTGGCCGAAGATTACGGCTTACGCGACGAAGACCCCACATTACTGCGCCCCACAGAAACACCAGAGGATTTTGAGTTTGATGGTGCTGTTACCAAGCGCTACTAAGTTTAAAAGCTCTACCGTGTAGATTTTCAAACCAGAACAATAATTTTTCACCCCGCCTATGGCGGGGTTTTTACGGTTGCCTCTTGGCACTGGAGCAGGCAATGAATGTTAACCGTCTACTGCAATTTGCAGCTTGGCCAACGGCAGTAGGCGTTATTATCGCGTTATTGGCAATGTTAGTGTTTCCACAGCTGCGTGGTCAGCAAACCCTTCAACCCGTAAGCGGCAGCAATAATTCAGGCCCGGTTTCCTACGCCGATGCCGTCAGCCGCGCCGCGCCCGCCGTGGTTAACATTTACACCGCCAAGAAAGTGTTAGAGCGCGACCCTCGTTTGTATAACAACCCTTATTATCGCCAACTTTACAATAGCTCCAATGTACCACTGCAAGAACGCATGCAGCGCACACTGGGCTCAGGGGTTATTGTGGATACCGATGGTTTTATCCTCACCAACAACCATGTCATCAATGGTGCCGATAAAATTCAAGTACTTCTTAATGATGGCCGCTATACCTCTGCCGAGCTGGTCGGTATTGACCCTGAAAATGACTTGGCAGTACTAAAAATTAAAGCCGAAAAACTCACTGCCATTAATATAGAACCATCCAATAATATTCGCGTAGGCGATGTAGTACTGGCGATTGGCAACCCCTATGGTGTTGGCCAAAGTGTTAGCCAAGGCATAGTGAGTGCCACCGGCCGCTGGAACTTGGGTATTAACAGCAATGAAAACTTTATTCAGACCGATGCCGCCATCAACCCCGGCAACTCTGGTGGCGCATTAGTAGATGCCCGCGGCAATCTTATTGGCATTAACACCGCTGCACTCGATGAAACCGGAACAGCATCAGTGGGTATAAGCTTTGCAGTACCCGCTGACACCGCCATACTTTCGCTAAAAGAAATCATTAAATACGGTGAAGTACGCAAAGGCTGGCTGGGCTTGATTGCACCACCGCTTACTGAAAAAGGCAGCGAACACTTTGGCACTAACGGCTTTTTAGTAGTAGGAATTGAGAAAAATAGCCCTGCTGAAAAAGCCGGTTTGCGTAAAGATGACATTATCATCCAGATTAATGAACTGTCCGTAGATGACACACCTGTAGGCGTAGCAATGCCCATCACTAAGATTCACGCGGCGCTAAATCTGGTGCGTGGCTTGCAACCCGGTACCGAAGTCATCATAAAAATATTGCGTGACGGGGAAAAAATGGACATTAAAGCGATCGCAGAACTCTCGCCTCTTAATCAAACTAAAACCTGACCGCCAGAACTGCAACGAATCAAATAACTCAAAAGGGAGCCGAAGCTCCCTTTTTTGTTTCCTTAACTTACCGAGCAGCACTAATCTTTAATACGATATTCTGCCGAGCGTGCATGAGCTTCTAAATATTCACTGCGCGCCAACACAGAAGCTACTTTTGATAACTCCGATGCCCCCGCTGCTGAACACATAATAATCGAGCTGCGTTTTTGGAAATCATACACACCTAATGGCGACGAAAAACGTGCAGTGCCTGAAGTTGGCAATACATGATTTGGCCCTGCGCAATAATCGCCTAAGGCTTCTGGTGTAAAGCGTCCCATAAAAATGGCACCGGCATGGCGAATTTTTGGCAAAAGCGATTCTGGGTCAGCAACGGATAATTCCAAGTGCTCCGGCGCGATGCGATTACTTACCGCAATGGCCTCATCGATATCCGCCACTTTAATCAGCGCACCGCGATTTTTAAGCGACGTTGCCGCAATTTCGTTGCGCGATAACGTTGGCAACAAACGCGCGATAGCAGCTTCAACCTTGTCTAAATATTCAGCATCAGGGCAAAGCAAAATTGCTTGCGCTTGTTCATCGTGTTCTGCTTGGCTAAATAAATCCATCGCAATCCAATCGGGATCGGTTAAGCCATCGCAAATCACGAGAATTTCAGAAGGGCCTGCAATCATGTCGATAGCAACTTGGCCGAAAACAGCGCGCTTTGCGGTAGCCACATAGATATTGCCGGGGCCGACAATCTTATCCACTTTCGCGATAGTTTCAGTACCGTAAGCCAATGCTGCAACCGCTTGCGCACCACCAATCGTAATTACGCGATCAACACCTGCAATAGCAGCAGCAGCCAAAACCATAGGGCTCAACTCACCATCTGGCGCGGGTACCACCATAGTCAATTCATCCACACCCGCCACTTTTGCGGGTACCGCATTCATTAATACCGATGACGGATAAGACGCTTTACCACCCGGAACATACAGGCCAACCCGCTCCATGGCGGTAATTTGTTGGCCGAGCAAAGTGCCGTCCGCTTCAGTGTAACGCCATGAGGCTTGCAACTGGTGCTGGTGATAACTGCGAATCCGCTCGGCGGCAATTTCCAGCGCCTGACGTTGCTCAAGGGTAATTTGCGTAAGCGAATCTTTAAGTTGCTCAGCAGTAATCACAAATTCGCTCATGGCTTGCGCATTGCGGCGATCAAATTTGTTGGTAAATTCCAACACCGCCGCATCACCACGGTTTTTCACCTGATGAATAATATCGTCCACCACGCCGGCAACGCGGGTATCGCTAACGGATTCCCACGCTAATAAATCATCCAAACGCTGTGTAAAGTCGCTTTGGCTGGCATCTAAACGGGTGATAAGTGATTGAGGCATGAGGTTACTCGTTTAACTAATTTGGGGTAATCATCGAGCTTGAGTGAAGGAAAAGCTCATTGGGAATTGTTATGGATGGGATAGCTATTACGGGGAGTCGTCATCCTCGCGTAGCGGGGATCCAGCTTTTAAAAAACGAAAAATCAACTGCTGGATCCCCGCTACGCGAGGATGACGATTCCCTTCTAAATATAGATATTTCTTAGACCGCTACAGCTTTCGCAATATGATCAATAATCGCCTGAATCTGCACGTGCTTCATCTTCATGGAAGCTTTGTTAACGATCAAACGCGAGCTGATGTCAGCGATAAATTCACGGGGCTCCAAACCATTGGCACGCAAGGTATTGCCGGTATCGACAATATCTACAATTTCATCGGCCAAATTCATAATCGGCGCTAATTCCATAGCGCCGTAGAGTTTAATAATGTCAGTTTGGCGGCCTTGGGCAGCGTAATACTGCTTGGCAATATTCACATATTTGGTGGCAACACGAATGCGCCCAGCCGGTGTGGTCGCGCCTTTTACACCAGCGGTCATTAATTGGCAGCGAGCGATATTTAAATCCAGTGGCTCGTACAAACCATCAGCACCGTTTTCCATTAGGGTGTCTTTGCCGGAAACGCCCATATCTGCCGCGCCAAATTGCACGTAGGTGGGAACATCGGCACCGCGTAATAACAGAAAGCGAACGCCTGCTTGGGTGGTATCAAAAACCAGTTTGCGGCTTTTTTCCATATCTTCTAGCGGCTCAATACCTGCTGCTGCCAATAGCGGTAAAGTCTCTTCCAGGATACGCCCTTTGGTGAGCGCGATGGTTAAGGTTTGGCTCATAATCAGTTAGCCTTTACACGGCACACACTGGCGCCGATACTTTGGAATTTTGCTTCAATCGCTTCGTAACCACGGTCAATGTGGTAAATGCGGTCGATGATAGTTTCACCATCAGCTACTAAACCGGCAATCACCAAACTCGCAGAAGCGCGCAAATCAGATGCCATTACCGGCGCACCTTTCAAGCGTTCAACGCCCGTTACAATTGCCGTATTACCCTCTAAGGTAATGTGAGCGCCCATACGGTTTAATTCATTCACTTGCACCAAACGGTTTTCAAAAATAGTTTCGGTGATGTGACTAACACCTTCGGCAACGGCATTCATCGCCATAAATTGTGATTGCATATCTGTTGGGAACGCCGGGTAAGGTGCAGTTCGCAAGCTCACCGCTTTGGGGCGCTTGCCATGCATATCTAGCGCAATCCAATCTTCACCCGTGGTGATATCTGCACCCGCTTCTTCCAGTTTAAAAATAACGGCTTCCAAAATATCAGCGGAGGTAGATGTGAGCTTAACCTTGCCGCGAGAGGCTGCTGCTGCCACCAAATAAGTACCGGTTTCAATACGATCTGGCATCACTTTATAGGTACAACCATGCAGGGATTCAACACCTTCAACAAACAAGGTGGATGTACCTATACCCTCAATTTTGGCGCCCATGGCGACCAGCATATTCGCCAAATCAACGATTTCAGGTTCTTGCGCGGCATTTTCCAATATGGTTTTGCCGTCTGCCAAAACTGCTGCCATCAGCAAGTTTTCTGTGCCACCAACGGTGACTATATCCATTAAAAAGTGAGTACCTTTTAAACGGCCTTCGGAAGTTGCACGAATGTAACCGCCATCAATCTCGATTTTTGCACCCATGGCTTCAAGGCCGCGCAGGTGGATATCCACTGGGCGCGAGCCAATCGCACAGCCGCCGGGGAACGACACATTGGCAACGCCATAACGGGCGAGCATTGGGCCAAGCACTAGAATGGAAGCGCGCATGGTTTTAACTAAATCGTAAGGCGCAGTGAAGTCAGTAATGTTATTGGAATCTAATACGAAACCGTGGCCACTACTACCTTGATTATCAGCACCTTCTATTTTCACCCCCATAGAAGCCAATAGCTTGTTCATGGTGGTGATATCGTTCAAATGCGGAACGTTATGTAATGTGACAGGGCTATCCGCCAACAACACTGCGGCCAGAATAGGCAGCGCGGCGTTTTTAGAGCCAGAAATACAAATTTCACCACTGAGCGGATCGCCGCCCAGAATTTTAAACTTATCCATTAATGATCCAAACTAATAAGGTACGAAAGATAGAAAGGTACGCATGCCACTGAACGCACTAGATTATTATTGTTGTTGCGGTCTATTGTTGCTGCTGCCATTGCTCAGGGGTAAAGGTTTTCACGAAATCAACCGCGTGAATAGTGCCATCGGCAAATTGCTGCGAGAGAGTTCCAAGCACCAGTTGCTGCTTTTTAACGGGGCTTAAACCGGCAAATACCGGGCTAATGACCACCAAATCAATATGGCTGCCGTTTATACCAACTTGAACCTGGCTATCGGGAATTTGGCTTTCAATAAGCGCTTTGATTTGCTCAGCTTGCATAGAAAAACTCTTGGGGCATAGCCCTTAATCAAAAAAAGAGGGAAAAATTAAAGGCGTGAATCTTACCCGAATAGGGTCAAAATCGCATCAATTAAAGTAAGCCACATCGATAACAGCACAACAAGTAAACAAAAAACCCCAAGCGATGAGACTTGGGGTTTTCGATAAAGCATAAAGCGTGAGTTTAGTTAGCGGCTAACCAAGTCTCAATCACCTTATCAACATTTTTGTCGTTCTTAATCATGGCTTGATCGAACTGACTGGTGAAAGATTCACCCAAATTCACGCCGTTCAACACCACGTTAATTAACTTCCAATCACCACTGTCGCCCAACTTTAAGGTGTAAGACAGTTTGTGCGTGTTGCCTTTATCGCTCACTTCCTGATCCACACTTACACGGCGCGCATCGGCAGGCATATTAACGGGCACTGTTTTAATGGTGCTATCTGCATAATTGGCAATGCCTTTCGCATAGGTTTTAATCAAACCACTTTTAAAAACTGCGGTGAATTTTTCCATTTGCTCGGGCGTAGCGGTTTTAGCGGACTTGCGCATTACGGCTTTGGCGATAAACGGGAAATCCACCACAGCTTCTAATGTTTTTTGCACATCGGCATAGTAAGCATCGGTTTTACTGCCGCCCGCATTGTGCTTTTTCACAGTGGCGAGCATATCCACAGTTGCTTGCTCAACAATCGCTTGAGGTGTTTTTTCAGCGGCCAAAGCGGCTGGTGTAACAACCATTAATGCTAATGTTAAAAGTGCACCCGATAAATTTTGATAAAGTGGTTTCATGAAGTTAGCTTCCTAATTAAAAGTTCCAATAAAAATACGCTGGGCTTATTGAGCACTTGCTATGCGAATGACTAACAAGTACCTATCCTTTAATGCTTGGACAGAGTATGAGAATTACCTCAGCCAAGCTCAGCGAACAATTTGAGCATTACACGGAATTGTAAAATGGGGATTCAATCCCCAATATCAAGCGAATTGAACCCAAGATCGCTATAATGCCCGCCTTGCGCCGCTATCTGTAGTGTTAATCGTCATCACGAGTACAATCTATGCCTACATTCGATTTTATCAGTTCAGGGCTTCGCACCCTTCGCATAGAATCTGACGCTGTAATAACCTTGAGCCGAAGCATCGATCAGGAATTCAACAAAGCCTGCAAACTCATACTCAACTGCCCCGGCCGCATTATTGTGACGGGCATGGGCAAATCCGGTCACATCGGCAAAAAAATTGCAGCCACTCTCGCCAGTACAGGCACGCCCGCCTTCTTTGTTCACCCCGGCGAAGCCAGTCACGGCGACTTGGGGATGATTACCAAGCACGATATAGTGCTGGCGATTTCCTATTCGGGAACCTCTCATGAAATCCTGACGCTATTACCAATGCTAAAACGCTCTGGCATTAAGATCATCAGCATGACGGGCAACCCAGCGTCCACATTAGCGGAAGTAGCTGAAGCCCACCTGAACATCGCCGTAGAAACTGAAGCCTGCCCTCTCGACTTAGCGCCTACCGCCAGCACCACAGTTACCTTGGTATTGGGCGATGCTCTAGCCATTGCGCTGCTAGAAGCGCGCGGTTTTACCGAAGAAGATTTTGCCTTCTCTCACCCCGGCGGTGCGCTAGGCCGCAAACTTCTGCTGCGGGTTGTTGATATTATGCATGCAGGCGATCAAATTCCCCGTGTGTTGGCGAACGCAAGCTTGGCTGAAGCACTATTGATGATGACCGAAAAAGGTTTTGGCATGACCACAGTAGTAGATGACAAAAATCAGCTCTTAGGGATTTTTACCGATGGCGACTTGCGCAGAACTATTGATAAAGGTATTAGTCTCAGTGGCGCGGCAATCAGTGATTTAATGAATCGCACCCCAAAAACCATCAGCGTGAAAGCGCTACCGGCTGAGGCCCTAAAAATGATGGAAGATTTAAAAATTACTGCCTTGGTGGTGCGCGATGAAAACGCCTGCCCCGTTGGTGTATTACATATGCATGACCTGCTGCGCGCAGGTGTTGTTTAGCCTAAAGATATCAAAAAAGTTTATAAAGTTATGTTGAGTCATACATTGAGTGAATCGCCCAGTTTGCTAGCCGCGCCAGAATTACACGCTCGCGCCAGCCGCATTAAACTTCTTTTGCTGGATGTCGATGGCGTCTTAACCGATGGCCGTCTCTACTTCAGCAATCAGGGCGATGAGTTTAAAACGTTCAGTACGCTGGATGGCCACGGTATAAAAATGCTGCAAAAAAGCGGCGTAACCGTGGGAATTATTACAGGGCGCACAAGCAATCTCGTTGCCAAACGCGCAAGCGATTTAGGTATTAAGATTCTGATTCAAGGCCGCGAAGACAAATGGGATGCACTACAAGAAATTTTACGCGAACATCCCGTTGCATTAGAAGAAATTGCTTTTATGGGCGATGACTGGCCAGATTTAACCGTTATGTGTCGCGCAGGTTTGGCGCTTACTCCTGCTAACGGCCACCACAGCGTGGTTGAGCGCTCACACTGGCAGAGCCATGCACGTGGTGGCGAAGGCGCTGTGCGTGAAGCCTGCGATATGATTATGAAAGCGCAAGGTACATTTGACGCTATTTTAAAACCCTATTTGGCCTAAAACCTTCAATGTCAAAAATTACCCTGCCAGATATAAAAACAGCCGATTTGGAGCGGATTAACCCGCTCCTGCTACCTTTGCCCTGGCTGGTAGTGATAGTGCTAGTGGTTATATTTGCTACCGTGAAATATACCAATATCGAAAGTGAAACTACCGCCGCGCAAGTAGAGGTTAAAGCCTTTCCGCATACCTTTGGCACCGATGTTGAAGTGCGCCAATATGATCAGGATGGCCAACTCCACTTTCAAATGACTACCCCGCTCATTCGTGGTTTTCAAACGCAGGCAAAAGCCAGTGCAGAAGATTACTCACTGTTTCAAACTCCTGTTTTCAACCTCGTCAACGATCCGAAAAAGCCGGGCTGGTTAATAACCTCCCAAGAGGGAAGACTGGATGGCAGCAATGAGTGGTTCACGCTATCGCAAGATGTTGTTGCGCGCCAAACCTCTGAAAAACAAGGTGAAATCACCATTACTACCAGCAATTTACGCTTAAACACCAAGGAGCAATTCGCGGAAACCAGCAAAGCTGTTACTATGCGCGCCGCTAAAAGCCAGATCACTGGCGTAGGTATGCGCGCCGACATGAAGCGCGACCACATTCAATTACTCTCTAACGTTAAGGGCAAATATGAACCCTAAGCATGCGAACGCTAGTCACAGCTTACGTCAAATTGTAGTGCGGGCACTGGCATGTATCTGTATTGTCAGTGCAGGCATGGCGCAGGCATTGCCCGAAGATAGAAATCAATCGTTGCGTATTGCCGCCAACAAACAAGAAGTTGATCTTAAAGTGGGCGAAGTTGTTTACACTGGCGACGTGAAATTAGTGCAAGGTACGTTGGAAATTAACGCGCAAAAGCTCACGGTTCACAAAGACAAAAACCAAGCCGAAGAATCGATTACCGCTGAAGGCAGCCCTGCGCGTTATCAGCAGCAACCAGAAGCAGGCAAGCCAATTATTCACGCGGAAGCCAGTATCATTCACTACAACTTTAAAACCGAACAACTGACACTTGATAAGAATGTGTCCATTGAGCAAAACGGCTCAGTTACCAAAGCCGGCCACGTGGATTACGACATTAAAAGCCAAACCGCCAAATTTTCTATCGGCGGAAGCAGTGGCCGTGTAGAAACTGTTATTCCCGCCAAACCCGAGAAGAAAGACTAATTCATGGCCAGCCTTCACGCACAACATCTCGCCAAAAGCTATAAAAAACGCAAAGTTGTTATCGACGTTTCCTTGACCGTCACTAGCGGCCAAATTGTTGGCCTGCTCGGCCCCAATGGCGCCGGTAAAACCACGTGTTTTTATATGATTGCCGGGCTGGTAGAAGCAGATAACGGCCGTGTATTAATTGATGATTTAGATATTACCAGCTTGCCGATTCACGGCCGCGCGCGCGCAGGTATTGGCTACCTTCCGCAAGAAGCATCCATTTTTCGCAAGCTCAGCGTTGCCGATAACATTATGGCGATTCTAGAAACGCGCAAAGATTTAGACCGCAGCCAGCGCTTGGCCAAAATGGAATCGCTGCTGCAAGAATTTCACATCATCCATATTCGCGACAGCTTGGGTATGTCGCTCTCTGGTGGCGAGCGCCGTCGTGTGGAAATCGCCCGCGCCCTCGCTACCGACCCTAAATTCATTCTGCTCGATGAACCCTTTGCAGGTGTTGACCCTATATCGGTTGCAGATATCAAAGAAATTGTGCGCCACCTTAAAGATCGCGGCATCGGCGTATTGATTACCGATCACAATGTGCGTGAAACCCTCGATATCTGCGAAACCGCTTATATTGTCAGTGAAGGGCATATCATTGCCTCAGGCAACTCAGCCGCCATTCTTGCAAATGATAAAGTTCGCGAAGTTTACCTTGGCGAAGATTTCAAGCTGTAATCCTACATTTTGCGGTGTTTATCTCCCTGTATTGCTTGACAAAAGCGAGTTCCTGATCGTTAGGCATAAAGATTGCTTTAAATATTTCCCTTTAGCGTTAGAGAGTTATTGCCTAGTACGCAAAGCCTGACTAAACTCCACTTAACAGTGTTTAGTTTGTCTGCAATTTTTTGCCGGCGTCTTTTACCAGCTAGGGGTTTTTCGTCCTAACAATGAAGCAATCTCTCCAACTCAAAATGGGTCAGCACCTGACCATGACTCCACAATTGCAGCAAGCGATTCGCTTGTTGCAGTTATCTACCCTCGATCTTCAACAAGAAATTCAAGAAGCACTTGATTCCAATCCCATGCTGGAAGTGGAAGACAGCTTTGACGCTCCCGCCAGCCCTAGTAATGAATTTGAAGACAGCGACTACGCTCGCACCCAAGAAGTTGCCGCCACTGGCGATAGCAATACTGATGATTTCAGCGAAAACTATTCAGGCGAAATTACTTACAACGAATCCAGTAGCGACTCGTTTGGCGATACCAAGTTTGGCGATGAGAACTTCGGAGAAGGCAGCTTTGGCGAAAGCGAAGGTTTTGGCGATACTGACAACTACGCCGGCACCGATGATTACAGCGAAAGCGCCACCGAGTGGAACGAAGCCATTCCCGCAGAACTGCCGGTAGATACCAGCTGGGACGATGTTTACCAAACCAACCAAGCCAGCGGATCAACCAATTACGATAATGATGATGGCGATTTTGAAAGCCGTCGCGCTGCTACCGATTCGCTCTACGACCACTTGATGTGGCAACTCAACCTCACCCCCATGTCTGATCGCGACCGCATTATCGCCATGGCGATTATTGATGCGGTTGAACCTAGTGGCATGCTGTCAGTCACATTAGAAGACATTTTCAGCGGCCTTGTTACGGAATGGGATGATTTAGAACTAGACGAAGTTGAAGCGGTGCAGCATCGCATTCAACAGTTCGACCCTTGCGGTGCTTGCAGCCAAAATCTGGCTGAGTGTTTAACCGTGCAACTGCATCAGTTCGATCCTAAAACGCCGTTTTTAGCCGAAGCTAAATTAATTGCGAAACAATATTTGCCGTTATTAGCGAGCCGCGATTTCCGTCAGCTAATGCGTCGCACCAAACTCAAAGAAGAAGAACTGAGCCAAGCAGTAACACTGATTCAAAGCTTGAACCCACGCCCCGGCGATATTATTGCCAACGGGGATACAGAATATGTGGTGCCCGATGTATTTGTGGATAAACGTGGGGGCCGCTGGGTGGTGGAATTAAACCCGGAAATTGCGCCGCGTTTGCGTATTAACTCCGATTACGCCTCGTTAGTGAAACGCGCCGATTCCAGTAGCGATAACACGTTCTTAAAAGATAATTTGCAAGAAGCGCGCTGGTTTTTAAAAAGCTTACAAAGCCGTAATGAAACTTTGTTAAAAGTAGCCAGCTGTATTGTAGAAAAGCAGCGCGGATTTTTGGATTATGGCGCTGAAGCGATGAAACCCTTGGTTCTGCATGACATCGCTGAAATTGTTGAAATGCATGAATCCACAATTTCACGGGTAACCACGCAAAAATTCATGCACACACCGCAGGGAATTTTTGAACTGAAATATTTCTTCTCCAGCCATGTCAGCACAGACTCCGGCGGTGAATGTTCCTCTACGGCAATTCGCGCGCTGATTAAAAAGTTAGTTGTGGCAGAGAATCCTAAAAAGCCGTTAAGCGATAGCAAAATTACCGATTTACTGGGCGAACAAGGCATACAAGTTGCGCGTCGCACAATTGCCAAATACCGGGAGTCGCTCAATATTCCACCATCAAATGAACGCAAAACACTGTAAATAGAACACATTAAATAGAACGTATTTTGTGAATGTATTTGGCATTCACGCAACCACCGAGGAAGTATCTATGCAAATAAATGTCAGTGGCCACCACGTAGAAGTTACCGAATCCATGAGAGAGTATGTGATCAGTAAGCTAGAGCGCTTAAACAATCACCACGACCGTATCACCAATACCCATGTCATTCTCTCGGTTGATAAATTGGAGCAAAAAGCGGAAGCCACCTTGCATGTGAGCGGTAAAGATATTTTTGCCGACGCAACCGATACCGATTTATATGCAGCTATAGACTCACTGGCCGACAAGCTCGACCGTCAGCTGATTAAACACAAAGAAAAGATGCGCAGCCATCGCTAATATGCAAATACAAACCCTGTTAACACCTGAGCGCACCTGCAGCGGCCTTGAAGCCAGCAGCAAAAAGCGCGCGCTGGAATTATTAGCGCAAACCATTGCGCACGATGTTCCGGGTATTGATGCCGACGATTTATTGCGTCGGTTTCTGGCGCGCGAGCGTTTAGGGTCAACAGGTGTTGGGCACGGCATCGCCATTCCGCATTGCCGTGTCAGCATAAATTCAGGCGCAGGTGCAAATGCGATAGGCGCATTAATTACGCTTAGCCAACCCATAGAATTTGATGCTATTGACGCCGAACCCGTCGATATTTTATTTGCCATGCTGGTGCCTGAAGATGCGCACAGTGAACATTTACAAAATCTAGCCGCGCTTGCGAGCGCGTTAACCCGGAGTGAATTTCGCAATCGTTTGCGCGCCGCAAATACGAATGCCGCGCTCTACGACGTAGCAGTCAATTAATCATGATTATTTCAGTGAACTTTTCTTTTGCTCACACAGTATGTGCTTTTTACAGGGAAAAAAGCTTATGCAATTAGTCATTGTGAGCGGCCTATCTGGCTCCGGTAAAAGTACCGCATTACATGTATTAGAAGATGTAGGCTACAACTGTATCGATAATTTGCCCGTCAGTTTATTACCGGCACTAGTGGCACAAATTGAAATTCATAAAGATGATCGGCATAAATTTGCAATAGGCATAGACGTACGTAACGCATGGACTGATTTGCAAATTTTCCCACAAATGATCAGCACCCTTAAAGAAGCGCACCTCCCTTTTACGGTGATCTTTTTAGATTCGCAATCGTCGGTTTTAATCCAGCGTTTTAGCGAAACCCGTCGCAAACATCCGCTTAGCGACAAGCACACCAATTTGGCTGAAGCCATTAGCAACGAACAAGAATTGCTTGAACCTATTCGCGATACGGCAGATCAAATTATTGATACCAGCCATTTAACGCTGCACGAATTGCGCGATTTGATAAAAGAGCGCGTGGTTGGCCGCAGCTTGACCAGCATGGCTATTTTGTTTGAATCCTTTGGGTTTAAACACGGAATACCTGTTAATGCGGATTTGGTATTTGATGCGCGCTGCTTACCCAACCCGCACTGGAAACCCAATTTGCGCCCTTTGACCGGCAAAGATCAAGATGTCATTGATTTTCTGGAAGCGGAGGATGCGGTGAATGAAATGTACCAGGATATAGAACAGTACATGGCACGCTGGCTGCCGCGTTACCAAGCCAACAACCGCAGCTATATTACGATTGCGGTAGGGTGTACTGGCGGCCAACACCGTTCAGTTTATTTAAGCGAGCGATTAAAAGCGCATTTCAATGACCAATATAGCGATGTTCAAGTCAGGCATCGCGACATACATAAACACAAGAAAAACTAACTTATGCTGACTGAAACCATCACCATTATTAATAAACGCGGCCTACATGCCCGTGCAGCGGCTAAGTTCGCCACCCTATGCGCGCAATTTAATTGTGCTACGCAGGTGCGCACTACCGGCAGTTGGGTAGATGCCAAAAGCGTTATGTCACTCATGTTAATGGCGGCTACCCAAGGTACTAATATTGAAATTTCTACCGATGGTAAGGACGAAGTGAAGGCGATGGATACTATTCGTGCACTTATTAATAACCGTTTTGAGGAAGATGAATAGCCTCCTTTCATTACAGCGCGCTACCGTTTTAAAACAAAGATTGTTATTTGAACCCAGTTCACCTACCCTGTGCGCCCTTTTTTGATCCACTTCTGCAATCAGTAATATCAGTTATTACGGCAACACTAGTGTTTAGGCAATTCTATGGTTTACAAATACGACGACATCAATCCCGACGATTACATCCGCAGTAAATCGCAAGCAAAGCGCGAAATGACGGCGCTGCAAAAGCTTGGGGAGCTGCTTATCGACTTTAATGATAAACAGTTGGCCATGATTCCCGCCGAAGAAAAGCTGCTGGATGCGATTCATCAAGCACGCAAAATGCCACACCGCGAAGCACGTCGTCGCCATTTGCAACTGATTGGCAAAATCATGCGTGAAACCAACCATGAAGAAATTCAAGCCGCCGTTGATAAAGTGCAGGCGCGCAGCGATCAATATATAAACCGCCAACATCAGGTGGAGCGCTTCCGCGACATGCTGATTGCAGGCGACAAGCAAATATTCCAAACCATCGTTACCAACTGCCCCGGTATTGATGTGCAGCACCTCAAACAACTGGTGCGCAGCGCGCAGAAAGAGCGCGATGAAAACCTACCGCCCAAAAACTCACGTAAATTGTTTTCGTTTATTCGCGAGCAGTTAGAGTTGCAGGATTAAGATTCTGGATAGAAATAAAAACGGCGACCTCGGTCGCCGTTTTTATTTTTGTTACGCTTATGTTTGTTTCTTCGGTTTTCGTTTTCTATTTTTCGCTACCGGCTCTGGGCTATCCACACTTTTTATCAACTCTTCTTCACTTTCAAAAAGCCGATCAAAATTCATTTTTGGTTCACTCCAACTACCACGAATGCTATAGCTAATACTGGTCGCGCGATCCACATGCTTTTTAAAGAGTTTGCTCGCAAAGTAAATCCCAGCGGCAGCGGGTAAACCCGTAACCAATGCGGTAAAGAAGGTGTAGCTACCTACTACCGGCAAAGTTGCCACCAAGCGCGCGTCAATTTTTTCGGCTTCTAAATCTAATTTGCCTGCCAGCTGTAACCGGCTAGAAGGCGTTTTAACAGAAAGAGGTTCGGTAAATGTCATGGTGCCTGGCACAAAGCTGGCTTTGCCGCTGATTTCATCGTAGGCCAATCCACTTTTATAGAGATCTGAAAAATCTAACCGTAGGCGACGCGCGAGCGAGTCAAAATTGAGGATGGCCATCAAGCGCAAAAGACCATCGCTACCGGCGCTGGGGTTATTTTTGAAGCGACCTTTTTCCATCCAAATGTCGATAGTGCCCGCCATTTTCTTTAGGGCAAAATCTTGTGGATCACCTGCCCACATAGCATCCACTTTAAAACGCGCCGACTGGCTTTCTAACATGTCCGGCTTTTGCCATTCACGCAGAACATCCGAGACATTGGCAGCCGATAACGCGCCCACAAAATGAGTACTCGCCACCGAATCAGTGACCAGCCAATCCATTTTCGCACCGCCCGATTTTTCATCAAAGCCGTTCACTGTTACGCCTTTTATACTGCCGTGAATGTTATCGAAGCGAACACCTTTATCGTTGGGGCGAACCTGCAGCGACCAGTTGCCGTAATTGACGTCATCCATATAGAGCGCATTTACGCTAATATCCGCTAAAGGTAGAACGCGCGGGTCTATGCTGGCACTGGCTTTTTTGGAGAAACCAAGCTGAGCCTCAACAGGATCAGTATTGGTTAAACCAAGCGCACCACTCGTGAGGTGCAATGAGGCCAAGTTAATATCTAGCGGTTTGGTGTTGTCGTCCGCTAACTGTATATCGCCAACCACCATTGGATGGGTGACACCAATTTTCCAGCTATTCGTTAAACGCTCTGCACGAACCCGAATATTGTCGAGCGCCAAGGGGCCAACCTGATAGTGGCTCAAGAGCACATCGGCCCGAAAAGGCAAACCTGCGATGAGACCGGAATCCTTGTCGGTTTTAGCATCACCATCTTCTATGGCCTGCTCTTCTGCTTTTGATGAGGGCTGCATTGCCGCAACTTGCGCGCTGTAATCACCGTAGCGTTGCAGCACTGATTTCCACTGTGTGATATCCAGGCCGGGCAGATTTCCGCTCAGTAAAAACTGCGCTTCTGTGGGCAATGTTGCCGGGCTACCTAGCGCGATATTGGCATTGATGAGTTTGTTTTGCTGTTGGGGGTCAAGCTCAAATAGCGCCTCAAGGTTATTGTCATACGCCACATGGATTTGCGAGTGATGGTCAAACAGCGACATCGTAAATTGCAACGGCCGCTCAATATCCGGTGTTTTGCCATATGGCGCGGGTAAATCAACACTGACACCAGACAGCTGGCTGTTGACCTTAACGACGGCAAACGCCTGGTTCGAGGCCCGGTTTTCAAGTGCACTGGGTTTATGGTTTAGCTCAACCGCTGCGGTGTACGGCAAACGGCCTTTCATAAACAACACTTCGGGGCGCTGAGTCCATTTCGCCAGCAGCTTGGAATCTACCTCGCCCGCTACGTCAATCAGGGTTTGACTGGTATCGCCCTGTTTTTTTGTGGCTAGGAGTGCTTTTATTCGTTCGCCAAACAGAATACCGCTTAAACCTTCGCTGCTGAGACCTGTAGTTTCATTGAAGCTGATACGGCCGTTAATATCTTGCATAACCAGTTTGAGGTTGCCCATTTCAAAATTAGGCGACTGCAGATTGATATCCACTTGCTGGCTTGCACCACTCCCTAAAGGATCCAACGGCACGGCGATTTTTAGCTGGGTTTGCATATTGCCATCGAGCTTCCAGCTATCCATGTTGGCACCGATATAACGGCGCAACATGCTCTCACGCAACACGCGCATGCCATCATCCGCTCCGCCGACAACGCTGCCCTCAACTCGCAACAAAGAACCGTGGCCATCGGGATTCGGGCGTGCGCTTATTTGAGTTGGCCCCACCTTACTGTTCAATAAAGTTGCACTATCTACACTGGCATAAACATTATTATCGCTAACCAGCAAGCGTCCATTAATACCACTTAACGCTGGCCATTCAGGGTGATAATTCAGCTGCGCGTTATTCATATCCACAAATAACTGGTGGCTGCGCGCTGCCGGGTTAGGGTTATTGAGCGTGCCGCGATACACAAAGCCCACCTGATTTACCGAACCGACATTATTGGGGCCGATGCTTTTTTCTAACCACGTGAGCAGCGAAGGCGGGATAATCGCAGGCGTATATTTACTGTAAAGGCTCGCACCAAGTTTGTTCGCACCAATTTGCAGATAAAGATCGATATCGCCCGTATTGCGCTGCCACGGCAAGCTCAACCACATATAGCCTTTGGCATGCTCATCGCCATTAATGAACTCCAGAGCACCACTGTTAACATAAATTTGGTTTTTGTCCGGCTCTAGCCGCCAGGCCACGCGACCCTTGGCTTGCTGATATTCCATAGGTGCAGAATATGTGGGCGAATAGTGCATGCTGAAGCCTTGACGGCTATCGATATCGACAAAACCACCATGCTGATGAGCGTAAACCAACCCATCCACCTTACGTAACGCCGGCACGCCATGCCAAGCGTTCACACCTACTTGCGCCAGATTCGCTTGCAGCTCCCAACCTTGCGGGTTTTGGGTGGGAATGCTCACGCGCAAATTGTGTAATTCACCTTGCGGGCTTAATTGGCGCATGACATCACGCAGCTTGCCATCGCCCAACACCCCTGCACCATCCAAGGCTTGATTGACTCGCTCAAGATCTACACGCTGCATGTGCAAAATCACAGGGTCTGCAAAGCTGGCTGCAGAAGCGGCAAAGTTCACGCCTTCAATTTTTTGCTCATGGGCTTTAGCGCTAATTTGTTGCAAAGCCAGTTGCCATTCACCGTTGTATAACCAGTGGCCTACCAGGTTTGTGCTAACGCTATCCAGCGCCAAACTGCGGCTAAGCAAAGGCACCGCCAAACGTTGTATGCCTAGCTTGCCCACCAAATCAAAACCCTCACGCTGAGGGCGGCTGCTAACCCAAAGACTGGCATCAAGTGCTCCATGGCTTTGCACCTCGGCTTTAATGCCACGCAATAAAAATGCAGTGACGGCGGCGATAGGCTCATTGGTAGGGAACTGGTTAAGCTGGATAAACGCTTTACTGCTGAAAGTTTTTTTATGGCGAGGGTCGCCTTTTCCTTCGGCGATAAGGCTTAGGGTTTTGGGTTTGCCTGCAACATCCACATCCACCACTAAACGGTGAAAATCACCGGCATTTTCCATCCGCAGCAACGGTGAGCTAAGCGTTGTTTTCGCGCCAGAGGCAAATTGAAAGTTTAATTCACTGCGAAAGAATTCAATTCGACGCGACAAGAGCGACATGTCGATTAATGGGTCTAAATCGGCTGATTGGCCTTCTGTTTCTGTACGTTTTGGCAACCCTGGAATCTGCCAAAAACCATCAGGTGTTTGCACAAAATCCATCTCTACATGATCAAGCTGCAACGCGCTCCACACCAAACGCAAATGCAACATACTGCCCAGAAGATCCAATCGCATGCGGGCGTGCTGTAAGGCGATAATGGGCTTATCGGCTTGGCTCACAATACGCAGGTCGCGCACATCAATCATCGGCTTTAGGCCAACCCACTCGGCACTAATAGCCCCCATGGTGACCTTGGCGTTTAACTTATTGGAAAAATAGCTGCTAACTTCTTGCGGGTAATCTGCCAAGAGATGCGAAAAACTGCGGCCAGCCTGAACCACCACCGCCACAGTAATGGCGGCAAGCGCGAACAAAAAATAAAACCACTTAATAAACTTGCGAATATGCGTGGTCATAAAAATACAACTGTCATGCTAATCGGTATTTCCTAAAAAATCAGTGCTTCTAAATCGGCAATTATTTAGACTTTGTTCTCGCTAACTGAGAATGCTAAGGCTTAGAAACATCTGTATTTAACAGGGAATCGTCATCTTCGCGCAGTGGAGATCCAGCTGTTAACAAACTAAAATTAAGAGCTGAATCCCCGCTACGCGAGGATGACGACTCCCATATAAAATAAATATGCGTGTTATACCAGCACAATATCGTACTGCTCTTGGGTGAAGAGACTCTCTACCTGAAACTCAATGGTGCGGCCAATAAAAGCCTCTAAATCTGCCACGTAAGCCGCTTCTTCATCGAGCAATCTATCTACCACCAGCGGTGCCGCGAGCACCAAAAACTTCTGGTTATCGTAGGAGCGAGATTCGCGCAGAATCTCGCGGAAAATTTCGTAACATACGGTTTCCGCAGATTTTACCTGTCCGCGCCCCGCACACACTGCGCAGGGCTCGCATAACATTTGTCCAAGCGATTC
>Ga0247803_1000101_pt1 | contig 51221 bp, 54 predicted proteins | sample UWRJL014104B1_FD_180928 | JGI IMG/M metagenome (GOLD analysis project Ga0247803, IMG submission 180928) | Plant litter microbial communities from Arlington Agricultural Research Station in Wisconsin, United States - UWRJ-L014-104B-1 | ecosystem: Environmental > Terrestrial > Plant litter >... | reverse complement strand
ACTAACGATGACTCAGGAAACAAAACTGGCTCGTACTTTGACCGGTAAGGTCGTTAGCGACAAGATGGATAAAACCATTACTGTCCTGATTGAGCGTCGTGTTAAGCATGAGCTTTATGGCAAATATGCCACTAAATCTTCAAAGCTACACGCTCATGATGAAAACAACGAGTGTAAAATTGGTGATGTGGTTACGGTTGCAGAATCGCGCCCATTATCAAAAACCAAGACCTGGTCTTTGGTTAAAATTGAAGAACGTGCTTCTGAAGTCTAATCGGCTCCAGATTATATTGAAAGTTTCGGAGACGGACGATGATTCAAACAGAAAGCTACTTAGATGTTGCTGACAACAGCGGTGCTCGCCGTGTCATGTGCATCAAGGTTCTTGGCGGTTCTCACCGTCGCTATGCGGCAGTGGGTGACATCATCAAAGTTACCGTAAAGGAAGCAATTCCACGCGGTAAGGTGAAGAAAGGCCAAGTCATGAAGGCAGTTGTTGTTCGCACAAAGAAAGGTGTGCGTCGCCAAGACGGTTCATTGATCAAGTTTGACGATAATGCTGCCGTACTGCTGAACAACCAAGATGCTCCGATTGGTACACGTATTTTCGGACCAGTGACTCGTGAGTTACGTGGCGAGAAATTCATGAAAATCATTTCTTTGGCGCCTGAAGTACTTTAAGTACTCCAGTCCTAAGAATAGAGGGCAGACAAATGCTTAAAATTAAACGTGATGACGAAGTAATTGTTATCGCAGGACGTGACAAAGGCAAGCGCGGTAAAGTAGTTCGCGTGTTGGCTGAACGTGTCATTGTTTCCGGCATTAACATTGTTAAAAAGCACCAAAAACCTAATCCACAAGCTGGCGTTGCCGGTGGGATTATTGAGAAAGAAGCATCGATTCACACATCGAATGTTGCATTATATAACCCAGCAACCAAGCAGGCTGATCGTGTTGGATTCAAAATTCTTGAAAATGGCGACAAAGTACGCGTTTTCAAATCCAATGGCGAGGCCGTAGAGGCGTAATTACACATGGCTAGGCTTAAAGAACTATACAACAAAGAACTCGCCCCAAAACTGAAAGAAGAATTGGGATTAGCGAATGTTATGGAAGTGCCGCGCATTACCAAAATCACCCTGAACATGGGTGTAGGTGAAGCTGTTGGTGATAAGAAAGTGCTTGATAATGCGGTGGGCGATCTGACCAAAATTGGTGGTCAGAAAGTGGTTGTCACGGCAGCGCGCAAGTCAATTGCGGGCTTCAAAATTCGTGAAGACTGGCCAATCGGTTGCAAAGTAACTCTGCGTAAGAATCGTATGTATGAGTTTTTGGATCGTCTGGTAACGGTAGCTATTCCACGTATTCGTGACTTCCGTGGTATTAGCCCGAAGCAATTTGATGGTCGTGGTAATTTCTCAATGGGTGTGACCGAACAAATCATCTTCCCAGAGATTGATTACGACAAAGTTGATAAAATCCGTGGTTTGGACATTTGTATTACTACAACTGCCCGCACCGACGATGAAGGCCGCGCTTTATTAAAAGCCTTCAACTTCCCATTCAAAGGCTAAGGGTAGAATCATGGCTAAGAAATCTATGATTGCACGTGAAGTTAAACGTGCAAATACCGTAAAAAAATTCGCTGCTAAACGCGCTGAATTGAAAGCTACCATCGTTAGCTCTTCTTCATCAGAAGAGCAAGTTTGGGAAGCGCAAATCAAGTTGCAACAACAGCCACGTGATGCAAGTGCTAGCCGCAAACGCAATCGTTGCCGCTTGACCGGTCGTCCACATGGTGTTTACCGCAAATTTGGTTTGTGCCGTCACAAGTTGCGCGAAGCCGCAATGCGTGGTGACGTCCCAGGTCTTGTTAAGGCAAGCTGGTAAGCCTCGGCTTAATTTTAGGAGCAGAATCATATGAGTATGCAAGATCCTTTGGCAGATATGCTTACCCGCATTCGCAATGCGCAACAAGTTGGCAAGCCATCTGTTACAATGCCTTCATCAAAATTGAAGGTTAACGTTGCTAATGTACTTTCTAGCGAAGGTTACATTAGTGGTTTCTCAGTAAGCGAAGGCGTTAAGCAAGAGCTGACTGTTGAGCTGAAATATTTTGAAGGCAAGCCAGTTATTGCTGAGATCGACCGCGTAAGCCGTCCTGGTCTTCGCAACTATGCTGGAAAAGAAGCTATCCCCACTGTTCGCGCAGGTTTGGGTATTGCTATCGTTTCTACCAGTAAAGGTGTAATGACTGATCGTGCTGCCCGTGCCGCTGGCGTGGGTGGTGAAGTTCTTTGCACAGTATTCTAATGGGAAGTCGTCATGTCACGAGTTGCAAAAAGTCCGGTTGAAGTACCGGCCGCTGTAAGCGTGACCCTCGCGGGTCAGTTGCTTACTATTAAAGGCGGTAAAGGTACGTTGGCGCTCAACGTTCATGCGAATGTAGAAGTTAAACACGAAAACAACGTGTTAACTTTTGCCCCGCGTGACGGTGCCAAGCAGTCAAGCGCGTTGGCAGGCACTACACGTGCTCTAGTCAACAACATGGTTTTCGGTGTTAACACAGGTTGGGAAAAGAAACTGACTTTGGTTGGCGTTGGTTACCGTGTTAAAGCTGAAGGTAACACTGTAAACCTGTCTTTGGGTTTGTCTCACCCCGTAAACTACGTTCTGCCTGCAGGCGTAGCGGTTGAGACCCCAAGTCAGACTGAAATAGTACTAAAAGGCGCTGACAAGCAATTGCTTGGTCAAGTAGCTGCCGAGATTCGTTCGTTCCGTGAGCCAGAACCTTATAAAGGTAAAGGCGTACGTTATTCGGATGAAGTAGTACTCCGTAAAGAAGCTAAGAAGAAGTAAGGGCTAGGTTATGAGCGATAAGAAGCTATCTCGTCTTCGCCGCGCACGCCGTGCCCGAGCAAAGATTCGCGAATTGGGGGCAACTCGTTTGTCTATCCATCGCACCCCGCGCCACATTTACGCACAAGTAATTGCTGGTGATGGTTCAAAAGTATTGGCTAGCGCCTCTACTCTTGATAAAGATTTACGTAGTGGCAAAACTGGCAATGCTGATGCCGCCAAAGCAGTTGGTTTATTGATTGCTGAGCGTGCTAAAGCTGCGGGTATCACACAAGTTGCTTTCGATCGTAGCGGTTTCAGATACCACGGTCGTGTTAAGGCCTTGGCTGATGCTGCCCGTGAAGGCGGATTGGAATTCTAAAGGTTAAGATATGGCTTACTCTAAGAAAGAAGAAGACAACAACGAAGGCTTGCAAGAGAAACTTGTTCAGGTCAATCGCGTTGCTAAAACTGTAAAAGGTGGTCGTATCTTCCAATTTACCGCACTGACAGTAGTTGGCGACGGTAATGGCAAGGTAGGTTTCGGCCGCGGTAAAGCGCGTGAAGTGCCCATCGCAATTCAAAAAGCAATGGAAGCAGCACGTCGTAACATGATTAACGTTGATCTGAATGGCGACACTCTGCAATACGCTATTAAAGGTGTTCATGGCGCGTCTAAAGTGTACATGCAGCCAGCCTCTCAAGGTACTGGTGTAATCGCTGGCGGTGCAATGCGCTCCGTGCTTGAGATTGCAGGTGTTCAGAACGTATTGGCTAAGTGCTACGGCTCTACCAATCCAGTAAACGTTGTTCGTGCAACCTTTAACGCCCTTAAAGCAATGACTTCTCCAGAAGCAGTTGCAGCTAAGCGCGGCAAAAGCGTTGAAGACATTCTGAACTAATCGAATTTTCGATTTACGATGGTGGATTAACCATGTCTAAGAAAATGATTCAAGTGACTCAGGTGAAAAGCACTGCTCATCGCCTAGAGAGCCACAAAGCATGCGTTGCTGGCTTAGGCTTGCGCCGCATTCGTCATACCGTTGAAGTGGAAGATACCCCTTCAGTTCGCGGTATGATTAATAAAGTGAACTATTTGGTCAAGGTAGTGGGAGAATAAGATGCGTCTTAATACACTTAGCCCCGCACCGGGTCGAATTAAAGCTGCAAAACGTGTAGGCCGTGGTATTGGTAGCGGTCTTGGCAAAACTTGTGGTCGCGGCCACAAAGGTTTGAAATCACGTTCTGGTGGTTCTGTGCGTCCAGGTTTTGAAGGCGGTCAAATGCCTTTGCAAATCCGTTTGCCAAAATATGGTTTCTCTTCTCGTATTGGTCGTGTTACTGCTGAGATTCGTTTGTCTGAATTGAATCTGGTAGAAGGCTCTGTAGTAGATTTGGAAACTCTTAAGCAAGCAGACTTGATTAGCTCCGTGATTAAACGCGCTAAGATTTTTGCTTCTGGCGAGTTGAAAAAGGCCGTAACTATTAAAGGTTTGGCTGTAACCAAAGGTGCTAAGGCTGCTATTGAAGCTGCTGGCGGTACTGTAGAAGAGTAAGAGGCGCATGGCTATATCCAACAATATGCCGTTAGCGAATCAAAAAGGTTTAGGCGAGCTTTGGGCTCGCCTTCGTTTTCTCTTTTTGGCTATTTTGGTCTATCGGATTGGTACTCACGTACCGATTCCGAGTTTAGATCCAGAACAGATCGCGAACATGTTTAACCAAAACAAAGACACTATTCTTGGCATGTTTAACATGTTCTCGGGTGGTGCTCTTGAGCGGATGAGTATTTTAGCCCTCGGTATCATGCCTTACATTTCGGCATCTATCATCATGCAGCTCCTAAGCTCGGTTACTCCGTCGCTTGAGCAGCTGAAAAAAGAAGGTGATGCTGGACGTAGAAAGATCAATCAATACACCCGTTATTTCACGGTGGTATTGGCAACGGTGCAAGCATTTGCAATGGCCGCTAGTTTTTCTAGTTATGCCTACGGTGGCGAAGCCAATTTTGCGTACTATTTTACCTCTGTTGTATCTTTGGTAACCGGTGCAGTCTTCATGATGTGGCTAGGTGAGCAAGTAACAGAACGTGGTATCGGTAATGGTATATCCATGCTGATTTTCGCAGGTATTGTTGCTGGCCTACCAAGCGCAATTGTGCATTCGTTAGAAAGTGCTCGCCAAGGCGATTTGAATTATTTGGCATTGTTGTTCATTGTTGTGCTCGCAATTGCTCTTATTTGGGTAGTTGTACGCATTGAGCGTGGTCAACGCAGAATTACTGTTAATTACGCTAAAAGACAGCCTGGTCGTCAAGGTTATGGTGCACAGTCAAGCCATTTACCTTTAAAGATCAATATGTCTGGTGTAATTCCGGCTATTTTTGCCAGCAGTATTTTGTTATTCCCTGCATCAATTGCACAATGGTTTGGTCAGGGCGAGGGTGCTGTAAAATCATTTTTACAAGACTTTGCTTTAGCCATTAGCCCTGGGCAACCGTTATACATATTGATCTTTGTTGCGTTTATTTCTTTCTTCTGTTTCTTCTACACGGCGTTGATGTTTAACCCAAAAGAAGTGGCAGATAATTTGAAAAAATCGGGTGCTTATATTCCGGGGATTCGTCCTGGTGAACACTCGGCAAAATATATTGATAGCGTGCTAACTCGTTTAACCGTTGTTGGTGCTATCTATATGTCGGCAGTTTGTTTGTTGCCTGAGTTTTTAGTTGTTGCCACTGGTGTACCCTTCTATTTAGGTGGTACTTCACTGCTGATCGTAGTGGTAGTGGTTATGGACTTTATGTCTCAGGTACAAGCTCACTTGATGTCTCATCAATATGAATCGTTGATGAAGAAGTCAAACTTAAAAGGTTACGGTAGCGGAAACGCTCGTTAATCCTGGATTTTGAGGTTGAATAATGAAAGTTCGTGCTTCTGTTAAAAAGATTTGTCGCAATTGCAAAATGGTACGTCGTAATGGTGTTCTACGTGTGATTTGTAACGTAGAGCCGCGCCACAAGCAGCGTCAGGGTTAATACTTAATTAATTTTGCTTCAACATTGAGGCAGGTGTTCATCTAATGAGCGCCTGCCTCTTGTTTTCTCAAGCGATAAATAAAGTATTGCCAAATAGGGGGCGCTGACTGTCGTTAGATAAGAAATTGTCTAGCTATTGCTTTGTGCTGTGTTTCTCGCTATCCTGCGCGCCTTTTTGAGCAGCGATGATGGCGGTTAATACTGTCAGCGCTACATTTATGTGTTATTGGAGTAATTTGAATGGCTCGTATTGCTGGTGTAAACATACCAGATAACAAACACGCCGTTATCTCGTTGACTTATGTTTATGGGATTGGTCGTACTACAGCTAAGCAGATCTGTGCTGCCACTGGTATTTCTGAAGAAACCAAAATCGGTTCTTTGTCAGAAGATCAGTTGGAGTCGATCCGTACTGAAGTTGCCAAGCGCACCGTAGAAGGTGACTTGCGCCGTGTTATATCTATGAATATTAAGCGTTTGATGGATTTAGGTTGCTACCGTGGCTTGCGTCACCGTCGTAGCTTGCCATTACGTGGTCAGCGTACTAAAACGAACGCCCGTACTCGTAAAGGCCCACGTAAGCCCATTAAGAAGTAATTTTTAGGCTTACCTTCATTCACTTACGGTAACAAATTAGTAGGAAGAGATTGCTATGGCGAAGCCAAGTAATAAAACCACAACCAAGAAAAAAGTTAAAAAGACAGTGGTGGACGGTGTTGCTCACATCCACGCGTCTTTTAACAATACCATCGTGACTATCACTGATCGTCAGGGTAATGCACTTAGCTGGGCTACCTCAGGTGGTTCTGGTTTCCGTGGTTCGCGTAAATCTACACCGTTCGCTGCGCAGGTTGCTGCTGAGCGTGCTGGTGAAGCTGCAAAAGAATACGGTTTGAAAAACCTTGACGTTGAAGTTAAAGGCCCAGGCCCAGGTCGTGAATCAGCAGTTCGTGCTCTGAATAATGTTGGCTACAAAATTACCAACATTACTGACGTTACGCCGATTCCTCACAACGGCTGTCGTCCGCCGAAAAAACGTCGTGTGTAAGGGGAATAGATAATGGCTCGTTATATTGGACCTACCTGTAAACTCTCTCGTCGCGAAGGCACTGACCTTTTCTTGAAAAGTGGTGCGCGCGCGTTAGATTCAAAATGTAAATTAGAAACTGCACCAGGCCAACACGGCCAACGTCGTGGTCGTTTGTCTGACTACGGTGTGCAGTTGCGCGAAAAGCAAAAAGTTCGTCGTATTTACGGCATTCTTGAAAAGCAATTCCGTGGTTACTACAAAGAAGCTGCACGTCGTAAAGGCGCTAGCGGTGAGAACTTGTTGAAACTGCTCGAATCTCGCTTGGATAACGTTGTTTATCGTATGGGCTTCGGCTCAACTCGCTCTGAATCACGTCAACTTGTTTCGCACAAGGCAATTAGCGTAAACGGCAAAACCGTTAACATCGCTTCTTACCAAGTTGCTGCTGGTGATGTTGTTGCAGTTCGTGAAAAAGCTAAAAAGCAATTGCGCATTCAAAACGCTATTAACCTTGCTGGCCAACGCAGCAATGTTGAGTGGGTTGATGTTAACGCTGAGAAGAAAGAAGGCGTGTACAAGCGCGTTCCTGATCGCAGCGATTTGCCAGCTGATATCAACGAGAACCTCATCGTAGAGCTTTACTCTAAGTAAGGATCCCTAAGTAAGTACCGAGAGCCCTCGGTACTAACAACATCTCGGTACTAAACAGAACCGCTAACAGGTGTGGATATGCAGACAGCAGTAAACGAATTTTTAACTCCTCGTCATATCGACGTTTCCGAAAGCAGCCCGACTCACGCACGCGTGGTATTGGAGCCTTTGGAGCGCGGTTTTGGACATACACTCGGCAATGCCTTGCGTCGTATTCTACTTTCTTCAATGGCCGGTTGTGCCATTGTTGAAGCTGAAATCGAAGGCGTATTGCACGAGTACAGTGACATCGAAGGCGTTCGCGAGGACGTTATTGAGATTCTGTTGAATCTTAAAGGTGTTGCCATTGTTATGCACGGTAAGGATCAAACTGTTCTTACTTTGAACAAAAAAGGCCCAGGCGTTGTTACTGCTGCCGATATTCAACTTGACCATGATGTGGAAATTAAAAATCCAGATCACGTGATTGCGAATATCACTGGCAATACCGAATTGAAAATGCGCTTGACCGTAGCTCGTGGTCGCGGTTACCAACCAGCCGATTCTCGTCGTAAAGACGATGATGAAAGTCGTGCAATTGGTCGCTTGCAACTTGATGCTTCTTTCAGCCCAGTAAAGCGTTTGGCATACAGCGTTGAAAACGCTCGTGTTGAACAACGTACTGACTTGGACAAGTTGGTGTTGGATTTGGAAACAAACGGCACTATTGATCCAGAAGAAGCTATCCGTCGCGCAGCAACTATTCTGCAGCAACAGCTTGCTGTGTTTGTTGATTTGGAAGGCGAAAAACAATCTGCACCAGAGCAAAAAGAAGAGGCTATTGACCCTGTTCTCTTGCGTCCAGTGGATGATTTGGAGCTTACCGTACGTTCAGCAAACTGCTTGAAAGCGGAAAACATTTACTACATTGGCGATTTGATTCAACGCACTGAAGTTGAGTTGTTGAAGACGCCAAACTTGGGTAAAAAATCACTTACCGAAATCAAAGACGTTCTCGCTTCACGCGGTTTGTCTCTCGGTATGCGTTTAGAAAACTGGCCACCGGCTAGTCTTCGTAACGATTAAGCACTGAAAAATAAAGCGGGTATTGCTTAGGCAATACCCGCTTTATTTTTTATTATTAGTTCGCCCGTAACTCACTTCGGTGCGGGTGATTAACGAGATTGCTTCTAGCAATCCTTTTTGAAGGTAATTTGTCATGCGTCATCGTCTCGCTGGTCGTCAATTAGGCCGTAATGCTTCTCACCGTAAAGCTATGTTTCGCAACATGGTTATTTCTTTGGTTGAGCATGAATTGATTAAAACTACTTTGCCAAAAGCAAAAGAACTGCGTCGTTTTGCAGAACCTTTGATTACCTTGGCTAAAGTAGATAGCGTTGCTAACCGTCGTCTTGCTTTTGCACGTTTGAACAGCAAAGAAGCCGTAGGTAAATTGTTCAGTGAATTAGGTCCACGTTACAACACTCGTCCAGGTGGTTACCTGCGCGTGTTGAAATGCGGCTTCCGTGCTGGTGATAAAGCACCAATGGCTTATGTTGAGCTTGTTGGTCGCCCAGTTGCTGCTAAAGCGGTTGAAGTAGACGCTGAATAATTTTTAGCGAATACGTGAAATAAAAAGCCAAGCTTCTGCTTGGCTTTTTTCGTTTTAGGCGTTGAGTTTTAACTTAACTTTGGATAAGTTGTTCGAGCTGTGCTTGATCATTGTCGGTTCTGATTTGTATCCATAACGGCAAATGATCTGATAGTTCAAATGTGTATTTTTGTTTGGTCATGTTCTTAAATTTAGCGGCAGGGAAAAGTTCTTTTATCAATGTGTCTTTGACGTGGAAATCTAGTATACCGCCAACGTCTGCGAAGCTTTCTGGATAGATTGTCGAAGGATATTGGAGTATTTGGTCGTAACGTTTGTTTTTCTCAAGATTGCTGCCGAACTCATCACCCAGAAGTGCTTTCGGAATAACCAAACCTTTTGATGTGATCGCTTTAAATAGCTTGGATTTTCGGCTTGGAATATTAAAGTCACCCACCACAATTAAATCCTTATCGTCAGTTTGTTCACGATTTCTGAATTCGTCCACCCAATCGGCAAGCAGTATAAGCTCTTTAGTTCGGCTAGACTCTGTGTCCCAGCGGATATGAGCTGCAATAATAATGAAGTCAAAGTTCCCAGATTTGAATGACGCCATATAAGGTAAGCGCCACCAAAAATTATCGATAATCAGATACTCATCACCTACTTTATTTCTGGCGGGGACTGCTGATGCAGCGAAGCCGTTAAAGGTAACTGCGCGTCTATCAAAAAGGAATCCAATGCGCTCACCGTTACCCCCATAGTCATTCACAATCCCCGAATACACTACGCGCCATTCAGGCCCTAATATCTGTATAACGCGATTAAGATCAGTCAAATCCTCGCGCAGCTCTACGATGGACACAAGATCAAATTGGCCGATAATTTCTGCAATATAATGAATTGCCGCCTCGCTTCTAACTTTTTTACCAAACTCGCGAATATTCCATGTGGCGATATTGAGTGTTTCATCAATCTTTGATGCAGGGATTTTAGCGGCACTAATCCGCTGCCTCAGTGTTAATAAGCCTTTTGCAATATAGGGTGCAACATTTCCGTGATTCATAGTGATCTCCTTTTTGTGGGGGGTAATGTTGCGGAGTTTGCAGATTGGCGAAAATTTATTCAAGCGTATAGCGGTTGCTGGCGTATTAAAGCTAAGAGACATTAGTGTGAGGACTTATATCTATATTTTGTAGTCATAGGAAATGGCAATCACAGCGATATTTTCAATTGCTTTTATATTTTTTCTGTTCTCTCCTAGTATGTACTCCGAGCAACCACTTATTTATTGGGTTTACTGAGGAGAACATCATGGCCAAAACAGCAAGCTTTGCAGCCTTACACTTCGGTGTGGCGTTCAGTGTCGGTTACGCCTTGACGGGTAGTGCCTTAGTAGGTGGCACCATTGCGTTGGTAGAGCCTGCGATTAACACTGTTGTGTTTTTCTTTCACGAAAAAGCATGGGTGCGTATTGAAGAGCATAAATCAGATATTGCAGAAGTGTTTGCCAATCAGGTTTAGCGCATCGGCATTTGAAGAAGGTATTCAAGTGCCGATATTTTTAGTTCGTTTCCAGACCAGCTTTTTTGCGGCGATTTTCAATAAATAAGCCGATGTAAACGCCAATTTCAAAGAGCATCCACATGGGAACGGCAAGAAGGAATTGTGAAGTGACATCGGGCGGGGTAAGAATCATGCCCACTACAAAGCATCCCAAAATTACATAAGGACGCTTTTTAATAAGTGCTTTTGCAGACATCACTTCAGCAGAAATGAGTAGTACCGTTGCAACGGGAATTTCAAAAATAAACCCGAACGCGAAAAACATATGCAGCACAAAATCCAGATATTTTGAAATGTCAGTCATGGTGGTTACGCCCACCAAACCTGACTGTGTGGTGATTTTAAATATCAGCGGAAAAATTAAAAAATACGCGAAGGCCATGCCGATGTAAAATAACGCTACGCTGCTAAATAAAATGGGCAGGGCAATGCGTTTTTCGTGCCGGTATAAACCGGGCGCTACAAATGACCAAATTTGGTAAAGAATATAGGGAATCGCTAATACTAATGCCACGAAAAAAGTCAGCTTCATCGGCGTTAAAAGTGGCGAGGTAATATCGGTGGCAATCATGCTAGCGTTTGCCGGTAAAAGCTCCATCAAAGGTGCAGAGACGATTGCGTAGATGTCGTTGGCAAATTTTGCGTAAAGCCCAATAAATAAAGCAAAGATAACGGCGACAACTCGCAAGAGTCGCGTGCGTAATTCAATCAGGTGTTGTACTAGCGGTAATTCTTTATCGTGTTCGGCCGAGGTCATAGGGTCGCTTTACTATCTAAAGTTGCTTTATTGTCTGTAGTGGTTTTACTCTCTAAGGTAGAGAGATGATTGCCAGCGGCGAGTGTTGTGGGTTTCGTTTTTTTATCAAGCTGGATTTTGGATTCTGCTTGTGAATCCAGACTTTCAATTTGCGACGCTAATAAATCTGGCAGTGGCGTGGTATTTTCCTCTGCTTGATTCGTAATTGCTTCTAGTGCTGCGGTTTCTTCGTGATGCGCGTGATACGGCAGATCTGGCTCGCTCTGGTATTCGCGCTCTACCACATCATTTTCTAGCGAAAGTGATGCTTGTGTTTGCGCGACTACATTATCCATATCGCGGCGTGCATCTTCGAGGCTGCGCATGATGTCTTCATTGTGCAATTGGCGACGAATATCATCCACACCTATTTGCCGTTCAATTTCCGAACGCGTTTCGCGCAGCCCACGTTTTAAGCGGCCGATCCATAAGCCAACAGTGCGCACAGCTTCTGGCATACGCTCTGGGCCTATAACGAGCAACGCAACTATGGCGCAAACAACTATTTCAGAAAAACCAATGTCGAACACAGGATTCGCCTTTAATTATTTCGAGTCTTTATCGACAGAAACTTTTTCTTGCTCTGTTGAATCTTTCATGACAGTGCCTTCAATAATTTTTTGTGAATCGGCTGAAAGTTTTTCTGGCTCTTGATCTTTATTTTTGTCGCCATCGCTCATGGCTTTTTTGAAACCTTTAATGGCATTGCCTAAATCGCCGCCGATATTGCGCAAGCGGCTACCGCCAAAAAGAATTAATACAATAATGGCGATAATGAGGATTTGCATTGGGCTGCCGAAGTTGCCAGCGGCAAAAGTGTGATCAATCATGGGTTGTTCCCCTTGTTAAAAATAATTAATGGTTACTGGTGCGCGATGCTTTTTCATCGTGCCCGGAAATATTAAAACGACGTGCTAATTCATTAAGTACCGCGTCAGCATTTTCGCCCAAGTGAGAGAGCATCACCAAGCTGTGAAACCAAAGGTCAGCGGTTTCATAAATCAAATCGGTATTATCGCCGCTGGCTTGAGCATCCTTTGCGGCTAAAATAGTTTCGGTGCATTCTTCACCGACTTTTTCCAAAATTTTATTCAAACCTTTTTGATGCAAGCTGGCGACGTATGACGTATCTGCATCGGCAATTTGTTTGCGCGTTTCCAGAATATTGGTAAGTTGCTTGAGAATATCGTTGCTCATCTAGAGTCTCTTGAATCCTATTTGCTTAATCGAAATGGTGGTTAATAGATTTCGCTTGGGTCTTTTAACACCGGCTCAACCACTTGCCATTCGCCGTTGTTATACACGCGATAAAAGCACGACTCTCGACCGGTATGACAGGCAATGCCGCCAATTTGTTCCACCATTAGCACTACCACGTCTTCATCGCAGTCCAAACGAATTTCTTGCACGTTTTGGACGTGGTGAGAGGTTTCGCCTTTGTGCCAAAGTTTGTTGCGCGAGCGGGAAAAGTATACCGCCTGTTTAAGTTTAGCAGTAAGTTCTAATGCTTCGCGGTTCATCCACGCCATCATCAAAATACGGCCAGTTTTTGCGTCTTGCGCAATGGCGGGCACGAGGCCATCGCTGTTCCAGCGCACGTGGTCGAGCCATGAAAGGGAATCGGTCATAATTTTTTAACGTCAGGCTTAAGCTAGTAGGGCATTTTCAGCCAATCCGAGCAGCGCGCATTGAACATTGCTGTGCAGGTGTTGGCAATTAAGGGTGCCGATTATGGCACTGTTGACCGCTGCCTGCGCAAAAATTACTTTCATTTGCTGTTCGATAAGGGCAGTGGTGCTTTTGCTGTTTTGCTCACTGGGGTTCGAAGGGTCTGTGGCGAGCAAATGACCACTATTGAAGATTTTTTTCAGCAATACACCGGTTTTGTGGGTTGCGCAGCTTTGCATAAGTGCAAGGTCGTTTTCTTGTTGTGGGTCAAAAGTCGTCATAACCACATCCGCCTCTTGCGCGCAAATCAGGCTGCCCTCCAAGGTTTTGGTGGACATACCAAAGGCGCGAATCCAGCCTGCATGTTTTAGTTCGCTCAGGGTATGAAGCACCTGGTGATGATGGATTAAGTGTTCATCATTGCCATCGGAGTGAATCAATACTATATCGAGGTAATCGGTGCGCAAGCGGCGCAGGCTGCGCTCAACACTTTTACGCAGGGCGCTGGGTTCAAAATCAAAGTTAGATATACCTTCCTTATTGTCTGAGCCACTCGCGTCGGCCGGGTTGAATTCTTCGCCAGCTTTGGTGCAAATAACCCACTCTTTGCGTTCGCCACGTAATAAATAGCCCAAGCGCTCTTCGCTTATGCCGTAGGCCGGGGCGGTATCTAAGAGGTTTATGCCGTAATCGCGGGCGCAGTTTAGCAACTGGCGTGCATCTTTATCGCTGGGTAACTCAAACGCTTCCGGGTATTTTACGCTTTGGTTGCGGCCAAATTTAACGGTGCCTAAACCCAAGCGGCTGATGCGAATATCGGTGTTGCCAAGTTGGGTTTGCGGGAGCATTAGGGCTGATCCTTGCGATCTTGGTTGAGCGCGAAGCTATCTACGCCGTAGGGTTCATCCATGGTTTCGTCGTAGGCGTCTACCAGTTCTTCTTGCAGCTTGAGCATCAGTTGTTCTTCTGTGCTCATGGCGGCAGGAAACGCCAGTTCCCAAGGAGTGTTGGCGATGGGTGGTTTGGGCAAAAACCTGGCAAGCGCGTTGGTTGTGGCTGTAGGGCTCACGCCCGCTTGCGTGAGCAGCTCAATGGCTTGATTGGCAAGGTTGGGGGCGAGTGTCAGTTTGGTAGGCCAGCCCACCAAGAGATTGCTGCAGCTTTTGGCGGGTTCGATAAAGGCATTATCCGGGCGTGCAAAATTAACCTGTAAGGGTTCAGCACGGCTAATCGGTACTGTCGCCCATTCGGCCTTGCTGAGATCTACCCAAGGGATAAGTTCTGCCAATTCACGTTTGGCGATTTCGATAAGCTCGTCGCTCGGTAAATGCGCACCCTGTTCGGCAAGTTTCCCGCCCAGGTACCAGACCTGTTCATGTTTGTTGATGATATGGCTGGATATGGTCAAACGAGGTGTCGTCTCTGCACCCAGGCAATGGCCAAAAAAATTGAACGGATGATGGTGCTTCACGATCACTTGCTGGAGCGGGCGCAGCTGCATGGCAGGGCTAGCGACACCCAACTGTTCCAGCAGCGCGGCATTACCTTTGCCTGCGGTAAAGATAAAACGCTGAGCATGTACTTCAAGAGTACTTTCGCCCTGCTGAATGTGCAGGCTAACCTTGCCAGAAGCGTCTTTTTTAAATTGGGTTTGCGCACTATCCACCAAAAAGCAGAGGTGCTCTACGTTGTGGGCGAGGTTGGTGACGAGGCTGTGGGTATCGAGCACTATATCGGCTAAGCGATACAGGTTGCCGTTAAAATCCTGCCCGCGCAGTAGCGGTGGGCGACGCTCATCCGGTACTGAATCTACTCGGCCACGAGTGGCAATGCTTGCGAGGAAGCTGCTGAGTTTGGCGGTGATGCTGTCGCTCGACCACAGGAAAAAGTGATCGCTAAGAATGCGGGTTGCGCGTAAGTCCACATCGCCTTCGCCGCACAAGCAGGCGCGCCAGTGCTGGGGCATATCGGCAATTGCTTCCGATGCACCGGTAAGCATACCGCTCAAGGTGTATTTCATGCCGCCGTGAATCATGCCTTGCGAGGCCATGGTTTGATCGCTGCCCAAGGCTTTGTTTTCAAAAAGCGCTATGTTGAAACCTTGGGTTTTGAGGCGATTAGCCAGCCACAAACCCGCCACACCGCCGCCGATGATGGCAATATCGAGCTCAATATGAATGGGCGATGTGGTCATGGCTGTCGTTAAATTTCTACCTGTGTGCCCAACTCAATTACGCGGTTGGTGGGGATATTAAAGTGATCCACCGCCGTGCCAGCATTTCGCGCCATGGCTGCAAACAAATGCTCGCGCCACATAGGCATACCGCTGGCGATAGTTGCGACTGGAACAATTTTTTCGCGCGAGAGAAAGAACGATGTCTCCATCATATTAAAACTCAACCCTTTGGATTCGCAGGCTTTGAGCGCTTGGGTAATATCCGGTTGGTTCATGAAGCCGAAGTGGATAATCACGCGGTAACAATTGTTGCCCATATCTTCCACATCGCAGGCGTCTTTCATGTCAATCCACGGAACGTTGCTAACATCCACAGTTAAAAACACCACGCGTTCGTGCAGCACTTTATTGTGGTTGAGGTTGTGTAATAGCGCGTGCGGCGTCGCTTCTGGTGTAGCGGTGAGGAATACCGCTGTGCCCGGAACCCGGTGCGGTGGGCTGATAAATAGCGAGGGCAAAAGTACATCCAAAGGAACAGAGGATGAACGCAAGCGATTAAACAACACTTCGCGGCCACGACGCCACGTGAGCATAATCGTAAGCGATAAGGTTGCAATTAGTAGCGGTAACCAGCCGCCATGGAATACTTTGATAATACAGGCGCTGAAAAGTGCTACATCAATCGTCAAGAACACACTGGTTGCTGCAATGCAAATCCAGAGTGGAAGTTTCCAACCGTAATAAATCACAAAGAAGGTTAGGGTGGAGGTAATTAGCATGCCGCCCGTGACGGCCACGCCATAGGCAAAGGCCAGGGCGCTGCTAGTTTTAAAGGTGATAACAATCAATACCACCACGATCAGCATCAGCACGGTTACACCCGGCAAATAAATCTGGCCAATTTCAGAGGCCGAGGTTTGCACCACTTTTAAGCGCGGTAAAAACCCAAGTTGCACGGCTTGTTTGGTGAGTGAGTAGGTGCCCGCAATACAGGCTTGCGATGCAATTACAGCGGCGCAAGTTGCTAAGGCAATAATGGGGTAGAGCGCCCAGTCCGGAAACAGGTTATAGAACGGGTTGGAAATGGTGCTGGCGTCCTGGAGAATAATCGCCCCTTGGCCAAAGTAATTGAGCACCAGGGAGGGAAACACCATGATAAACCACGCCTTGCGAATCGGGCTTTTCCCAAAATGACCCATATCGCCATAGAGTGACTCTACGCCTGTTACCGCAAGCACTACTGCGCCTAATATTAAAAATGAGGCGATGCCGTGATCGGTTAAAAAGTGGATTGCATAAAGTGGATTAAGTGCTTTGAGTACAGCAGGGTTTTGGATAATGCCGTGGATTCCGGATACCGATAACACCAGAAACCAAACAATTGTCACCGGGCCAAAAATTGCACCCACCTTGGATGTGCCTTGGCGTTGCAACGCAAAAATGCCAATGATAATGCCCACCGCAATGGGCATGATGTAAGGCGTAAACGCGTGCTCAACAACCGCCAAGCCTTCCAATGCGGATAAGACAGTCATGGCCGGCGTGATAACGGCATCGCCAAAAAAGAGTGACGTACCAAAAACGCCCAACACAATTAAGTACGGCTTCCATTTCGGGTGATCTTTAACCGACTCAAGCACCAGTGCCAGCAGCGACATAGTGCCGCCTTCGCCGTGGTTATCCGCGCGCATAACCAGCACCACATATTTTAGCGATACCACGAGCATCAACGCCCAAAGCACAGACGATAACCCGCCCAGAACCGTCATCTCTGAAATCCCGATACCGTATTTGGGATTAAACGTTTCTTTCAGTGCGTAGAGTGGGCTCGTGCCAATATCGCCAAATACCACGCCAAGTGCGGCAATGGTCAGGGCAAGCTGGGAAGACTTCTGGGCGGTTGGCTGAGAACTCATGAGTTGATCTCGTACAACAAAAGGGTGGGCATTGTGCCAGAGTATAGACGCTAAGCAACAGCTAGTTGCGTGGTGCACTTAAGCATTTGCACAGTGGGGATTTCTGTTGATCTTTAAGCCTCTCTTTGACAGACTCCAAGCCTAAATTCCCTGGCATTAAAAGGGGAAGCTAATCAGAGAGTAAGCGCGGTTTATGTCCCTCAAAATTATTGTCACCGATACCCAAAGCGCATTAGGGCGAACCCTTGAGCACGATTTAGAGCGCGAGCAATGCCAGCTTTTATCGCCCAATATTCATTGGGAAGATGCCTTAGCCGCACGCGAATATTTAACCCAGCATAAACCCGATGTCGTGATTAATACCCTCGCTTGGGAAGAAAACCCAACTACCGAGCAACAAATTTTGCTGCCGATTGTGGCGGGAAATATCGCCTTGGCTTGCGCGAGTTTGGGGGTGCCGCTGATTCACTTTTCCAGCTATCAAGTATTTGGTGCGGATAACAAAACCAGCCATAGCGAAAAAGATATTCCCTCGCCCCTAAGCCCTGCAGGCCAGGCATTTTTTGCAGCAGAGCAAGCGATAGAACACAGCACCGCCAGATTTATTATTTTGCGTCTGGGTTGGATTATAGGCAGCATTGGCGACAATCACCTCACGCGTCTTTTAAGTGCAATTCAAAACCAGCAACCCATCACGCTTAACACTCGCTTGCGCGGGGCGCCTACGCTTTTGTCCGATGCAGTTCGCGTGTGCATCGCACTCGTCAAACAAATTTCCTGCGGTGCCGATAACTGGGGTGTCATGCATTACTGCAGTGGTGATGCGCTTAATGAAGCCGAATTTGGCGAGCAGCTTGTGCAGTTGCTCGCACAGCAGCAGCTGTTGAGTCAGGATGCGAATTTCACCTTAGTTGATTCAGTGCCTACGGATGAACCTTTCAGTGCCGTACTCGGTTGCCGGTTAATTCGCGATGCGTTCGGTGTGCAAGCAAGGCCTTGGCGACCCAGCTTATTGCCTTTAGTGAAACAGTGGTTTCACAATCAGAAGGTATAAGATTTTAGTAAAATACTTTTCCCATAAAAAAACCGCGCCTGTTGCCATGCGCGGTTTTTTTATGGGTGCCTGTTAAGCCTTAAACGCGCTGAAACACCAATGTTGCGTTAGTGCCACCAAAGCCGAAGCTGTTGGACATTACGCGGTTCAGTTTCACGTTATCTTTACGCTCAAGCACAATCGGCATGCCGACAGCTTCTGCATCTAATGTGGTGATATTTGCGGATGCGCAAATAAAATCATTTTCCATCATCAACAAGCTATAAATAGCTTCTTGTACGCCGGTGGCGCCGAGGCTGTGGCCAGTTAAAGACTTGGTTGAACTGATGGGTGGAATAGCATCGCCAAAGGTAGCTTTGATTGCTTTCAATTCCGCCAAATCGCCAACGGGTGTTGAGGTTCCGTGGGAGTTGATGTAGTCGATGCTGCCTTCCGTCGTTGCCAAGGCTTGTTTCATGCAGCGCATAGCGCCTTCGCCCGATGGCGCAACCATATCGTAACCGTCAGACGTTGCGCCGTAGCCCACGATTTCAGCATAGATTTTTGCGCCGCGCGCTTTAGCATGTTCGTATTCTTCAATTACCAAACAGCCGCCGCCACCGGCGATTACAAAACCATCGCGCTCAGCGTCATAGGCGCGTGAAGCTTGCTCAGGTGTTTCGTTGTATTTGGTGGAAAGTGCGCCCATGGCATCGAACAGTGCAGTCAAAGTCCAATGCTCTTCTTCGCCGCCGCCCGCAAATACGATGTCTTGTTTGCCAAGTTGGATCTGCTCAAGTGCAACGCCAATGCAGTGCGCGCTGGTGGCACATGCCGAAGAAATGGAATAGTTAACGCCTTTGATTTTAAACGGAGTTGCCAAGCATGCTGACGTGGTGCTGCCCATGGTTTGGGTTACGCGATATGGGCCAACGCGTTTAACGCCCTTCTCGCGCAATATATCGGCAGACTCAACCAGGTTTTCGGAGGATGCACCGCCAGAACCCATAATAATCCCGGTGCGCTCATTAGACACTTGGTCTTCGCTCAAGCTCGCATCAGCAATGGCTTGTTGCATGGATACGTAAGCGTAAGCGGCAGCATCGCCCATAAAACGCAGTACTTTGCGATCAATGGCTTCTGAAAGGTCTATATCGATGGAACCTGCTACATGGCTGCGCAAGCCTTTTTCTTTGTAAGCTTCTTGAAATTTGATACCTGAACGGCCAGTGCGCAACGCGTCTAACACGGCGGTTTTATCATTGCCCAAGCAGGAAACAATTCCCATACCAGTAACAACAACACGTTTCATAGGCTACCTCTTTACTCTTAAATGGTGCTGCAATAGGTTGCAGCATGCAGCTTAGGATCTATAAATGCACTCAAAGTTGCATTCCTAAGCTTGAGACTGAGTCGTCATGACTGGGGCGCGATTATGCCACACTTGCTGCAATGCAACACAAGCGTGCCCCACGGGATTGGCTTAGCTATTAATTAAAAACTGTCGGTGTTTTGGAACAAGCCAACGCGTAAATCGCTGGCGAAATAGATGTCTTTGCCATCGCAAGAAACACGGCCATCGGCAATGCCCATAATCAACTTGCGCTCAATAACGCGCTTTAAGTTTATGTGATAAGTGATTTTTTTGGCGGTGGGGAGAATTTGGCCGGTGAATTTTACCTCGCCACAACCCAATGCACGGCCGCGGCCTGGGTTGCCTTTCCAGCCCAAAAAGAAACCTACTAACTGCCACATGGCATCCAGCCCTAAACAGCCAGGCATAACCGGGTCGCCGGGGAAGTGGCAGGCAAAAAACCACAAGTCAGGGTTAATATCCAATTCCGCTACTATTTCGCCTTTGCCGAATTCACCGCCGGTTTGGCTGATGTGGACAACGCGATCTAGCATCAACATGTTGGGCACGGGCAATTGAGCATTGCCGGGGCCAAATAAGCGGCCATGACCGCACTCGATCAGTTCTTCACGGGTGTATGAGCTCTGGGGTTCAAAATTGGTCATGAAATTAACTCAGTAGTGGATGGTGGCGAGGCAAGAAGCCGCACAAAAGGCCGTCATTCTACCCGCTGTGCTTATCTTGTCCAGCACGGAGCGCCTTCGGGTGCCATTTTCTAGTGGATGCATTATTACTATTACTAGTGTGCGTATTACTATTAATAGGAGCGCGCCAATGAGAACTCAGCCACTTCCTGCATGGCTTGGGTGTAAATGTTAGTGGGTAGTAATTGCAGCTCGGCGACCGCCAGGCGAACCTGCTCGCGCGCTGCATCCAAGGTGTAATCCATAGCGCCGGTGGCTTGCACGATTTCCAAAATAGTCGAAAGCTGGCTGGCATCGCCATTGCGAATTGCGGTGGCGATAAGTGCTGCTTGTTCAGGCGAACCTTGTTTCATCGCATAAATTAATGGCAGTGTTGGTTTACCTTCCGCTAAATCGTCGCCCACATTTTTACCCAAGGTGGCGGCATCGCCGGTGTAATCCAGTGCGTCATCCATTAACTGAAATGCGATGCCCACTTTATGGCCATAACTGCGCAGCGCTTGACGTTCTTCCGCCGTGGCACCACACAGCACCGCTGCAACTTCACAGGCGGCGGCAAATAAAATGGCGGTTTTTTTGTCGATAACGTTTAAGTAGTTGGCTTCAGTAACATCCGGATTTTTAGCGTTAACCAACTGCTGTACTTCACCTTCAGAGATGAGATTGGTGGTGTTCGCCAAAATCGCCATCACTTCCATGTTGCCAATTTGTACCATCATTTGAAACGCGCGCGAATACAAAAAGTCGCCGACCAACACACTGGGCGCATTGCCCCATTGTGCATTGGCAGTAGGGCGGCCACGGCGCAGGGCAGACATATCCACTACATCGTCATGTAACAAAGTGGCTGTGTGAATAAACTCAATGATCGCCGCTAAATCCAAATGTTGAGTCTTGCCACTGGCTTGTGGATAACCCAACGCATTCGCCGTGAGCAATACCATCAGCGGGCGCAAGCGCTTGCCGCCGGCTTCTACCAAATACTGGCCGATGTTTTCCACCAAACCAACGTCTGAGTGCAATTGTTTGATGATGAGTTCGTTGACGGCAGAAAAGTCGTCTTTAACAACTTGATGAAATGGCAGCATGGCGGGGTTCTTGTCATAAAGGTTGGAAGTAGATCACGGCGGCAATGCTAGCAGTGAGCGCACCAGAGTCAAGTAAAAGTCTAAAGCTCAATAAAATAGATAACCGCTTATGCTGAATATTAATCGCTCAGATAGCGTTAATTGATTAACAGCGGATTAGCATCAAACCATTGTAGTTGAATAGCGTCGGTAGTCTGTAGTGCCAGAGCGATTGGTGTTTTAGGTGTAATAAATGTCTGGTGAAATTGCCATGATTTTTCTTGTTCATTTAGTTCTGGCGCAAAGCGAGCGCGAATATTTTGGCCGCCAAGATCAAACACTGCTTTATCTAACCCGCTGGAAATTCCGCCGCCCGTTGCTTTAAAAAAAGCCTCTTTGAGCGTCCATAACTTAAAAAATAATTGCTCTCGCGTTGAATCATTACTTGTTGCTAATTGCTTTAATTCGTCGGCATGAAAATAACGTTCAGCAATGGCCAAAAAATTGCGCGTGCGAATCGTTTCAATATCAACACCAATTTCGCCCGCGGCGGTAACAGCGAGTGCCGCAAAGCTGCCGCTGTGCGATAAATTAAAATACAGTGGGCTATTTAATAAATAAGGCTTACCTTCTTCTCTGCGCGCGATTTCGAGCGAGTTGCTTTGAGTGCCAGTGTAATGAGCCAATACTTTACGCATGAGTACGCGAGTAGCAACAAAGTTGTGTTGCTTATGTTTGAAGGCTTGCGCACGAGTTATTTCTTCGGGCGATAGAAGGTTTAAATGGTTGGTGATTTGCTTTTCGGTTAAAGCTGAAAAATCCAATAGCCAAATATCCGCGCCTTTGGGGTGCGGATATGCTGCGGATAAGGCTGTAAATTTAATATGGGTTGGCAGCATAAGAAAATCTATATTTAAAAGGGAATCGTCATCCTCGCGTAGAGGGGATCCAGCGCTTGATTGTGGTTTGCACCGGCTGGATCCCCGCTATGCGAGGATGACGACTCCCTTTCTGTGTTAGGGCGATTTACTTCGCGCTTTTCTTTTTCTTCTTCGCATTCTTTTCCAGCATGGGTGCTAAGAAAATGCCTGTGTAAGAATGCGCAACTTTCGCGACGTCTTCCGGTGTGCCGGTAGCGATAATTTGCCCGCCGCCGCTGCCGCCTTCCGGGCCTAAATCTACAATCCAATCTGCGGTTTTAATCACGTCTAAATTGTGTTCAATCACCACCACGGTGTTGCCGTGGTCGCGCAAACGGTGCAATACGTTTAATAATTGTTGGATGTCGTAGAAGTGCAAACCAGTTGTCGGTTCATCCAAAATATACAGAGTTTTGCCGGTGTCGCGTTTGGATAATTCTTTTGCCAACTTTACGCGTTGCGCTTCACCGCCAGACAATGTGGTTGCAGCTTGGCCGAGGCGAATATAGGTAAGACCAACATCCATAAGCGTTTGTAATTTGTTGGCAATAGAAGGAATTGCATCGAAAAATACGCGTGCATCTTCCACGGTCATTTCTAACACTTCGTGAATATTTTTGCCTTTGTATTTTACGTCCAACGTTTCGCGGTTGTAGCGTTTACCTTTGCATACATCGCAAGGCACGTAAACGTCGGGCAAGAAATGCATTTCTACCTTGGTTACGCCATCGCCTTCACAGGCTTCGCAGCGGCCGCCTTTTACATTGAAGCTGAAGCGCCCCGGCTTGTAACCGCGCGAGCGCGCTTCTTGTGTGCCTGAAAATAAATCGCGAACGGGTGTGAAAATTCCTGTGTAAGTTGCAGGGTTCGAGCGTGGTGTGCGACCAATCGGGGATTGGTCGATGTCCACGCACTTGTCGAATAATTCCATACCTTCAACTTTATCGTGCGCAGCAGGCGTTAACGTGCTCGCACCATTAAGCGCAGTGGCTGCGAGCGGGTGCAGCGTTGCATTAATCAGTGTGGATTTTCCTGAGCCAGAAACGCCAGTAACACACGTCATTAAACCCACGGGGATTTCGAGCGTCACATTTTGTAAGTTGTTACCTTTAGCGCCGATCAAGCGGAGCATTTGTTTCGGGTCAACAGGATTGCGTTGTGCGGGAATTGCAATTTCGCGCGCACCACTTAAGTATTGGCCGGTGATGGAATCTTTGTTTGCAAGAATTGCTTTGATATTGCCTTGTGCAATGATTTGGCCGCCGTGCACGCCAGCGCCGGGGCCAATATCGATAACATGATCTGCAAGGCGAATCGCATCTTCATCGTGTTCTACCACAATTACGCTGTTACCAATATCGCGCAAGTGCGTAAGTGTTTTTAACAGACGCGCGTTATCGCGTTGATGTAGGCCAATGGAAGGTTCATCCAAAATATACATAACGCCCACTAAGCCAGCGCCTATTTGACTGGCAAGACGAATGCGCTGCGCTTCACCGCCCGATAAAGTTTCTGCGCTACGGTTGAGCGTTAAATAATTTAAACCCACATCCACCAAGAAACGGAAGCGGTCGCGCAGCTCTTTTAACACTTTATCGGCGATGCCAGCTTTGCGCCCAGTGAATTGCAATTGCATGTAATAGTCGTAGGCATCTGCAACCGGCATGGCGGTTATTTCTGGCAATGTTTTTTCGTCGATAAATACATTGCGTGCTTCTAATTTCAACCGCGCACCCGAACACTCCGGGCAATTTTGGGTGGATAAATATTTGGTTAAATCTTCGCGCACCGAATTAGATTCGGTGTCGTGGTAGCGGCGTTCCAAGTTTGGCAACACGCCTTCAAACGCATGGCTGCGTTTGTACACATCGCCACGGTCGTTTACGTAATTAAATTCAACCACTTCGTCTTTGGAGCCGTAAAGCACTGCATCGCGCTGTTTGACTTTGAGTTTTAGCCAAGGCGTATTTACATCAAAACCATAATGTTTGGCGAGCGATGCCAGCATATGAAAGTAGTAAACATTGCGTTTATCCCAGCCGCGAATTGCACCTTCAGAAAGGCTGAGCGCTGTGTCTTGAATCACTTTTTCTTCGTCGAAAAATTGTTTAACGCCCAAGCCATCGCAGCATGGGCACGCGCCCGCCGGATTGTTAAACGAAAAGAGGCGAGGCTCTAATTCTGTGAGGCTGTAATCGCAAATCGGGCAGGCGTGTTTGGAAGAAAAAAGACGATCCGGTTCCTTCTCATCCATATCGCTAATAATGACGATGCCTTCAGATAATTTAATCGCAGTTTCAAACGATTCTGCTAAACGTAATTTAATGTCGTCGCGTACTTTAAAACGGTCGATCACCACTTCTACTGTGTGTTTCTTTTTCTTGTCGAGCGTGGGGGTGTCATCCAAATCGCACAGAATGCCGTTGATGCGTGCGCGAATAAAACCATCGCGTTTAAGTTGATCAAAAACGTGTAAATGCTCGCCTTTTCGCTCGCGAATGACTGGCGCCAGCAACATTAATTTACTGCCTTCGGGCATAGCGCACACGGTATCTACCATTTCGCTGACGGTTTGCGCCGCTAGCGGTACGCCGTGATTCGGGCAGCGCGCTTCGCCAACACGGGCGTACAGCAGGCGCAGATAGTCGTAAATCTCGGTGATGGTACCCACGGTGGAGCGCGGGTTGTGAGAGGTAGATTTTTGTTCGATGGAAATTGCCGGGCTTAAACCTTCAATATGATCAACATCGGGTTTTTCCATCATGGATAAAAACTGGCGCGCATATGTCGAAAGCGATTCCACATAGCGGCGCTGGCCTTCGGCGTAAAGCGTGTCGAAGGCGAGGGATGATTTGCCGGAACCAGACGGTCCGGTAATCACCACAAGCTTGTCGCGGGGGATATCCAGATCGATATTTTTCAGGTTATGGGTGCGTGCGCCGCGAACGATAATCGTGTCCATCTACTACTCTCAGTTGGAAATTGGGGCAAATTAATCAAAACGACGGATTATACGTGAAGCTTGTGTCAGTGGATGTCAGTAATCTGTGCTTTAGCTAGCTTATCCCATAAATGATTAAGTTCTTCGCGTACAAATTTCTACAACTGGCCTGTTGATTCAGCTCTGCGCTACCCGTAATTTGTATTGAGCATGCAATGATGCGGCATGTGGCTTGAATAAGCCTTTTTAGGAATAGTCTTTTACCAGAAATTAACATTTAGGAATGAATTATGGAAATGATCAAAAATTTCGCTGGAATAAGTGCGTTTTGTGTTTCGTTATTGTTGAGCTCGTGTGGTGGTGCGGGAAATACGTGTAGCGAATCGGCACCAAAGCGGTACCTCATTACTGGCTACAGCACAAGCTTGGTTCATTACGACAAGCCTATAGATTACGGCAATAACCAGATGCCCAAGCCGCTTGCGAATAATGAATCGCCAGCGTGGAATACCTTCAGCGTTGAACTTCAGGCTGCGTACCAAACTTATCAGGCCAATACTTTACCTGCACTGCAATTTAGTTTATTCGCGCAAGCCACTGCATGTTCGCAGGTGCTTCCGGCCGGGAAACAAAATCTCACCAAAATATCCATTACTAGTGCGAATCACTACAGCGATAAATATCCTGCAGGCACTGAGCTTATTTCGCTGTTTAAATCTATACCTCACTCCAGTATGACGCTGATGAGCTTGGTAGTTAATTCACCTGCACCTCTAGGATTAAAACTCCAACTGACAGAAGCCCCCCAATATGCTCGCCAAAACTTTGAGGTTCAAATTACGCTGGATGATGGCAATGTTTATATGTTGAAAACGGGCGATGTATATTTCAGCCTTCCTTAGTGAACAGCTGAGTTTTACCGCGATGCCTGAGCGGGTGCGCTGGATGCTGTTTGTTCCAGCGCTATTTCGCAGAATTGAGCAATTTTTTCGCCTACGCGAGGGTTGGTCGATTTGTTTTGTTTTTGTAGCTTCCAAAATTGGCATTCCGCGCTGTTTTCTTTGGCGTTAGTTAATTTGGCCTGCTTTTCGGCTTGCTCTTTGGAGTCGCGGTCTTGTTCTTCTTGTTGCTGCACAGTCTGAATATATTGCGTCATTGTGTCATCGCTGGCGGGCAGTTGAGCTGTTGGGCTCTTTTTGTGGGCGATAATCAGCACAAATACGGCAATAGCGATGAGAAAGAAAATTCCGGCAAGCTGAAGATTGGAAGGGGCGCGCATTGATATGTCCTTTTAATTTTAATTTGAATCCTGGCTGGTCTCTTGTAGATTGAGTACTGGTTAGCCTTTTGCGGCGCTCATGATAATAAAAATGCGAGCGGATGTGAACAAGCGAAACGCATCATCTATTAATTAAATGCCTGCGTAATGTCGTGGTTAGATATGAATGTGTTTTAATAATGCGACCAATAATCGCCTTAACCTAATGAATACACGTAATGGGTTAGGTGTTGCACATCAAACTTCTTGCTCTGTTAATCACTTATGAACACATCGCACAAAACAGTTCTAGAGCCTGCCCGGCAACATTTAACGCAGCTGACAATTATTCGCAGTTTGCTGCTGGTTTTCCTATGGTGCAGTTTTCTCGCCAGTTTTTGGGTTGAAAATGTCAATTTGCCTTATAAACAAGTTGTTACTGTTTTGGGTGTGTTTAACGCAGTGCATTTGTTTACCTTTTTTCGGTTGCGGCAAGCATTGAAGGTGACTGACGTTGAATTTTTTATTCAGTTGCTCATCGATGTGATTTGTCTTAATGCGCTATTTTATTTCAGTGGTGGAGCTACCAATCCCTTTGTGTCTTATTTGCTGGTGCCTGTATGTATTTCGGCGGCTACTTTGCCGTGGCGGTTTACCTGGTTTATTACGGCACTGTGTATAGCCGCTTATTCAGTGTTGTTATTCTTTCATGTTGCGCTGCCGATTTTCGCAATGGATCACATGCATGCGCATTCAAAAATCAGTTGGCATATTTTAGGTATGTGGTTTAACTTTTTTGTGAGTGCAACGCTTATCACCTACTTTGTGGTAAAGATGGCAAAAAATCTGCGTCAGCAAGAAGAGGTGTTGAATGAAATGCGTGAGGACGAATTGCGCAACGAGCAAGTGATTGCCGTTGCAACCTTGGCAGCGGGTGCAGCCCACAGTATCAATACGCCTTTGGCTACCATGACGGTTTTGTTAGCAGAGTTGCGCAATGATTATCAACAAAACTCGCCATTATCCGCAGATTTACAGGTGTTATCGCAGCAAGTAGCCCAGTGTGCTCTCAGTCTTAAACAAATGGTGCACGATTCTTCAGCGGCAACAAAAGGGCAGCACAAACAGCAGCCGCTCAAAACGTACTGCAACTCTATTATTGATCGTTGGCAATTGATGCGCCCCGAAGTGACTTTTAACGTTCATTTTTTCGATGCTATAGACCAGCAATTCATCGCGTATGATTCGCGCCTTGATCACGCGATTATCAATTTATTAAATAACGCGGCCGATGCAAGCCCAGAAAATATTCGCATTGAAATACGTGTGGATCAGTGCGATGTGTGTTGGCAAATTTTGGATGAAGGCGAGGGAATTGCAGATGGTCTATCCAATATTATCGGCAAGGAAAAATTTAGCACCAAGGCAGCTGGTCTTGGCATTGGCATGTTGCTGTCGCACACCACAATAAAGCGCTACGGTGGGCGTGTAACTCAAACGCCTAATAATCCTCGCGGCACTATCACCACCATCAGGCTGCCATTAAAATAATAAATACTAATTATGTGTGGGTTTCTTTTGCAGTTTGCGTTGCAATGTGCGCCTGTGCATTCCCAGTGCGCGGGCGGCCGCAGAAATATTGCCTTGGTGATCTTGCAGGATTTTTTGAATATGTTCCCACTCAACTCTATCCAGGCTTGGTGTAGAAATCGGGGTTGGTTCTTCTTCCATTAAATCCGCTTCGCTAAATCCTTTTAGTATTTCATCTACATCAATCGGTTTGCAAAAATAATTCACCGCGCCCAGCTTTATCGCTTCAACGGCTGTTGAAACGCTTGAATAGCCGGTGAGCATAATAATTTGAATGTCGGGGTTAATCGTTTTAAGGCTACGTATTAGCGCAAGTCCGGATTCTTGCGCAATTTTTAAATCTACGAGCGCTTTATTAAAAGATGTTTTTTTTGCTGCTTGTTCTGCCGTTTGAATATTAAAACAAATATCCACCGCAAAGCCTCGCCTTGTGAGTGCGCGCTGCATGATTTGACAAAAAACTTCATCATCATCGACTAATAAAAGCTTGTTTGCGGTGTTAGTCATGGTTGTTTTGTCATAAGTTAGTGCAGCAAAACTAAACGTATTTTTTGATGATATCAAAAATAACGAATTATTTCAGAGTAAACGGCTTTGTAAATGCGGCATATTGTCGCATCGTTAATTTTTGGTTTCCCTTTCGGTTGCTTATCTCCCTACTACTTGCTGTATGGCTGCGACAATTTTCCGCGTCAGTTAAGGGTGGTCATTCTGTATAATGCGTAGTTAATGATGGGCATTAATTGAGTTGGTCGCGTATGAAATACGTTCGACAGCGTACAGAATTAGGAGGCTCTTGATTGCTAATCTAGCATGGTCATTTTCATAAATGAAACAGACAAAGTGGTAGTAATTCTGCTCACGCGTGCGTGGCAAGTAATTGCTCAATACTGTAAGTCTCAGAAAATTGGAGAATTGCTATGTTAGAAACAATTGCGGTGATTTTGCTAATCCTTTGGGTGTTGGGCTTAGTGTCTTCATATACCATTGGTGGATTTATTCACATACTACTGGTTGTTGCGGTAGTAGTGATATTGCTTAGAATTATTCAAGGCAGAAAGCCATAATCTTTATGGAGATTATGATTTTCAAATACTAAATTAGCATTTAGTGGGTAGTACATTAAGGGAAGGTTAAATTATTAATGATTTAACCTTCCCTTTATTTTTAACGAATAATTTTTTAACGAACATTAGTCATCAAGCGATCCAATTCCTTTCTTACTACCTGATAACATTCACACGCACGCACTTCCAGTTTTTTTCTATCCAATACCGAAATATGGCCGCGTCTATAGCGAATACAATCTGAATTTTGAAGTGTGCCTGCAGCATCCGTTACGCTCTCTCTACGTACACCTAACATGTTCGCCACTAATTCCTGGGTCATGACTAATTCGCCGGTTGGAATGCGATCGACCGTTAGTAGTAGCCAGCGACACAATTGTTGTTCGACCGAGTGATGGCGATTGCATACCGCAGTTTGAAACATTTGCGTCATTAATGCTTGTGCATAACGCAATAACAAACGATGCATTAAACCTGCGCAATTAAATTCCGCTTTTAAAATACTGCGTTCTAACCGATACGCATAACCTGCGGTTTGAACCACTGCTGCGCTGGGTGTGGTGTTACCACCTAAAAATAATGGCACACCTATCATGCCTTCATTGCCTACACCAGCTGCTTCAGCTGTTGCGCCAGATTCCATAATGTACTGCAAAGAAATAATGCTGGTGGTTGGAAAATAAGCATAATGCAAAGGTTGGTCTGGCTCATAAATAATATCGCCAAGCTTCAATGCAACCAATTCCATACGCGCCGTCAGGCGATCAATCTCGGGCTTACTGAGCGCCGCCAGAAGATGATTTTGTTGGGGGCTATGATTTATTTGCATCGGCGTCCCTATTCGTAGTGCTAGGTATTTCTTTGCATTGAATACCAATACCGCGATAACCAATAAAGCGACTTGCTTGGTCAAACATAGGCTCGCCGCTTACGCGATAATATTGAGGGGTGCCACTGGCATTAACGCGGCTGAAGGAGAAGTCGATAAAAGGTTGACGCGCTTCAATAATGTCTTGCAGCTCTTTTCGCTCTGTCTCATTCCAGCCAGAAAAATCTAATTTGTTGGGTGATTCGGTGCTGTTATCTGCTAGAGAATCTACTTGAATGCCCAGCATTTCTAATACAGGACCAGAGACTTTGGTGAACTTTCCATTATGGTCTTGTTCCCAATACCAATCGGAAGCAAGTTCTGTAAGGCTGCGGTAACGCGCTTCACTTTCACGCAATTCTGCGGTGCGTTCTTGAACGGTTTGTTCAAGAATTTTGTTGTAATTTTCCAGCTTTCTGTAAAGCAGCCGAACGGTTAGCATGTTGTGAATACGGGTTTTAACTTCAACTAAATCGAACGGCTTGCTAATAAAGTCTTTAGCACCTGCTTGCAAAGCATTCAGCTTATGACCCGGTTGGGCAGTAAGCACTATAACGGGCAAATAGCTTTCCTGATCGTTTGCTTTGAGGCATTCCATTACCTGGAAGCCGTCCATTTCCGGCATTTGCAAATCCAGCAGAATTAAATCGTAAGAATTTTTACGATGTAATGCGCTAACTTCAACCGGGTTCATGGTAGAACTAACGGCAGTGTAACCTGCTTCGCGAAGTAATTCTTCAAGCAGGATTACATTGGGTTTTTGGTCATCCACAATGAGGATGCTGGCGTTTAGAATGTCTTGTTCAGTTAACTTCATTTTCTTTTCTCTTCTCTTCATTAACTCGCATTGATTTTTTGATTGGACAGCTCGAATGCGCTATCAATTGCATCCATAAATTCACTGATTTTAATAGGCTTTGTAATATAGCGAAAAAAGCCTGCTTCCAAGCCTTTTTCTATATCTTGTGGAATCGCGTTTGCGCTTAGCGCAATCACAACAATGTGGTTTGTTATAGGGTCTTTAGCAAGCATTTTCAATGCTTCTGTTCCGCTAATGCCGGGCAAATTAATGTCCATTAAAATTAAATCGGGCTGGGCAACACGTGCCATCTCAATCCCGCTATAACCATCGCGTGCCGTTAGTAACACTATGTCTGGGCGCAATGTCATAAGGTCTTCAATTAACGTTAAATTCGCAGGGTTATCTTCAATATAAAGCATCGTACGTTTAGCGCTACCTGCTTTTACGGATGTAGAAATAGGTATTACATTAAGCTCATTGTGAAATTCATTTTGAATAGTATTAGCGGGCGCTAAATCTAAATCAATTGAAAATACTGTGCCGGTTCCTTCAATACTGGTTACATGAATTTTTCCGCCCATTAATTTGATTAAGCGTTTGGTCATCACCAAGCCAATACCGGTGCCTTCTTCCGCACTATTTTCTTTGCCAAGGCGATTGAAGGGCTGAAATAGCTGTGAGATTTTGTCGGGCGATAATCCTTCGCCGGTATCTGCCACGGAAATGCGTACGCGATCGGATGCGCATTCATTGCAAGTAACTGTTACAGAACCGTTGGGACGATTATATTTAATCGCATTAGAAAGTAGATTAATAATCGCTTGCTTTAAACGGGTGATATCGGCTCTTACAGCGATGGGCGAATCGAATGCGGGGAAGTTCAGGGTAATATTACGATTAAGTGCTTGCGGCTCAATCATGGTTTCACAATCGCGAATGAGTTCGGGAAGTGAAACAATTTCCATAGTTACCGGCAAGCGACCCGATTCAATTAACGTGAGATCGAGAATTTCATTAATTAAGTCCAGCAAGTACCAGCCTGCTTGTAAAATTTGATCCACGCTGCGCTTTTGGGTCGCGGTCGGCGGCGGGTTGCTTGCATCAATTAATTGTGCAAAACCTAAAATAGCGCTTAGCGGTGTGCGCAGTTCATGGCTCATATTAGATAAAAAATCAGATTTGGCTTGGTTTGCTTTCTCTGCCAGATTCTTGGCTTTTTTCATCTCGACGTTATTTTCCAGCAACACCCGATCCAATCGTTTGCGCTCGGTAATATCAATCAGCATATTAATGCCGCCGACAAGTTTTCCCGATGTGTCGTGAAGGGGGGTTGGGTGCGCGGTGAAATAAACGCGGCTGCCATCTGGCCGCTCTGCAATAGCTTCAGCACCCAGTAATTGACGCCCTTCTTTAAGGGCGATAGCCATAGGGCATTTGTCGTGTGAAAGCGATGTGCCATCGGGGTTGAAAAGTTTGGAGCTTATGCACCACTGATCGCTACCAATCTTTGGAGTGCGGCCTGAAAACTCAACCGCACTTTGATTAAAGTGCGTTAACTTTCCTTCTGCATCCGTAGTGTAAATTGCGACGGGCAACGCATCTATAACCGCGCGCAAATGACGCTCGCTATCGCGTAAGGTATCTTCAGCATTTTTGCGTGCAGTAATATTGCGCAGAACGCCGGTAAAAAAACGTTGGCCGCGCAACCGCATTTCACTAACAGCAATTTCCATGGGGAACGTACTGCCATTTTTCAGGTAGCCTGTTACTTCACGTACAACGCCGTTAGCGCGCTCTTCGGCGCTAGGGCTATAATACTCAAGCGAACTATTCTGTTCGCTTAATTCGGGAATAATGGTGCTAAAAGGTTTGCCAATCAGTTCTGAGGCTTTGTAGCCAAACATTCTTTCAGTGGCAGGGTTAACTGTCTCAATTAAATTCGTGCTGGCATTAAAAGTGACTATGCCATCTACCACTGTTCCCAAAATAGTTTTTACCAGCTCGGTACTGTCCAGTAACGCTTCTTGCGCTGCACTTTCTGCAGTGATATCGCGAAATACCAAAACGGTACCAATCACTTGACCGTCATGATCGCGAATGGGCGCGCAGCTATTTGCAACGTTGCATTGATTTCCATCGCGCAAAATTAGTATGGTGTCGTTAGAGCCTTGGGCGGCGCCATACAGTAAGGTTTCAATAACGGGAACCGACATGGGTTGGCGGCTTTCTTTATTGATGATTTTAAAAATTTCTGTAATAGGGCGGCCTACGGCTTCTTCTTGCGTCCACCCGGTGAGTAATTCTGCAACGCGATTCATTAAGGTTATACAGGCTTCGCGGTCAGTTGCGATTACGGCATCGCCAATAGAGTTAAGCGTTACTTCCAACTTTCTTTCGCTATCTTGAACGGTGACATACGCTAGATTCAATTGTTGATTCATCGCCTCTTGCGTGTCTAGCGAGAGTTTCGTTTGTTCATGCACATAATTCATAAGGCGTTGATGGATGTTGCGATAAATGCCGTATGCAAATACCTGGGCAAATAACAACATAAAAATACTGGCCGAAACGATAAAGGCGAATAGGTAATTCATATTCGACACGTATTCTTTTTCGTAATGCGCGAGCTGGATATTCTGAATGTTATTGTAATGTTTCAACTCTTCACGAATTGAATCCATAATTTTCTTGCCCGTTTTATTGGGCAGCGTGGCAAGCACGGTGGGTAAGTCGTGAGTGCGCCTTAACGCAATCGCATTAATCAAGCGCTCCATTCTGGCGGTAATTAAGGGCTCTAGTTTATCTAGCTGCGCTTTTGCATCTGCATTCTGGGTGATTGCGCGTAATTCTTTAAGTTTGGGTGCTATGCCATCGCGTACTTCTTGATAGGGATCAAGGTAGGCTTCATCGTCGGTTAGCAAAAATCCACGTGTGCCTGCTTCTGCATTAATCAGCATGGTTAGAATTTGGTTTGAATTAATCAAAGTGGTATTTATTTGCGCACGCATAAGCCCTGCCGCTTGCATGCGATCAAAAAACCAGAAGAGCGTGGCCACTAGAATAATGACCCCAATCGTTGGAATGGCGAGCAGAAAAGTATTTTTACCGGTAATTTTGACTTTCATTTCAGCTTTACTCTGTGGCAAAAAGCGCCAACACAAGCGATATAGGTAACGGATATTGTTATGGTGCTACAACTAAAAACCATCTGGAGTGATTTCCTATTCAAGCATCCTAAGGCACCATTTTGACGGATCTTAAGCCCTGTTCAATAAGCTGAAGCTGAAATATCGCTTATAGATTGGCGAATATATGCCAAATACTCATATTGAACCCATGATGGCGGGCTTTGGGGAGTCCTTCTGTCTGCTGGGTCACATAATAAATATTGAGTTTGGCGACACATGGAGTATTGATTGAGCGGTATGCAGCTTAAGTACGCCTTGGTTAAACGGATGGATTAGCAGAAGTTCTGAAATCTAACTCCCGAACGGGGGGAGGGGCAGATTAGGGTTGTGGAGATTCTATAGCAAGCTCAATATACCTATCCGTTAAGTCCTCAGATCCTTCTACCATTGCCCTAATCCCTTAGGTCTTTTACGGAATACGGATAGGTATATCAAACTTGTTTCATTCAGCAGGGTTAGCCGCGCGTTGCCAGCAACTCCGCTTTACGCTCCGCTAGTTGCACGCCCAGTTTTACCATGTCTAATTTGGTATCTTTGGCTTTAGGGAAGATTTCATTTTGTTCTTCCTTAACATGATGCTTTACGTATTCAGACATCACTTTGATTTTAGCGTCATACATTTCACCGTCTGGCTCAATGCCTTCCACTTGTGCGATAAGATCTTTCAGCGTGGAATGCTCTACAGTTGCTTCTGGAATTAATTCTTTATCTTTAAGCGCCTGTTTTACGGCAGGATAAAAAATTTCTTCTTCGATTTGCGCATGTACAGTTAGCTCCGAACAGATTTGTGCTACGAGTGATTTCTTTTTGCTGGTAGAGCGAGTTTTTTCATACTCTTCAAACAAATCATTCACAAGCTTGTGATCTGCCCGCAACAGTGCGATAGCTTCTTTTGGTTTTGCTGCGGTAGTTTTTGGTTTTTCTACAGAAGCTTCAGTGGTTTTCTTAAGTGCGGTTGCCATGATAATTTCCTCTTCAAGTTATAGGTCTGTAAAGGCCTGTTATGCTGCGATTAAACTAGGCAAAGATTGCAATCAAAATAATGATTGGAATTGGAATGCCAAGTAGATATAAAAGTATTGAGCGCATAATGAATCTCCTAATGAAATATATGTTACTGATTACAAGTCGCGTTGACGTCCGCCGTACACGGCAGCCCAGCTAGCAATAAATGCACCTGCAAGCAATGAGATAAATAACCACAGTGAACTATAAGCAGATGCTTTGCGTGCTTCATCAGCGGCAGCGCGTGCGGCTACTTCGGCTTCATGCAGTTTTGTTTGCAATAATTTAAAGGTATCTACAACACGGTTCTCAGCATCTGATTGATTCAAACCTGTCGCTTGTGACACCACTTGTCCTGCATATTTAATATCTTCTACAGGGAGTGTTTTGGTCGCGATTCCGTTCATGTAAATGCGCGCAACTTCTGCTTTAGAGGCAGCAGTACCAGGTTGCGCACGGTTAGCAGCATCACCCTGTGTTGCATTTACGTCTGTAGAGAGCGCATTTGTAGTTGCAGCAGGTGCATTAACTGTTTTGCGGAATAAAGTATCTAAAAAATAAGGGAGTGGTTGATTGTTAGCATCCGCGCCAGATGTTTTAGTGTCTAGTGTTGTTGCAGCTGTTCCTGCTGCTGCCGCAACAGAAGCGGTTGCAGCGCCACTGACAATGTGTTCACCGGCTTTTACGCCGCCACTAATAATGACTGAAATTACAGAGGTTAATAATGTAGCGGTTGCCAAGGTTGCAACTGCCCACGCTAAAAAACCGTGTGCGGTATCGCGAAAATAAATTTCATCGGATTGTGTGGCAAGCCAGCGTGTTCTCAAACGGCCTGCTATGTAACCGCCTACAGCGGAAGCCAATAGAGAGGTGAGCGTAACCCATAAAATAGTGGTTATGCTCCACGTTGTTCCACTAATGCCTTCGTTAGACCATGCGGATACGGTAGATAAACCAAAGCCTGTACCCAACAACAACAAGATTAACGATAAAGCTGCAGCAGCAACTGCGCCAGCAAATATTGCTGCCCAGGATACCGCACTTGGGTTGGATGCGACCGGAGCAATATTTTCGGTGTGATCTGTTGAATGTACTCTTGTGAATTGTGTTTCCATAATGATCTCCAGTTAGTTGTGTGCCTTTAGTTGTGTGCCTTGCATAATTGCTCGGCATTAAAATCAACTTAGTCAGATTATGATTCTGTGTGCACAATATCCGTGCGTTAACGTACGTTAATTATTTATGAATTTACTTTTTAAAAAGTTTTTCGTTTGAAAATAAAAAATCCCTCAAACGAGGGATTTTTTATAGTCTAGATAAAACGCAATTAATTACGAGTGCGGTAAGAGTTGGCACTGTAATAATCGTGAATATCATTTTCCCAGGTTCTGTCTGCCATGTTTGGCCAGTTGTCTTTGTCAAAACCTGGCGCATTTTGTAAGCGTTCTTTACTGATATTCAGTAAGAAGCGTTTGTTCTCAGTGTCAAGTTTTAGCGCACTCCAGGGCACCGCGAATAATTTTTCGCCGAAACCAAGAACAGAGCCAAACGACAACACTGCATAAGAAACATTTCCGCTGGCGACATCCAGCATAATTTCTTTGATGTCACCAATGCTCTCTTCTTCATGATTGTAAACATCGTTGCCAATTAAAGTATCTGCTCCCATCAATTGTGGGCCTGGGCCATTGTGATGAGTGTTTTTGTAAATGCCGTAGGTATCGCGAGTTTCGTAACTCATAATAATTCTCCAGAAAGTAGTTAAGATAAGATGGTCGGTGTAGCGTTAATTAATATCTACACTGTCGAGAGAAATTTATCGTTTTTGTGTACTGAAATCTGTACGGGAACCCACATAAATTTGCAATGTTTTTTTGTCGCTTAAGGCTATATTTTTTCCTAAATATTTTTAATGTTGTTTTGTGAGTTCAGCTGTAACTAATGAGCGGTTAGAAATTAATGTAAGGCGAGCTTTGAGGATGGGTTATGCGGAGAACTAGAACAGAAGGTGAAGCTTTAAAGTAAATCGGGAGCGCAGAAGAAGCGGAGAATGCTAGCCGAAAGACTTCCTTGTCAACGGCGGGCAATATTAATCGCGAGGAGCCAAGGCGTATCCTAATAAAAAGCCAATGGCTGCACCTGCGCCTACAATTTTCCAGGGTTCCTGATGCGCATATTGATTTGTTAAGGCGGCGGTTCTGCGTGCGTGTTGCAGAATGTTGCCACTCGCATCGTCAAGCGTTGCTCGCGCTTTTTTGATGCGTTGATTCAATTGTTCTTTCGCTTTATTTAAATCATCGCCAGTGAGTGATGATGACGATTTAAAGAGATCCTCTATATCGTAAAGAAAGTTTTTAAATTCTTTGGAGATATCGGCGGATGCATCTTGAATTTCATTTTTGCTGTTGTTGATTTCTGATTTAACGGCGCTGGAGAGAATAGACATGATTAATACCTTTTAAAGTTGCAGAAGTTAAGTGCGCGTGACGTTTTGAGATACAGCCAAGGTTAGCTTCCTACAACTTGAACTGATCCGAAGCTTAACGTTAGGTTGTAGCCTTACAAGATTCTGTGCGTTGCCGTACGCATTGAGGTGTGGTTATGCACGGGTGTGTGCCACGCACTCCAATGGTGATGCGGAATGCATGGCTTTGGATCAGTTGGCTCATTTGTTATCTAAAAACGAATTTCTTGGCGGGAATCTAGAAAATTTAGAAAAGTAATTATTTAGAAATGAGTAATTTAAAAAGAAATTATCAAAGAATCTATTTTAGAAAAATTAAAATTTAAAGTGGGTTTAACCACGCATTATCAGGTCGCCATTTTTTTACCCAGTTGGGTATTGCGGCGGCAGGCATAGGGCGGGCTATGCCATAACCTTGGGCAAGCTCACAGCCAATTTCCAGTAGCTTTTTGCCGTGAGCAATAGTTTCTACTCCTTCTGCAATAACGTTGCGATGGAACGCAGCCGATAGCCCGATGATGCCTTGAATGATGGCGAGGTCATCCGCGTCATCAAGCATATCGCGCACAAAACTTTGATCAATTTTGAGCAGTTCGGCAGGTAGGCGTTTTAAGTACGCGAGCGATGCGTAGCCCGTACCAAAATCATCCAGCGCAAAACTCACCCCCAATTCTTTGCAGGCATTTATGGTGGTGGACACTTGGTGAATATCATCCAGTGCGCTTGTTTCCAGAATTTCCAGCTCGAGATTATTTGGGTTGGCGTGGGGCTGCATCATGAGCAGTTCTTCAAGCCGGGCAGCAAAATTAATTTGCTGCAATTGTAGCGCGCCAATATTAACGCTCACGGGCATTTCCAGCCCGGCTATTTGCCATTCCGCCATTTGGTCGAGTGCGGTGGCAATCACCCATTCGCCGAGTTCAATACTGAATAAATGGTTTTCAATAACGGGCAAAAACATGGCGGGTGGCAACATGCCGCGTTCTGGGTGCTGCCAGCGAATAAGTGCTTCAGCGCCAACAACAGCACCGGTGCGCATATTCACCTTGGGTTGATAGTAAAGTACAAATTCATGATTGCGTAGCGCTGCACGAATATGGGCAAGGCTTTCGCGCTGATGTTTTACCGCTACGTCTTGTGCAACATCGAACATGTGGTAACAGTTTTTACCGGCTTGCTTGGCGAGGTACATGGCTTGGTCGGCATGGCGCAACAACTGCTCCGCGTCTACCCCGTCTTGCGGGTAAAGCGTCACCCCGATGCTGGCCGATACTTCTACCCAAAGCTCATCTATTTGCACGGGTTCAGCAGCGGCTACCAGCAAGCGGGTTAGTAGAGGTTCGCAATCGGCGGTGTGTTTCAAATTGGTGAGCACCACGACGAATTCATCACCACCAATGCGCGCCAAGGTATCGCCTTCGCGCAACGCAGTTTTCATCCGGTGCGAAAGTGTAATCAGTAAACGGTCGCCAATATCGTGGCCGTATTGATCGTTAACAGCTTTAAAGCCATCCAAATCCAAAAAAGCGACGGCGAGCATTTGCCCTTGGCGCTGATTATGAATCATGGCTTGTTGCATGCGATCAGCCAACAGCACGCGGTTGGGAAGGTGGGTTAATGAATCGTAGTGGGCGATGTCTTCCAGTATTCGGTTGGTGTATTCCAGCTCATCGTTAGCGGTTTCAAGAGCCAATTGTGCGGCTCTCTGTTCGCTAATATCTTGAAAAATACCGTTTAATTTTATGGGCTGCCCATTTTCCATGGTTACGGCACAAGTCACGCGCACATCAATCTCGCGGCCTTTGAGCGTGCACATGGTCAGTTCTATATCGAAACCTTGCCCCGTCTGTACGGCGTCATGCAAGGCTTGGTCAAGCTGCACACGGGATGTAGCGGTAAAGTAATCCAGGCCCGTTTTAACGGTGGGTGTCGTCTCTTCAGGGCTGGTATCGAGCAGGCGATAAACTTGCTCTGTCCAGTAGAGCTGTTGGGTGCGTATATCAAGCTCCCAGCCGCCCAATTTAGCGACTGCCTGCGTCAGTTCAAGTAGTTGGGTGCTTGTGCGTAGTGCCAGTTCAGCATTTTTATGAGCGGTAATGTCTTGCGCCGTGCCGAGTAACAACACGACCCGGCCATTGGCATCGCGCACGGTTTCGCTGCGGGCTTCAATCCAAAGGCATTGGCCATCGGGTTGAAACACGCGAAAATCAATTTGGTGGTTGCCGCCTTCGCGAAGATATTTCTCGTAGTACGCCATAAATGCGGGGCGATCATCGGGGTGAACAAGGTGCACAAAACCCAAAAAACCAGGTGGTTTTAACGCGGGGTCGCGGTTGAACAGGCGATACATTTCGGCGGACCATTCTGCTTCGCGGGTTTGCATGTCGCGTCGCCAACTGCCAAGTTTGGCGCGCGCTTGGGCGGCGGCTAAACGCGCCTCGCTCTCCTGCAGTGCTACCTCAATTTCTTTGCGCGCGGTTATATCTTGCGAGGTGCCAATCATGCGGGTGGGAATACCGGCATGATCAAAAAAAGTTGTTAGTCGCGCTTCAATCCAGCGGACGCTGCCATCGGGCCGTATAACGCGAAAATCGTATTGACCGCCATTTTTTTGGGTGAGCGCTTTGGCGTGATGTGCGCGTACAGATTCCAGATCTTCAGGGTGAATGGCCGCCAAAAAGTCTTCGGCAAGCGACAGTCCGCGCGATGGGTCGCGCCCTACAATCTCAAACCATTCGGCGGAGGCTGAGCCAGTATTCGCAATCAAATCCAGCTCCCAACTGCCAATGAGCGCACGCGCCTGCGCTGCTGCCAAATGCGCTTCGCTCACCGCCAGTGCGGCTTCGGCCTCTTTGCGTTCGGTAATGTTGGTGCTAGTGCCAACCCATTGGGTGATGTTGCCTTCTGCATTATATGACGCCCGTGCGTATGCTAAGTGCCAGCGATAAACGCCATCGGCGCGGCGCAAACGAAAATCTATTTGATAATCCTCGCCAGTCGCCAAAGATTTAGCCCAGCGCAATAAGGTTTCATGCAAATCATCGGGGTGAACTATATCCACCCAGCCTGTGCCTATCATGGCCTCGAACGAGCGGCCAAAATAATCGGTAACTTGTTGGTTTACATAATCTAATGAACCATCCGGCGTGGCAGTCCATACCTGTTGGGGAATGATAGAAATCAGCCGTTGAAAGCGCTCTTCACTGGTGGGCTGGGTAGTAAAGCCTGGGGCTACCGGGGTCATTAACTGTAAATCCTTTGTAATCATTGCAATTGCGTAGGTGTTGAACCTAGTGAGAGAAGCGTTTAGCGCCAAGCCTTGAAAGTGTAGCCAAAAAATCGGTGGTTACTAACTTTACGCCTGAATTGCGTGAGGGTGTTCCCATTTGTGTCATCTGGGCCGTAATCGCTTTTCTTATTGGCGTTTAGGCATTTAGTAGACGACACTCATCAATAACCTTTTTGCGATGTGCACAAAAGGTGTGGGTTGATGCAGGTTTTAACGAGGCCGCCGTGCAGCATTTAAAGCTTTCCGAGTTGATGAGCGCACTGAGTTACGCGCTGGATATTACCGAGGGGCAACCGCCCGGCCACTGTATCCGCTGCTGCTGGATTGGGATGAATATTGGCCAAAAACTAGGCCTGCCCAACGAGCAATTGTGGGAGCTTTATTATGTTCTCTTGTTAAAAGACCTCGGTTGTAGCAGCAACGCCTCGCGCATTTGCGAACTTTATTTAACCGACGACCTTACTTTTAAGCGCGATTTCAAATGGGTGGATGGCAGCTTGCCGCAGGTATTGCGCTTTGTGTTGCGCCATACCGGTAGCACAGCGGGAATTCTCACCCGATTCAAAGCACTCTCAGATATTTTTGCCCACGGCGATGCCATTGCCCAAGAGCTGATTCAAACCCGATGCACTCGCGGTGCTGATATCGCCCGTCGTTTGCGCTTTCAAGAGCCTGTCGCCTTGGGCGTTCACTCGCTGGATGAGCATTGGAATGGCCATGGCCGCCCAGAAGGCTTAAGTGGCGATGCCATTCCGCTTTATTCACGTATTGCGCTACTGGCCCAAGTGATTGATGTACTTAACTCCTCCACCGGCGCCACTGGTGCACTTGGCGAAATTCAGGCGCGTTCCGGCAGTTGGTTTGACCCGGAGTTGGTAGGTGCATTTACGGCGCTCGCGAATGACCCCGGTTTTTGGGAAACACTGAACTCGGCGGAGATTGATAAAGTGATTTTGGGGTTGGAACCCGGCGAGTTTGAAAAAGAGCTGGACGAAGATTTCTTTGACGATGTTGCCGAAGCCTTTGGCCAAGTGGTCGATGCTAAAAGCCCTTACACCTCAGGCCACAGCGCGCGGGTAGGGCTTTACACCTCGCTTTTGGCGGAGGATTTGGGCATAACCGCCGAGCGCCAGCGCTGGTTAAAGCGCGGCGCACTCCTGCACGATGTGGGCAAACTGGGTGTGAGCAACACGATTTTAGATAAGCCCGGCAAGCTGACCGATGTAGAGTATGAGCTTGTAAAAATGCACGCGGTGTACACCGGCAGAATTCTGGAGCGAGTAACTGCCTTTGACGAGCTGGCCCGCATTTCTGCCGCGCACCACGAACGCTTGGATGGCAAAGGCTATCCACTTGGGTTAACGGCTGAATTTATTACGCTGGAAACCCGCATTATCACCACCGCCGATATCTTTGACGCCATCACCGCCGAGCGCCCCTATCGCGGTGCCATGCCCATCAGCAAAACCCTTTCTATTATGCAAGAGTCGGTTGGCACTGCCATCGACCCCGCGTGTTTTGAAAGCCTTAAAAAACTCACCCGCCTTCACCCCGAGTTTTTCCCGGAGACGCTTGCGACCTAAGCAGAGCCAGCGCTTATTTACGAGCTTTTAATAGCGGCATCACCCGCGCTCTTGGTAGAATCGCCGCCTTCGTTTTTGTCGCTGATATCGAGAACCCTGTCCAGTGCCGTCTGCCCCTTTGCCATTTGAACGCCGAGTTGTGCTATCGCTCGCCGCGCTCTATACCTTTCGCATGTTTGGCCTGTTTTTACTGCTGCCAGTATTGGCACTTTATGGCACGCAATATGAGCACCACACACCATTTTTGTTAGGCGTTGCTTTGGGTGCTTACGGTGCTAGTCAGGCGCTTTTGCAAATTCCATTTGGCATGTTGTCTGACCGTATTGGCCGTAAGCCAATTATTCTGATTGGCCTGATTGTGTTTATTTTGGGCAGCATTATTGCTGCACAGGCGACCAATGTTTACGAATTAATTTTTGGTCGATTTTTGCAAGGCGGCGGGGCGATATCGGGCGTGATCATGGCGCTGCTAACCGACCTCACTTCTGATGAAAGCCGCACCAAAGCCATGGCAACAATTGGTGCATCTATCGGTATTGCCTTCTCGGTGGCTATGACGGTTGGCCCTATGGTTGCCAACTGGGGTGGCGTAGGTGCCATCTTTTGGATTACCGCTGCATTGGGGGTGATTGGTATCGTTATTTTGTTTGCGTTTATCCCCGTCGTAAAACACGCGCCGCAGCCCAAGCGCGAGGCTTTACCCGCGCCCGAACTATTCTGGAAAACCTTTAAAAATCCTGAACTACTACGTTTAAATCTAGGCATTTTTGCGTTGCATTTTGTGCTTATGGCGAACTTTATGGTGTTGCCACAAATCCTTGAGCAGCAATTACATATTGATCGCGGCCATCACGGCATGTTGTATTTCCCCATGTTGGTTATTGCTTTCGCAATCATGCTGCCGTTTGTGATCATCGCAGAAAAACGCCGCAAAATTAAACCCGTATTCCTTGGCGCCATAGGCCTACTCGCATTGATGGAACTGGTGCTGATAGTCGCGCCACCGAGCCTATTTTTCACCATCGCCGCGATCTTTTTCTTCTTCGTTGCGTTTAACGTATTAGAAGCAACCTTACCTTCTATGGTCAGTAAAATTGCACCCGCAGGATCAAAAGGCACCGCAACCGGAATTTACGCCACCAGCCAGGTTATCGGCGTATCGGCGGGCGGCGCAGTGGGCGGGTTTTTAGTGCAACACCACGGAATGAGCGCCGTGCTTGGCTTGGGTGCTTTTTTTACCTTGGTGTGGCTAGCAGTCGCGTGGTCAATGAAGCCCCCGCGTTTCCTCGCCAGCGTACTTATTCCCCTGCGTCACCACGATGGCGCAATAATCGCCGAAAAACTACGCGCAGTAGAAGGCGTAGCCGAAGTGATTATCGTTGAATCTGAAAATACGGCTTATTTAAAAGTTGATCAGCGCTTGGTTGATCGCAAAGCATTGAATGCGATAGTGGCAGAGTAGTTAACTGTACCCCTAGGTAACTGCGTCCTGAGTTAACCTAAAAGCACCCCCTCCCAACCTCCCCCTTCACAAAGTGGAGGAGTCTTACTCCCTACTTGCCGTGGTAATGCAGTTTGCGAGAAAGCCTGTGCGAAGAAAAATCTGCCCCTCCCTCTTTTCAAGGGGGAGGTTGGGAGGGGGTGCCTTTACCTTTATGGAGGCAGAGGAAAGAGGTTAAGCAAAATCTCCCAAGTCTTTTTCAAAGAGATTTGATAAAGTACTCCCGCTTCGCCAAGCGAAGCCCGATCACCCCCGAATGTCGCCTGAAAATAATTGATGAGGGCGATTACACCATCAAACCAAGACCAGTAAAGAGGATAACCCTATGGCACGCGGCATCAATAAAGTCATTATCATCGGCAATATCGGCCAAGACCCCGAAGTGAAATACATGCCCTCCGGCGGCGCCGTTACTAACGTTAGCATCGCTACGTCAGAAACCTGGAAAGACAAAGCCACTGGCCAACCACAAGAACGTACCGAATGGCATCGCGTGGTGTTTTTCAATCGCTTGGGCGAAATCGCCGGCGAATATTTAAAGAAAGGCAGCAAGGTTTATATTGAAGGTTCATTGCGCACCCGCAAATGGCAAGCGCAAGACGGCACCGACCGTTACACCACTGAAATTGTTGCTAACGAAATGCAAATGCTGGATGGCCGTGGCGATAACGCTGGCGGCGGCAACTACAACCAAGATCAACAATACGGCGCACCACAAGGTGGTAGCTTCCAAGGTGGCGGCGCTCCCGCTCCACAACAAAATCGCCCAGCTCAAGCAGCTACAGCCGCTGGCGGTTTTGCAGCAGCACCCGCACATAGCGCACCGCAACAACCCGCAGGTTTTGATTCGTTTGATGACGATATTCCGTTTTGACCGATATAAAAGTATTTTTGTTAAATTAATGTAGTTTTTGTACGAAGTTAATTGCAGCGAAAAAGCCCTTCAAATCTGTAAAGATCTGAAGGGCTTTTTTTGGTTTCCGAATTGTTAAGTTGCTAAAACCACCATTCCGGTAGCAAACGTTTTATCTGGGGCTGCTCGAATCGTTGATCGAGTAGCCAGACATATCCATCATCCGACGTTTTGCGAATAACTCGTCCTGCTGCTTGTATAACTTTTTGAATCCCTGGGTATGTGTAAGTGAAATCATAGCCTTCACCAAACTTTTCTTGCATGACATCTCGCAAGTGTTCATTGATCGGGTTAACTTGTGGTAAACCCAGTGTTGCGATAAACGCCCCTTTAAGCGCGTTGCCTGCTAAATCAATCCCCTCGCTAAATGCTCCGCCTAATACGGCCAATCCTAAAAGATTATCCTGCTGGTTAAACGTGGTAATAAATAAATCTCTGTCTTGCTCGCTCATTCTGCGGCTTTGAACTAGCAGCTGTGTTTCGGTCATGGCCAAATGTATGCGTAGTTGCTTCTCAACGTGTTGTAAAAATTCATAGCTTGGAAAAAATACCATGGCATTGCCTGGTATATCTTGCAGTTGTTGCAGAATGATTTGGCAGAGTGGATGAATCGCTGCTGCACGATCTTTGTAGCGTGTGGATAATTGTGTGGCGATGTGAATAGTCAGTTGTTCTTTAGTAAATGGCGATGGCACTTTTATATGTACAGTATTCTCTGGCAACCCCAATAACGTTTGATAGTAATTGACAGGATGTAAAGTCGCTGAAAAAAAGCAGGCACTATGGGCAAAGCCTAATCGCGCGCCTAGTTGACGTGCTGGAACCAGATTTCTGAGTGTAAGAACTTCTTCTTTAGTTCCCGCATTTTGCATGTCTATACAAAAGTCTTCATCGTATAGCTCAAGTATTCGCTGATAATTAAGTGCGGTGAAAAAAACTTCCTGCGTAATACTTTCTTGCACTGGGTGGTCTGGGTTCTGTTGTAAAAACTCAATATAGCCATTGGCAAACTCTTCCAGGGCTATACCTAATTTTTCAGGTAAAAGATCCAGTCGAATATAGTCTGCGGTTTCACAGGGGATTGTTTTAAGTAAGTTCAACCATGCTTTATTAGTCTTCTCCAAGAGTCTTTTAATTATTACTGGAGCGCTTTTTTTTGCGGATAGTAAGTCGGCACGATTCAAAGTGGCCGTATACATACCGCGACCACGATCAATTAAGTTATGGCTTTCATCCACCAGTAAACACGGCTTCCAATCAAACTCTTGGGTGAGCGCTAAAAGTAGCGGTGTGCCATCAAAGTAATAATTCACATCTGCAACAACTATATCTACCCAGCGCGACATTTCCATACTTAGGTAAAATGGGCAAATAGTAAACTCGTGAGCTAACTGATTGAGCGCTTGTTTATCAAGAATGGGAATTTTGAATGCAGCTTGTCGTGCTAGCTTGAGTTTGGTGTAAAAATCCAAAGCATAATCACATGAGTCACCACGACATTTTTTTAGGGGTTCTAAACAAGATTTTTCTTGTGCAGTGAGTTCAAGGGTTCGCAAAGGAACCTGTTGGTTTTTATTGCTGACGATTAACGCAATATTTTCAAGCGCTAATTGTTTACCCGTTGTTTTTGCTGTGAGATAGAAAATTTTATCGACTGGTGTACGCGGCATCGCTTTAAGCGTTGGAAAAAGTGCCGCAAGCGTTTTACCAGTTCCTGTAGGTGCTTCAGCCATTAATACACGGCCTTTAGCAGCTGATTTGTAAACTGCTTCCGCCATTACCCGTTGCGAAGCATGCATCTCGCCGTAGGGAAATTGTAATTGCTCCAGCCATGTGCATAGCGCCTTTTGGCGCAAACCCAGTTGGTGGTTCCATTCACAGTAGTTTTCTGCTAAATGCTCAAAGTAATCTTGTAGATCTTTTGCGCTCCATATTTCTTCAAAGGCGTATTCCTGCTCGTCGCGGAGTTCAAAATAAATAAGCGCTAAATTTATTTCTTCCAGATCATGTTGTGCGCAATAAAGCCAGCCATAACATTTTGCTTGTGCCCAATGAAGTTCGTGGTGATTCTCAGGAATACGATTAACATCGCCGTAAAAGGTTTTAATTTCTTCAATGCATTGCGTTTTGGGATCAAATCCATCGGCGCGACCGCGAAAAGTAATGTTTCCGTAGGTAATGCTCAAGCTGACTTCTTTGAGATATTCCTTGTGACGTTTGGCAGTAACTTTTTTGTGTCCTTCAATACCCTCTAACCCAGTGGGGGATGGCGTAAAGCGTCTGTCAAGGCTGCCTGTTTTCGCGGCAAACTCGACGAGAGTTTTGATGGCAACCGCCTTTGGCTTATTGCCAGTTGACATAATAAACCTCGGCAGGAATGCCATGCTTGGCAAAATATTCCAGCCAACGTTGTTGGTTATACTGAATGCGATCTCCCGGGCCTTTGACTTCAATCAGCCGATAAGTTTTTTCTTCTGGAAAAAACTGAATTAAATCTGGCAATCCGCTGCGATTATTTTTAATGTCAAATAATATTCGTTCAAAAAGTCGCTTTAAGTGTTGTGCTGGAATTGCATGCAATGCCATGTCGAGCAGATCGTTACTCAAAAAATGCCAATTTACGAGGTGATTGGTAATGCCTTGTTTATCTCGCCATGTTTGAAGGATGGTTTGCTGAAACTCATCGCTGTCTAACAGCGCCCATAATTGGTCTATGTGCGGTCTGTTCGCAACAAAGTTTTCTTGATACATATCCAAGGGCGCAGCCTGAAACGGATTCGCGAAAGCGCCCTCAATACCACGAAACATTTCCGGCCAAAGCCATAAACCAAACAATCCATTGAGCAGTAAATTCTCTGCATACACACAGGGTGCGTTTGGGAGATCCAGTGATTGGCGTACAATTTCTTCTACTCGCAATGCCTTACCTTGCGCATCGAATAACGGCTGTAATTGAATACGTTGAGTGCTAATTATTGTGGGAGGTTGTTTTTCCAAAGCAATACCGCATTTTTTCGCAAGCCGAGGCGCCATTCTCTGGGCAACCTGTAATTCTTGTTCATCCAATGGGTTGCTTAGCAGTGTGTTTAGCAATTGCCATGCATCTGAATAACACTCCTGTTTTTCCAACAAGCGAACGCGACGTTCGCGGGCCGGCGGCAAATGGCTTTGCTCGTAGAGTTTTATAGCGGCTGAGTGCTCGCCAGCTCGCTCAAGTGCGTAGGCAATTTGATTGCATAATTTTGCGCGACGGCGCTGCAGTTTTTCAGTCGCACATTGAGGCGGTAGTTGAGCGCTAATATTCAGCAGCGTAGCGACGGACGATTCCACTTCTAATTCTGAGCGCAGTTGTACCAAGTGCTGATATTGATTCAGTTCTTCACGGCTTTTAAATAAGCGGTGGTGGGTATCGATTGTGTAATTTTCGTAGCGGAATACGCCCAAGTCTTGTAATACAAACTCAGTAAGATCTTGATAAGCATTGCCAAAAAACAGCAGTAGCAGGGTGTTAATAATAGGTTGATTATCTAAATACCAGGCACTACCAAAATAATTACCTGTCCATACTAACCACGTATGCAAATCAGAATGTTTTAACGCTAACGTCTGTATAAGCATTTCTTTGCGGGCTTGCTTTAACCCGGTTAGTTCTTTGTCAAACAGTTGTAACAGTTCTGGTTTAGTAAGTGAGTTGGCTAGTGTGTTGAGGTCAATGGGTCTACAGGCTGAGAGTAAACCCGCATCCACCAATTGTTGTGCAGATATTTCGATGGAAGCTATTTCTGGGTAAGCTAACTTATCCTGTCGAAATAGCGGCCCTTTGCGACCGGAAAGCCTCACTAATAAACATTGTGCATCATGATCGAGTTGCTTAAATGCGTGAATAAATCTGTGTTCTTCCTCGTTCAACAAATCTGCATAGCCTTTCCATACCCAATCCAGCATGAAGCGGAAATTGTGCAGGTAATAATCGGGTGCGAGATCTAGTGTGGGCTTTAGCAATTCATTCATTACAAGTTACATCTTAAAATTCAATCTGACCTTTGCTCTAATTGTTGAGGCTGTGTATGTATACAGTATATTGGTGCCTGAGGCAATAATATGCTCGTTTATCTGGTTTACAATGCTCAAAAATTTCTTGTGTACAAAAATTAATTCTCTATAGTCAATGAGTTATGAAAATTTACGAAAGAGAGTTGTGCACTTGCCTGTTTGGATAACGCGTATGCTCATTTTGCCTCTAGGCTAAGATAAGAAATCATCTGGTTAATATAATAGGATTAGATTGCTTAGGGTTCTTTTCTATCAAAGAGGTTAGAAGAGATAACGCGCATGCGCGGTATACAAATGTTAGAGAAAGTCAAATGCAGTGTGAATATGTCACAAATAATTTGGTTCTAAACGCGAATTTGTCAGCTAATGATGTAGAAGAGTTCAAGTTGCAATTTAAAGCGGCATTGGATGAAGCTAGTACATCAAAAGGTATTGTCTACGTTTTTACGGCAGAAAAAAATATACCTCGCTTGAAAGGTGAGTCTAGTATTATTTATATTGGGCAAACCTCTCGAAGTCTGTATCAACGTTATATTGGAAAAATTTGGCATGAAGCTCAGTATTTTTGGCCACGTTATAATTATATTATTTCTAATTTTGGCAATATCTCTATCAAAATATATGAAACTTCAGCGCCGGAAATAACTGAAAGTAAATTTCTTTATCAGTATCAGCTTGAACACTTAGAGTTGCCACCAATCAATTTAAATAGTTACAAAGCAAAAAATCTCTAACAAGTCGCTCAAGCATCGCACCTTCGGTGCTGGACAGTTTTTAAGTCGCAGTTTTGTGGTTTTGCTGCGCAAAGGTATTCCACAAAACCGCAACTTAAAAACTGCCGCTTAGCTCGGCGTTATGAATGTCTGGAGTGAAAATAATGGATAGTTGGTGGGAATTGGCTGAGTGGTCCGGATATCAGGGGGAGACCTTAGCTCTATATCAAATTGAATGCCCCTTCTGTTCGGAAAAAGGAAATTTTGAAATTGCGCACCACGCTGAAAAGAAAAAACCTAACGGGCAAAAAGTGCTTAACTTTGACACATTGAAATGCGGTAGTTGTGCCTCTTATGTTATGGCGTTTTGGTCTTCAAATGACCGTCATCACGATTATCGTATTGTTCCTTGGCCAATTAAAAAGCTTGAAAAATATCCTGAGCATTGGCCAGAAGCTGTGGGTAGGTATTGGCTCCAAGCTAAGAGAAATCTCAAAGATCAAAATTGGGATGCTGCTGCTTTGATGGCAAGAAGTTCATTACAGGTATCTCTAAGAGAGCAAAATGCACAGGGTAATAATCTAAAGCAAGAAATTGATGATTTGGCAAATAAAGGCATATTACCTAAAATAATGCAGGACTGGGCACACAATGTTCGTGAATTAGGCAACGACTCGGCTCACCCAAAACCAGATCAACTTCCTACATTGCCTCAAGATGCAAAAGATATCGTGGGGTTTATAGATTATCTCTTTGAATATTTATACACATTACCTAAAAGAATTAGTGAGTATCGTGAACGAAAAAATTCATAAAAAATCGCTCAAGCATCGCCACTTCGTGGCTGGACAGTTTTTAAGTTGCAGTTTTGTGGTTTTGCTGCGCAAAAGTATTCCACAAAAGCGCAACTTAAAAACTGCCGCTGAACTCGGCGTTATGCTCCACATAGGGAAGTAAATATATGAAATTAAATAAGGCTATTTTTTTGTCGCTGTTTTTGTTGCTGAGTTCAGAGTTTTCTTTAGCATCTGAATTTGACTACAAGTGCAATATTGAAAGAGTTGTATCGTCTGAAGTAGCCAATGAATCTTCCCTTAAATTCTACATCGGCCAAGAATTCACTGTAGATCGAAAGACTGGAATGATGGTGGGCGCTTTGAAAAATTCGTATGTAACAAAGCCGCAAGTTATTGATTTCGGATCGAATGAAAACTCTTATAAGGTAATAGCTTCTCTAAAAGTCAGTGAAGGTGCAGGGGCTGGTTCAAATATTTACGCGCTAACAATAAGTGAATTTATAAGGGGCAGCAGTAAACCATTTGTGTTTTTACAAAATAGCAATATATTCTTAGGTTCGTGTAAGCATTTCTAGCATAACAAGTCGCTCAAGCATCGCACGCTTCGCGTACTGGACAGTTTTTAAGTCGCGGCTTTATGATTTTGCTGCGCAAAAGTATTCCATAAAACCACAACTTAAAAACTGCCGCTTAGCTCGGCGTTATGAGAAACCCATGATTGAAAATATTATCTACTACTGCGAGTTAGCCAACGGATCTTTTGACTCTGTAAAAGATCACCTTGGTTATATCAATGATATAGATGCACTTGATTCGTGTGGTTCCACTTTGCTTCTTTCGGCATGCGCCAATAGACAGATTGA